>Ga0335074_10012893_pt1 | contig 11739 bp, 10 predicted proteins | sample Lox_Sample_23_FD_206715 | JGI IMG/M metagenome (GOLD analysis project Ga0335074, IMG submission 206715) | Soil microbial communities from Loxahatchee National Wildlife Refuge, Florida, United States - Lox_Sample_2.3 | ecosystem: Environmental > Terrestrial > Soil > Wetlands | place: USA...
CGGCGTGAGCCGGAAATATGCCATCCCCTTACTGGAATATCTGGATCGCGAACACGTCACTCGACGCATAGGAGACTCCCGGGAGATTCTGTAGGAAGCTAGTCGGGCGGCCACTCAATCCTGAGTGTGATAGTTCCGAAGCAAAGTTGTTTGAAACCTAAACGGGGTGTCCCACTTCTCGCCGCGTTTGCGAGAAGTGGGATCCACACTAGCCTGACCCATTTGTTGCGGGACTGATGGCCCTCAAGCCCGATTTTGGCTTGAGGGGGGAAGAGTTTTAGCTTCAATCTACCGCCGTGATTAGCACGAAACACCTGCCCCACCTCTGATGATTTTCGCAAGCTGGGGACCACGCACCTCGCCACGCCCGGACTTTTTCCACAGCCCATTTTTTGTCGTGTGACGCATGTACTTGACCCTGGATACAGAAAGAGAACAATAGAGTCATGCTCGCGGACGCTCCAAAACGGATCGCCATCGCAACCGCGCATCCCTCCATTCGAGGAACAGCTAACTCACTGATTCCAAAGATATTACCTCTAACCCTTTCAGATTCAAGATTTTGCAAAAATAAAGGCCGATCTGCCACACCTAACTTCTTTGTTCTCAGGAATTTAAACAAACGGAGCAAAAAAAATGTGGTGTGCGCATCCGCGATCAGTCGCCTACTGGCGGGTGGGCATGCTTAACGGAATCAAGATCATCGGCGCAGGTTTGGCAGGATCGGAAGCGGCGTGGCAGTGCGCCCGCCGCGGAATCGAAGTTGAGCTGTTCGAGATGCGCCCCGTGCGCCAGACTCCGGCGCATCAAACCGATCACTTCGCGGAGCTTGTCTGCTCGAATTCCCTGAAGTCCGACAGCGAGAATACTGCGCCTTGGCTGCTCAAAGAAGAGATGCGGCGCGCCGGATCACTGCTCATCGAGATTGCCCGCGGCTGCGCCGTGCCCGCCGGACATGCCTTGGCCGTCGACCGCGTTGCATTTTCCGCGCGCGTGACGGACGCCGTTTCGCATCATCCACAGATTCAGATCTCGCGCAAAGAGGTCTGCAAAATTGGCGAGCAGGACGACATCACGATCATCGCCACTGGGCCGCTTACTTCAGACGCATTGGCCAAGGAGATCGGCCGGCTGGCTCGTGGCGCGGACACTTCTGTCCGCGAAATCTCACAATTGTATTTCTACGATTCCATCAGCCCGATCGTCGAGGGCGATTCCATCGACATGTCCCGCGTGTATATGGCTGCGCGCTACGACAAGGGCTCCGCCGACTACATCAATTGTCCAATGACGCAAGAAGAGTACGACCGATTCTATGACGCGCTCGTGGCGGCGCACTCGGTCGAGGAGCGCGACTGGGAGAATCTGAACTATTTTGAAGGATGTCTGCCCATCGAAGAGATCGCCCGCCGTGGGCGCGACACACTGCGCTTCGGTCCGATGAAACCTGTCGGATTGAAAGATCCGCGCACCGGGAAAATGCCCTACGCGGTCGTTCAGTTACGGCAGGAGAATCTACGTGCTGATTCTTGCAATTTGGTGGGATTTCAGAATCATTTGAAATTTGGCGAGCAGGCGTGCGTGCTGCGGCTGATTCCGGGATTGGAGAACGCCCGCTTCCTTCGCTATGGGCAGATTCACCGCAACACATACATCAATGCGCCATCTTTGTTGCGCGAAACGCTGCAGATGCAGCACCATCCCCGAGTTCTTTTTGCAGGACAAGTGTGTGGCGTCGAAGGTTACGTCGAATCCATCGCAACCGGTCTGATGGCCGGCATCTACGCCGCCGCGCTGGTTACCGGAACCGAGCCAATTCCCGCACCGCGCGCTTCCGCGTTCGGATCGTTGGCTCACTACATCACTCATGCTGATCCCAGGAATTTTCAGCCGGCGAACATTACGTTTGATCTCCTGCCGTTACTTGAGAAGAAGATCCGAGACCGGAAGGAGCGCCATCGCCTCCAGTGCGAGCGCGCACTGAAGGATTTTGACCAGTGGTTGGAACTCCTGGCAGCGACTCCTGTTTAGGAAGACTCCGAGCAAGTCATGCTTTGACAAGCCATGCTCTGAAAGGGACGGCCTTCAAGGCCGTCCGCAAAACCGGTACTTTGAGAAGCGGCTTTTAGCCGCCGAGGGAATGTCAGAACGCGCGCCGAACTCTTCGGGGCACTGGGAACCTGCGCCTACCCTCCAGTGTCTGATCCTGCAGACACGCGTGCCCGAGAGGAGCGATCCCTATGGCGTTCTCACCGGCAGGCGGAGGTCCGTCTCAACCCCAAATCAACGTCACGCCGCTGATTGATGTGCTGCTGACGTTGATTGTCATGTTCATGCTCGTTGTTTCCATGGATCAGGAGTATCAGGAGAAGGCGCAGATTCCACAACCGCAGGAAGGCAAGTCCAGTTCGCAAAACGAACGAACCGTCGTGATTCAGATTGTCTGGACAGCCAAAGACTCTCCGCCGTCAGTGAAGATCAATCAGACAGATGTACGCTGGGAAAAACTCGAAACCAGGCTCGCGCAGATCTACTTAACACGCGGGGAGAAGGTTGCCTTCGTGCGTGGCGACGCCGACGTCGACTTCCAATATGTAGCCGACGTGATCGATTTGGCGCATCACGCCGGAGTTCAACGAATCGGCCTGTTGACGCAGGATCGCATGATCGACGGCGAGTGAGGGCATTTCAATCACCTCGCCCGGTTCTTGATCCAGATCGGGGTGCCCAGGAATCCGAATGCATCGCGTATCTGGTTTTCCAGAAAACGCTCATAGGAGAAATGCAGTTTGACTGCGCGATCCGTGAAGAGCACAAACGTCGGTGGCGCAACTGAAGCTTGCGTCATGTAGAGGATCTTCACCCGTTGCCGCACCGGGACCGAAGCGCGTTCGAAATCGATGTGCTCCAGGAATCGGTTCATCGCTGAGGTCGGTATTCGCTTGTACCGTTCGTCCGTGACTTGTTTGAGGAGCGGAAATATCCGTTCCACACCTTTGCCGCTTTTCGCGGAGATGAAAACCACGGGCGCGTAGTGAAGGAATTTCAACTCGTATCGCAGCCGCTCCTCGTATCCGGCGCGATCGTGCGGCATCTGCTTATGTGGCGCGGACGCCCCCGTGCGCGCGCTACCAGAACGACCGAGTGGTCGCCGATCTTCTTTCGCCCACAAATCCCACTTGTTGACGACGATGATGATCGAACGCCCGCTCTCGTGGGCATAGCCCGCAATAGCAGCATCAAGCTGACTCACGCCCTCGGCCGCATCGATCACCAGCAACGCAATGTCGGCCGATTCCAGATGCTTGCGCGCCATTACCACCGAAAGCTTCTCCGCCATCAAATGCGTCTTGCCTTTGCGACGGATTCCGGCGGTGTCGATGAAACGGAAGCGCCGCCCATCGCGCTCGATCATCTCATCCACTGCGTCTCGGGTCGTGCCTGGAACTGACGAAACGATCGCGCGGTCTGAAGCTGTTAGCGAATTCAACAATGTCGATTTGCCAACGTTGGGATGCCCGATGATCGCTACTTTCACTTCGCGCGCAGATTCTCCGTCGGGCGTCGGTCGCCGGTCGTTGCCCAGTTCGTGTGTTTCCTCTGTGTCCCCAGTGGCCTCTGTGGTTAACGATTTTGGAAGGACGTCAAGAATCGCATCCAGCAAATCGTCGACGCCGCGCCCGTGTTCGGCCGAGACCGCGAACATTTCTGTGATCCCAAGGCGATGAAAGTCGCCCATGAGAGCTGACTGTTTCTCGGTATCGATTTTGTTGACGGCGAGGAATAAAGGCTTGTTGATCTTGCGCAGCAGACGCACAAGCTCAAGATCAGGCGCAGCCAACTCCGAACGCCCATCGACGACCAGAACAATCGCCGACGATTCGTCGAGTGCGACTCGCGCCTGACGGAAGATTTCCGCCGGAATCAAGGCTGTTTCGTCGGGAATAATTCCCCCGGTATCGACCACGCGAAACTGCCGGCCGAGCCACTCGGCCTCGGCATAGAGCCGGTCCCGCGTGATCCCCGGCTCATCGCCTACAATCGCGCGTCGTGAACCTACAATGCGGTTGAACAACGTCGATTTCCCAACGTTCGGCCGCCCGACGATGGCCACGATTGGAGACGCTGATGTGGGTTGTGCATTCACAATGTTTTTTGGGCAGTAACACAGGTCGCTGGTTTTCTGGCCTCTGATTTCTGACCTCTGATTTCTGACCTCTGACCTCTGACCTCTGACCTCTGACCTCTGACCTCTGCCCTCTGATCCCTGTCCTGAGAACTGGTTATTATAGAGACTTCCGTGGCTCCCTCGATCCAGCCCGCGTCTTCTTTGCCCCCGAATTCGACTCCCGCGTGCGGCAGGGAAGCATCCCTTCATCAATTCTTCGCTCCCGGTGGAGTTCTTTCGCGAACGCACCCTGCATACGAATTTCGACGGGGCCAACTGCAGATGGCGCAAGCGGTCGAGCAGGCGCTCGCGGAGAAGCGTCATCTGATCATCGAGGCCGGCACCGGCACCGGCAAAACGCTCGCTTACCTGTTGCCGGTGATTCGCTCGGGCAAGCGCGTCATCATCTCGACCGGAACCAAGAATCTGCAGGAGCAGCTCTTCTACAAAGACATTCCATTCCTGGAACGCGCGCTTTATGGCGATCACGCCACGTCGCGGCTCTCCGTCTGTTACATGAAGGGCCGCAACAACTATTTGTGCCGCAAGAAGCTTTACGACCTCACGGACGCGCCTGTCCTCAGCGGCTTGGAAGAGATTGAGCAGTATCGCGCGATTGCCGCCTGGGAAAAAAACACAAGTACCGGCGACCGCGCCGAATTGGCCGAACTGCCTGAGGCGAGCCTGCTCTGGTACAAGCTGGACGCGCGCGCTGATGCTTGCATTGGGCAGAAGTGCAGCCAGTGGGAGCGCTGCTTCATCACTGAAATGCGGCGGCGCGCGATGGAAAGCGACATCGTCATTGTCAATCACCATCTATTTTTCGCCGATCTCGCGATCAAGCTGCAAGCCGAAGGCGCGCCTGACGCCGGAATTCTGCCGGAAGCTGCCGCCGTCATCTTCGACGAGGCGCACGAACTGGAAGACGTAGCGGCAAATTATTTCGGTATCTCGGTCAGCAACTTGCGTGTGGAAGAACTCGCCCGCGATGTCGAACAGGCGCTGCAACATCATCGCATTCTGTCTCCATCATTGTCCGGTGCGCTGGGCAGTCTGCGAGAGCGCTCGCAGTTGTTCTTCTCCGTATTGCCGACCGGCGATGGCCGGTTTGCATTCGACAATCGGCGCGAGTTCCTGGAAGAAAATGGGGAAGAATGCCTCGGGTTGAGTCAAGCGTTGACGCGGCTTGCCGGAGAGCTCGAGGGCCTGGCACAGAAGCCGGAGGATATCTTCAACTTTGTCCGTCGTGCTCAGGAGATTGAGGTTCAGCTTCGGTTTGCGCTCGAATCTGAAGATCGCAACACTGTGTTCTGGATCGAGCGCCGCGGCGGACGCGGCGCCTCGATCCGCAACATTGGCGGAAGTCGCAACCGCGAAGGCAGCGGTTTCAGTCGTGCCGCGAATGGCTTCAGAAACTCACAGGCTTTAGCCTCTGAGGGTCTCCGTGGCTCTCAGAACGTTTTCCTTCAAGCCACGCCGATCCAGTGCGGCCCGATTCTTCGCGAGTGCCTATGGTCGAAGCTCGAGTGTGCAGTGCTAACCTCGGCAACGCTTGCCGTCGGTGGAGGATTTGAATACATCCGGCAGCGCCTGGGATTCGAGCATGCACGCGAGTCGGTCTTACCTTCCCACTTTGATTATCAGAAGCAGGCGCTCTTTTACGTGCCGCCGGACTTGCCCGATCCGCGCACGCCGCAATTCGCAGCGAAAGCGGCCGAACGCATTCGCAAAGTGCTTGTGGCCACGCGCGGCAGGGCCTTCGTGCTGTTCACTAGCTATGCGCAGATGAATGACATTTACGAACGGCTGCTGGGCGAGATGGAATTTCCCGTGCTGCGCCAAGGAGACGCTCCGAAAACCGCGCTGCTGGAGGAGTTCCGCCTGACGCCGAATGCCGTCCTGTTTGCGACTTCCTCATTCTGGCAAGGTGTGGATGTGCAGGGCGAGCAGCTGAGCTGCGTCATCATCGATCGCTTGCCATTCGCTGTGCCGAGCGATCCGGTGGTCGCGGCGCGCGTGAAAGCGATCGATGCTGACGGCGGCAATGCGTTCTTTCAATATCAGGTTCCGTCGGCGGTGATCACCCTAAAACAAGGCTTCGGACGCCTGATTCGCTCACTCAACGACCGCGGCCTGCTCGTGCTGCTCGACAATCGCATTCTGAAGAAGCAGTATGGGCGCGTCTTTATCGACAGCCTGCCGAATTACAAGAAGACGACCGACATGATCGCCGTGGAGGATTTCTTTTCCGAAACCTGATCGGTACATTACTTCAGCAGGCGCATACCAGCTGAATTGGCCGCTTTTCGATCGAATGTGAACGTATGAACGCAGCCCGTGGCGACCCCACTTTGCTCGATTAGGCAGTCAGCAAAATTGGCATTTCCCGTTCCAAACAGGCGTACGGCACGCTCGACCACGTCCGCCTGTTGCACAACTAGCTCCTTGCTCCGGAGTAACGCTTCAAAAACACGAAGCATCGCCGCTTTATCGAAGTTGTAAGAAGCTTCGAGTACCCATGACAATTCCGCCGCTGCAACCAGCGAAATAAATCCGGGTTCCTCCGCCGACAGGGAGTCGATGAGCCGAACTGCGATGGGGGCCTGAACCGGATCATCCAGCGTCAGGTAGCGAACCACGACATTCGTGTCGAGACCAATCATCTGGATGCGGCGGCCCGGCGCGCAATCGCAGCGTTCATCTCCTCAATCGTCACCGGCTTCCGACGTCTATCTTGGAACATACCCTTAAGTTCCCGCACGGAACGAGTTGCCGGGACGATCGCGAACTTTCCCTTCTCGATCTGCACGAATTCGATGCGGTCCCCTGCATCCAGTCCTAGTGCCTCCCGTACGCTCACCGGAACTGTGATCTGACCTTTCGATGTGATGGTAGCCGACGCCATGTCCTTACCTAAAATCTAAATCCTTACATTATGGTAAGGCAAACGGACGTACGAGTCAATGGCGGGATGGCTGCCGCGCGTCACTTGCTCTCTTCCGCTTCCTCCGTGCTCGCCATCACCAGAACTCCAATCCCCGATGGCTCTGCCTTACTGTGAAACACGCGCTCGGTCGCTTTGACGAAGTCGGAAGGTTTGGCATCTGGAATATTCACGAATGTCTGGGGGTTGCGATCCGTTAATGGGAACCACGAGCTCTGGATCTGCACCATGATGCGGTGTCCGCGGCGGAAGGTGTGATTCACGTCCTGCATCGTGAAATTCACTTGTTCCACCTTGCCTGGTGGGAATGGTTCCGGCTTTTCGAAGCTGTGACGGAACTTTCCGCGGAATGGCTCGCCGCGAATCAATTGCTCGTATCCGGCCATCGTGAACGATGGCGGACCCACATCAGTGCGCTTGTTTCGGTCTTCCTGCGGCTCAAGCTTGCTGTCGGGATAGTCTTCGGGATAGACATCGATGAGTTTCACATCCCAATCCGAGTCGGTGCCGCTAGTGGATACGAAAAGTTTGGGCGAGACCGGACCAACAATCGTGACATCCTCCTGCAAAACCGGGGTCTCATACACGAGCACGTCGGGGCGGCTCGCTGCGAACCGCTGATCCGAGACCATGTATTCCTGCGGAACCTGCAACGCCGTGTAATTCACGAAGGGCACTGGCTTGGCCGGATCACTCACGTATTCGTCGAACGCCGTTGAGTCGTTCTTGGGAGCATCGAACGATAATCCTCCATTCGGCTGCAGGTACAACGTGCGCGTCTCCGCATTCTTCGGAGGCCACGCGGAATAGCGCCGCCATACATTCGTTCCCGTCTCGAAAACGTAAGCCTTCGGCAGTTTGGGGTCGGGCGCGTCTTTCAGATAGTGCTCAAAGAAGGGGAACACGATGTTTTGGCGATAGAAATCGCCGGTCTTGGAGGCAAACTCAGCGTATCCGAGATGCTCGCCCTCGTACCGCCCCCATCCGCCATGTACCCATGGTCCGACCACAAGGCCGTTGAAGATGTCGGGATTGTTCTGCTCGACCGAGTGAAATGTCGTAAATGGCCCCTGCAGGTCTTCGGCGTCAAACCATCCACCGACCGTGAGCACGGCACAATGAATGTTCTTCATGTGAGGCGCAAGATTCCGAATTTTCCAGTATTCGTCGTAGGTGTCGTGGTGCAGTTGATCGTCGAATAGAGCGCTCTGGCCGTCGAGCAATTTCGAGAGATTTTCCGTTGGCCCGACGTTCAGATAAAACTTGTACCCGTTTTTCGTGCCGAAATCGAATGGCACCGACGGCTGGGGCAACTGCGGATTGTCCTGCGGCCGAAAGAAAGCATAGAAACCGAAGTTGGCCGCGAGCATAAAAGCACCGCCGTGGTAAGCGTCATCGCCCATGAACAGATTCGTCATCGGAGCTTCCGGCGACGCGGCCTTTAGTGCGGGATGCGAATCAATCATGCTGGCTGACGTATAGAAGCCCGGGTAGGAGATCCCCCAAATGCCCGCCTTGCCGTTATTGTTCGGAACATTCTTAAGCAGCCAGTCGATCGTGTCGTAAAGATCGCTGGAATCGTCGACGTCTTTGTTCGATTTCTTGTGGTCGATGTGCGGCGTCATCTCGACGAAGTGGCCCTCCGACATATAGCGGCCGCGAACATCCTGGAACACGAAAATGTATCCGGATTTGTCGAAATCGGGAGAAGGCCCCAGGTGCGTGCGGTATTTATCGACTCCATACGGAGCCACACTGTACGGGGTGCGATCGATCAGAAAGGGATAGCTGTGCGACGTATCTTTCGGGACATAAACCGATGTGAACAGATGAACGCCATCGCGCATAGGGATGCGGAATTCGTACTTGGTGTAGTGCGCCTTTATGTCAAACTCGGGAGCTTCCGGACGGTTCTGAGCCAAAGCTGGCGTGATCAGCGCCAATAGAACGAATACGAACAGGCGAACATTGCGCTTCATGAGGCTCCTTGGGACGGAACGAGGTCGATTCGGCAAAGCTATAGTTCCTCGCGTTGTCGCGTCAAGTCTGCTTCCTGCCGAAGCGCTACAATAAGGCCTTGGGATTGCGGCGGGAGTATGGCGCAAAGCCGCAGGGGGAGCATGTTCGAGGTTACAGTCGAAGATTCGTTCGCGGCCGGGCACTACCTGCGCAACTACAAGGGGAAGTGCGAGAATCCGCACGGCCATAACTACAAGATTCGCGTCACGCTGGCCGGCGCCGAACTCGACAAGGCCGGACTGCTGCTCGATTTTAAAGACCTGCGGGAAGTCATGAAGCACGTGATCGAGCGGCTCGATCACAAGATGATCAATGAGATTGAGCCGTTCACCGAGATCAACCCTTCGGCTGAGAACCTGGCCAAATATTTTTATGATGAATCCAATGCCCGCCTGCAGCGCGCCACCAACGGCCGTGTGCGAATCAAAGATGTGACTGTGTTCGAGACCGACACTACTACCGCGAAATACAGTGAGTAATCAGCCGTCCGCCGCCGCAAGCATGCAAATAACCGAGATTTACAAGTCGTTACAGGGCGAGTCCACTTATGCCGGACTTCCATGCGTGTTCGTGCGGTTGACGGGATGCAATCTGCGCTGCGTATGGTGCGACAGCGAATACACGTTCCACGGCGGACACAAGATGACGCTGGAACAGGCTCGGGACGAAGTGGCTCGCTTGAGCCCGGGCGGAGGCTTGGTCGAGATCACGGGCGGCGAGCCCATGCTGCAGGAACGAGAAGTTGTGCCGCTGATGCAGCACCTTGTGCATGACGGCTACCAAGTTCTGCTTGAAACCAGCGGGGAACGTCCCCTGGGGCGGGTTCCAAAGGAAGTGGTCAAGATCGTCGACGTGAAATGTCCGGATTCGGGTGAAGGCGGCACTTTTCATATGGAGAACCTTCAAACCCTTGCGGCCCACGACGAAATCAAATTTGTCCTCGCCAGCCGCGCCGATTACGACTTTGCTCTGGATTTTGTGCGTAAGCACGATCTCGCGAAAAAAGTGAATTCCGTTTTGTTCTCCCCCGCTTTTCGTAAAGACGCGACGGGCGCTCGCGACAGTTCGCATTGCTTGCTGGATCCTCAGGAATTGGCCGGATGGATGATCGCCGACAATGCGCCGGCAAGGCTGGGGCTGCAGCTGCATAAGTTTATTTGGGATCCGGCGGTGAAGGGCGTCTGAACCGGATCTTCGCGTTGCGCGATGCCGAGGAGGCGGCTGAGAATTCCCCACCCTGTCCCGCCAAAAAACGGCAAGGGCGGGACTACCTCGGCGCACTCGTCTTGTCGTAGTCTCTGTGGGCGTTATGTCAAATTCCGGCAAATCCCGCGCGGTTGTGCTCCTCAGCGGCGGCATGGATTCCTGCGTCTGCGCTGCTCTGGCGCTGCGCGACCATGACGTGGCCGCCGTTCATGTGAGCTATGGGCAACGAACCGAAGAACGAGAGCGGCAGTCGTTCCTTGCCATCTGTCGCCGCCTGCACATTCGCGATACGTTGGTGGTTCGCAATGAAGCCCTGCGGGCGATTGGCGGTTCTGCTCTGACCGAAGAGAGAATCGCGGTTCCCCCAGCGGAATCGCTCGGCCAGGGCATTCCGGTGACCTACGTTCCCTTCCGCAACGCCCATTTTCTGGCCGTGGCCGTGAGTTGGGCGGAAGTGCTGGGCGCGGAGAAAGTTTATATTGGCGCGGTTGAGCCGGACAGTTCCGGCTATCCGGATTGCCGGCCCACGTATTACGACGCATTTAATGCGGTGGTGAAGGCTGGGACCAAAGAGGGAAAAATCCAGGTCGTTACTCCGCTGATTGCTATGCGAAAAGCCGAGATTGTGCGGCTGGGCCTTGAATTGGGCGCGCCCTTCGATTTAACTTGGTCATGCTACAGCCATGGGGATCGCGCCTGCGGCGTGTGCGACAGCTGCGTTCTTCGGCTTCGCGCTTTCGCCGCGGCCGGAGTCAGCGATCCCATTCCGTACGCGCCAAGATAGCGCGCTTGCCGGGAGGCGAAATGAACAAACATATTGCAATCATTTTATTTGCTCTACTCACCCTGGGAGTGTGTGTCCCCGCTGCCATCGCCCAGTCATCAGGCAGCGTGCAGGGAACATGCAGGGACGCACAAGGCAATCCCATCGTCGACGCCATTGTGGTTTACAACAACCTGGATAACGGCCAAAAATACCCCCTCAAAACGAATAAAAAGGGCCAGTATTTTTCTCTCGGGCTTTCGCCGGGAAAATATAACGTCATTCTCTATAAGAACTCCGACGACCAAAAGGCCGGCAAGGAAATGGATCACGTTAATGGTTATCAGGTGCAGATCGGCGACAATACTCCGCTTGATTTCGACATTAAGAAAGAGCAAGAAAGCCAAGCCAAAGGCGTCGGCCTGACTCCTGAGCAATTGAAGCAGATGCAGGAGCAGCAAGAAAAGCAGAAGAAAGAAGTCAACACCGTGAAGCTGCTCAACGAGAAGCTCAACGAGGCCAAGACCGATGCCGACGCTGGAAATTATGATGGGGCGATCGCCGCGCTGACCGAGGCAAACCAGGCGGATCCCAGCCGTGATCTGATCTGGTTCAAACTGGCCGATTATGAGCGCATGT
>Ga0335074_10012895_pt1 | contig 11738 bp, 15 predicted proteins | sample Lox_Sample_23_FD_206715 | JGI IMG/M metagenome (GOLD analysis project Ga0335074, IMG submission 206715) | Soil microbial communities from Loxahatchee National Wildlife Refuge, Florida, United States - Lox_Sample_2.3 | ecosystem: Environmental > Terrestrial > Soil > Wetlands | place: USA...
GGTGCCCTCGACATACACGTGGCCGAGATACGTCGAGAGCTCCGGCAGTCGCCGCGCTGGGTCCGCGCCCGACTCGTACCAGCGGGTGAGCACCTGGACGGCGAAGCGATGACGGAAATCGTGCAGCCGGGGACCCTTGCGCGCCCCGGGAGCCCGCAGGCCCACCTGTCGCGACAGCGCGTAGAAGACCTTATGAACGCGCCCGCCATCCAGCCTCGTCCCACGGTTGGAAACGAACACGTACTCCGAGCGGCGCGGACCGAGGAACTGTTTGCGTCGCCGAAGGTAATCAACGAGCACGGCACGCGTGGAGGGATGCAGCGGCACAAGTCGGGAGCGACCGAACTTCGCCGCCCGAATCGTGAGCACGCCCTCGTCCACATCGACGTCATCGAGCTTCAGATCGAGCGCTTCGGAAAAGCGCAGCGCCGCGACACTGAGCAGACCCAGAAGGCAGTGAAATACCCTGGGCCGCAACGGCGTCGACGGCCACTTCGTTGGCAGCTGCAGCGCGGCCGCGAGCAAATCCTCGATCTCCTGCTCGGTATAAAGATAGGGCCGAGCTCGGGACGATCGGTACCGGCACAGCTCCGGTGGGGGCACCTCGGCGGACCGTCACAAGGCCGTGCCGAAGCTGCGGACCCGACCCATTGCCGTCGGCTGCGAACGGCCGGTATTAGGCAACGAAATCAGCAGCTGTGGTCACGCCGGAAGCAGGCTTCATGCAGCGTGACGAGGGTCGCGTTCAGTCTGTCCTGCCGGGACGGCAACCGGATGCGCAGTACAAGCAGACTCGGCTCGCCGTGCGGATCTGCAATCGCCACCACCCCATTGATGGGTAGATCAGACTTTGCCAGGCCCTCGGTGCCAAATCCGGACCGCCCCGCTGGCGTAAGGAACTCGATCATGTTTTCCGTGATCGGATACAGGACATCATCCGGATAAGGCTGCACATCGAAAGCTGAGTCCTTGATGAGCGTCTCGTCGCGCACCTGCCGGATGAAATCGCGCATCAGGTCTGGAAAGAACCGGGCCGAGACTTCAGCCACCTCGAAGCGTCCCGAGGTGCCGCCGCTTTTCTGTTCGACCTCGACTCCTGGCCCGGAAAGCGTGTGCGCAAGGTCGCCGTTGGTAGGTGGCACATCAGGGGTAACGACGGTGAACGCACCGGCCGAGCCGTACCAGGTGCGGCAGTGCCAGCCCGCGGGTGCGAAGACGCCGGGGCCGTATTCTCCTTTGTAGTAGGCGAGGTGAGCCGCCAACTCCGGATCCAGTTCTACCGCCACCGCGGCCCCAGTGGACGGCTGTTGAGGTCCCTGCTGCCCATCGGCGGGACACCCGACGAATGCAACGGTGGGTACCGCCGGGGAGCCGCCCTCGGCCCAAGTGGAAGCCTGCAGGCTGATGAGACAAGCGGGCAGGGCCCAGCTGATGCGACTCACGACAGCATGTGCTTTGCTCACATCCCCCCCGTCAGCACCTCGTAACCGGATTAATCTGCAGGAGGACTACGTGCCCGGCACGGGGGTATATCATCTGAATGAACCTCCATCGTACTCATACAGCGCAGCCTCTAGGCTATTCCTCGATCCTGTCGACACGCAGGCATAAAAGTGGCAAATCGTGGCAGTTGGCAGCGGCGCCCGTCCTGGAGACAGGGTTCAACGGCTGCTTTATGGCGCCGATTCCTCGGGGCTCAACGGCTGTTCCTGGCCGGCCAGCGACCAGCGAGCCCGAGCCGCCGCTGGCCGGCGCGTCGCTCCTAGACTTCAGTCTGCTCGGCCATCTCGAGCGCGTCATCCACTTCGATCCCGAGGTACCGGACGGTGCTCTCGAGCTTCGAGTGCCCGAGGAGCAGCTGACCCAACGTCGTCGATCGTACCGAAAGCCGACAGTCACCATAGGTGATGCGAGCCGTAGTCCGACCCTACCCGGTCGCCCGCGACTGACCGCTTACGGGTTCACTATTCAAGTCTTCTCCGGGTCACTTTAGGCTGCCCCATCTTGACGCATCAAGGTCTCCGCTCTCCGATGGCATGATGTTCGCGTTCCCTGTTTCGTCATTGAGGGTTGATCACACCCCACAGCCGGTCAGGATATAACCTGACCTTCCATGTTTTGTGTTCTTGATCGGTCAGTTGCAGTTGTGCGTACTTGCCATAGAGAACACGACGAGGCGACGACTCGGTCGGCCAAAGTCCGTCTACCGCCCTCGCCTTTCCGAATTCAAACTCAGCGGGTTGCGGAGGCGCTACGTGCTGAATCCGTGCACGAAGGATCACCGTATTGGCACCGCCGTCGGTGGCAGTGACCTCAAGGTCTAGATCTAAGTTGTCACATACCGAGATTGACGGCATTCCAAACCTCAAGACGACGAGAGTGGTCTCTTCAGTGGTTCCCTCACCGCTGATGTTGGCGTAGAGCGCCAGATCGCCACGCTGGGATAGATCTGCTTTGGACAGGTCCGTTATCGGCGAATCGGCGGCGAGCCATGTGAAGTTCACAACGGCCGGCCGCCCGTGATCGCTCTTGAGTTCGGTAGGCTGGAAGCCCGAAGTCCGGATCCCGGGATAGAGTGATTCCAAGTAGAGCTTTAGATCTCCCTCGCCGAGCAAGTAACGACGACCCGTTGCCTTCACCCTCCCCTCTCGGTCCAGCAGGACCCAGAAATCGGCAATGGACTGGTTCTTAGGAGTGGTATAGGTGTAGAGGTCTGAGAAATACCGCTCTGCAATCGCTCGGTCTATCGCTGGATCATCGTTCGGAGCCGCGGCGCCCTCTTGCTCGAACCGCCGTCGCTTTTGCGCAGACTCATCTGCGCCCACCGGGGCCGCATTAGCGGTGGAATAGGGAACAGGTCGGGGCAAATAAGCTCGGACATATATCCGAGTTGCGCCCTCGGATCCACCTCGCATGTCCAGCTGCACCCGGTCACCGTAGTGCTCACGGTCAGCACCCATGACATAGAAGGCCTTCGATGAGCGTGTAATGTAAGGGCGCAGCCGCGTCGCGTCTTTGTAGCCCCTGTAAAGCGTTCCATCCTGATTCATCAACAACGTAATCGCCACCCAGCCCGGAGCAGCAAGAGGGCCGAACAATTCTGGATACGCGGAACGAACCACTTTCTGTATGACGGCTCGCCGTGGATCCTCGACCAAGGGCGGCTTTAACAGCGCAACGGCGGTTCCAGCAGCTGTTGCGGACCGAGCAACCGCTGCGACTGCTGCCAACAGCAGCGTGAAGGCACACATTCGTACGCACCGGTACCCCATGTAGTCATCTTAGTGGTTGGCTAAACACGACGCGACCGGCTGCTTTAGATCACGCAACTTGATGCCCCCAATGACCGCTCGTGGCCGTTCGACCCGAAGGCAGTCCGCACCCATCCGTCTCCGTCGGAATCGGAAGCGGTCCTTGGCAATTGAACGCGTCCCTTCCGTCCCGACCTCTCTGCGGTCGTTCACGAGCGGCAGTTTTCCCGGCAGCCAGCCCGTGGGGCCCGGACCTGCGGCTGCCGGCCTATTGTGCGTACTGAACGATGGAAATGGCATTGCCATCGGTGTCTCTGAACCAGACAACGCGATCGCCATCCGGCGTGATGGCGATACCTCGTTCATCGTGGGAGACGCCTGGGATGCGCTCCCATGTGATCCCGCGCTTCCCCAGCTCGGTCACGACATCGTCGAGGTCATCGACCGCAAATCCCGCGACCGTATGTTCCGAAGGCTGGGTCGAGAGCACGCGACCAAGCGTGAGATCCGAGCCGCCTACATCGAAGATCAGGTTGCCATTGGAATGCCGACGCAGCTTTAGTCCCAGCACGTCGGTGTAGAACCGTTCTGCCTCCGCGATGCGCGAAGTCAAGATAATGGTTTGCAATCGGGAATACGCAAGCATGGATCGCTCCTGAAACTCTTGATGCCCGTTCATGGGCGACAAAAAGAGCGATGCGGCCGGTGCAGCGAGCTCGGCGCTGAAGACGAAAAAGCCGCGACGAGCGCGGCTTCAAAGTACCGATGATGATAAGCGAAGAATAACGAGCGCGTCAATGTAGGGCGGCAGGTCCCCTGTAATCGGTTTCGACCCTTCAGAGACATCCACGAGTGTCCGGTTCGCGGCAGCGAATTCAGTACTCCAAGTGTTCCCCCGGCGGTAGTCGCCATGGGCTGATGCCTGAGCAGTTCCGGCCTGAGGTTCTAAACGGAGATTTAGCGAATTATTTGGCATCAGGGGTGGAGCTCACCGCCCACGTGAGGACTTTCGCTTTGATCTGCTCGTATTCGGGCAACCGTTTCGGTATGACAATGGCGCCACCGCCCAAGTGTACCCATGCGGCGCCTCGCTCTGAAACAACTAATCTGCGTCCACCGAGTAAAGGATTTGCCTCTCGCACATAGCGAACGTGCCCCTTGCGAACCACGCGTCCGCCGACGCGCGCGCCGCCGTCGTCGATCTCAAGAGTGTAGTGATGGTCGTAGTACCACCAGATCGTGAGGGTGAGCCAGGTCAGAAAGGCCGTAACGATGTCGCGCCCCGTGGGAGTTCCCGGAGGAAGAAAAATCGCAAGCCCAAAGCACGCGAGAAAGCCGCCCGCAACCAACAACTGGTGCGGAGTCGTAAAGCCAAAGTCCTGCGGCCTAATTTCGTAAGTCATCGTGGTCAGCCTGCTGGCTCCAGAGTTCGAGGATCACCCCGTGATCACCACACCGTCAAGGACGACGGGAGGGCTGGTGATCCCGTGGCGCTGGCGTCTGGGTTTTCCGCCTTCGACGGCAACGCGCTGGACGGCAAAGGCAACATCTACATCTCCGAGATTTTGCTAAATCAGATCTGGATTCTCTCGCCCGACGGCTCCCAGCGCATCTTGATTGCCACCAAACAGAATTCGCCGCTGGACCACAACACGAGTCTGATCTTGCAGGGAGCTGTTTCGTGCACCGCCAACCTCGGCTTTGCCCATGACCGTCCCGAACATGCGGACCGGACGATCATCTGCATGAAGGGCTTCCCGGCGCCGAAATAGTTGCGGTGCTGCGGCGTTCTACGACGTGTTGGCCGACGACGCGTTCAATTCCGCAATGACGCCATGGGCGCTTTCAACCGGTGCTGCCCCTCGTCAGCGTCCGCCGTCAGGCAGGCCAGATTAGCTCAGAGGTAAGAGAACTTCGGCAGAAAAGCTAGTAGCGCGATTTTGCCGTCGCTATCCAGATCTATGAGACAGTGAGATCGTTGGCCGTCGTGGTACGTCACTATGTAATTGTCGGCTCCCACTTCGGATACCCCTTTGAACTTCACCGACTGGATCTCCTGAGCCTTCGCAGCGAGCGCAGGTAGTTGACGGCGCATGACCTCCCGGAGCGCGTCGGTCGTGTCCCCATAGTTCGGGGTGCCGGATTTCATGTCGGCAAGGAATTTCTGAACCGCCGCCTCCGAGCCCGGCAGAGGAAGCTGCTCGCGAATGCGGTTTGCAAGTTTCGCTTCGATTGCGCGAGTCTCGGTCTCATCCAGGCGGGTTGCCACGACGTCGCCGCCCCCTTGGTGAATGGTTGCGCTCGTTGCTGGTCTTCCGTTCTCAATAGCGAATGTCACTTGGGCGTCAATTGTCCGCCAGCTGAACTTCGGTGGCGTCTCAGGATAGATGGGTAGCTTGGGTTGGCCGCTCATCTGAGCATTGAGCTGCTCGCCATCGCGCGTAATAGACAGAATGCCGCACGATCCGATCAAGTACCTGCCGACAAAGCGATCTAGAGTGGGTGAATCCATGCTCTCTCCTCGAGTCGATTGGGCCATCGACTTTGCCTGCGTGCATAGCGCCGAATAGAACAGGAACCGGGCCATTCAACCACTGCCCATGCGCCGCGCCAAGAGGGCACTTCTTGTGCCAACTGTGAACAGCCGGTCTGAAGCAACCAGCTTAAGCCTGTGACCGTCTCTTGTTGGCCGGCCCCGGAAGTCACGTGCGTCGTCCGCGCGTTGTGAGCCGTTCGTGACAGGTTGCTCAGCGGCGGCCAAAATGGAGCCTGCGCCGAAATGCAGAAAGCAGCACAAAGAGGCTCTTCGATGCGGCGCGCCGCGAATGCGATCTGCCCAGTCACGGCACGCCAGGGGCGGTAAGCCGACCCTTCGCGGTCATTCGTGACAGGCCGCTCTTCGGGCAGCAAGATGGAGTTATTCGGTGCGCCCGTGGCGTCTGGTTTCAATGCACGGGTTGCTATGGCAAGTTACCCATCAAGGTCGGCCTTGGCGTGAGGATTCTGTCGGGCCCCAGCGGAATCGAGCACTCGCATAATAGAGAGTGTGGCCACCGCTTCACAACGCAACCATTGACTGAAGCGCAGGCACTTCGTCAGTTGAGCGGCTTCGGGCCGCACGACGAGGTAGTAGGAGAAGGCGGTCGGCGTAGCGAGCGGCAGCGGACAAGACAGGATTCCGCTGCTAAGAAGATCTGCGACGAGACTCAGACGTCCGAGGGCCACACCTAGCCCGAGCACGGCGGCTCCGACGCAGAGATCCGCGTTACTGAAACGCTGACCGGCCTGGCAGGAGAGATCCTTACGCCCGAGCTGATCCAGCCAGCTGCGCCAGTCTGATAGGCTCTCGTCCCCCTCCGCACCGGAATCGTGTAACAGCGGCCCAGCGATGAGCTCCTCGATGCTCGCCGCCGGCCGGTCGGCGGCGAACTTCGGTGTGCACACCGGCAGCACGCGGTCGCGCATCAGCATGCTTACCTTGTAGTCAGGGTAGTGGCCACGCCCAAACCGGATCGCAAGATCAATGTCCTCCGCATGCAAGTCGAGTGGTTTGAGATCCGCGATCACCTGCACCTCGATCTCCGGATGTAGATCGAAGAAGCGCGGCAATCGTGGCATCAGCCAGCGTGAAGCGACCGACGGCAAAGTCGTGACTCGCAATCGCTTGGGCGCCGCCTGTGGGTCGAATTCTGCGATTGTGCGGGTGATGTCTTTGATGGCCTCGTCCAGCCTGCGTGCGAGTGCGCGGCCGGCGGCGGTGAGCTCGAGCCGCCGGGGCAGACGCTTGAACAACGCGACCCCCAGTTCCCGCTCGAGGGATTTGATCCGGTGGCTGATAGCACTCTGCGTCCGATGCAGTTCCGCGGCAGCCTTTGTGAAACTGCGATGCCGCGCTGCAACGGCGAACACGTAGAGCGAATCGAAGGGGGGAAGGCGCGGCATCGGTCGGTGTGCTCGTGGTAGGCATGAGCCTAATTCATGTATCGCCCCCTTGCATACTCGTTTGCGACGCGCCTCTAAAACCAGATACTTGCGCGCCGGATGCAATACGAGGGAATGAAGCCATGTCGCGCGCCGTATCCGGCGGCCCCGCAAGGCAGACGCCATCTCGCCATCATGGCCTGAGCGCTTCGAGTGCGCCTCTGAGCTCAGGACCAAGGCCACTGATCGATCTCTCGCTCGACGAGTACTCGGCCGTGCTCAAGGACGTGCTGCGCGACTTCGGCCGTCCCGACCGATTGATGCACAGCTCGCTGCTGCGATCGCGTCTGCTGCCTGCGGGAGCTGAGCCGGCACGGCTACAGAGGCTGCTCACCGAGACGGCGGATGCACTCTTCAAATCACCACGCGACCAACGGCTGCGCCGCGTATTGGATCTCGGCTACTTTCACCCCGCATCGAAGCACGAAGCGGCGGCTGAGAGACTCGGGCTCGCCTTCAGCACCTACCGCAGGTATCTCACTGCTGCGATCGGGCGTCTCGCTCGCTGGCTCTGGGAAAGTGAGCGCGCCGCGGCGCCACGCGCTCCGAAACTGTCCGTCGTCGTACTGCCGTTTGTCAATCTCAGCCCGCACGACGGACAGGAATACCTGGTCGAAGGCATCACGGAGAACCTCACGACCGACCTATCGCGCATCCCGGGCATGGTCGTGATCAGTCGCGACACGGCCTACGCCTACAAGGACGGGAAGGTAAGTGTTCGTGAGATTGGCAGCGAACTCGCAGTGCATTACGTGATGGAAGGAAGTGTACAGGCAGAGCGCGATCGCATCCGAGTCAATGCCCGGCTAGTAGAGGCCGAATCCGGGGTGCACCTCTGGGCAGAGCGCATCGACAAGCCGCGCGCCAATCTCCTAGACATGCAGGACGAGATTACCGCGCATCTCGCTCGCACGGTGGACATCGAGTTGGTAGCGGCGGAGAGTCGTCGCCTAATGCGCGAGCACCCGAACCAGCTCGACTCGGCGGAATTGACGCTGCGCGCTCGCGCGATCTGGAACCGGCCCTTCTGTCCCGAAGGCAATTGTGAGGCGCGACGACTGTTCGAGTCGGCGTTACTCACGAGCGAAGAAAATCTGGCTGCCCTTCTCGGCGTGGTGGATACCCACATGCGCGACGTGACCTTCCACGGGGCAGAGAATGCAGCCGAGCAGATCCGCAGCGCCGATTTCGCCTCAGCGCGGGCATTGACGCTTGCGCCAGAGAGCGCCGCGGCCAACTTCAGTCGCGGTACCGTGCTGTGCGCCCTGAAGGCACCCGAGAGTGCGCGCGATAAGTTTGACTTCGCCCTTGCGCGCGATCCCAATCTTGCGCGAGCCCACGCTTACCGAGGCCTCGTCGAGATCCTTCTGGGCCGTTCCGAGGCTACCGAACCGCACGTAACCCGTGCGATGCGCTTGAGCCCGCGTGACCCCATGTACTCCGCCTGGGGCGTAATTGCCGCGGTAGCCGACCTATATCTTGGTCGGATCGATGCCGCCCTGAGTCGGTTGCGGCATTCCGTGGGCATCAACCCCAACTGTGGCTCGGCACAAACTGTGCTCGCGGTGACGCTTTGGTTAGCAGGCAGCCATGCGCAGGCGGCGCTCGTCGGTGCGGAAGCGCGGCGCATCGTTCCAGGATTCACGATCGCGAAATTCCGCAATGGCGCGATGAGCGACAATCCGGTGTACCTCGCGCAGCGCGAGCGCTTCATGGTCGCATTGCGCCATCTGGGCATCCCTGAGGCCTGAGCACCGTCGAGCACTTGTTGAGCACTTGTTGAGCACTTCCGGCTGTCGCATGTGAGCATCGCGCCGACGCAGACTTCCGATCGTCAAATGCGGCGGTTCGAGGCGCGTGCGCTGACAAAGGCACCAGCCTGACCGGCGAGCATAATCATGGAGGTTTGTTATGGATTTTATTGGATTCCTTTTTGTCGCGAGCATCCTGCCGCTGATGGCGGCGCAGTTCATCGAGGCGTTGATCGGTTGCAGAGCCGACCATGAAGACGTGGCACAAGACATCAGCGCACAACCATGGGCTCCACGCACATACACCGCGCTGAGGATGCGCAGCGCATACGCCTTGACGAGGATCCGGAGACGGCGGCGGCGGCTGCGTCCGGCGGTTCGCAAGCAGTTCAAGTCAGTCGAACAGGCCTCGAGGCCGCTGAAGGCTGGCGAAGGCTGAGGCGAAGTTGAAATTAAATCGTTCGGCAGTGTGTTGCTTCCAGCTGAAGCTATAACGGATCGCCCGCTCGCCGCGGGCGGTCGCACTTCTTGCAATGGCGATCCGGTGCGCACCTCCGATGCAGGGAGAACTTAGGATGATGCCGGATAATGCCAATTCCATGAGTCCGTGCGGGCTGCTCGTGGAATTTAGGCGTAGGATGAGGGCGAGGCGCCGAAGCACTGCTTGAATGCCGTGCTGAAGGCCGCCGCACTGTCGTAGCCGACCGCATGGGCCACCTCCCCGACGCTTCTTCCTTCCGCCAACAGAGAAAGGGATGCGAGCAAGCGACTGTGCCTGCGCCAGGCAGCAAGACTCAACCCCGTCTCTTCCGCGAAAAGACGTTCGAAAGTCCGCAGGCTCGCGCCGCCGATTTCGGCGGCGATGATATCGACCGAGCGTCCATCGCCTGGTTGCGTTGCGAAGTAGTCGGCGAGCTTGCGGGCTCGTTCGTGAGACGGCCGCGGAAGCGAGAACGACTCGGGCTTCGCTTCCGGCAGAACCTCCTCGAGCAGCGCCAGCGCACGGGCGTGGCGCGCGCCGCGCTTCGCGGGCCGCGGGACAGTGCAGAGAAGCAACACGAGCTCTCGCGCGAGGTTGTCGAGGCCCAGTACCTGCGGATGAGAATCAGTACGCACGGCACCGGGCTCGAAATAGAGAGTGTGGAGATAGAATCGCCGTGGCGAATAGATCGAGTGCTCCACTCCGGCGGGCAGCCAAAGGCCCTTCAGGAGCGGATGAACCACATAGACGGTATCGGTTTCCACTATGGCAGCGGATTCCGAGATCAGGGCCAGTTGGTCCCAGTCATGTGCGTGCCGAGGAATGCGACCGCCTTCCGGATAGCCCTCGACGTGCGACCGCAGTGACTCGATCGAGCTCACCCGTTGCCCCCGGGACGACCGTCAGTCACCATCCATGGGCAAACCGGGCTCATACTGCATCGCGCAGGCGATGTTGCCCTCCGTGTCGGAGAACTCAACGACCTTGCCGACGGTAGGAATGTCGATTATGGCCGAGCGCAGCGCTCCACCAGCAGTTTTGATCGCCTCGGCTGTCTCTTTGATCGAGCTGACGCTGACCGTGCAGCGAAAGCTGTTGATCGCACCTTCGGAAGCGACCCCCCGGCGCTTTGCGATCAGCCCGCGCGATAATCCGTGCTCGACGGGGGCACCGGTGAAAATGTGGTAGAAATCCGGCGGACCGCCGATCTCGAAGCGCCAGCCAAAGACTCGCTCGTAGAAGCGGCGCGCCCGTTCTACATCGTTCGCGAAGATCTCGAAATGTGCGATGTGATTGGCCATGCCGACTTCTTACCCGCGATCGCTAGGGCGTAGGAGACTAGCATTGTCGCGCCCTCGAAAGTTCGACAACTTCTTTCGAGAATCCGACAATCGACGACGCGGCTATGACCGATTCTGGCCGCATCGCCGCAGGGCGGCAGCCTCACGGTGTGCTCTGGCCGAACAAGAGCCGGCGCAGGGCGGCAAGATCGCTTTCGTCAATCGACTGCCGAGCGTATCTGGTCTTCAGGATCCCTCCGAACGAGCGGTATGCCCATCGGACTCCAGGGCCAAGGGATAGACGCAGGTAGTGTCCGCCGCGCGCTGCAGCAACGACGGCGACCTGTTCGGTCTTCCCATCCACTTGCGCAAGGTCCAGCGCGATTGAGACTGGTTCCGACGACGGTTCAGTTATATGTGCACCCCAAGCTCGTTGATGCTGTTCGAGCCATCGGGACAAGCTTTCGAGTTGGTCCTTCTTGAGCGTGACCCGTTCAATCGCTTTGCGATTCTCGTAAGCAGTTGCGGCGCCGGAGACGAGCGGCATCTCGGCTCTGGCGACGCAGACCGAGACCGCTACGGCAAGAATCAGGAAGCACAGGCCGCGCCGCATCACGTCGGGAGTATAGGACAAACGTCCGCAATCCTGGAAATCGCGCTGTATCGAGCTACCCTATTGCTCATGAAGCGCGCGCAAGACTTGCTGCAGGACATGGTGAATCTGTACGCGTCCATGGCCTCGTACGCTGACAATGGCGCGGTACATATGAAGCTCGATACCGGCGAGCAGCTGCACTCTCAGACCTTCAGCACGCTGTTCAAGCGACCTGCGTTTTTCCGCTTCGAGTTCTCGCGCCCGCATCCTTACGAAAAGCTTCGACACATCGTCGTACGGTACGTTGCCGGTTTTGACGGCAGGGCAGCGTACTTCCTGACGCAACGACCCGGTGCGGCGCCGGTTCGCGAGGAGCGGGTCAGCTTGGGACTCGCCGTT
>Ga0335074_10012896_pt1 | contig 11738 bp, 9 predicted proteins | sample Lox_Sample_23_FD_206715 | JGI IMG/M metagenome (GOLD analysis project Ga0335074, IMG submission 206715) | Soil microbial communities from Loxahatchee National Wildlife Refuge, Florida, United States - Lox_Sample_2.3 | ecosystem: Environmental > Terrestrial > Soil > Wetlands | place: USA: Florida...
GGAGCTGACGGACTCGGGAACTCGCGTCAGCCAAGCTCCGATCGCATAGCGCGCGCTGTGCAGGTAGTCCGTGTTCAGCGGGATCGGCGATGCGCCCAGCAGCGTCGCCAGGTAAAAGCGCAGCCCGTAGAGATCGGAAATCGCGAGCCCGGCCACCACACCGTAAAGAACGTCGCGTCCCACCAGCGGATCGCGCCAGCGTCCGGTGAGCGCCCTGGTCCACGAAATAATGGCCTGCGGCCAGTAGCGGCGGACATAAGGCTCCAGCGCCAGGTAGAGAACGAACACCACACCGCCCCAAAAGAGCGACGTCGAGATGCAGTACGCCAGCAGAAAGAAGAAGCCTGAGACGCTTGAAATATGGGCCGCGAAGGGGAAGAGCAGCATGTGCAGTCCAAACACCACAACCGCGAGACGCAGTGCGCCGTTCCGGTCGCCCCGGCCACGTACAAAATTCCAGCGCGCAAGGAAAATGCCGGCCAGCACCGGCACCAGGACCAGCAGGATCTTGAATAGCCGGTTCGCGATCTCGCTCGCCCCAGTTGGTTTGCTCGACGGCATGCGGTCGGCTTGCGTCCAAGGCCCGATCAGCGAAAAGAAAACCGGCCGTCCGTGCCACGCGGCCGCTTCGACGCGCAGCGCACGGTGGTTATATCCCGGCCACTCGCCCGTCCAAGCCTGGCGCGCATCGGAATCCGCCAGTGATGCCCATTCCGGAGCCGCTGGCTGAAACTTCGAAATATCGAGATCCGCGGCGGCGAACAGCGCCTTCCAATCCGGTGCGGGCGATGGCGCCTGCGCATTCTCTTTCTGCGCCGGCAGCGCTTGCAGATAAATGAGGTGGCCCTGAGAATCGAGCCGCAGGTCGATCATCCCGGAGGTGGACGGCTGCGGGTCGTCTTCTTCAATGCGGCCCGGAAGAAGTGCATCGTTGTGCATGCCGACGGCCACCATTGGCTCCGGACTTTGCCGATACCAGAACTCGACCGGCGCGGGACGGCTCCGAGCGATGTCGTCCCAATGCGGGCGCGGCTTATCGGTCTTTTCGGCCCAACTCAGGAAATCGTCATCGTCGGTAAACGCGTAGGCCGAATCGGCGGGTGGGTCTGCGTATCCGAAACTTGCGAGCACCTCGCGCGCTTTGTCAGCCAGCACCTCGGGCGGCTTCGTCAGCGGCGCTCTCTCGTACATGCCGTAATTCACCGCCAGGAAGATCATCGCCGCAAGGCCGGCCAGCGCGGCGCCCAGCGCCGATACCGCAATCTTCCACGGCAGCGCCGCCGTATCACCCGCGGCAGCCACCATCTGCGGCGAAGGGGTTTCGCCCGCGGCCAGCGCCGCAGCCAGCGGATCTCCGCCCGGCAGCCGTGCAGCTACCGCCAGAGCCGACTGCGGCCGGTTGACCGGCTCGGGATCCAGGCAGCGCAGAATGGCAGATTCCACAGCCGGGTCGATTTCTTTCACCAGCGTCGACGGGCTGGGTGGACTGGTCTCGGTGTGCAGCCGTACCAGTTCGGCGAGCGTCGACGCCTCAAACGCGCGCTTGCCCGTAAAAACTTCGTAGAGCACCAGGCCGAGCGAATAGATATCGCTCTGGGCGGTGACTTCTCTTCCCGCCAGTTGCTCCGGCGCCATGTAGGCCGGCGTGCCATTGCGAATCTCTTCGCCCGGGATCTCGTGGGCCAGCGCCGCCAGTCCGAAATCGGTAATCACCACCTGGCCGCGTCCGTTCAGCATCACGTTGGCCGGCTTCAAATCGCGATGCAGCACGCCCTTGGCATGCGCCGCAGCCAGTCCCGCGCATAACTGCCGCGCGATTTCGACAGCCTTGTCGGACGGCAGCCGCCCGATGCGCCGCAGCAGCGATCCCAAATCTTCGCCGTCCACGTACTCCATGGACAAGTACGGCTGGCCTTCCACTTCGCCGAGATCATAGACGCGGCACACGTTCGGATGCGACACCTGCCGCGCGATGCGGACTTCATTGTAGAAGCGCGCCAGCGCGGCCGGATTGCGCGCCGCTACTTCCGGCAGAAACTTGAGCGCCACTTCCTGGCCGAGCGTCAAGTCGTGCGCGCGATAGACTTCGCCCATTCCGCCCCGCCCCAGCAGCGCCACGATGCGATAGCGCGCGGCCAGCAATGCTCCCGGCAGGAAGCGGCCTTCCGGGAGCGATCCCGATGAAGAGTGCAGCGACGAATGGGAAGGGGGGCGCAGCGGAGTCGGCGTGGCCGCGGCAACAGTTTGCGTGACGCCGGGTGCGACGCCGTTCAAGGCCGCTCCGCAGGCCAGACAGAACCGGCTGGATTCGGGGATATCTTTCGAACAGGCGCGGCAAATCACGGCGATTGCCTCAAGCCTAGCATCGTTTAATCGTCGTGATGCTCGATGGCCTCACGGTCTGCGATGGCTTTGTCGCGTGCGACCTTGGAATTCGCGCGGCGCGCCGATTGGATGTTGCTCTGCCGGATACTGGCCGAATCGACGCTGAACATCGAGATCTGCTGCTCCAGCTTCTGGCTTTGGCAGGCCGGGCAGGCGGGTTGCGACTTGAGCACCAGGGCTTCGAACTGTTGGCCGCAATCCAGGCATTTGAAGTCGTAAATGGGCACGCGCGAAACTCCTCTTCAGCTTCCTCTATTATGCTAACCTCGAATTCCTTATGGCCACGAAGGACTTCACTGCGCGCCGCGCCGCGTTCCGCAAGCTGCACGAGAGCGGGTGTTTCGTGATTCCCAATCCCTGGGACGCCGGGACCGCGCGCTATCTGCTCCACCTAGGATTCCAGGCGCTCGCTACCACCAGCGCCGGATTTGCATTTTCGCAAGGACGGGCCGACACCGCCGTGCCGCGCGACGTGATGCTCGCGCATATTGCGGAAATCGTCGAGGCCACCGATCTGCCGGTCAATGCCGATTTCGAAGGCGGCTATGCGCGCGATCCCGAGGGCGTGGCTCAAAGCGTGCGCCTGTGCGCCGCAACAGGGGTCGCCGGACTTTCGATCGAAGATTCCACGGGAGACGCATCGCAACCCTTGTATGAGATTTCGGTAGCCGCCGAGCGCATCCAAGCAGCCCGCGCTGCAATCGGCAATTCGGGTGCCCTGCTCATCGGCCGCGCCGAGTGCTTTTTGACCGGACACGCCGATCCTCTGCGCGAATCAATCCGCCGCTTACAGGCTTATGCAGAGGCCGGCGCCGACGTTCTCTACGCGCCCGGAGTCCGCCAGCGCGCCGGTATCGAAGCGATCGTTAAGGCGGTAAGCCCGAAACCAGTGAACGTGCTGATGGGCGCCAATACCGGACTGCGCGTCGCAGATCTCGCGGAAATGGGCGTGCGCCGCATCAGCGTGGGCAGTTCGCTCGCGCGCGCGGCCTGGGGCGGATTCATTCGCGCGGCCAAGGAGATCGCCGAGCAAGGAACCTTCGCGGCTTTCGATCAGGCCACGCCGTTCGCCGAGCTGAACGGATTTTTCCGCGCCCGTTAGCGCCGTTTGGCGCGCCAAAAGCGGGCCAGCGCCGGAATGAACGCCCCTCCGACGTTGGCGATTTTGGCATCCGGAAACGGCGCGTGATCGCCGCTGACCAATGCCTTTGTAAAACGCCGAAACGCCCGTAGCCGCTCGATGAATGGATGCCGGAGCCGCCGCCCGTTGGCGCGAACCACGAGAACCGTCACGTCATCCTCCGACAGATTCTCCGGATAGCGCGCTTCGATTTCAGCCAGCAGTGTCGCGATCAGCTTCTCCGGTTCCACGTCGCCCACCAGGCGTGTGATCTTGAGCAGCCCGTCTTCGCCCAGCATCTCGCCGTCGGCATCGCGCGATTCGATCAGAGCATCGGTGTAGCTCAGCAGGCAATCGCCGGACTCGAGTTCGATGTCGAACTGCTCGTACTCGGCGGCGTCGTAGAGGCCGAGGGGAATGTTGCTCGGCGCGGCCCGCTTGGCGGCGTCTTGAGTCCCCAGAAAATCCCAGTGGCGCTGCGCGGCGCGATAGAGCAGCGGCCGCGGGTGCCCGGCATTACAGACCGTAAGCCGCCGTGTGGGCTCGAAAAACGTGGTCACGATCGCAGTCGCGAACGCGCCCGTGCGCGGCAGCACGGCGAACTGCTGATTCAGCAGCCGCACGAATTCGGTCTGATCCAGGCGATTGACGAAGCGCCGCATGAGCGTGCGCAAATCGGCCGCCGTGGCCGCCACCGTTTGCCCGTGCCCCGCGACGTCGGCCAGCAACAGACGGCTGATGCGCCCGGTGGCGCAGCTCGAGGCATAGTAAACATCGCCGCCCGCATGCGCCGCGCCGAATGGCTTGCTGTAAACCCAGGCGTCGAGCCCGCCGAATTCAACGCACCGCGAGGTGAGCTGGCTGCCACCCCACACCTCCATGCATTGCATATGTTGCGCCGGCTGATCGGGCATCGCCTCTTTATTGTATGTGCAGTATGCTGGAAAGCGCGCAGGATATGAAATCGACTGGACTCACGCGCCGGGAGCTGGCTACGCTCGCGGCAATCGGGATGGCGGCCGCTCCGCAAGCGAAATCTCAAACCGCGCCCACGCATGATCCGGGAACGATGCTCGACATCGCGGACTGGAGTTATCACTGGATCGGCGTCGAACATGCGACGCTCGCGCGGGGCACCATGTGTAACGGGATGCAGATTTACGTGGAGCACTGGATTCCGCGCGAAATCCGCCACCCGTATCCGGTGGTTCTGATTCACGGCGGTTACGGGCAGGGGTCGGATTGGATCTCGACGCCCGATGGCCGGCGCGGATGGGCGACCCTGTTACTGGAACAAGGCTACGCGGTTTATGTGCTCGATCGGCCGGGCCAGGGGCGCTGCCCGTATCATCCCTGGGTGCACGGATATTTCGACAAAGAGGCGCCCACCTTTGAAGCGGTCGCAAGGGACATGCGCCTCGATGCCAACGATCCCGCCGTCGCCCAGATGGTCGCGTCGATGGGCCAGCCGATGGCTCCGAATCCGCTAACGCAGAACGTGTGTCGCTCGCGCGGCGCGAAGCTGCTGGACGAGATCGGCCCGGCGATCCTGATCACCCACGCGGACGGTGCGGCCTTCGCATCCGTGACCGCTGCCGAGCGGCCCGATCTGGTGAAGGGCCTAGTGGCCGTCGAGCCGGTGCGGGCCGAAGTTGCCAAGCTTCCGAAAGTCCCGGCCTTGGAAGTCGCAAATCGTGAGGACCTGCAGCCGGTTGTGCGATGGATGGAGACTGCCGTTGAGAAGGACGCCGTTGTCCCCGGTTTGAAGGCCAACGCCAATCGCGAAAACACCGCGCTGAAACTGGCTGACCAGGGCTGCTTCTGGGTCGGCGTCCAGCGCAAGAAAATGTCGTACGGCACCATCGCCATGGGCCAAATGTACGTGCAGTACATGATCCCGGCCGAAAAGCGTTACCCGTATCCCGTGATCATGGTGCACGGCGGCGGCGGACAAGGCTGTCACATGATGGGCATCGGCGGCCGGCCCGGCTGGGTGCATTATTTCGTGCAGGCCGGCTACAGCGTCTATTGGCTGGACCGGCCTAGCTACGGGCGCTCGCCCTATCATCCCGACGCGCTCGGCCCCAGCCACTTGCCCAACGTCCCGCCCTACGAGCCTTTGGTCCAGACGCCCGTGGTCTTCAACACCGCGCAGTGGCCGGGACCCGGCGGCATGAACGACCCGTTGATCGATCAGTTCATGGCCTGCGAATCGGGCAACGTGATGGACGAAGCCTTCCACAGCGATCTGGTGTGGCACGGCGGCGTCGAACTGGTGGATCGCCTCGGCCCCTGCATTCTTCTGACGCATGCCTTCGGAGGCTTCTTCGCGTGGGGCGTGGCCGATCGCCGGCCGAACCTGATCAAGGGCATCTTCGCCATGGAGATCAACGGCAATCCTTTCGCTGCTCAACTCAAGTGGGGATTGACCGCGAGCCCCATGACGTACGATCCGCCCGTGACCGATCCCTCGCAATTCAAGCTGGTCGAGCACACGCTGCCGCCCGATTCGCCGCGCCCTCTGATCCCCTCTTATAAGTTGCAGTCCGAGCCCGCGCACAAGTGGAAAAACCTGCGCGGCATCCCGATCGGCTGGCTCACCACTGAATTCGGCGGCGGCGGATCGCCCGTTTCGAACGTCGCGTTCCTGAAGCAAGTGGGCTGCGACGCAGAGATGGTGCGCTTGCGCAACGACGGCATCGCCGGCAACGGAAACTTGATGCTGCTCGAGAAAAACAACCACGAGATCTTCGACGTGGTGCGCGCTTGGCTGGATCGCAAAGTCGCGCCGCCGAAAACAGCATGACGGGTATATAATCGCGCGATGACCTCGAAATGCCTCGTAGTGGCGCTCTGCGCGACCTCCCTGCTCTCCGCGCAGTGGCTCAAGCTGGCGGATAAAGGAATTCCGCGCACGAAAGACGGCAAGCCCGATCTCACGGCGCCCGCGCCGCACCAGAAGGACGGCAAGCCGGATCTCGAAGGAATCTGGCAGGCGCCCAACACGCGGTACCTGCAAAATATCGCCGCGGATTTGAAGCCAGACCAAGTCCCCATGCAGCCCTGGGCCGCCGCGATCACCAAGGACCGCATGACCGGCGCGCACGCCGGCGAAGAATCGGACGCCAACTGCCTGCCGCAAGGCGTCCCGAAGATTAACGTGACGCCGGTGCCGTTCAAGATCGTCCAGAATCCCGGCGAAGTGATCATTCTCTACGAGGCGTTCGGGATCTACCGTCAGATTTTCACCGATGGCCGCGCGCTTCCCAAGGACCCCAATCCCACCTGGATGGGTTACTCAGTGGGTAAGTGGGATAAGGACTCGTTCGTGGTGGAAACCGCGGGGTTCAACGGCCGGACCTGGCTCGATCAGGCGGGCCATCCAGAAACCGAGGACGCGCACATCACGGAGCGCTTTCGGCGTCCGGATTTCGGGCATTTGACGATCGAAGTCACCATCGATGACCCGAAAGCTTACACTCGTCCCTGGACAGTAACTGAGAACATGCAGTTACTCGCCGACACCGACTTACTCGAATTTATCTGCAGCGAGAATAATCGCGACTTACCCCACTTACCGCGCGAGTAACTCCGCGCTCTTGCCCCACAAACGGGTGGACGCGATGTCAGCCCCCTGACGGAGCGCCTTGAGCTTCAACCAGACCACGGGCTCGAACACATATTCGCGATTGGTGAACGTCCCGAATCCGCAATCGGTGCTTGCGATGATGCGTTCGCGGTCGCCCACCACCGCCGCCGCTTCCTCGATCCGCCGCGCCACTACTTCGGGATGCTCCACGATGTTGCTGTTGCTTTCGACCACCCCCGGGATCAGCAGCATCTCGGCCGGCAGCTTGTGGCGGCGCAGGGCGTTCAACTCATGTTGGTGGCGCGGATTGCCGAACTCGATGCTGAGCGCGCCCACCTTGGCCTGATAGAGCACCGGCAGAATCAGATCCAGGGCGACGTCGTAAATGTGCGGGCCGTTCCAATTGCCCCAGCAGCAGTGCAGGCGAATGCGGTCGCGTGGAATGCCCTCGATCCCCTGATTGATCGCGTCCACGTGCATTTCCGCGGCCTGGACGAAGCCGGCGTCCGGGAGATCGCGATAGAACATGGACCGGTCCATCGCGAGATCCGGCGCATCGATTTGCAGCAGCAGCCCCGCGCGGTGGATGGCCTGATATTCGTTGCGCATCTCGCGCGCGAGCGCCGCCAGGTACGACTTCTGCGAATCGTAATACGCGTTGAGCATCGTGGTGGAGATGATGCCGGGCGAAGGCGCGGTCATAAAGCCTTCGGCAAAAGCGCCGGCGGCCTTCGATTCCCGCTGGAACCGGTCGATCTCTCCCGCTATGGCCGATCCGTCCAGATAATGCAGCTCCCCCTGCGCCTCGGGCGCGTTCTGCATCCGGCTGCGCTTCGGGAAACGGCGAATCAAATCCTCCACCAGGGCCGGAAACTCCTCGAAATCGCGCCCGCGCCGGCGCTTCGACTCGCCCGCAAATCCCGACATGCGCCGTGGCACGTAAGTCTGGAATCCCACCCGCTGCTGTTCGCCGTCGTTGCCGATGTCGATTCCGGCCTCGGCCTGTTTTGCGATCACGTGGCGCACGGCGCGGTCCATTTCGGCTGCCAATTGCTGCTCCTCGAGCGGCTTGCCCTCTTCGCGATCAATCAGCAGGTCCGACAGGGCTTCATTGCGCGGCAGGCTCCCGACGTGGGTTGCCAGAATTCGGTTGCGGCTCAAGAGCATAGGTGTTCCTATCATGACACTCACCCGCGAAATTTGCGCCGGACCCTTGACAGCCCCGGCGTCCTATGTTAATTTTTACGCAGGCTGCTAACGAATGCGCATAACCAGAAAGCCCAAACCCGACGCTGATTTGAGCCGGCGGGAACGCCAGATCATGGACGTTCTGTTTTCGCGCGGGCGCGCCACCGGCCCCGAAATTCAAGAGGGGCTGCCCGACAAGCCGAACTATTCCTCGGTCCGCACCATCCTGCGCGTGCTCGAACGCAAGGGCTTTGTGCGTCACGTCGAAGAAGGGCTGCGCTATGTTTACGAGCCCACTGTGCCGCGGCGCGCCGCTAGCCGGTCGGCATTGCAGCGCATCATCCGGACATTTTTCGACGGATCGGCGAAAGACGCGGTGGCCGCGCTGCTCGATCCAGCGGCGTTCCACTTGAGCGATGAGGAGCTGAAAGAGCTATCGCAAATGATCGAGCAGGCGAAAAAGGAGAAGAAATAATCATGCCGGAGACCTATCTGATTTCGGTGGCGATGAAATCCACCCTATTGCTTGCGACCGGATGCCTCTTGCTGAGATTGTTGCGTGGGCGCAGCGCGGAGTCGAGGCACCTGGTCTGCCTCGCGTCACTTTTAAGCGCGACCTCGGTCTTGTTGCTCGCGCTTTGGTCGCCGCACTGGAGCGTTATGATCACCGTGCCCGCGCAACAAGCTGCGGGCCCCGTTGCAAGCAGCACGGCATCGCCAGTCGATCGTTGGCCCATGGCCGCACTGATCGTTTGGGCTATCGGCGCTCTTGTCCTGCTGATGCGCGGGCTGGGAGGCTGGGTTGTGTTGACCGGCGCCCGCCGCACATCCACCTATTTCCGCGATGGCGACGGCGCTGAAGTTCGAATCGCTGATGTGGCCACTCCGCTCACCTGCGGTGTGCTGCGTCCGATGATTCTGTTGCCCGCGAGCGCCCGCGCCTGGGAATCCGAGCGGCTGCGCGCCGTCCTGCTGCACGAATCGGCTCATGTCGATCGCGGCGATTGCCTCGCGAAGTACGCCACGCAGGCCGCGCGAGCCTTGCTGTGGTGGAACCCGCTGGCCTGGATCATCGCCGCGCGCGCCGGCCGCGAGCAGGAGCTGGCATGCGACGAAGGGGTCTTGCGCGGCGGAATTGCGCCGGAAATCTATGCTACGTTCCTGATGGAAATCGCACGCGAATGCCGGGGACGCCTGTTGTTCGGCTGCGCCATGGCGGGCGGCCCTGCGCTCGGCGAACGCTTCAGGCATCTGTTCGAATGGCGGGAGGGGTCGCCTTCCAGCACGCGACGAACGGCGCTTGCGATTCCGCTGCTTCTCGCGCTGATGACCACGGTTTCGTTCGCGCAGAAAATCTACAAAATCGTACCAGGCATCGTTCCGCCCAAGGTGCTGGAGAAGGTTGAGCCGAACTATACGGACGAGGCCCGGGCCGCAAAGATCGAGGGGACGGTCGCGCTGTCCGTCGTAGTCGGCACGGACCAACGGGCGCGCGACATCAAGATCATCAAAAGTCTCGACTCCGGCCTGGATGCGAATGCCATTAAGAGCATCAAGGCCTGGAAGTTTCAGCCCGGAACGAAAGACGGGAAGCCTGTCGCCGTCCGGGCCCGGATCGATGTGAACTACCGCCTAAAATAACTGCGCGGCCGTGAGCGCTTCTGCAAGATCGTTGAGGAAAGCCGCCGCTTGCGCACCGTCACCTAAGGTGTAGAGCGCCGTTCCGGCTCATAGGGAGGCACTCAGGTATTAGGATATGGATTTCCGCACAGCCTTCGGCATCGTTTTCGCACTTTGGACGGGCATAGGCCCTGCAGCTTCGGTTGCTCAAACTCCCACGGACAGTCCGATCCCGTCGGACACCGAGATCGGCAATATTCTCAAGGGCCACGTGGGCCCGGAAAATCTCGGCGTGGGAATTGTGGTTGGAGTCATCGACGCGAAGGGCCGCAGGATCATAGCCTACGGCAGTCTTGCCAAGGATGATAAACGTCCGCTGAACGGCGATACCGTTTTCGAGATTGGGTCCATCACAAAGGTTTTCACCGCGCTGGCGCTGATGGATATGGTACTGAAGGGCGAAGTATCCCTGGCCGATCCGGTGTCGAAGTACCTGCCCGCCGAAGTCAAAGTGCCGGAGCGCAACGGCAAGAAGATTACCTTACAGGATCTCGCGACACAAAGTTCCGGCCTGCCAGTCGGGGAGCCGTCCAACTTTGACCGATCCAATATTTTCGGAGGGTACTCAAAGCAACAGTTTTACGAGTACCTCTCTGGTTACAAGCTTACACGCGATCCCGGTTCGCTATTCGAGTACTCCAACATAGGGGTTAGTTTGCTGGGGCACGCGCTGAGCTTGCGGGACGGCAAGGATTACGATGGCATGGTAAGAGCCCGCATCCTTGAACCGTTGGGGTTGAACGACACGGGCATCAGGCTGTCACCCGAGATGAAAGCTCGACTGGCGCCAGGACATGGCTTCGACCGCAACCCTATGCCGAATCTTGACGCTTCGATAAGGGAAGTTATGGACGGAGGCGGCGGCTTGAAATCGAGCGTCAACGACCTGCTGACGTTCCTCGCGGCTAATTTAGGATATGTCAAGACGCCCCTTGCGCAGGCAATGGCTGCGCAGCTGTCGATCAGGCGTTCCACCGAACCGTCCCTGCCAGGAATGGAGATTGCCTACGTGTGGGTCATTCAAACGAAAAATGGCAAATCCATCATCTGGCACAACGGCTCGTCTCCCGGGTACCGAGCCTACATCGGATTCGATCCGAAAAGCCGCGCGGGCGTTGTCGTGCTGTCGAACTGGTTTACGCGAACACTAACGGATGACATCGGTCGTCATCTGCTTGATCAAAGCTACCCATTGCCATAGCGTCAGTACTTCAGTGGGGTCGTTTGGGATTGGGGTGAACTACCACTTACGATAGCTGCGCACTGGTCAGCGCTTCGGCGAGGTCGTTCAGGAAGGCGGCGGCTTGCGCGCCGTCGACAACGCGATGATCGCTTGAAAGCGTCAACGTCATGATGGGACGGATCCCGATCAGCCCGTTGACGGGCACCACGCGATCCGCGATGCGGCCCACGGCGAGAACGGCGGCTTGCGGCGGCGTGATGATCGCGCTGAAGGCATCCACACCGAACATTCCCAGGTTGCTGATGGTGAAAGTGCCGCCCGCGACATCGGGCGGATGCAAGCGTCCCGCGCGGGCGCGCTCGGCGAGATCGCGGCGACGGGCGCTGATCGCTGCCAGGCTAGCGCTGTCCGCATGCGGAATCACTGCGCCCACCACGCCGTCCTTCACTGCGATCGCGATGCTGATGTTGATATTCGGATTGTATTGAATCGCGCTGCCGGTCCAACTGGCGTTCATTTTGGGATGCTTCGCCAGCGCTCGTCCCACGATCGCAATCAGAAGATCGGTGTGCGTGATTTGCTTGCCATGCTTC
>Ga0335074_10012897_pt1 | contig 11737 bp, 11 predicted proteins | sample Lox_Sample_23_FD_206715 | JGI IMG/M metagenome (GOLD analysis project Ga0335074, IMG submission 206715) | Soil microbial communities from Loxahatchee National Wildlife Refuge, Florida, United States - Lox_Sample_2.3 | ecosystem: Environmental > Terrestrial > Soil > Wetlands | place: USA...
TGCTTGACTCCGACCCATCGATCCGCTGGCAGGTGATGCGCGATCTGCTCGACACCCCGGAGCCGGAGTGGGCGGCGGAGCGGGCCAAGGTGGAGACGGAGGGCTGGGGCGCCAGGCTTCTGTCAGACGAGGACGAGGACGGGCAGTGGGCCGGTGGCGCCTTCTTCCCGCGTGATTTCGACGTCCGCGAGTGGCACGAGATCGGCCAGCCATGGACGGCCACGACATATTCGCTGTCGCAGCTCCGGGAGTTCGGCCTTGATCCGGGTTCGGACCGGATCAAGCGGGCCGTGGAGTTGATCGGCGCCAACTCGCGCTGGGATCACGCCGGCCAGCCCTTCTGGGAGGGCGAAGTCGAAGAGTGCATCAACGGCCGGACCGTTGCCGACGGCGCCTATTTCGGGGTCGACATCTCGCCCATTGTCCGCAGGCTGGTAGGCGAACGTCTGGACGACGGCGGCTGGAACTGCGAGCGGGCCAACGGCTCGGTCCGCTCGTCGTTCGCCACGACCATCAACGTGCTGGAAGGTCTGCTGGAGTACGAGCGCGCCACCGGGGGCACGCCCGAATCCCGGCAGGCGCGCCGGTCCGGCGAGGCGTTTCTCCTGGCGCGCAGCCTCTTCCGCCGCCTCAGCACCGGCGAGCCAGCCGACGAGCAATTCCTGCGCTTGGCGCATCCGAACCGATGGCATTACGACATCCTCCGGGCCCTGGACTACTTCCGCTCCGCCGCCGCCCTGACCGGCGCCGCGCCCGATCCCGGGCTCGCCGAAGCAGTCGGCCACGTTCGTTCTCGGCGCTTGGAGGACGGCACCTGGCCCCTCGACTGGAGCCCGCCCGGCCGGGTCTGGTTCGACGTGGACGACGGACCAGGCCAGCCCTCTCGCTGGGTGACCCTGCGGGCCATGCGCGTGCTCAACTGGTGGGAGAGAGATGAGCCCTAGCGGACCTCGGCTCGGCCCTGACCGGCCACCCGGCCGCCTGAAGGCCATGTTTCCGACGCCTAGCCAGTTATCGAACACCCGTGCTATCTTTTTCTTACCTACCGGCCAACGTACCGAAATCAGGTAAGATGAATACGCTCCCACCCAGGATAACCATGCACCTGCGCCCGGCCGTCAGGCGCCTGACCATCTCGTGGATAGCGGCCGTCGTGATCGTCGCGACGATGGCAGTCGGCATGGCCTACAACGCCCGTCAGGTGGTCGGTGCCTGCTGGCTGGCCGTGGTCGCGCTGTCCATCTACGCGCTGTCCCTCCTGCGGCGCCTGCGGCCCTAGCCGATTCTGCACCGAGGGCAAGACGCCGCTCGATCGTGGGTCAGCGGTGCCGTGGAGGGGCACTTCGGGCTGGTGCCCGCCGGCTGTGCTGGCTGACCGGCCTGCTCGCGCCAGCGGGCTCGGTCCACGCCGCCGGTGAACTGGTCCGCCGAGACATTCACTACGCCCGCGAAGCCGGCTTCCGGGGAAGGCAGGCCATAAAGCGGGCCGACGCGCTCAACCAGGGCCGGGTCCCGCCGCGCGCGCCAGGAAATGTTGCCGATATATTACGCGGCACTCCGCGTTTGAACGCGCGCATCACGCTGGCCGTATCTCGGAATGAGTGGCCAGTGCCGTGTCGCCGTTATAGGTCTCGAAATGGCGCGTTGCTGGTCCGTTACTCACAATGTTGCGCCGGGCGTGGAACGAATAAGGGAGTGCTGTGAATTCATCGCACCGGCACCGCCGCCCGCGGAAGGTCAGGCGGACGGGCAGGCACGCCAAGCCGTCGCAAGTACAGAACGTAGCGGAGACGGCCTGCAAGGCCGCCCCGGCCATGGCGATCGCGGGCGCGCTCATCGCCGCCCCGCATGCCCACGCCGCCGCCCAGGTCCCGGCCCGGGCCACCACGGTCGCCGAGCAGATGTACGCCGCTAGCGAGGTCCCCGCCCGGGCTGCGGCGATCGCCGGGCAGGTGCACACCGATGCCCTGGTCATTCACCATGAGCCGCGCCGCCGCTATGCCGTCCAGCCGGGCGATACGCTGTCCTCGATCGCCCAGCGATTCTACGGCAGTACGGCGGACTGGCCAGGGCTGTACCAGGCCAACCGGTCCGCGATACAGAACCCGGACGTCATCTACCCGGGCCAGGTGCTCACCATTCCCTACGAGCCGTCGGCGGCCGGCACGACCTCCGCCCCCGCCGGGTCCACCGTGCTGACCACCTCGGCGACGCTGAGCGGGACACTGGGCTGCGCCGGGCTCGAGGAGCTGTGGGAACAGGCAGGCGGCTCGGACGCCCAGGCCGTCACGGCCGCCTCGATCGCCATGGCCGAATCCAGCGGCCAGCAGTACGCCACCGGCGCGGCCGGCGAGCGCGGCTACTGGCAGATCAACCCGGACCACGGGTCGCTGTCCACCTACGACCCGCTGGGCAACGCCAAGGCAGCCGTCATCATCTCCGACGACGGCACCAACTGGACTCCATGGACCACCTACACCAGCGGCGCCTACCTGGGGCGCTGCTGACCAGCCCCCTGGCGCCACCGGCACTCAGCACCGCGTCGTACCTGGCGCCGCCGGTCACCGGGGCCAGGCTGTCGGCCGAGCCGGCCCGGGTCAGCCGGATGGACTGCGTCCCCTGCCCGGCCCCCACGTCGAGAACCCGGGCGGGAGGCCTCCCCAGGTGCCTGTCCAGCTGGCGCGAGATCATCTCCCGCCGGACGACGTTGCGCACCGGGCCGCCACCGGGATCCCGAAGCTGCTTCGCAGCCGTGGCCGCGGTGCAGCACGCGTGCTCGCGCCGCTCCTGGAACCATGACAGATGTCACCTCCAGCCGGCGGCATCCGGCATTGGCGCCGGTGCCAGGCGGGCCGGCTGACGGCCGGGGAGTTCGAAGACCGAACCGGGCGGGCGCTGGCCGCCCGGACCGGGGGGAGCTGGGGGATCTCCTGCGGGACCTGCCAGCCGGACCCCGCGTCCCCGTGACCGCGGCCACCGGTGCCCTGCCGCAGCGGGCCCCCGGGCGCACGGTGCTGGTCCCGGCCGCCGTGCTGGCGGGCATCGGAATCGCTGTCGCCATGTCGGCTGGCACCGGACACGTCCGGTGGGGCATCTTGTGGCTCTTGCTCCCCGTGCTGCTCATAGCCCGCCGCATGACCTGGTGCGCCGGCGCGCCCGGGCGTTCCGAGCCCAGGGCCTGACCCGTCGTCAGCGCCGGCCCGGAACTCAGCGTTTCCCTCATCACCTGGTATTCCAGCCCAGCCGCGGGCGGGCCAGTTAGGTGGCTGGGTGCCGGACGATCCGCTCGGCCCGGAGCGCCGAGCGGCGGACCTTGCCGGCGTCATCGCGCAGCGGAGCGGTGGCGCGCTCGATCGCACGGGGCAGCTTGTACGGGGCCAGCCGCTGGCGTAGATGGGTCATCAGGTCCTGATCAGAAACCGGTCCGGACAGCTCGACGATGGCGTAGGGAATGTTGCCCAGGTCGTCATCGGGCAGGCCGATGACGCAGCAGGACCGGACGGCGGGATGCTCGTCCAGCGCGGCCTCGATCTCAGCCGGGTAGACGTTGGCTCCTCCGACCAGGATCATGTCCGAGAAGCGGTCGGTGACGTACACGTACCCGTCGGCGTCAAGCTGCCCGATGTCGCCCAGTGACTCCCAGCCGTCGGGGGCGCTGCGCGCGGTGGCGCCGACGTAGCGGTACGGGGATGGGGCCTCCGGGCCGCGGCGCATCCAGATCTCTCCCTCTTCACCGGCCGGAACGGGCCGGCCGTCAAGGTCGCGTATCTGGATCTCGCCGATGACCGGTCGGCCGACTGACCCTCGGTGATCGAGCCATTCGGTCCCGGTGATCACCGTCATGGCCTGAAGCTCGGTACCTCCGTACAGCTCAAGTACCTTCTCCGGGCCGAGCCAGTCGATCCACGCCTGCTTGAGCCACGCCGGGCACGGCGCGGCCATGTGGAAGGCCACCTCCAAGGAGGACACGTCGGCAGAAAGACGGACCGCCTCGGGCAGCCGCCAGATGCGCAGCATCATCGTCGGGACCAAGAACAGCCAGCTCACCCGGTACTGCTCGGTCAGCCGCAGCGTCTCGGCCGGGTCGAACCGGGACATCACCACGACGTGGTTCCCTAGCAGCAACCCGGCCGCGGTCACCACGAATGGCGCATTGTGCGAGATCGGCCCGGTCACCAGGACGCACCCATCAGAACGCATCCGCACCAGAGCCCCCAGCCCGCGCACACTCTCAAATAGCGCCGGTGCGGTGGCCGCGATCAGCTTCGGCCGGCCCGTGCTCCCGCCGCTGGTGATGAGTTTCCACTCCGGTGACACGCCGGGCGTGAACGAGCCAGCGGGAAGCTGCCGGGGTACCGATTCCAGGGCCGGCCACGCTGCCGCCTCAGCCTGCGGGATCCCCACCACCAGCGAGGGGCTGGCCAGATCCACGATGGCCGAGCGTTCCAGCGGCGGCAGCCGGCCGGAGACCGGCAGCGGCATCGCGCCCAGGGCCCAGACCGCGAACACGCTCTCTACCAGTTCGGCCGAGTTAGGCAGGCCGATGACGACCGTCGAGCCCTCCACTACCCCGCGGCCCGCGAACAGTGCGGCCAGGCGCTCAACTCGCTCCACGAAGCCGGCCCGGGTCAACGTCACTTCTCCGCACGTTAGCGCCGGCCGGCCCGGATCGGCGTCAGCGAGTTGGGCAAGAACCGAGAAAAAGGTAGTTCCCTCCACGTTCACCGAACCTACACCGGGCCCGCGCCAGCGACCAGGTCACGTGCCAGCGGGCATCGCGAACTGGATCAGGCGCATATTCCCGCGCCGCGTGAATAACTGGATGATGCAGGGTCCGAAGGTAGCTGTCGCGACGACCTTGGTTGGCACCGCGCTAATTAGGAGGAACTATTACAGACCTTTAATTGGCGATGTCAGCGGGCACAGGGAACCGATCTAGATGAGCACTGGATGCCGCACTCGTGCATTACACGGGTGGTGAGTGGGGATACCTGAGCATGGGTGTCGTTCCGGTTACAGGCTGTTGCGCCAGAGCGTGGGCGGCTTCCGGACGCTTCACTATCCTGGCTAGCCTGCCCGGGCCATGACCAGTCGGACCGGCTGCGCGGCCGGTCCGACTGTGCCGGGTCCAGGGTGAAGAGCATCGGGAGCGCGCTGGTCCTGGCTCAGGTCACGAGGCGCTGACGCGCGCCGCGCTGGTCGCCAGGGTGGTGGACAGCATCGTGAAGGCTCCGCCCAGGGCGTCGATGGCGGTACCGACCTCATCGAGGATGTCGGCCAGCTGGTCGCGGCGGAGCCGGGTGAAGCCGCCGGTGGTGGGCAGCAGGGCCAGCCACTGGTCGCGGGTGTAGGACTGCTCCCAGTCGAATCGCCATTGTTCGGGCTCGTGGAACTGTCCGGTCTCGCGGATCTTGCCGGCGAACTTGGCGTACATCGCCTGGTACAGGTCCAGCGGACGGCGAGCTGGCAGATTGGCGAACGGCGAGTCGGGCACCACCCTGCGGTAGGCGGCGGCGGACGCCTCGGCTACCTCGACGGGCGGCTCGTACACATGGCTGAAGATCGCCAGCCGCCCGCCCGGGCGCAGTATCCGGGCCGCCTTCGCCGGGCCGGTGAGCGGATCGACCCAGTGCCACGACTGGGCGGCGATCACCGTGTCGAACCTCCGGTGGTCCGGGTCCCAGGCCTCGAAGGTCGCTACCTCGACCGGAAGGCCGCGGGCGCGGGCGAACCCGGCCATCCGCGCATCCGGCTCGACACCGAGCACCGTGCAGCCGGCGGCCTGGAACTGGCGGGCTGCGATGCCGGTGCCGCAGCCGACGTCGAGCACGTCAGGCCCGGGGCTTTGGGCGATGATCCGCGCTACCAGGGCGTCGGGGTAGCCGGGACGGGCCCGGTCGTACCCCTCCGCATCGTTGCCGAACGACTCGGCCATAAGCCGCGCCGTGTGCAGCTGTGCTGGAGGCGGTTCTGGTGCTGGTTGATTTCGCGGTATAGTGGGCATGTGCCCACAGTAGTGGGCGCATGCCCACCAGGCAACTGGTGCTGACCGTTGACGTGCCGAGAGGAGCAGCGAGTGCCGACTGGAGTGCATCTGCGCGATGCCAGGCGGCAGCTGTTCGACGCTGCCGAACGCGTGCTGCTGCGGGACGGGCCAAGCAGCCTGACCAGCCGGGCGGTCACCGATGAGGCGGGCTGCGCCAAAGGTGTCCTGCACCGGCACTTCACCGACTTCGACGCCTTCCTCGCCGAGCTGGTGCTCGACCGGGCCGCGCAGCTTGAGGCGCAGGCGGGCGCGCTGCGCGAGTCGGCCGGCACCGGCACGGTGGCCGGCAATCTCACCAGCGCGCTGACCACGCTGTTCGGGCCGGTCCCGACGGCGATCATCCCGCTCATCACCTTCCGGGACGAGCTGCGCGCACGGCTACGGCAGGCCAGGCCCGGAGGCGGCACCGCGATCCTCGCCCAGGTCACGACCGCGGTCTCCGCCTACCTGGCTGACGAGCGCGACCGAGGGCGCATCGCGGCCGACGCCGACATCGGCTCGCTCACCCTCTCCCTGGTCGGCGGAGGGCACCTGCTGTTCTCAGACCGCGAGCCCGGTCCGCCGGGCACGGCAACCGTCACCAGGTTCGTGGCAACGGTGCTCGGTGACGTTCTGCAGCGGCGGCCACGCTGACGGCTTGCCTGCGGGGATCCGGCACCGGGAGAAACATTCTGCCGGGAAGCTGCAAAGGTTCTGGCCCCCGGCGGGTGGGGCCAGCGCGCGGGACCGATAGACATCACTGAGATCGGCAGCTTTGTTGCGGGTCGGCAGCAGGCAAAAGACGCGCGGCTGCAGCGTGAGGAAGAATACCCGCGCCAGCTGCGTAAGCCCGTTCTGCACGCCTCGCCCCGTCGGGCGGTGCCTCGGCTGGCAGCCGCTGTCAGGAGTCAGCTGTTCGAGCTACTCGGCATGATCGGCGGCCCCCGGTCGGCTAACCTCAGGCGCGTGGTTGGTAGCGAGGAGAGCGCGGCCATGGAAACGAGATCCGACGTGGAGGGCGGTCAGCGCCATGGCGCTCCGGTGGGCCCTCGGTTGACAGTCACGAGCGACACCGATGTCCACTCAGAATTGGAGGGGGCCCTAGTCGCGTCGAACGAGTTCCAAGTCGGCGCGGTCGGTTCGGATGTCCAGCTGTGCCTGCGAACTCCCGAAGGAGGGCTCGTCGCTGGCATCTCCGGCGCGACCTGGGGCGAAACTGCGTGGATCCATGTTCTCTGGGTGGAACCGGAACTTCGGTTGCGCGGTCATGGGGCCGCGTTGCTGGCTGCGTTCGAGAATCACGCCCGCGAGGTCGGCTGCCTGCAGGTGCTTGTCAGTACCTACTCGTTTCAGGCTCTGCCGTTCTATGAGCGCCGCGGCTACGTGGCGCTGTCGCGAATCGCGGACGTTCCGGCAGCCGGCTCGGACCTCATACATCTCGCAAAGCGATGGGATGGGAGGCCGCGTGGTGGATGAACTGCAAGGCCGGGTACCTGCCGAGTTCAGTCCCGAGGTAAGGCAGTATGTCGCTGCCGCGCAGGCTGAGCCGACGCGATTCCCGGTCGCGCGAGCTGCCGCGATTTTGGCGATGATCGGTGCTCTGGGGAGCACCGTCGCGTTCTCCGACGTCGTCTGGCTCTGCGTGCTCGCCAGCTTCTGCTTGGGACTGCTCCTGTGTACTCTCGACGTAATGCAGCACGAAGCGACGCACCGCCGACTCGCTCGGTCGCGAGCGCTGAATCGTGTCGCTGGGGTCCTTGCCACGGCCGTCCTCGTGCGCAACTTCTCCCAATACTGCGCCTTTCATTTCGCCCATCACGCGCACACCTGCACCGAGGAGGATCCCGAGGGAGACCACGTTGTCAGATCCAAGGTCCAACTGCTGTCAATTCCGATCCGGACCGTCGTATTCTGGTTTCGACAGTGGCGTGACCTTGCAGTCGTGATCGTCGGGGGACACGTTGCGTACGTCACGACACGCAAACAGGCTCTCGACATTCGAATCGATTCCGCCGCTGCGGCCAGCGTCTACGTACTATTCGCGGTGGCTGCCTCTGTGTACCCCGTGTTGCTGATCTGCTGGCTCGGTCCGCTTGCCGTGTATATATTGGTCGGTTTCCCGCTTCAGCACCTGCATGAGCACTACGGCATTTCCGTAGAGTACAGCGGCGGCCTCCGATCGCGGCCGCAGTCGGCGGTCACGCGAAGTCTCCGGGTCACGTCGGCGGTCTCTTGGCTTCTTGGGTACAGCAATCTGCACAAGGTGCATCACATGTTTCCCTCGGTCCCGAGTCATGCACTTCCGGGGCTCCATCGCGTTGTCCTTGAGCATGATCCATGGGTGGACCTCAATGAACCGGGGATGGCTGCCTTTGTCACACAGTCGTGGCGGAATCTCCCGCGCACGACGTCCCAGATGGCGGGGGCATGATGCGCACCCTGACCCGGAGTGCCAAGCGCGCCAAGCCGTTTCATCTAGGGCTGCTGCGCTGGGATGGCTTCGTCTACCCAGAGATGTTCGTCGGCGACGGCGCCCGCCGGGGCGTTCGTTTGGCGGCGGCGGGCTGCGTTGTTCTGTTGCTACCAGTGATGGTGCCCTACTTCGCTGCACAGCAAGTCTTCTATCGGCTGCGACTTGAGGCGTACCGCGGGAAGTCTGCACCGTTCCGGCACTCGATCGGTGCACGGGCATTCCTGGCCACAACAAAGGAGCGATTCTGTCATCGCCGACCACGCCAGTTTGATGAATCGACCTTCCTTGAGTCCATCGAGGACCACTCGCGGAACCTCGGCACAGGGCGCCGATTGGCCTTTGTGATCGACGGGTTCTTCGCGGACCCCGATGCGGTGCGCGCCATCGGCCTGAAGTCGGAGCTCGGGTACTACGAGAAGGGCTGGTTCACGACGGCTGTGAGTCTTGACCTTGATCACGAGATCAAGGAGGAGGCGCGGCGACGGCTGGAGGAAGCGACTGGGCTGAACCTTCCGCCCGCCGGATTCCACGGCGACTGCAATGGTCTGTTTGTGGGATGGAACGGTGCTTTTAATGCCAAACTCTCCGAGAACCTTCTAGCGATCAACGCCTGCAACATTCACAACCACGCTGACATCGGGCCGCACGGATGGGCGGCGGTTGTATACCTGACGCCTGGGGAGGTTCCGGGACTGACCGACGAAGCCGGGACATCGCTCTGGATTGACGAGGAGGTAGGGACCTGCACCACTCCAGACAAACGATTCGACGGTCGGCTGTGGCGATATCGCCCCCTCGTGGAGTTTGCTCCACACTACAACCGGGCTGTGGTCTTCCCAAGTGAGGCGCTGCATCGAGGCGAGGCTGGGTTCGGATACGACGCGGGCTCCTCCCGCTTTTTCATGACCTTCTTTTTTGAGGACGCAGCGTGAGCAATGTGCATATTGGGAATGTGGCCGAGTTCTCGGAGAAGTTCGGTGTCTGCGAGCACCCAGAGGATCGGCGGAATGTAAGGGATGAGTGTGACATCTACGCCTCGCTCGCGCCGTTCCTGACCACTGACCCGGGGCTCGTGGTGCTCGCTCGGGGGGTCGACGACGATCGTTGGTGGGAACGACTTGCTGGGTCACTGCAGTGGACGGCTCTCGAACCGTACGTCCGTGAGGTCGATCTCGAGGACAATCTGTCCGACGCGATTCGGCGAGATCGCCCCCTCATGGAGCGCATCCGCGGTGCCGTCAAGAGCGGTGGCACCGTGTTGCCGTGGGGCGAAACGGCGCCGTTCCGCACACTGGCTCAGCAACTTCCGGGTGTCACGTTGAGCACAGCTGACGATGTGCACTGGAAGGTCGAGACCAAGATCTCGAACCACGACGTCTTCCGGACCGTCGCGGCGAAGACAATCACCAGGGTCCGCGTCCCCGACATGTCTGTCTGTGAGGACGAGGATGCCCTCGTCGCGAGGATGCTGTCGGCTGGCGAGTCGGGGCGAGGCGTCGTCCTCAAATCACCATGGGGTGTCGGTGGCTGGGGCACCGCAGAGGTGTCCGTCGATTGGCTGATGAGTGAACGGACGTGTCGCCGGGCTCTCCGCTACCTCGAGAACAAGGACAGCTTCTTCGAGGACTATCCGATCGTTGTGCAGCGGTGGATCATGCGTGGCGCGGGCACCGACTGCGATCCCTCCTGTGACGGCGAGGTGACTGTCGATGGCGAAGTGGAGGTGCGCGGCCTCACGTCAATGCTCATCTCCGAGACGCACTACTCAGGATCGGTCACGCGCCGATTCGGGGCAGCTGGGTCCGGTGTTTGGTTGGAACTGTCTGCCTTCACGAGAGCCGTTGGGGAGCAGCTCTCGTTCGCGGGTTACCGCGGCTGGTTTGACGTCGACTTCATCATCGACCCCAGCGGGACGCCGTATGCGCTCGAAATCAACGCGCGCCGCACTGGGCCGGTAGTGGCGCTGAACCTGCTCGCTCGACTTGATGAGCTGGGGCGACGAGAGGTCGGGTCCGTTGCCAGCAACGACGCCTTCGCGTTGCCGTCACGTATCCACGCGAAGGACGCGTTCGAGATCTTCGACGCAGCCGTTCGCGCAGTTGGCTTCGATGCAGTCCCGACGCACTTCCTCGGCACCGATGGCCTACTGCCGACGCTCGGCGTCGCCGTTCCTGGGGCCGACCATGTTGAGGCCCTGGCGCGGCTGGGGAGCCTAGGCGCCGAGATTCGACGGCTCGCCTGGATCCAAGCCGATGACGGGTGACAAATGCCGAGGGTCGTAGTCATCTAACCCGCGATGACGCCGGCCAGCGGGAGGCAAGCCTCATCGTTCACCACAGCTGATCGCGAATTCGCAGGCCGGCGAGTCAGGGTGCTAGAAAGGTGGCCGGGAGGGGAGCGGAGTCCGCGCGGCCAGGGCGAGATCAGCACGCCGCCGGAGATGTTCGCCGCCGGCGACCATGCCACCGTCGAGGTGCCGCAATGGGGATACGTCGATCCCTCGTACGGGAATCCCTCGGGCACCACACCGTACCCATCACTCGTGGGCGACTACGAGCCGACCGCGGTGGCCGGCTTCGCCGTCGTCTTCTACCGGGTCGCCGGCATGTGGGTGCCGATGCCCGTAACGGACGCGGCCGGGATCCTCAGCACATGCTCCAAGACTCAGTGCCAGTTCAGAGCCACCCCGTACAGCCCGCCGAAGTCTTGATCATCAGGCTCACCCGGATGTAACCAGGCCCGCCGTCGCGGGACAGCGATGCCTCGATGACGGCGGGCCCAGCCCGGCCCGGCACTTCGCGAAGGGGAAGAACGACCCGGCGTTCCGCGCCGAGGCTGGGCTGCCGTTCGCGATGGCACTCCGGCCGCGCCGGGGGACCTGGGCCGGGCCGCGGACGCGCACACCCCGGTGGACGCGGCCAGCGCGCTGGCCTGGGGCCGCACAGCGCCCGGCGCCTGGTGGTCGCTACCGCCGACCCGGGTACCCTGCCGGACAAGGCCACCTGGTACCCGATCCGCACCTGGATCGAGCAAAGCTACAAGCAGGTCAAGGACGAGCTCGGCTGGGCCGGCTTCCAGGTCCGCTCCGACATCGCGATCCGCCGCCACCAGGCGCTGGTCAACTGCGCGTTCAGTTCTGCTGGGCTGCCTGGTTCGCTGATCACGTGCCGCACCACGACGCGGCACCGCTGCCGGAGCCCCGGCTGCGGAGAGAGGGGGGGCCGCCCGCCGCCGTCCCC
>Ga0335074_10012899_pt1 | contig 11737 bp, 14 predicted proteins | sample Lox_Sample_23_FD_206715 | JGI IMG/M metagenome (GOLD analysis project Ga0335074, IMG submission 206715) | Soil microbial communities from Loxahatchee National Wildlife Refuge, Florida, United States - Lox_Sample_2.3 | ecosystem: Environmental > Terrestrial > Soil > Wetlands | place: USA...
TACACCTACACCAGCGACCTTCAGCCGGGCGAGGACAGCGGCCAGGGCATCGACCTGAACGGCGGAGACTGGTACGTGATGCGGCCGTCCGGCGAGCCGTTGACGGTACGGTCGGCCGGATGACGCGCCCCGACCCGTCGGCCAGCGGGCCGCCGTCCCGGCGGGCACTCCTGCTGACCGCCGGCGGATTGGCAGCGGCAAGCGGCGGGTTCGCTGCGGGATTCGGGGCGGAATATGCGCTGGACTCTCGTTCTGCTCCGGACTCACTCGAGGTCCTCCGTGTTCCGACTCCAGGCGAGGACCTGATGACCGAGCATGGGCTGTTGATCCGCATCCTGCTCATCTACCGGCACATGCTCGCCGACCAGTCGTCGGGGCGGCCCGTTCCGGCCGGTCGCGCGCACGACTCAGCCCTGATCATTCACGACTACATCGAGGCCTTCCACGAAGAACTCGAGGAAGCGTATGTGTTCCAGCGGCTCGTTCAGGCTGGCCGGCTGAAGCCGACCGTGAGCACGCTCTTTCTCCAGCACGCGCGTGGCCGCGAGCTCACTCAGCTGATCCTCGCCGAGAGCGGCGGCAGCGGATCGCTCCCGGCGGCGGCGGCCGATCGGGTCGCGGGCGCGATGGGCGCTTTCGTGCGGATGTACGAACCGCACGAGGCCCGTGAGGATACCGTCGTCTACCCGGCCTTCCGGGCGCTCTTGCAGCCGACCGAGATCGCCGGCCTCGGCGGCCGATTCGCGGAACTGCAAGACGAGCAGTTCGGCAGCGACGGATTCACGGCCATGGTCGGGCGGGTCGCGGCGATCGAGCAGGAGCTCGGCATCTACGACCTCGCGCAGTTCACCCCGCCGAGCATCGCGCCGTCCGCCGCGTGAGACCGCTGCACCGCCTCCCGCAACGGCGCGTAGGCGGGGTGGTCGCTGGGCGAGTCGTGGCTGGGGGGTTGCGGGGCGAGTCGTAGCTGGGGTGGGGTGGTCGATGGGCGGGTCCGTCAGGTTGCGCGGCGGCGCACTAGCCAGACAGTCGCCGCAATAAGCAGCACTGACAGCGCGAGCAGCCAGCCGCCCTCAATCCACTGAAGTGGCCAGAACCGGCTCGCAGGCTGGTAGCTCGTCAGCATTGTGTAACCGTGCTGGGAGAAGCACTGCAAGACGGCTGCCGGCGATAGCTTTCCGCTGCTCGGCCCCGACGAAATGTGAGGGCAAACCTGCTGGAGGACGTTCATCCGCGGCATGCCGTCGGCGTTGGGGTCGCCGGCGAACGCGAACTTACCGCCTTTGATCCACCACTGGCTGACAATCCACGCGGACGCCGGCGGGTTCAGGAGGTTCCTGCCGATCAGCGGTGTGAGGTAGTTCTGGCGCAGGTAAAGTCCGGCCGCGAAAGTAAGACCGGTGTAGAGGACCAGGGTGGCGGCGATCGCCGGGACGATCCTGCGGATGAGCATGCCGAGAAGTGCGCCGATCGCGAAGACAGCCAGCGTCCAGGCGGCGAATACGACCCCGCGCAGCAAAAACAGGCCGCCAGCCAGGGGTGACCACTCGTTGAGCGCCAGGGCCTGGTTGCCGGCGGCAAGGTACGGCTGGTAGTACCAGGAGAGCAGCACGCTGAAAGCTCCGGCGGCGGCGGCCACAAAGACGGCGAGCGGAACCAGCTTGCCGAGCGTCCAGCGCCACCGGCCGAAGCCCTGGGTCCAGGCATAACGGAACGTGCCGGTCTCCAACTCCCTGGCCAGCACCGGCGCGCCGACGAATGCCCCGATCAGCGCGGGCACCGCATCCATCACGAAGCCGTTGGCCATGAAGGTGTCCATGCCGTTGAAGCTGTAGACCAGGTCACCGCAGGCAATGGAACTTGCCGGGCGGCAGGCGATCGCCGCGGCGTAGACGTGGTGGACGTGCAGTCCGACAAGCCACAGGCACAGCGCCAGCGCGCCGAGCAGCGCTGCCACTCCGGCCAGGGCGATCCGGTGCTGCCGCCAGGTGACCCAGGCCATCCGCCGCCAGGGCACCGGCCTGGGGCTCGTGTCCTCGTCCGGACGCGCGGGGGTGATCAAGGTTGTCATTTCGCCACCTCCGACAACCGCGTCTCCCGGTGCCGGGCCGGGCCGGGCAGTGCCGCGGCGGCCGGCTCGCGCAAGTAGGCAAGAGCGAGTTCTTCCAGGCCGACCGGATGCGCCTCCCAGCCCGGTGGGACGGGATCGTCAACGGTGGCCCGGACCATCAGGTGAGCCTGGGCCTCGGCACGGCGGGCATGGACCACCGGTCGCGCGGCATAACTGTCGGCCTGGGCAGCCGGGCCGGTCAGCATGCGGTGGGAGGCGAGTAGGTCATCGACCTCGCCGGCCACCTGCACCCGGCCTCGCGACATCAGGATGAGGTAGTCGGCCACCCGCTCGAGCTCGGTCAGAACATGCGAGGACAGCAGCACCGACAGGCCTTCGTCCACTGCTGCTGTCAGCACCGTGGCCATGAAGTCGTGCCGGGCAATCGGGTCGAGCATTGCTACTGGCTCATCGAGCAGCAGCAGCCGCGGGCGCCTGGCTAGCGCCAGGGTCAGCGCGAGCTGCGCCTGCTGACCACCGGACAGCCTGCCGGCCTTCCGATTCAGCGGGATGCCCAGCTCCCCGAGCCGGGCTTCCGCATAGCGCTGGTCAAATCGGCGGTTCAGGTTGCGGGTCAGGTGCAGCATGTCGGCTGCTGACAAGTTCTTGTACACGGGCGTGTCCTGGGCGACGAACGCGATGCCATCCAGCGCGGTCGGCGACCCAGCCGGTCGTCCGCCAAGTACGGTGACGACGCCCGCGGACGGTGCCGCCAGACCGACCGCCAGGTTCAGCAGTGTGGACTTGCCGGCACCGTTGGGACCGACCAGCGCGGCCACGTGCCCGGCGGGGATCGCCAGCGTGCACTCACGCAGCGCCCAGGTGCTGCCGTACCTCTTGCCCAGGCCGCTGGTCTCGATGACGTTCATGCGACGCCCTCCGTTTCGTCGCTCGCCGCGCCCCTGCGGCCCGGCTGACCAGTGCGGCGCTCATAGAAATCCCGCAGTGCCCTGGTGAACAGCGCCACGATCCCGTCCTCATCCAGCCCGGCGCCGTCAGCGTCGGTCAGCCAGCCGAGCAGGGTCTTACGGAGCGCGGCGAGCTCGGGGAGCGCGACCTGGCTCAACGTGGCCTGGACGAACGTGCCCTGCCCAGGCCGGCCGGCCGCGAGGCGCTTGATCTCCAGCTCTTTGTATGCCTTCAGCACCGTGTTGGGGTTGATCGCCAGCGAGGCGACCACGTCCCGCACCTTGGGCAGCTGGTCGCCCGGTTTGAGGTAGCCCAGCCGCAGCGCATGCTCGACCTGCTGGACAAGCTGCAGGTAGGTCGGCACTCCTGAGGCCGGGTCGAGCCGGAACTCGATCGGCGACGAGCCGGCGGCCGGCCCGGGCCGGGCGCTGCTGCCACTCCCGAGAGCGCCAGTTCTTACCTCTTTATCTATCTCCATAGGACAAGGGTACAGAGACGATTAGCTCTGTCAAGGTCGTCCAGCACGATGCCGACGTCGACGGACAGCACATCATTACGTTGCTAAAGCCGCGATGGAGGCGAGCGCGGATGTCGTCGGGCCGGCCCATCCGACAGCCGGTGGCAGGGACCCGCCTTACTAAGCGAGCTTTAACGGTTGGCGCCGTGAGCCGTCATTTAGCGGTCACGCTGAACCCGTTGACTCCGAACGTCTGACCGCCGCCATACGGTGCCTCAATGCCGTACTCGACATCGAGATCGCCAGTGTCTGAAGAGCTGATGTAACCATCGGCCTTGAGCTGGCTGATGAGGCTAGCGATGTTGATGGTGCCGCTGGTCTCATTGCTCGGCAGCACCACCGACACCGTGCCGGTGGTGTTGTCGCCGCGCACCCACACCTTCGAGCCGTCACTCAGCGTCCCGGCTACCGAACCCGCGGGCACCTGGCCGTTGACGTAGGTCCAGATCATCAGCTCCAGATCGCCGCTCCAGTTATTACTGGTCGCGTCGGCCGCCGTGGTCAGCCAGATGTCGTAGGCGTACTCGTAGTCCAGCCCGCTGCTGGCCGCAGGCGGCGTGATGGCAAAACTCGACGTCAGCGTCGACGGCAGCGCCTTGTAGACCAGGCACTGGTCGGAGGGATACCCGACAACCTCGGTGTTGCCCTTGTTCGCGTTCAGGTTCACGCTGAATGATGCACGGTCACCGTTGGATGCCGAGTTCTCGCTCACCGAGTACCCGACGCTGCTCGCATCACCCGACCAGGTGTCGTTGCCGTAGTTACAGGTCACGTTGCCAGCCGGAACCGAGCTACTCGGCGTCGACACCGGTCCCGATGACGGCGGACTCGAAGGTGCTGAAGACGTTTGTGAGGAAGGAGCAGACGCTGCCCGCTTCGCCCGCGACTTCGGCTTGGGCTTCGAAACGTGCGTTCGCCTTGGATGGCGCACGTGCGTTGGCGTGGGGCTAGGTTCAGGCGTCGCCTTTAGTGCCTGCGCTACTTGCTTCGCAAAGTAATGTGCAGCGTCCGGCTTCGACGCTGTCGGCTTGATAAGCGTGGTGCACAAGTACGCTGCGACTCCAATTACGATCACGATTGCCGCAGCCGCCGCGAGCCGCGGCTTCAAACTCCGGCGCCGAGCTCGCCTACCCATCGATGTCGCCGGCCCTGAACGCGCCGCCTCGGGCATGCGCTGCGCTGCCACGCGATGCGTGCAACGACGGGCGGGCTAGGTCGATGTATACGGTAAGTCGCTTGACGTGCACAAACGCACAGACTAAGCGGCTCATCGGGACGGCGCCGGGTGTTTAGCGTAATTTCAGCCAGCGTTCGCCGTTCGCGTAGTCGGTAAAATCTGTATAAATCCTATGATAGTCGACGATCAGACCGCTCTGCTGGGGGCTGCTCGCCTCGGTGTGGGACCGCCGCGCCCGCGCCTCGCGACCCGTTCGGCCGCACGGGCGCCGGCCATCGGCCATCGGCCATAACACGCCTGCCCAGCGTCGCCGGGTTTGTGCTCTTTCCCGGACTATTAGGTAAAACCTTCGCCAACCCCCAACTGTCGGTACCTTAGGTTTCTCTACTGTTCACGAGGTTCTGGCATTTAGCGGACGGATTATTCGCTATGGGCATCTCCGTGCCACAGGAATACGACAGCCCGTCGTTGATCCCAGCTCAGCACGCTGCGCAGCAACTGGACGCGGAGTCATCTTTTTCCGACGGCGCTCCTCCGGAAAAGGACAGCTCAGGGGAGCGGCGCGGGAACATTCTCGGCGGGATTGGCCGGCACCTGGCTGACGGGAGCCTGGTCAATGCCGCGCTGCGGGTCTCCGTCTTCCGCACCTTGTATCACAGCGTCCGTCACCGTGGCTGGTGCATTGTCCTGAGAGGGACGCGCCTCAAGCTGGGCCGCGGCTCGCAGATCCACATTGCTCCAGGCTCCCGCCTTGTGCTGGGCACTCGCCACGTCGCGGCAACACCCTGCTCGGTGCACCTAAGGCGGAACGCGCAGCTGTCGGTTCATGGCGCGGTCGAGATAGTCCGCGGAACGCGAGTACTGATCTCGGACGGCGCTCACCTCGAGATCGGGCCGGAGACCTATATCAACTACGACTCCAGCGTGTCATGTTTTGATCACATCATGATCGGCTCGAAATGTGCCATCTCCTGGAACGCCAACATTCTCGACGCCAATACTCATGAGCTCATCGTGGAGGGACTGTCGCGTCCTTGGTCTAAGCCGGTCGTTATCGGGGACAGGGTCTGGATAGGCACGGGCGCCACGATCCTCCCCGGAGTCACCATCGGTGACGGCTCTGTGGTCGCGGCGGGCAGCGTCGTCACTTCAGACGTGCCGAGCATGGCGCTAGTGGCCGGCAACCCGGCGCGTGTCGTCCGGGAGAACGTGCTCTGGCGACCGTAATCCGCCTGACGGGGCCCGGCCCGGGTTGCCGGTGACGAAAGTGTCTGCCGCGGATTGAATTTGGGCGAGGTACTGCTGCCACGCGGACTCGTCGAAGGCACCCTGATCGGCTCCGTCGCATCGGGGGATCCGCGCCAGGCACAGCCAAGGACCTACCACCGACAAGTCCGATTCCGCCCGATCAGGTGGTATCTGCGAAGTGACCAAGGACTCCCATCGGCAGTGATCTGCGTCTCAATGCGAAACCTAGCGTCGTCACCCTGCGTCAGAGCTCGGTAACACAAAACCACGAGAGCGTACTGGGGGGAACGATTTCATGGGCAGCAATGTCCGGGATCTCATCGGTTTTGGGCACGACGGCGGGAAGGTGGCTGTGATCGCCGGTCTCGCGGCCGCGTTTATGAGCACCGGGACTGCAACCGCCGTCAACATGACTCCGACCCCCGCGATGGCCATGAGCGTCGATCACCAGAATCCTGAGTTGCGTCACATCGGCTTCTCGCCGCGCACGGGAAGTGGCCGCGACGCTGTGCAGCTAGGCCCCGGTCGCACCACAACGGCCGGACGCCTTATCCCGCGCAGGACGTTGCTAAATCAGCTCGTCATGCAGTGACTCTCCGGTGGCACTCCGCCGAGATCTGTTCGTTCCGAACGACTTCCGCTGCTCGCAGGTGCCCTGACCTTCTTCCGGTTTGCTCACCGATCCGGGGACGGCGCGGGCGGCCAAGTGCGGCGCGATTCGTCGATTGGGCTCATCAGCCCGACATCGTTGCCATCCGGGTCGGCGACGATTGCATACCGGGCGCCCCAGAAGGCGTCGAACGGGGGCTGGCGGCCGGTATAGCCAGCCGACGTGAGCTCGGCATAGCGCTCGTCGACAGCCTCCCGCGTGCTGAGCGAAAACCCGAGGACGATACCGGTCCCCGCATTGTCAGCGCGCCACGCGGCGTGCCAGAGATGCGCCGACTCGGCGATATCGAGCTCGAGGCTGAAGCCGCCCGGCATGCTCAGCTCGACGTGCGAGCCGCCGGCCTCTTCGCCTGCGGGCGTTGGAACCGCTAAGCGGCGGTAGAAGTCCAGACTCGCGGCCATGTCGCCGACAAGAAGGTTGGCCATGCGCAGGTCGGGCCCGTTATCACTCACGCACCGCACTATGCCAGAGGGCCGGCCAGAAGAGCAGGCATTGGCGAGGTCGCTGTGGCATTGCAGTTGCGACGGACCTGACAGCCGGGCGGGCGCGAGCGTGGAGACTGAGTCATGCCAGATTTCGTGCTCGGCCACACGCAAAGCTGGATCGACCACTTCGCCAGCCAGGGTCATGACGCCAGGGCGCTAGCAGCCGGGGTGGAGGGCGCGATCTATGACCTGGGCCGTGGGCTGATCGCCAAGGTCTGGCGCGAGCGAGCCACCGTCGACCTAGAGCGCATGCAGAGCTTCTATGCCGACGTGGCGGCGGCCGGTCTGCCCTTCCAAACGCCCGAGATCATCGAAATCCGGCAAGTCGACGGCACCTCCGTGACCTACGAGACGTTCTCCGTGCCCTGGCCGCTGTGCCCGCCACCAGCAGCATGCGCGAGCTGGCCGTTCTGGATGAGGATCAGCCCCTGTGGTCCGGGATGCGGGATTTCCGGGCAGCAACGATAGGCCTGCTTGACCGACGCGTCGCCCGCTTCGGGAAGGTCATCCGCGAGCGTCTGCCAGATGTTGACCGCCGTTACCGCGCCCTGCGCAACCGTCTCGCCACTATCAGCCCGTTCCCCGACACTGTGGTGCATGGTGACCTGTTCGGCGCCAACATTCTCGTCGACCACAACGTTCGCCCGGTTGCCGTCCTCGACTTCGGCTTTCTCACCACCGCGGGCGACCCGCGGCTGGACGCGGCGATTACCGCAAGCGTGATGAACATGTACGGTCCGCATGCGCCATCCATCACCCGAGACATGACCACATGGCTGACCCGAGAACTCGGATACCCCGCCGAGGTGCTGCTGATTTACCAGGCTTGTTATGCCGTGGCGACGAGCAATGCGTTCACGCGAGACGGAAGCGACGGGCATTTCGCGTGGTGCATCGCGCAGCTTCGCCGAGACGACATCACCGAAGCCCTCGGCCTCTGATCGGAGTACTGTCATTCCGTGCAGTTGCAGCCGAAAAAGGTGGGAATGACATGCTCCGCCGTCCGCGTGACAGCGCTCGCGGCCGCCGTCGGCATCACTGCTGCGGGCCTCGCCGCCTGTGCCGGAACACCGGGCATTCCGCCGGCGTCTGCCGCGCACCTGCAGCCGAGCGCCAGCAGCACCGCCCCGTCGAGCGGGTCAGCGCGATCCGGCGCCTCCACGCCGTCCGGCTCGCCCACCCAATCCGGCATGCCCGCAGTCAACGTCGCGAGTGTGCCGCGGCGCGTTAAAGCCACGGGTGCGGCGCTGGCAGACGCGAACACGATGCGGCTGCTATGGAGCCGCCAGCTCAATGCGGAACGGCCGATCGGCAGCATCACCAAGGTCATGACAGCCCTGATAGTCATCGAGGCCGGCGGACTCAACCGGCCGATCCGGATCCCCAGGGCGGTGCTTCGGTACGTAGCGAAGTACCAGGGGGAGAGCGCCGGGTTGCACCCTGGTGACGTCGTAACCCCACGGGAACTGCTCTATGCATTGCTGCTGCAGTCAGGCTGTGACGCGGCCTACGTACTGGCCAGTACCTACGGACCCGGGATCCCGGCCTTCCTGGCCAAGATGAACGCGACGGCACTGAAGCTCGGCATGACCCACACGCACTTCACCAGCCCGGACGGCCTTCCCTATCCGACTGAGTACTCCACCTACTCAACACCCGCTGATCTGCTGACGCTGGGCATCGCGGCGATGAAGCTGCCGCTGTTCCGCGCGATCGTGGGGCAGCCGTTTTATCACCTGGCCAAGAAGCGGGGCGTGCACCACGCGTACTGGTGGGACAACACCAACGACCTGATCACCAGCTACCGAGGAGCCGACGGCATCAAGACTGGCTATACCGACGCAGCGAAGCACTGCCTGCTCTTCGAGGCTGTGCGCCACGGTACGACGCTGATCGGCGTTGTGCTGGGCAGCCCTGCCACCGGGCCTGACACCGCGGCGCTGGCAGCGACACGCCTGCTGAACTGGGGATTCGGCCTGAAGCCAGCGGCTGCGACCGGGACGGCTAGTTCTTAACGCCGATCCGGGTGCCGTGATCCTTGCCCTCGCAGATTTCCCGCATCACCCCGGTGGCCGCGACGTCGAAGACATGCATCGTCAGCGACAGCTCGTTTGCCAGGACGAAGGCGCTCGTGTCCATCACCCGCACGCCGGCTGCCAGGGCCTCCTCGTAGGTCAGCTGCTCGTACCGGATCGCCGCCGGGTTGACCTTCGGGTCGCTGTCGTAGACCCCGTCGACGCCGCGCTTGGCAACGAGCAGCGCGTCGGCGTCGAGCTCGAGCGCCCGCTGAACCGCGGGGTAGTCGGTGGTCACGTACGGCTGGCCGATGCCGCCTGCTAGCAGGACGATCGAGCCGTGCTCGAGGTGCCGGATGGCACGCAGCCGGATGAACGGCTCTGCCACGCTCTGCATCGGAACCGCGGTCATCACCCGCACATCGGCGTCAGTCCGCGCGGTCAGCACGCCGCGCAGCATCAGTGCGTTCATGATCGTGCCCAGCATGCCGATGTTGTCGGCCTCGGCGCGGCTGATCCCCCAGCCGTCCGCCATCCGGCCCCGGAAGTAGTTGCCGCCGCCGACGACGACCGCGACCTGGACTCCGAGGTCATGCACGGACAGGACCTCGTCAGCGACACGCGACAGGCTCGCCGGATCCGCCCCCGAGCCAGCATCTCCGGCGAGCGCCTCGCCGCTGAGCTTGACCACGACCCGGTCGTACCGCCGCATGCCCCAGTCCCCTCTCAGCCGCTCGCCATGGTGGCCGCCCCTGCCAAGTATCGGTGATGAAGCAACCATCCATGCCAGGAACGAGGTGGTCGGGGCTGATCCAGCCCCGTCAGCTAAGCAGCTGACGGGCCGCATGCCAGCTTTGGTCGCCGGCCGCATTGAGGAGGCCACGCCCCGTGTCGGCGGGGCGGTACTCGGCCCCATCCAGATGCCGGGCGGTTCCCCCGGCTTCGGTCACGAGCAGGGTTCCGGGCGCGTGATCCCAGGGCAGAGTCCGCCAGAACAGGACGAAATCAAGCTCGCCGTCGATCAGCCGGGTGTAGTCGAACCCGGCGCAAGACGCGCCAGGGCCGAACTCCGCAAACAGCGGCGCCGCCGCCCGCAGGCGCGCCTTGGCTGACGGATCCATAAACCTGGCGTATGCGGCCCCGCGCAACTCGGTCAGCCGGGCCGAGGCCGGCGCTCGCCGGACGCGGATGCCGTTACGCCAGGTGCCGGACCCCTTCTCACCCTCGTAGACGAGATCATCGGCCGGCCGCACGATCCACCCAGCGACCGTGACGCCGTCGCGGATCAGCGCGGCCATCACCGCCCACTCTGGCCGTCCAGCCACGAAGTTTGCCGTTCCGTCCAGCGGGTCGACGACCCAGACGGCAGGCGCCTCGCGAAGAGCGCCCAGCAGTCGCGGGTCGGCGGCCGCTGCCTCCTCGCCGACGACCGGGACGTCGACCAGCGCCTGAAGCCGCGGAGTGATCATGTCCTCGGCCTCACGGTCCGCGACCGTAACCAGCTGGCCAGGTGACTTCTCGAACACCTCCGCCTCGGCCAGCCCGCGGAACCGCGGCGCGATGGCCGCCTCGGCCGCTTCCTGGAGGATGCGCGTCACCGCATCGATGAGCATGGCCGCCACGCTAGCCGCCGCAGGGGAGACGCAGTCGACCTGGGCCGGTCTGTCCGGGCCTGCGCCTTGCTTGCCGTACAGCCCGCCCCTAGCGGAGGAGCGCTGCCAGAACCGGCTCGAAATGCGCGAACGGGGGCGTCACCGCAGCAGGATCCTTGGCCTGATCGTCCCAGCGCCGCACCTGGCAGGCGGCAGCGGCGAACGGATTCGCTTCGAAGCTGGCCAGTTCGTCTCCGTGCATCGGCCCGCCCTGCACGCCGAGCGTGTACACCGACGCAGGCGAGAGTCGGCTGAGGTAGTCAGGCTCGATCGCGCACAGGTAGCGCTTGGCATCGACGTGCAGCCGGACCGGCTCGGTAACTTCCGGGCCGAACCATTGCGCGAGCCAGCTGGCGCCCTGCTCGCTGTGGCGGTTGTCGGTGCCCTGCATAAGGTCGCGGCCGGTGACAGTGCCGGTGAAGTGGCCGACATCGTGCAGCAGCGCGGCGGCGATCAGTGCGGGCGGCGCGCTGGTTTGCTCAGCCAGGGCGGCCGCCTGGAGCATGTGGGATGCCTGGGTGACTGGCTCGCCGAGGTAATCGGCTGCGCCCTCACTCGCGAACAGCTCCGCGATGATCCCGACCGGTTCGGTCATTGGTCCGCGTTCCTCCCGCTCAGACCCGCCGCTCAGACCCGCGAGTTCAGTATCCGGCCTGACAGTGAACAGCGGTTGTCGGATAGGGGGCGCGAAGGAGCTGATGTCTGCGCCCGCCAGGCAGAACGGCGGGACGTCGGCTGCAGGCGAGGCGGCTAGCGGCGACTGTGGCCGAGGCGGCTAGCGGCGAGTTTGCGCCCGGTTCAGCGCCGGTTGCGGGCCTTATAATATGATTTGCGAGCTTTGCAATCGACAGAACGCGTGCTATGTCGCCGAGCTGACGCACTCTTCACGGATCTGGTGCGCCCATATCCGGATGAAACGGGCGCTAGAGCGCACGAAATCCGTGATATGTCGAA
>Ga0335074_10012900_pt1 | contig 11736 bp, 10 predicted proteins | sample Lox_Sample_23_FD_206715 | JGI IMG/M metagenome (GOLD analysis project Ga0335074, IMG submission 206715) | Soil microbial communities from Loxahatchee National Wildlife Refuge, Florida, United States - Lox_Sample_2.3 | ecosystem: Environmental > Terrestrial > Soil > Wetlands | place: USA...
CACCTCATCGCGATCCACCGGTGGGGCTGGCGCATCGTGCTACGGCCCGACGGGTCGGTCACCGTGACCAGCCCGGACCGCTACCGCAGCTACCACAGCCACGGCCCGCCCACCAACGCCGCCGCCTAACGGCGGGAGAGGCGGCCGACGGTGGGGGGAGTCGGCCTGACGGCGAGGTGGGTCTGTACGACGGCGGACACGGTTGCTGCTGTTGCGCCCGTCCTGGCAGTCTTTCGGTCGTGACCAGCGGCCTGTCCGTTCCCATGTCGGTGCTCGATCTCTGCCCGGTGCCGACCGGGGAACCGGCGGGCGAGGCGCTGCGGCGCAGCGTCGACCTGGCCCGGCACGCCGAGCGGTGGGGCTTCACGCGCTACTGGGTCGCCGAGCACCACAACATGCCGGGCATCGCCAGCTCGGCGCCGGCGGTCCTGGCCGGCCAGATCGCGTCGGCGACATCGTCCATCCGCGTCGGCTCGGGCGGGGTGATGCTGCCCAACCACGCGCCGCTCACCGTCGCCGAGCAGTTCGGCATGCTCGAGGCGATGTACCCGGGGCGGATCGACCTCGGGATCGGGCGGGCGCCCGGCACGGACCGGGCCACGGCCCGCGCGCTGCGGCGCCATCCGGAGGGCCTGCCGCCCGCCGACTACGCCGCTCAGGTTGCGGAGCTTCGGGCCTACTTCGCCGACGTCGCCACGCGTCCGGCGCAAGACGACCCTGGCGGCCGGACGGCGGGCCGGATCCGGGCCATCCCGGCCGAGGGGAACGAGCCGGCCGTCTGGCTGCTCGGATCCACCGGCTACAGCGCCGAGATGGCCGGCCTGCTCGGCCTGCCGTTCGCGTTCGCCTACCACTTCAGCGTAGCCAACGCCCGGCCGGCGCTGGCGCTGTACCGGCGCACGTTCCGGCCCTCCGCAACGCTCGCGGAGCCGTACTGCCTGATCAGCGTGACGGTGCTGTGCGCGCCGGACGCCGAGGCCGCGCGCTGGCGACACGGATCGTTGCGCCTGTCCATGCTGCGCCTTCGCGCCGGGCGTCCCTCCACGCTGCCGAGCCCGGAGGAGGCGGCCGGGCGTTCCTACTCGGCGGCCGAGCTGGCGGTGATCGGGGAGGCGACCGCCTCGCACGTGGTCGGCGACCCGGCCACGGTCATCGAGTCGCTGGAGAGGCTGGTCGCGAGCACCGGCGCCGACGAGCTCATGGTGACGACGAGCACGTTCGCGCACGCCGACCGGCTGGCCAGCTACGAGCCGCTCGCGCGGGAGCTCTTGAGCATGTCCGCCATGCCGGAGGTCCCGGTCAGGCCGGCGATCCCGCCGAAGGTCTGCGGTAGCGGCGGGTAGTTCACCGGCTCCGGGGACACCGACTGCACGCTGTCGGCCGAGCAGATGTCGGCGGGGTCGAAGGCCGCGGTGCCCTCGAGCACCTGCAGCAGCGACTCCGACGGCGGGCTGATCGCCGGGCCGATGACGTCCGAGCTGGTCGGGATCGAGGCGGGGCGCACCACCTCGTGGCCGCGCACGGGGAACGGCAGCAGGACCTCTTGGAGGTTGCGGGCGTGCCGGTCCCGGGCGGTCAGCGGATTCAGGCCGAAGGTGGACTCGATCAGCGCCAGGCTGGAGCAGTGCTGGAACGGGCCGTCGTGCACGACCCGGTGCGGCTGCGCCAGGTTGGACACCACGATGCCGGGGACCCGGAAGCCGAGCTGGCGGTAGTTCGGAATCAGCTGCCCGTCGGTCGGGGTGGTGCTGTCACCGGCGTGCATGACGTTGGCCGGGTTGGTGTCGTCGATGACCTGCGGCGGACGGACGTGATCGTAGAAGCCGCCCCATTCGTCGAAGGTCACGATGAAGACCGTGTCATCGAGGTAACCGTTGTCGGCGAGCGCGTGGTAGGCATCGGCGATGAACCGCTCGCCGAGCCGGATGTCGCCCAGGGGGTGGTCGTCGCCGGACGTTCCGGTCCCCTCGTTGTCGAACGCGGGGTCGATGTAGCAGACGTTCGGCAGCGTGCCGTTCTGGCAGGCCGCGACAAAGGACGTCCCGGCGGAGAGCGCGGCCGTGCTCGCGTCGGCGTCGGAGAACGGGTGAAAGAACGCCTGGTACTTGAAGGTGGCCCCCGGCTCGATGGCCGGGCTGGCCCACAGGGCGAGGAAGGGCGAGTCGCGGTAGTAGTAGCCGCCGGTCGGGATGCCCTGCGAGTTCGGGATCGGGGAGAGCTGATCCCAGATGGTCGGCAGCGTGGACGCGACCTCGGAGTTGTGGTCCCGGTCGGTCTGCGCCGCGTGCTGGTAGAAGCGGTTCGGGAAGGTCTCGCCCGCGAACGCGCAGAAGTAGCGGTCCAGCGTGGTGTAGCTCTCGGCGAGCGCGCCGATCACCGGCAGGTCGGGCAGGGCCTTGCGGCGCCCGTGGCGGTCCAGGTTGGTGTAGTAGCCGATCGGGAACGTGTTGGCGGCGGCCAGGGTCACGCCCGCGTTGTCCGCCGGGGTCGTCGGCCGCTGCAGGAAGCCGTCGAGCCTGCCGTAGTCGTACTGAACCAGGAAGCCTTCCCAGCTGTGGTCCGGGTCGCTGTACCCGCAGCCCTGGAAGTCCGGGGCGAGCGGGTAGTTCGGGTAGGTGTTGCCGTCGACCGCGGACACGAACCTCAGGTCGTGCCGGCCATCGGCCCCGGGCAGCCAGCCGAGGAAGTGGTCGAACGAGCGGTTCTCCATCATCAGGATGACGACGTGGCGGATGCCGCGCGAACCGTTCGCGCGAATGGTGCTGGATGCGTTGGCGACGGCCTGACCGAGCAGTTCGGTCCCGGTGATCGCCAGGCCAGAGGAAGCGGCCGAGATCTGCAGGAACCTACGACGAGAGAGCATCATGCGAGGTTAGGCCCCCTAAGCGCCCAGAAGTCCTCTGATAGCGAGACAACGGCTGAAATCACAGGAACATCTTGCCGACGCCCAGGTGCCCGAACAAGACCCTTCGGGGCCTAAGGGTCATCGCTGTTGACGTTTGCCCAGGTTGAGGCCTGGCCGCTATCCGGAAATGTAGGCGTTGCCGAGGGTGACCTGATTGCCGTTATCCGGCTGCTGAGTCTCCGGATCGGTGCCGGTGCACGTTAGCTCGAGTTGGGTCACGCCGGCGATGTTCAGCCGGAGAACGACCGGGTGCCCCAGGCTGACCACGACCGGCTTCATGAGCTGGCTGCCGCTCTGGTTGGCCAAGGCGACCGTTTCGTTCAGGCTGGTGGCGTTCTGAGTGTTGTCCGGGATGCCAACGACAGCGCGGAATAGAGTGTGGCCCGCGACGTCGAACGCCTCGTCTGGCTGGTCGGTATCTATGGGGCCGTCACAGTTAAACGTGACGCTATTCGTGTAGGCCGTGGCCGACATGGTCTGCGCACCGGTCTGCAGGTCAGCCTGCTGGATCGTGGGCTGCAATGCTGACAGGTAGGTTCCGCCGGTCAAGGCGGCGCCGCCGGACGAGGTAGACGGCGTCGTCGCGGCCGATCGCGACGCGGCTTTGGCCGCCGAGGCCTGCAGCTGCTGGCGCTGCTGTCTGACGATGATGGTCAGCTGGTCCACACGGCTGGTCTGATGCGCCGCGACGACGGATGCCCCCGCGGCGACGATCGTCGCGACCGACGCCAGGATGCCGGTGAACCAGGTCATCCACGACCTGAACCTGGACTCTGAGCGGCGCTTGCGCGGTCGCCCGCCGTCTGCCATCGGCCGGGCGCCTCGGTCACCGGCGGGCTGTGGAGCGCCTGGATTGCCGTGCATGGAATGGATCCGCCCCCCTGCCTCATGCGACATTTCCGCTGCCGCTGGTCGGTAAGACGCTCGCCGTGCGCCGGGGGTTTACGCGCAAAAATCCGCGCACGTCAATGGCCGCCGCGGGCGTTGTTAAGGACCTTTGTTAAGGGATCGCGGACTGAGCGCCGCCGGGCCCGGCCTCAGGTCGCGGGGACGATGGACTGCGCGTGGTGGAACACGTTGAGCGGGTCCCAGCGGGCCTTGACGACCTGCAGCGCGGGATAGCTCGACTTGTAATAAAGCGTGGGCCAGCTCGACGGCAGGTCTACGTCGCAGTAGTTGATGAAGCAGCCGTCGGTCACCCGGTTGGAGACCGGAACGCCGCCGGTGTCGCGGTACACGCTGGCGTAGAAGTCGTTGATCCAGCGCAGGTTCTTCTCGTCGTCCGCCTCGTGCGCCCAGTAGGTCTGGTACTGCAGCTTCATGATCGACGATCGCTGCGGCACGGCCGTGGCGTGCGACGACACGGCGTTGACCCGGCAACCGTAGGAGTCGATCTGGAGCAGTGCCTGCGGATTGTCGTAGCCCGGGTCGGTCAGCGCGGCGTAGATGGCCCGGATCTGGCGCTCGGGGAACGGTTCCTTCATGTACGACGACTTGTACTTGCCGCGCTGGTTACGCCCGGACCCGTTCAGCCACTGGGTCGCCTGGAGCCAGGGCATCGAGACGAGGAGGCCCGTGACCGCGGGCGGGTCCACGCCCCGGTTCAGCTCGGCGAGGAACGTCTCGAGCAGGCCATACGAGGGCCCGGCCACTTGCGTCGTCATCGAGATCTTGCCCGCCGACATGTGGTTCGCGTGGATCAGCGCGAACAGGCCCCGGTACGGGCTCGACGGGGAGCTGTTGGCCAGGTGGAACCGGCCGAAGTTGCGCAGCAACGCGGCGAAGCTTTCCGGCTTCGCGATGAGGTCCTTCCACTGCCAGGTCGTGATCGCGACGCGCACCTGCCCGGGCGGATTCGGCAGCCCGCTGAAGTAGTAGGCGGTGACGATGCCGAAGTTCCCGCCTCCGCCTCCGGTGTGCGCCCAGAGCAGCCGCTCGGTGTTCGGGTCGCCCCGGCGCGCCCGCACCAGCCGGGCCCGGCCGCGCCGGTCGACGCACACGACGTCCACCCCGGTCAGGTAGTCGACGGTCAGGCCGAACTGCCGGGCCAGCAGCCCGTACCCGCCGCCGACGATGTGGCCCCCGGCCCCGACCGAGTAGCACGACCCGCCCGGGATGGTGAGGTTGTAGTTCTTGAACAGCGTCGCGTACACGTTCCACATCGTGGCGCCGCCCTGCACCACGACCCGGCCGGTCCGGTCCATGTACACGTCCTGCATGTTGCTCAGGTCGACGATGACGCCGCCATAATTCCCGGACGACCAGTTCTCGTAACAATGGCCGCCGCTGCGCACGGTAATGCGCAGGCGCCGGTCGAACGCCCGCTGCACGGCATCGACCACGTCGCGCGCATTGTTGACGAGCTGGACATAAGCGGGAGCGCCCACCCAGCGCTGGTTGAACCCCATCCGCATGGTGTCGTAGCGAGGGTCGCCCGGGAAGATCCGGTCCGTCCGGCGGATCGCCAAGGGCCTGGTCAGGCTCACGTCGGCGAGGTCGTGCGACGGCCGGGTCAGGCCGATCGCCGCCGCCCCGGCCAGCACCCCGCCGCCGACGGACAAGAACCTCCGCCGCCCTACGCCGGCAACGTCGGATAGCACTTCCTGGTCGGGCTCACGCATTCCCGCAGTATCGCAGCCGAAATCCAGTTTCAAATGGACCAGAAATCAAATAGGGCGAGCCCGGGAACGGTGCGGAAATACCCAAACATTTTTCTTTAACGCCCCGGCCCAGGGTAGCGCCGGTCTCGACGACGGGGATCGGGGCGGGGCGAGGAGCCCGGCCCGGCCGGCGCCGGTCTCGATCAGCCGGATCAGGCCGGGCGGGGGAGCGCGGAGGCCAGCACGGCCTCGATCACCTGGGCCGACACGAGCGCGACCTCGTCCGGGGAGCGGCCGGCGTCACCGGCCAGCGACTGGGTGGTGAACCCGGACAACTGCACGGCGACGGCGTCCACCAGCCATTGCGGCGGCACGCCCGGCCCGCCGCGCGCCCGCCACATCAGCCCGGACACGGTGGCCGCGAACCGGTTGCGGCTCTCCCGGCATTCCTCCGCGACCAGCGCCAGGTCCGGCGACAGGTCGGCGGCCCGCACGCCGACGAGATCCCAGAACACCCGGCCGTTGCTGGCGTTGAGCCGGTGCGTGACCGTGAGCATCTCCACCAGCCAGCCGCGCAGGTCATCATCGTCGGGCGGCGCCGGGATCTGCTCGGCGTAGCGCCGCACGCCCGCCCTGATCACGGCGACGAACAACGCCTCCCGCGTGGCGAAGTGCCGGAAGATCGTGCGCCGGCTGATCCCGGCCGCCTCGGCGACGTCGTCGACGGTCGCGGCCAGGCCTCGCGCGGCCAGCGCCGCGCCGGCGGCGCGAAGGATGCGCGCCTGGGCGACCTCACGCTGCTGGTCGATGAGCGACGGGGCGTAAAGAATCGCCTGTTTCACGGGCCGATGCTAACACCGCGCCGTTGCGAATGGCACACCTGAGTGACAGGATGACACCGTCGCGTGGCATCTGACGGAGGCGGAGATGACGATCGACACTGGGCCGGTCGACACTGGGCCGATCGACACTGCGGCGCTGCGCCGCAAGTACGCCGAGGAGCGGGACAAGCGCCTCCGCCCCGACGGCAACGACCAGTACCTCCGCCTGACCGGCGACTACGCGCGGTACCTAGACGACCCGTACACGCCGCGGACCGAGCGGGCGCCGCGGGCCGATCACCGGACCGTCGTCTGCGTCGGCGGCGGGTTCGCCGGGCTGGTGGCCGGCGCGCGGCTGCGGGAGGCCGGGGTCGACGTCCGGATCATCGAGAAGGGCGGCGACTTCGGCGGCACCTGGTACTGGAACCGCTATCCCGGGGCCCAGTGCGACACGGCGTCGATGGTGTACATGCCGCTGCTCGAAGAGACCGGGCACATGCCGACGGAAAAGTACGTGCACGGCCCGGAGATCCTCGCGCACTGCCGGCGCATCGCGCGGCAGTTCGGCCTGTATGACGACGCGCTGTTCCACACCGAGGTCACCGGGCTGACCTGGGACGAGGCGCGCGCGGTGTGGGTCATCGACACCAGCCGGGGCGACCGGCTCACGGCCCGGTTCGTCGTGCTCGGCACCGGCCCGCTGAGCGTGCCGAAGCTGCCGGGCATTCCCGGGATCGGCTCGTTCCGCGGTCACTCGTTCCACACCACCCGCTGGGACTACGACTACACCGGCGGCGACCCGGACGGCGCGCCGATGAGCGGGCTCGCCGACCAGCGGGTGGGCATCATCGGCACCGGCGCGACCGCGGTGCAGTGCGTGCCGCATCTGGCCCGGGCCTGCCGCGAGCTGTATGTGTTCCAGCGCACGCCCTCCTCGGTCGACGCGCGCGGCAACCACCCCATTGACCCGCAGTGGTTCGCCGAGATCGCGACGCCGGGATGGCAGCAGCGCTGGCTGGAGAACTTCACGGCCAATCAGGCCGGCGGCACCGCCGAGGCGGACCTCGTGCAGGACGGCTGGACCGACATCGCCCGGCGGGTGCGGTCCAGGATCGCGGCGCTGCCGCTGGAGGACCGGAGCGTCGAGGCCATGCTCGCCGCCTACGAGCAGTCGGACTTCGAGAAGATGCAGGAGATCCGGGCCCGGGCCGACGCCATCGTGCGCGACGCCGCCACGGCGAGCAACCTCAAGGCCTGGTACCGGCAGCTCTGCAAGCGGCCGTGCTTCCACGACGCGTACCTGCAGGCGTTCAATAACCCGGGCACGCATCTCGTCGACACCAACGGCCAGGGCGTGCAGGAGATCACCCCGTCGGGGGTGGTGGTGGCCGGCCGGGAGTACGAGCTCGACTGCATCATCTACGCCTCCGGCTTCGAGGTCGGAACCCCTTACGCCCGGCGGGCCGGCTTCGAGGTGACCGGCCGCGGCGGCGGCACGCTGTCGGAACACTGGGACGGCGGGATGCGCACGCTGCACGGCGTTCATGCCCGCGGGTTTCCCAACCTCTTGTTCGTGCAGCCGACGCAGGGCGCGAACCTGATCTCCAACATCCCGCACAACATCGTCGACTCCGCGCGGACCATCGCGGTGACGGTCCGGCATGCCGTGGACCACGGGTTCGCCACGGTCGAGCCCGCGCGGGAGGCCGAGGACGCGTGGGTCACGCTGCTGGCGTCCGGGCCGGGCAGCATCATCGGCGGGGCGGACTGCACCCCCGGCTACTACAACGGCGAGGGCCAGGATCCCGGGGTGTTCCTCGGCCACGGCTATCCGTACGGCGCCAGCGCCTACTTCGCCTACATCGATGCGTGGCGGAAATCCGGAACGTTTGAGGGCCTCGAGTTCGGCTGACCCGCCGCTCACGGTACATCGATGCCCGCATTAAGCGGCGGCCACGGCGTCGTCGGGCAGGACGGCGTGGACGCCCCAGGTGCCGTTGGCGACCTGCGTGACGCGCAGGCTGACGGTGGGGCTGGCCAGCGCCAGCGCGGTGGCCTTGTCCAGCCCGTAGAGCGACTGCATCCAGATGAGCATGGCATCGAGCGCGTCGCCCATGGCGTCGTTGAGGTCCGGGCTGAAACCGAAAGTGATCTTGCTGGTCGGCGTGACGGCATGGATGCCCGGCACCGGCGGGTCCGATACCAGGTCCACGGCCAGCTCGGTGGTCATCGCGCACTCGATCGCGGTGCCCGAGACCTCGCCGTCGCCCTGGGCGGCGTGCCCGTCGCCCAGGCAGATCAGCGCATCGGGCACGGTGACCGGAAGGTAGAGGGTGGTGCCGGCCACCAGTTCCCGGCAGTCGATGTTGCCGCCGCCCTCGGGGCGGGGCGGGTAGGTCGGGTGCTCTCCGTACTCGGCGGGCGGCATGCCCACCACGCCGAGGAACGGGGCGAGCGCCACCATGTGGCCGAGGTGGCTGGTTCCGGTGCCCCGATCGACGTCGAGGTCCCAGAGCAGCCAGGAGGGCGCCCCGCCGGCGACGCCGAGCCGGCGGGTCAGCGGGTTGCTCCGGGCGCCCGCGACGGTAAACCCCCAGTCGTCCGGCCGGAGCGAGATGAAGCGCACCGACAGCACCGCGCCGGGCTCGGCGCCCGCCACCGCGATCGGGCCGGTCAGGCAGTGTCCGCGCCGCGCCGCGATCAGGGTCGGCGGGCTGTCGCCGGGAGACTGCTGGCGGGCCAGGTGGCCGGAGGCGTTGAGCGACCGGACCACGACCGAGTCCCCGGGGCTGACCGTGAGCACCGGGGGGCGGTCGCGGTCGAACACATCGGTAACGGTGCCTGGGGTCGGCTCAAGCCGGTGCGTCGTCATTGCCTACGAAATACCAGTTCTCCGGCGGGATGTCGATCGCCGGGTCCGGGTTCGGGCTCAGCCGGATTCGCGCTGGAGTTCGGCGATCTGCGCGCGGGCGGCGGCGACGAGCTCGTCGTTGGTGTTGGCGTGCCCGGCCAGACCCCAGCCGCCCGGCACCGCCTCGGTGAGCAGCACCCAGGTCCGGTTCACCAGCCCGGGATCGCCCGCCGACTCGCTGGCGATCTGGGTCAGCCGTTTCGACGACCGCGAGCTGCTTGCCGCGGTCCAGTGCACCGGCGTTGGTGAGGACCTGGATCCTGACGTAGGCGTTGTCGCCGTCCACGTTGGACAGTCCGTCGGCCGGCAGGTCGTGGACGAAGGCCGCGGTGTTCTGCCGGAACATGGGGATGTCCGGCACTTGTTCGATGGTCATGACCGCGGTCGCGAGGTCGACCGCGAGCTTATGCTTGTCGGCGAACGTTCCGGGCGCGGCGTAGACGTCGATCATGGGCATGGCGGGGGTCCTTATCGATCGCGGGGGTCAGGCCGCGCCGCTGGCGGAGGTCTCGGCGGCCATCTTGATCAGCTGCGCCACCTCGTCCGGGTGCGACACCATCGCGACGTGACTGGACGCGACCTCGACGGTGGTCGCGCCCATGCGCGAGGCGAACTGCCGCTCGGCGTCCGGCGGGATCGCCTGATCGTCGGTCGCGACCAGGTACCAGTTTGGCTGCGACCGCCAGGCCGGCGCGCCCATGACGTCGGCGAACGCCGAGCCCGCGAGCGCCTGCTGCGTGGCGTGCATCACCCTGGCCTGGGGCCGGTCGACGTCGGCGGCGAAGTGGTTGACGTAGTCGTCCTCGGTCAGCCAGACAAACCCCTGCTTGTCGGTGAACTGATGCTCCAGGGGGGGTGGGCCCCTGCGAGAGCAGCGCGCCGAGCGATTCTCCCTCGTCGATCCCGAAGGCCGCGATGTACACCAGCCCGACCACGCCGGGCGCGTCGGTCCCGAGGGCGGTCATGATCTGCCCGCCGAAAGAGTGCCCGGCGACGATCGTCGGGCCGTCCTGCAGCTCCAGCACCTGCCGCAGCCGGGCGACGTCGTTGGCCAGCCCGGTCATCGGGAACTGCGGGGCCGTGACGTGATAGCCGTCGGACTGCAGGCGTTCGATGACGCCGGTCCAGCATGAGCCGTCGGCCCATGCGCCGTGGATCAGGACGATGTTGGGTCGGGCATCCATGTCAGGCGTTCCTTCCCTGCGCGGGATCGTGGTCGTTGTCACCATGCTGGGCCGCCGTGTTGTCGGCGCGGTATCGGCATGTTGACTGCATGAAGTCCAGGAGGGCCTCGTTCACCTGGGCGGCGTGGGTCCAGATCATCGCGTGCGGCCCGTCGGGGATCCGCACATGCCGGACGTCGCGCGGCGGCGCGGGCGCATCGGCTGCGGCGGCTGCGGCGGCTGCGGCGGCTGCGGGCGGCGCGATCAGGTCCTGGCCGCCCTGGACGAGCAGGAGCGGGACTGTGATCCGGGCCAGGTCGTCGCGGAAGTCCTCGAGCCAGGCCCTGGCGCAGCCGAGCACGGCCGCGGCCGAGGCCCCGATCGCGACGTGGAAGCTGTTCTGCCACGCCTGGTCGCTGACCCGGACGCCGCCGAACAGGTCGAGGCTGTAGGACCGGTCAAGGAAGGTCTTCGTGGCGGACGGGCGGTCCTCGACGATCTGGCGGATGAAGTCCTCGACCATGGCGCGGTCCAGGAGGCCGGGGTCGTCGCTGGTTCCGGCCGGGACGGGGCCGGGCCCCTCGGGGGGCGCCGACGGCTCGGGCGGCGGCGGGGCGAGCGGGGCCAGCGGGGCCAGCAGGGCGGCCGCGCGGACCCGGTCCGGCCCGTAGCTGCTCAGGTAGCGGACAACCTCGCCGGCCCCCGAGCAGTATCCGGCCAGCACGGCCTCGCGCAGGTCAAGCTGGTCCAGCAGCGCCGCGAGGTCGGCGGCCAGCGTGTCGTAGTCGTAGCCGACACTCGGCCGGCTGGAGTTGCCGAAGCCGCGCCGGTCGTAGGCGACGACGCGGTGCCCCGTCGCCAGCAGGGCCGCCTCCTGCTTCTCCCACGAGCGCGCGTCCAGCAGATAGCCGGGCACGAGCACCACCGGGTCCCCGAGCCCGTGGTCCTCGTAGTACAGGTCGATCGCGGCGGAGTTCTCCCGGCCCACGGTTACATAGGGCATCAAGCCGCCTCGCTCCGCCGCGGCGAGCACGTGCCAGCCATGGTTGCAGCCTTGCGCCGCCGGGCGGGCCGGGGTATCCGCAAGCTGACTGCAGTTGATTCACGGCCCGGGCTGGGCCTGGGTCGGCCCGGCATCGGCCCGGGTGATCAGGTCATGCAGTTGGTGACGGCCCGCTATGCCGAGCCTCGGATAAGAACGGTATAGGTGCGAGGCGACGGTACGCGGGGACAGGAACAGGCGGTCGGCGATCTCGCGGTTGGTCAGGCCGCGGCCGGCCAGGGTCACGATCTCCCGCTGCTGCGGCGTCAGCTCGGCCAGGACATCCGGCGCGGC
>Ga0335074_10012905_pt1 | contig 11732 bp, 7 predicted proteins | sample Lox_Sample_23_FD_206715 | JGI IMG/M metagenome (GOLD analysis project Ga0335074, IMG submission 206715) | Soil microbial communities from Loxahatchee National Wildlife Refuge, Florida, United States - Lox_Sample_2.3 | ecosystem: Environmental > Terrestrial > Soil > Wetlands | place: USA: Florida...
CTCTGTGGGCCAGATCTCTGCATCCAGGGCTCCGTCCTTGATGTCACCAACCACACCCACTATCCGGCGAAGCGATCCGGGACTGAGATCGGTGTCCCCCATCAGCTTGCCAACCGGATCTTCACCGGGAAAGTACCTCCTCGCAAAGGCCTGATTGATGAGGACGACCTTGGGGTGACCAGCATCGTCTGTTTCGTTCAGCAAGCGGCCACTCATCAGGCGCGCTTGAATCGTGCGGAAGAAGTCCGGGCTGACCTGGCGATCGTTCACCTCGTTGTGGATTCCGTTATAGGGTTTGCCCACAAAGCGCACCCAATCAGTATCGCAATTGCAGGTAACCGGCAGCAGTGTGGTGACCGCGGCAGACTGCACTCCGGGCAGTTTGCGCATGGCATCCAGTGTCTGCCGTGCAAATTCAGCCTGCTGCGCCTCTTTCGGAAAACCTGCATCGGGAAGCTCGATTTGCAACGTGGCCAGATCTCTGGGTTCGAAGCCCAGATCCACTTGCAACATATTCAATAAACTCCTGGTCAGTAAGCCGGCGCCAAACAACAGAACCACGGTTACGGCAACCTCAGTAGTCACGAGGTTCTTGCCCATCCGCTGCCATATGCGGCCGGCGCTACCACGTCCGCCGTCGCTCATCCCATCCCGGAGTTCGCCGATCGGCAGACGGAGTATGGGCGCCGCGGAGCAGAACAGCACAGCCAGCATTGCTACTCCGGCAGCAAACAGAAGAACATGAGCGTTGAATCCCAAATGGTCCAGATAGGGCATGCCCACAAGCATGTCTTTGGATATAAGGCTGTGTAGTACCCGCATCATGCCCAGGGCGAGTATCAGCCCTAAGACTGTGCCCACGACCACAAGCACGCTGCCTTCGGTGACATATTGCCGCACTAGCCGTGTCCGTGACGCACCCAGCGCTCCACGCACTGCCATCTCGCGCCGCCGCTTCTCTGCACGCACCAGCAGTAGATTCGAGACGTTTACGTATGCAATCAATAACAGCAGCCCGGCGCCTCCGAGCAGCACCAGCAGCACGGGCCGGACATCTCCCGTAATCGCCCGCGCCAAAGGCATGACACTCGCACCCTGGCCGCGATTGGAGTCAGGGTATTGCCGCTCCAATGCCAATGCGATCTCTTTCATCTCGGCACGTGCACCTTGCGGAGTCACTCCATCTTTCAGGCGGCCGACGCCGTACAAGTCGTGGCAGCTTCTTCTCATGGAGCACGGATCCGTCGGCTGAAGTGCCGCAAAAATCTCCGCATCCCCCTGCGCAGCGAATTGAAAGCTCGCAGGAAGCACGCCAATGATTGTGGTGGCCACACCGCTGAGCTTTACAGTATGGCCGATTGCATCGGATCGTCCTCCGAACAGTTTCTGCCAGCCGCCGTAACTGAGCAGCGCCGCCGGTGCAGCGCTCACGGAGTCCTCATCCGGCCGGAAGTCGCGCCCAAGCACAGGCCGCATGCCAAACGTACGGAAGAACCCGGCGCTTACGCGCATGCCCGGCACCGGTGTGGCGCCCTGCGGCATCTCCATCAGAAAGCTGTCCCCCGTATAGACGTCAAGCGAACTGAATACACGGTTCATTCGCTTCCAGTCCACATAGTCGGGGTAAGAGAGGTTTCCGCGAGGAAATAACGCCAGGCTCTCCGTCACGTCCATCAGCCGGTTGGGCTGGACATAGGGCAACGGCTCAAGCAATGCTGCATCCACAAAAGCAAAAATCGCGACGCTTGCCGCAATGCCGAGGGCGAGGATCAGAATCGCAGAGGATGCCAATCCTGGGTCACGGGCCAGTTGGCGAAGCGCAAAGCTTACATCCTGTCTCAACTTCGCCCAATTCTCCTTAAGGGCACTCTGGCGTTCCATTTTGCCCCCGATCTGTTCACCGAGTTCTTGAAACTCTTTCAGATTGCCGAATTGGCGTTCTGCTTCCCGTTGAGCGGCTTCCGTAGTCCAACCGCGCGCGATCAGTTCCTCGACCTTCGACTCGAGGTGAAAGCGCAATTCGTCCTCAACATCGCTTTTGCAATCGGAGCCGTGAAGCCGGTCATACCGGCGCCAGATGGGTGTCTGCTTCATCAGGCCTCCTGCGCCTTCGCAGGCCGTGCCGCACTAAGCACCTTTGACACTGCCGCCGAATAGGCTTCCCAGGCTGCGGTCTCGAGTTGCAGTTGCCGCTTGCCCTTCCTGGTCAAGCGATAGAACTTTGCCTTGCGATTGTTTTCCGAAAGGCCCCACTCGGCTTCAATCAACCCCTTGCTTTCCAGCCGCCACAGCGCCGGGTAGAGGGTGCCCTCCTCCAACAAAAGCGCCTCATCGCTCTCGCGGCGAATCAAGCCGGTGATCGCATAGCCGTGAAGAGGTTCCCAGACAAGGGCCTTGAGGATGAGCACGTCGAGGGTGCCCCGCAAAAACTCGAGTTTCGAGCCTTCCATTTTCTCCCCTTGCATACCAAGGGAAGAATTCCATATTTCCCCTAGAAATGCAAGGGGAATCTGGTTTGTGCGCAATCGCCAAGTCGCTCGTCGAGGTTCGATGGGGAGCGGGGGCGGCCTGGGAAGAGGGATCTGGCGATTTGGGCTGTTATCGACGGTTGAGGTTCGCTTACGACTTTCCTGCGTAGTCTCCATATTCCCAGTCATAGGGCACGCCCGTATCCCCGAGGATGAAGTGAACCAAGTCGGCAAAGCCAGCTTCGGAGCGAACGTCGTTGGAGAGGATCAGCACACAACGCTGACTTTTCTCGATGCAGACCATAGAGTTGGCAGTCTGGCTGTCGTGTCCGCCTTTATAGAAGCCGTGGCCTTGGGGGCCGTCGAAGACGATGACCCCCAAGCCAGCGGATAGATCCTTGCGCTGCTCGCTCACGGGCAGGTCCGGCTGGAACAGGGGAAACTGTGTGCGCGTGGTGATGTGCAGCGAAGGTCTGGTCAACTCGGCGCGTGATGCAGGCGTCAAGCCATCGCCACGCACGAGGGCAGCGGTAAACTTCGCCATGTCAGATATGGTGGTGTTCATGGATCCGGCTGCGCGAACTTTGCTGCGCCTGGAGTGAGGCTGCGGCTGACCATGATCGTTCCAGCCGTCCGCGACATCAGGGTCCTGGCCTTCGCGCCACGTCAGGCTGGTGCGCATCATTCCCAGGCGCGCAAAGTTCGCGTGGGTCAGGTCGCCAACGTCGAGTGCAAGACCCTGCTCTTTGCGGCCATGTTCGATGACGAACTGCAGCAGCACGAAACCTTCGCCCGAATAGCTGAAGCGCGTGCCGGGATCGAAGTGGATGTGCAGCTTCTGGTCAGGCTCGAAGAACCAGAGGTTGCCAAAACCGGTGGAGTGGTCAAGGCACATGCGCGGCGTGATCTTTTTCCAGCGGGGATCGTTGGCAAGTTCGTCATATGGTGCATATTTGCCTGGGGAAAAGGGATCGTGGCCATAGCTCGGCAGCGGTTGATCAAGGTCGGCCTCGATCGGTGTGTCGAGATTCATCCTGCCTTGATCGACCAATTGCATCACCGTGTACGCGAATACCGTTTTGGTGAGTGAGGCGCCATACATTACGGTGTCGGTTGTCAGCGCGTCGCCCTTAGCATTTCGGATTCCGTAAGCATGTACGTATGAAACCTTGCCATGATCGACGACGGCAACAGCCATGCCTTTGGCGCCCGCCTGCGCCATGACGCCGCGCACCTTGGCATCAATGGCGGCCCCGGATGGAATCGTTTGCGCAGCCAGAGGATTGGCGAGACAAAGCACAGTCAACAGCACAAGAGATGGTTTGGGTAATATCGCCACGGGCCGGCCCTCGCTACAAAGCTGGTTTGTACTCCTGTCGTTTGAACATGGTTACATACCGGGTCTGCACCGACCTCGCATAACGACTCAAGCTTGCAAGTCAGGCGGAAGATTCTCGACCGGATTCTCAAGTCAAGATCAATCGCCAAATCGCTCGTCGAGGTTCAATGGGGAGCCGGGGGCCGGCTTGAGAGGAGGGATCTGGCGATTTGAGAAGTGCTGGGAGCTGGGAAGCTATGCTCATCATGCCCTGAACGGGATACGCACCCACGCGTTGAGACGCGTATTCTGCTGGGGTCTTCGGCCCTGGCCCGCCCAAGCCCGCCCTGGCCCGGGGCTGGCTGCAGACATGAATGACTTAGCGCAAGGATAGCCCCATCCCGGGCAGGATGGGGTGGATGGAAGATTCTCTGGCATTGGCTCGGCGCTGCATCAGTAATTGATTGTCTCGGGCAGCCACAGGAAGCCGTGGGCTGCATAGTTGGGATCGTGCCAGCGTCCGGCAACCATGCCCTGTGCATTGATAGCTTCGCCGCCCGAACCGATCCCGGAGCCTGGAATCAACGCCTGACCGGGGACGTCGAACACGACAATTTTTCCGTTGGCATTGCGGACAAACACGTGGTTTTCGTCGTTCACGTCAGAGACGTATCCGGTGACTGTGCCTTCAATGTTCAGGGCGTTCGTCCACGTGCCGTCGTAGGAATAACTGGTCCCTATCTCCGCTCCGGGCGCTTCATAGGTTGTCCATTTACCGTCGGGCGTGCGCTGATAGCCAGCGAAGTCGAAGACGTTCGAGTCGAGATAGATCCTGGAGTACGAGCCCGCGATCACGCCAAGGTCGTTGATGTAAGCGGTGTTGTAATAAGTGGCGGAGGGAAACTGAAAGTCAGCGTAAGTTCCGTTCGGCGCGCGCAGAAGGCCCTGGCTGCTGTTGTCGGAGCGGGTCGTCGCTCCCACGATCACCCCGAAATTATTGATGCTGTAAGGATAGGTGCCCTGGTAGGAACCGTCACCCGCGGCTGGATCATCGAAGGTGGTGATGTTGCCATCGGGAGTGCGGATGAAGCCATGGGCAGTGGAGTTCGCGTCCCAGAAGTATCCTGTGACTACGCCGAAATCGTTAATGCTCTGCGGAGTGGTTCCCGCGTAACTGCCGGGGGCAGTGTCGGCTCCCGGTGCGTCGAAGACCGTGAAGGCGCCATCGGGAAGGCGCACGAAGGCGTGTCCCGCCCCGTTGGAGTCAAACTCCTCGCCCGTAACGACACCGAAGTCGTTAATGGCTGCGGGACATGTGCAGCCCACGACGGGATCTGCACCGGGCGCGTCGAAGCTGGTGAATCCGCCTTTGATGGCGCCCACGAATCCGTGCGTTCCATTACCGCTATCGGTTACGCTGCCGGTCATCGTGCCGGCAAAGTTGATTCCTGCGGGGCTCGTTCCCTGATAAGCGCCAGTGCCGGCGCCGGGTGCGTCGAAGGTGAGGAGTTGTTGAGCCTGGGCCTGGACCGAAGTCGCGAGGGTGGCGAAGACGGCCAGGGCGGTGGACAAGGGCAGGTATGCGAATCTCTGGCATTTGCGAGTGTGGGTGTTCATAATGGACTAGCTTTCTCCGAAATGTTCGGGGTTGGGTTGGGGGGAAAGCCGGATGCCTTGTTGACCCAATCGACTCTGAGCCCGCGGCACGATTCTTGTCCTGACTTGCACGTGATCTTTTTCTGACTTTTTTCTGACCGGGGGATTCGGATGTATGGCGGCGAATAAGTGGTTTATTTTTCGTTTCGCAGACGTTGAGGTCCGCGAGCGGAATTACTCGATCGCGAAGGCGGGCCAAGTTTTGCCAGTCGAGCCCAAAGTGTTTCGACTGCTGCTTTACCTGCTGCACAACTCGCGCAGAGTGATCGGCAAGGAAGAACTGTTGAACGCGGTGTGGGGCGATGCTGCGGTCACGGAGAATTCGTTAACGCGAAGTCTTTTCAAGCTGCGAAGGCTGCTGGACGACGATGCGCGGGAGCCGCGCTATATCGAAACGGTCTCGACGGTCGGATACCGGATGATATGCAGCGTCGAAGTTCTCGAGGATGCCGCGGGAAACCCGGAGCCCGCGGTCACGCGCGACGGTTTTGACGCCGGCAACCCGGCTGCCGTGTCCTTCAACGGAGGGCACGAGGTTGCCGTGTCCGATTCTTCTTCGCGGGCCGATTCAGGTTTCGGGGGTGAAGCTGTGAGAGCGCCGGCTTCGGGCGAGCGCGCGCGGCCAGTTTGGTTTCAGTGGGTGGCCGTTGCCGCTGCATTCGCCGCCAGCCTGGCGTTTTTGATCTGGCACCTTCGCCAGCCGCTGCCGCCACTCCGCATCCTGGCCTATACGCAACTCACCAATTCCGGCTTGGCGAAGTACGCTGTCGGAACGGACGGGACGCGGGTCTATCTGAACACGGTAGAGCCAGCCGGCATTGGGCAGGTAATGGTCTCAGGGGGACAGGTTGCACCCATCCCAGTGGATCTGCCCGACGACGGTGAAGCTGCCAGCGATTATCCGGAGGTTTGGGACGTATCGCCGGATGGGTCCAGTCTTCTTGTCGGGGCGGGAGGAGATACGGCAGGGAACTCTACGCACGAGATATCGGTTGTCGGGACTTTGGGCCGTCCGGTCCGCTTGCTGACCAAGGCGGTCAGCGCTGCATGGTCGCCAGACGGCGAATCCGTTCTCTATTCCACGGCGCACGGAGACATCTTCGTAATTCCGAGCGAAGGCGGCAAACCTCGCCTCGTTCTCTCTTCTTCAGCACCTCCCGGCGAGGTGCAGGTCGTTTCCAACCTCAGGATGTCGCCCGACGGGCGAGCCATCCGGTTTGACATGGCCCACACAATCTGGGAGGTCCCCGTTGGCGGGTCGAAAGCTCACGAATTGCTCCCTGGCTGGCGCACATCGTCCTGGAAGTGCTGCGGCCGATGGACTCCGGATGGAAAGATCTTTCTCTTCACACTTGTGGAAAGGCCCGGATATCGATTCTCAGGGCAACAAATCTGGGCCGTCGACGAGCGGCGCGGGGACCTGGGTGCGCCCATTGCCCGACCGATTCAGTTGACATCGGGCCCGATCGTTTGGGCATTGCCCTTTCCTTCGCGGGACGGGAAGAGCATCTTTGCCTCCGGCTTCACATTCCGCGGCGAGCTGGTCCGCTACGATCGTGAATCGAACCAGTTCCGGCCCTATCTCGAAGGCATCTCCGCGGAGTTCGTGGCATTCTCAAGCGACAAGAGGTACGTAGCCTACGTCTCCTTTCCCGACGGAATCCTGTGGCGCGCCAACCGGGACGGCAGCGGACAGGTGCAACTGACCAGGCCGCCCTTCTACCCGAAGAATCCGCGTTGGTCGCCCGACGGCACGCAAATCCTTTTCACCGACCTCTCACCCGGCGATGTGGACGCCATCTACGTTGTGTCTTCTCAGGGCGGAACTCCGACGCAGGTTCTGCCTGAGGATCATGAACCACAGGAAGATGGAAATTGGTCGCCGGACGGGAAAGAGGTGGTCTGCAGCTGGAACGCGGACTTTGAAGGCGTGCACCCGGCGGGGAGGCGGGAGATTCGAGTGCTGGACCTTGCCGGGCATACTGTGAGTACCGTACCCGGCTCGCGGGATATGTGGTCGCCTCGCTGGTCTCCGGATGGCCGATTCATCGCAGCGCTGACTCATCCCGCACAAGCTTTGAAAGTTTTCGACGTTCAATTGGGGCAATGGACAAAGGTCGCGGATGGGGCGAACTTCCCCACCTTCTCGGCGGATAGCCGTTCGATCTATTTCATCGGTTCTGAGGGCGGCCACGGCGTGTTTCGAGTCCCAACTACGGGCGGGAAAGCCGTGCGCATCGCAGATCTCGACGGCTTTCGGACCACGGGGTGGTACGGCTTTTGGATGGGACTGGATCCCGACGGATCTCCGCTTTTGTTGCGCGACGCGGGGAACGACGAAATCTACTCATTGAGTTTGGATCGGAAGTGAGCTCACCGGTAAAGAGCGCCCGGTTTTCAATTCCCTGCGATTCGATGCGCCGCTCCATGCCGGATTTTTAATAAGCGTGAATGCATCGCCGCTAGCCGGCGAACAGAAAATGCCATGATGAATCCAAATACATCCATCGCTGGGCGCTGAACCAACTGGTGGGCAGGCCCGGGACGTGCAGCAGCGTATGTCCGCCGGTGCAGATGAGCTCGGTTCCGCTCCAAGCGAGAAACATTCTTGAGACCGATCCGACTTGCGCAGGATGGGTAACGCGCCGGAGGCAGACAGGGCAACGCTGACGCTGGTCAAAGAGCGCCCAACGCATGCCGAACAGACAAATGACAAAGGCTGCGATGAGCTGAATATATGCGCCTGAGGGTGAAAAGGCCGGAGAGTGGCAGTAGGCCAAATCGACTGACGAAAAGTTGGCGATGAGCAGGATGAGAACAATCTTTGTGCCAAGGAAGGCGAAGCGAAGGGCGCGCCGAATCCAAGAAGGCTTGTGCGAACTGAAGCTGCACTCCGCAAGCGAGACCGAGGCGATGGCAGGCAATGCAAGGAGGGCGAGAAGGACTGCGAACCAATAGACGTTGAGCGGCCCCGGCGTTTGTTCTTCAAGAGACTCACCCCAGAAACCGTGTTCGGACCTCTGCGAGTCGCGGGAAGTGATATGAACAAGCCCGCCCCACATTTCTGACCTTCCACTTGGCGTGAGATGGGCCACGACATAGCCACGCCCGTTGGAACCGATTTCGGAGTCGGATTCGAGCAGCCATGCGTCGGTGTTTCCCGGCAACCTCCAAGCATCGCCTGGCGCAATTCCGACGACTCGCGTCGGCCGCGAGCCAACGAGCAAGACCACGCCGACGATACGGGGATTGGCATCGAACTGCTGTCGCCACATCCGCTCGCTCAGAACCAAACGGGGCAGATCGCTGCGGGCTTCCCGCCTAGGAACGACGTAGTGCAACGGCCAACCGGCGAGAGTGAAAAGATTGGAACTGGTATGCGCAATGCGCCAGGTACGGTTGATCGCGGGGGCAATCTTTACGGACTCCCGTGAGACGCGATAGAACGCGAACCCGTCGGCATAGCGCTGTTTGCTTCGCTCCCAGATTCGGATCTGATTCACGGCCATGGTGGGCAAGGAATTGTTTTCGGCTTGATCATCCTGGATCAATATCGTTCCTTGCCGCACCTGGGTATTGGAGAAGTCGCGTGCTGCGCGGACGCCGGGCAAGAGAAGCGAGGCCAGATAGCTGAGGAGCAGGAGGCCGGCGAGGCAGAAAAGGCACTGCGTAGCCGAACCGTGAAGGGGAGCAAGACGCGGCCGATAGCGCCAGCCAAGGCGGCGAAGACATGCCGCGTCGTGAAACGCTCCGAAACAAAAGCTTAGGATTTCACGTTCGGTTGGCCACGAACCGAGGCTGGAGGCGCCGTTCGACCTGCGCGCATGCCATAATTCCGACTCCCACTCGAGGCGCCACTCTGCTCGTTGCGTTTGCGGCACAAGGAAGGACGCGCAACACAAAAGGCCGCGATCGATGGCATGAAAAGCCGGTGCGGAGCGGGGCCTCATAAAGACTTCTCCTGGACAGACAAGATCATGCGCTCAAGCAGCGGGTAACGGCTGCGGGAGGCCTGAAGGGCCTGGGCTCCGGCTGAAGTGAGCTTGTAGTACTTACGAGGCGGGCGCTGTTCGGCATCGGCGATGGATTGCCGCTCCCAGCGCGAGCAGATGAGTTTATCGCGTTCGAGGCGGCGCATGGCGGGATAGACGGTTCCGCTGGGCAGGCCGGTGATCTGCATGATGCCGAAGCCATAGATCAGACCGGCGTCGATGGCCTGAAGGATCATGGCCGCGGTGTGGGAAAGTCTGGCGCTGGAGGCCATGGGGCATTATAGCTATGTAGAAAGCTACTTGACAATCGGGCGGGGTGTTACTACAGAATACTACATAGGGGTTGCGGAAGAAGCCATGATGCTTGAACTCAAAGGCCTGTGCAAGCATTTTCGCGGCATCCCCGCTGTCGAAGACGTTTCATTCCGGCTGGCTGCGGGGGAGATTGTTGGATTCCTGGGCCCGAACGGCGCCGGCAAATCAACCACGGTGAAAATGATCACGGGAATGTTGCGGCCAGACGCGGGGCGGGTCTGCTACGAAGGCCACGATATTCGCGATGACATGGTTGCGTTCCGGCGCGCGATTGGCTATGTGCCGGAAGAGGCACATCTCTATGGCTATATGTCGGGGCTGGAATATCTGCAACTGGTTGGACGGCTGCGCGGCTTCAGAGAAGCGCTGATTGAAGCGAAGGCTACCGGGCTGCTGAAGCTTCTTCACCTGGAGTCGTCGCAGCACTCGCCGATTGCGACCTATTCCAAAGGGATGCGGCAGCGGGTCCTGATTGCCGCCGCTCTATTGCACGATCCCCGGTTGCTGATTTTTGATGAACCCCTTTCGGGACTCGACGTCATCTCCGCACGTCTTTTGAAGGACCTGCTGGAACTGCTTGCGGCGCAGGGGAAGGCCGTGCTTTATATCTCGCATGTGCTGGAGGTGGTGGAGCAAGTTTGTCACCGAGTGGTGGTGATGGCGAGAGGGAGAATCCTGGCAGACGCGCGGCCTTCGGAACTGACGCAATTGATGAGGCTGCCGAATCTGGAAAGCGTGTTTGCGCAGTTGATTCAGCAGCAGGACACGGCAGCCGTGGCGCGACAGATTGTGGAGGTGATGCGCAACGATCATGCGTGAATCTTTCCAGCGCCTGCTGATGATGTCGGAGCCGGAGATCCTGCCTTTGGGGGCGCAGGCTGTTCGCGGGCAAATCCTCGAGCCGGAACGGAGCCAGTTCGCGCATCTATTGCGCCACTTTCTGGAGCGATTTTTCAATCATGAAACGGCATCTGCGGATGGAGACGCCAAGATGCGGCTGGTTCAGATTGCCTTCGCCGCCGGGCTTCCCGGATTCGTGGTGTCGCTGTATCTTTGGCCCGTCTACCATGCTTTTCGAGGTTGGCCGCCGGGAAGTGCGTCGAATGGAGGTCCGCCGCCGTATTGGCTGCAGGTGAATCATCACTTTTTCTTTGTGGTGTATTCCTTCGCCGTGATGGGTATCGTCGCCGTGTTCGAGTGGGAGATGTTCTTCCCCGACCTGCTGGATATTCATGTTCTTAGGCCCTTGCCGGTGCCGGGCCGCACGACATTTCTGGCGCGAGTGGTGGCCATCGCGATTCTTCTTGGCGGCTTTCTGGTTGATGCCAACCTGCTGGCCCCGCTTGCGCTGCCTTCGGCAACCGACCCACCTAATTTGCTGCGCTTTCTGGCCGGTCATCTTCTGGCCGTTGCCGGCAGCGGCGCCTTTGCCGCGGCTTTGGTTCTGGCCTTGGAATGCGTGGTGGTTTCGGTGCTGGGCGAACGCTGGTTTCGGAGGCTTTCTCTTTACATGCAGGGGCTGGCGGTGGCAGCGTTTCTGATGCTCCTGCTCTTGTTTCCCGTGTTCTCGAGCGTTGTGCCCGATCTTCTTCGCTCGGGCGCATGGTACGTGCGCTGCTTTCCGCTTTTCTGGTTTTTGGGGATCTACCAGCGCTTGCTGGAAGGACCGGCCGCGCAGCCCATATACGCTGAGCTGGCGCGCACCGGATGGATGGCCACGCTGGGGGTGGCCGCGATCGCCTTCGTCACCTACCCGCTTGCCTATTTCCGCCGGACGCAACAACTGGTTGAAGGATCGGCGACGCATCGGGATGGCGGCTGGCCTGGAAAAATCATCTCCGGCCTGATCAATGCGGCATTGGTTCGTTCGCCGGAACAGCGCGGCGTCTTTCATTACGTAACGCAAACTTTGTTTCGCGTGCCGCGCTACCGCATCTATCTCGTTCTCTATGGAGCCGTGGGGCTATCGATCGTGATTGCCAG
>Ga0335074_10012908_pt1 | contig 11730 bp, 8 predicted proteins | sample Lox_Sample_23_FD_206715 | JGI IMG/M metagenome (GOLD analysis project Ga0335074, IMG submission 206715) | Soil microbial communities from Loxahatchee National Wildlife Refuge, Florida, United States - Lox_Sample_2.3 | ecosystem: Environmental > Terrestrial > Soil > Wetlands | place: USA: Florida...
GTTGTCGGACGCACCGGCAGCTTTTCACGCTGTTTGGCTCACCAAGGATGCAGGCGCGCGAACCAGCCCTCTGAAGTTAGCCTGCCGGTACATTTTTTTGGGGGAGCCAAAGAGAGGCAAGTCGAACGGCAACAACGGCTGCCGGTGTGAACGCAAAAACCCAGGCGAAAGGTTCCTGGCCTTAGGCGTTTGACTCTTATGCCGCCCAGGGCAATGTCAGGATGGAAGTTGCGCAAACTGCATCGGAGCACCGATGCCGAGACGGGCTCCACCTAATTGATTACGCTACCGGCCGTCCATGTCATTGCGTTTACGACACTGTGCCGGTAAGTTCGGGGGCCAGTCCAACTCATCGCTGGGCTGCCGGGGAGAATGCCAGCTTTGGTCCGCTTCAGCGGCGCGAAGGAGTATGCCGAACTTTATCGCGGCAATACGCCTGTCGCCGAATTTTTCCACGAACGTATGGTGCATGTGGACGAAGTGCTGAAGTCCATTCCCGGGGGCAGATTGCTCGATGTCGGCTGTGGCCCAGGCATTTTACTCGATCACCTGGCCGGCCGGGGATTCGAGTTGTTCGGCGTCGATCTAAGCGAGGCGATGGTTGCCGAAGCGGCATGCGTGGCCGTTCGAGACCCGCCGAGATTGGCCGTTGCCGGAATCGAGGCGCTGCCATATGCGGACGGTACCTTTAATGTGGTGCTGGTTTTGGGCGTCCTGGAATACGTTCACAAGCTTGAAGTGGCCCTGAGAGAGATCGCCCGAGTCTCCCAACCGAATGCAATCGTTATCATTAGCATGCTGAACCGCAGCAGTGCCTACTGGCGCTGGCGGCTGCGTGTCTATGAAAAGGTGAGGCAGTGGTTGTTTGGTGACGCAGGACAGCACTGCCGTTGCCAGGACCTGAACCTGTACGATCGGGTCCATCTTGATATCACACTGATACAGCTCGGGCTGAAAACCCAAAAAACGCTCTACTATAACTTCAATCTTGGACTGGAGCCATTGGCGACCCGCTGTCCGCGTTTTGTCTCCTGGCTTAATGCCTTGTGTCAAACCTTCGCCGGACACCGGTTCTCAGACATTCTCCGCACCGCCTTTCTCCTTTGTGCGATCTACCGGCCCGACGCCTGACAGGGCCACAGATCTATCCGCCATTCGGATGGTGTCGTAAGATTCACACTCCATCGGTATCGGTCAGTCCCCGGCCGCTGCCTGTGCGACACAGGCAGATGAGGACGTGCTCCTGGCCCTGCCCGTCGCCCTGCTGCCTGAGTCGGACATCTGGACCGTGGCGGAGTTTCGGCTCCGCCGCATTGTGGCAGCCATGCCTGCCGTTATCATCGCCAATGCCGCGGAGCACCTTGTGCGAACGCCATTGACAGCCGCGATTGCGGCTGGAAGGTCTGCGCTCGTCGCCTACTCTGCTGGTGCGACGCCTCTTCAGGATTGATATTTATCATTTAGTAAATGCGCTCCCGTCAACATATCGGGCCACTGCGGTCCGCCGGGTCCTCCAGGCACGGTAGGGCTCCTCATGTGCCAGGTCGCCGCCCGGACTTGCACCGACGCCATCGCGCCGCGCGTTGTTGGGCTTCGCGTCCTACATGCAGCTTCGTCAATGTCCCCTGCACTATCGCTCAACCGGCCCCCCAGTAGCGTCTATGCGCAGATTAACAAGGGGGACCCTTGGCAACTGAAAGAAAAGCTGTGATATGGGGGTGTAGAAGCGGTGAAACCGGGCTACATCATGACGGCAGCCGTTTTGGTCCAGGAGAAGAGCGTCGGAATGTCCAGCACTTCAGCGGGTACACCAAGAGAGCGTCGGAGGCGCTCCGGTGGTGGCGAGAACAGCTGCGGGACACAGGGCAAAAAGAGCACGCGTGCGCGGCCACGTTTTCTCGTCGTGGGGGATAGCAAAGAGGTTGGACCAGCGTTGCAGTCGGTTTTTACCGAGCCTTACGATGTGGTCCGAATCGATAGCGCCGAGGAAGCATTACACGCCTTGGGCAGCCAGGGTGCCGACGTTGTCCTGTTGGATTCGACTTTAATCGGCCCACAGGGACCTGCAACAGACCGCGGCGCACAGGATGAATCCGGGACGGTTGTGTGGATGGCGGTCGACACAAAAGCGGTAACGATTCTGGGAGAATTGCTGAAATCCATGGCCGCCAATAGGGATCAAGCCAAGCCTACTATTGCTGGAGCTTCACGCGCGCGCAAACGGGGCGGCAGCGCTCCTTGATTGCAACCGGTACGCCCTGCCATTTTTCGCCCCTCCTCGCGCAGGCCGAATGATCGGCGCCAGCCGGACCTATGGTAGCGCCTGCAAGGACCTCAACCCTATCTCGGATTGCTTTTTTTCTTGCTACGAAGCCGGGGCAAGGTTGATGTCGCATAGTCGGTCCGAGCGACCACGACGCCATATATCACCTGAATAGCGTCAATCCACGGATTTTCCATATAGATTTTCCATATAAAAGCGACCTTTCCGTCGCATTGCATGGACTCGTCAATAAAAATTTGGCGCCAACGATTGCGATTGAGACATTCGGTCGGTCGTGAGGAATCCGCCCGTAGCCGGGGGCACGCCAAAGCCTGAAACTGTCTGACGAAATTCCCGACCGAACATGAAGGTCTCCGGCCTGCCACGTATCGTGTCGCTCAGCCTGATCGCCCATCCTTACGGCGAAGAATCTCCTTTCAGCGTCCCCCCAAAGGAGGATGGATTCGCACGACATAGAGGGGGCCATGGATCGGTTGTGGCAAGACGCCACGGGCTCATGAAGATCTCGCGCTATGACCGACCGGCTGACAAGGCGAGCCCGATACCCGGACCGCTCGAACGTGAATCGCTCGAAGCGTCTGGGCGCGCCGAGGGAAACGTCCGGAAGCTCTTGGAAGCGCATAACGAATTGCTCCGGCGCGGGTCTCCGCAGCGTCGTAGAGTGCGCATGATAGAGATCAGTCTTTCGGACCGCACTCTGGTTTCGGCCGACGTCTTGGTAGACAAGAAAGTCTCAATGCGGCAAATCCTCGCACTGAAGGGCCTCATGCAGCCAATATTGCAGCGGCCGCCGAGGTCTATTTCGTGCGCCGTCTGCAGGCGCGCCGCGCACGATTCACCGCCTGGCCCGGTTCGCACCAGGCAGACCGTCAACGGGTAATCCGTATGACTGTACAACAGGACGCCTTATCCTAAAAGCGTGGTTGATGCATTGGCCCGCGGCATCCCTAACTGCTACCCCATCGAATCGAAAGCCGAGTGGTATTTGCAGTGTTGGACTTGAACCTGACGGGCGTATTTCAGCAATTCGGCCGGCCAACTCGCTTGCGAACACTGGCCGGTCTTGTTAGGAGCCAGCCGGCCAGCGCAGCCCTGGATGCCCGGATTGCCTTGGAAATGGGCTGGCTTCAGCCATACTCCGAACTGCGCGAAGACGGGAAGCTGGTGACAGGTGTGATCTCCGGGGATTTTCGCGAGCGATATCCTCTCTACGGCTCCTGGTTCAAGCACGCACGGCAGAACTGGTGGGACGATGGTTCCATTATTTGCAACCGCGTTCCGAACCTGCCACGATACACGTCCGATGTCGGCATTGCTCTCGCCACCATTCCCGACGCCGCGGCAGTACGACCTTGCCGGATGATCGTTCAGCGCAAGGAGCTGTGGACGGTAGAAGTCTATGGCCCTGACAACGCGCAATTGCTCGGCTCTTGTGCTCCCGGAGAGGACTCCCTTGCAAAGACATTCGTGTTGGCTGGGATAGATTGTCGTATTCGACAATCAGAGGAAGGTCACACGATGCATTAGCAACCCGCCGCGACGAATCATCGACTCAGAAGTGACGCTCAAAGATATTTATGACGTCTCCTGGCTCGACTGCCCGGTTGCGCGAAACCCGCCCCTCGACAAGGTGGTCGTCGACTTCTCGCTGTATCGAGGCGTAGGTCGTGACCGCGCGATAGGTGAATCCGCCGGCAATGGCAACGGCGGTGAGAACGGTCATTCCCGGCTGATAGGGATATTCGCCTGGAGTCTTGACTTCACCCAAAATGAAGATGGGCCGGTATTTGGTGATCGCCACCGTCACGTTCGGGTCTGTGAGCAGCGCCTTCTGTTTCAACTGGGCCTCGATCTGATGCTCCAGACCGGTCGTGGTTTCTCCGGCGGCGGGAATCTCTCCAAGCAGAGGCAGATCTATGTCACCGCGGCTGTTGATATGGAAAACGCCCGAGAGCTGTCCCTGGCCATAGGTGACGACGTTCACCTCCTCATTCACCCCTAGCCGGTAGGCACTGGGATCCGTGCCGGGCAATGTCGGCAGGTTCGAACCGGGTGCGCAGGCAGACAGCGAGCCTCCCACCAGCCCCGCTGCCGCGATAGCGCGGCACGCGAAGAAAGCCCCCCTGCTCGCACGGGCACGGAATAACCAGGACATTGTGAACATTGGCAAAGCCGAATTTCCGGTTGTTGTGAAGGCGCTATTCTGAGTGGCAGCTATCCGCTTCCTGGACCTAAGATGGCAACTCCGCATTCCGGAGAATCGCCACCGCCGCGAAATGCCAAGTGACAGCGCACCGGGGCCTTGTACGCAACTTCATCCTCCGAATGGTCAATAGCGTCGCACAATGACCGTTCCTTATCATGGTCTGCACCGCAGTGAGGCGAGGGTGGAATGCACAGGCCCATGAATGGCCGGTAAGCTGAGGATCTGCGTGGGAATTCCCACTCTCGGCCGCGCCGGCGTCCTTTTACGCACGCTCACGGAACTCAATCGGCAAAAGCGTGCGCCGGACACAGTGATTGTCTGCGGCACGCAACCCGCGGATTTTGAAGGAGCGATCTCTGTCCGGCCAGGCACGGTGCTTTTACTGGCACCGGCCGGGCTGCCTCGCCAGCGCAACGCGATCGTGGCCGCCGCAGGCGACGCAGACGCACTTGTGTTTTTCGATGACGATTTCCTGCCACATCCGGATTATCTGAGTGTGGTCGAAGAACACATGGCAGAAAATCCCGAAACCATCGCAGCCACCGGCCGGGTCGTGGCCGACGGCATCAACGGGCCGGGTCTTTCCGCCGCGGAAGCCGTCAATCTCCTTGCTCAGCCCTGTCATCCAGGCGTGGCAGACCAGCCGATCTTCTCAGCCTACGGGTGCAACATGGCAATTCGTCTCGGCCCGGTGCGCCGATACGATCTTTCGTTCGACGAACGGCTTCCGTTGTACGGGTGGCAGGAAGACGTGGACATGTCCCGGCAACTTGCCACCTATGGCAAAATTGTGCAGCTTCATGCTGCTCGCGGGGTGCATCTTGGTACAAAGCTTGGCCGCGGATCTGGCGTTCGGCTCGGCTACTCCCAGGTTGCCAATCCGATCTACCTTGCTGGCAAGCGCCGCGGGTACCCATTGGGACGAGCGCTGAGCCATATTACCTGTAACATCGCAATGAACATCGTTCGGTCCCCTTGGCCAGAACCCTACGTGGACCGGCGCGGTCGCCTTCGTGGCAATGCTCTCGCCATACGCGATTTCCTGAGCGGTCGCATGCTGCCCGAAAGAGTCTTGGACTTCTAAACCTGTAGAACTGACCGGCCAGCTATCGGGCAGCCTCCGCTCGTAATGCCGTAAGCCGTGCCGCGGCGTCCCTGTCGCCGAGCGCCGCAGCCTTCTGATACCACGTCACAGCAAGCGCGTTATCCGGCTGAAGGCCAATGGCGCCCAGATGCGCGAGGAACAACGGATCATAGGTCTGGGCCAGTTCAGCAGCGGCGTGCCCGCTCCCGGCATTCGCCGCGAATTCGTAGAACTTGCGCGCGCCGGAGACGTCCTTGACGGCCAGCAGCGCGTCACCGCGGCTGGTGTACACGCTTGCGATGGACGGGTCGGTTGCGCCCGCCGCGCCGGAGACCGGCGGCGCGGCCGGAAAGGTGGCGGCTGCCACCGCACGGTCGTCAGACGCGCGGTCTGGCTCGGAATGCGCCGTCGCCGGATGATCCGTTGTTGGCTCACCGCCTGGCGAACGCCCCAGGTCCGGACCGACGCGCGCCGCGGCCAGGGCAATCACTTCCGGAACGGCGGCGGTCGCTCGTTTGATGGCGGGCGTGGTCGCGGTCATGGACGCCGCTGGCGCCGGCGTAACGGCCGGGTCTTTAGCCGGGGACGACGACGATATCGAAGTGGCACGCTCCTGAGCCGGTGCCATATCGACCTGAGGCGCCTGTGGCGACGCCGGCCGTTGAGGACCGGTCAGGCGTATCACTTCGGCCGAGGCAAGATCGGCAAACACCGATAGATCAACCGAAACCAACGGGTGACCCGCTGCTTTTTCGACATCCGCACGGGCCCGCGCCTGCCGGACGAAATCATCCAGCGCCTTCACCACCTGCGGTGAAACTGGCGGCAGCGTCTTCTCACCGACCTCTTGCCACGTTTCGAATGCATTTCGGTGAGGCGGACTCGTCGTCTGCCCTGCAATGATCTCCTGATCAAGCTTCAACAGCAGCGCCGCGAGGTCGCTGTCCGGAGCGATGGTGGGATTAGCGGGGTTTGCAGCATTGCCGTCCGCCGCGAAGCACACGCCCGGTTGCAACACCATGCAGACTGCAAGGGCTACGACACAACCTCCATAGTATCGCGCGATGTTGTGCGCTGCTCCCGAGAAACAGGTGATAGCCGGGGCGCTTGCGCCAGTTCGGCGCGAAGCGCGGCAGGTCGGGTACGATGGCGAAGGCATCTCAATGGGCTGCCGTCTGCTGCCTGTCCCAGACCAGGAACTGTCGGAACAGTACGACCTTGGCGGCATCTGTGATCGTGTTGGCCGGGCCCGCGGCAGCCTGCGCCAGAAATTCGTTGAAGCGTTCCTGCGTCGCAGCACTGGCCGTGCCTGACACGGTATGCTCCGCCGCGAGCCAGGCCTCGGCGGGCTGGAACCGTGTCCAGCCGGGCACTTCCGCGGTCAGATTCACCTCGCGCCACTTCGGGTGCCGAGGAGGTTGCTGGAATTCGCTGAACCTGCTGAAAAACGCATCCACGAATCGTGCGACTCTTTTGTAACGTGTCGTGTTCGGTGCCCAGGCGAACACGGCCATGACGTCGCCGACCGCGATTGTCGGGACCGTATCACCGGCCAGAATAAGCGCCGGGTACGTGTCGTGAGCAAGCCGGTCCGGCAGATATGTTTGTGCCAGGGCAGGTGTCATTGCGACCGGAAGAAAGTGCAATCCGCTGCCGCTTGGCACATTTGCAATCAACGGGATCGGTGCGCCGCCGACGTGAATAATGGCGGCAATGTCTCCATGCTCAAGTTCCTGAATGGCGTTGATCTGGCTCTGATGTTCGAGCTTGGCTTTGATGTTGAGCAGGCCGAGTACGATTTCCGCGGTCATGGCAGAGCCGCTGCCGGTGACATCGACATTAACGCGTTGGCCGTCGAGATCTTCCAGGCGTGTCATGTCCTTCCGCGCCAGGATATGCACCTCCTCATCGTAAAGCTTGGCGATGTAGCGGATATTCTGCGTCAGACCGGGAAACATGTTATGCTGTCGTGCATAGGTCAGGGCATCGGCTTGTACGAACCCGACATCAATGCCACGCAGATAAAGAATATCAGAGAGATTCTGCAGTGAACCTTTCCCTAGCGTCGGCAACACACGCAGGTGGTCGCTATCAAGAATGGTGAGATCGGCCCCGGTCCGCGCATAAGTGCCCCCCTCCATTCCGGTAATCACGCCAACCGCTCCGTCGTTGGCCTTGGTGGCTGGGTCCCCTGATGGCGACTGGGCCACCGCAGGGCCTGCCAACGAGATCCAAAGCAGTACTAGGCCGAGGCTTCTTATCAACGTACCCTCCCCTGCGTGGAGATTCTAGGAATTTGCCAGCTACAATACCGTCTCCTCCGTGAACGGGTCTCGCACAAGACCATGTTTTTGAGTGCTGCAATTCGAGATGCATACTTAAGAATAGCTACGCCATCGCCCTTCGGCGCAGGAAATTCCGTATCAGGATTGTACATATAATTTTCCTGATATTGTTGCGTCCTTCCGCGGCAAATGCAAGCCTATTCGCAATGATCGCCTGGCGGGACCAGACGCGAAGCTTGCTCCATTGACCGCCCAGGCGAACGCTTCACACGATTCTCGATGTTGGCGCCCCTCCATCAGGACCACCGGCAAGACCTCCTGCACCTCTCTCAGCGTGCCTTCGCATTGGCAGGCAAGGCGTTCTCGCCGCCCGGCCTCACGATCAGCTTCCGGCTCGCGATCGCCAATCCGCGGATATCCCGGCCCGAGCCGGCGCCGGACAAAGTGGCCCCTCCAGCGCACCAGGCTCTTGCCGGCGAAGCCCGTCAGGCTTGGAACGAATCAGTATGATTACCGGCACCCAGCGTCGCGCTGGCACACGAAGCGGCGCTGCCATTATAGCTTGCGCCGTTCAGGTACATGCTGGCGCCCGACAGCGACGTGCCATCCGCATCCGTGAAGCTTACGGACACCTGCGGTGGCGTCGTCCAATCTCCTGCTATCGTGAATGTCTCCTCCTGCGAGGCGCATTGCAGGGCCGTCAGCGGTTGTGCGGACGCGAACGCCGTTGTGCCGTCAACTCTGATTTGCACCTTCTCGCCCGCCTGAGAGGCCGACAGGTCCAGCACCAGCGTGTCGCAGCCGGCGCCAGCCGTCGGGCCGGTGATGAAGGTTGGGGAAGGCGGCGGCGGGTTGCAGCCGCCGGCAATGGTGGTCGGATTGACCTGGATGATAACCGGATGATCCGTGATCGCGACCTGCACACTGCTGACATTCGACAGCGTTTCTATCGGGGAAGCGCTCTGTGTCGGGTCATACACCTGCACGGATTGATAGGTGGCGCCGAGTGACACGGTGACGTTCTCGGTCGGACCGGAGGACGAGGCCGTGATCTGCGGTTCCGCCCAGACGACGATGTCGGTCGCGCCGGTGCTCTTGATCAGCGCCATGTCATTCCCGTCGGACGGCAGATTGCTGATGGAGAAACAGGCAGCGGTGGCCGAAGGCGACACGGTGCCATTGTCCGCCAGAATCGACGTGAGATTGTGAATCGCCGTTGCCGCCGGCGTCGGTGTATTGCTGGTGGTGAACAATCCGAAGCCGTCACCTTCTTCCAGCAGTTCGTACAGGTAGGTACGGGCGATGCCGTTCTGAGCGTCGTCCATAAGCAGATCGAGCGTGTACGCAGCCTGGCCTTGCAGCCCGATGTTGGCGCCGTACGTCCCGGTGTTGCTGTAGCCGGTCTCGGTATAGACCGCCGGGCCGAATGGTGCGGCTTCGTTGCCCAGCGCCTGCGCAGGGCTGACCCATTGCGCAGGAGGTTCACCATTCTGTGGATAAGGATGTTGATTGTCGTAATCCGCGAGGCCGCACGTAATGGCCGGATTCGGGCCAGCGCCGTCGCTTCCAACGTTGTAGCCCGTGAAGTAATAGACGGCGGCGCAAGGCAACGAGGGATCGGAGTGCGCCATCGCGTAGATGGCCGCCTGCATGTTCACGGCACCTTGCAGGCCGCCCACCCCGTTATAGGTGATCGGAAAGTTATTGACCTCGTTCGCCCCTTCCAACGCGGCCACGCTGCCCGGCACGGCCTGGCTGACCTGGTCGATGATAGCGAACTCCTGCTGGAGACCGCTTGTTGTCATCGCGCCGCCGCCGGCAAGCAGGAAATCGAACTTAATACCTGCCTGGGCCATTGTAATCAGGTTGGATAGCGAACCGTTGTCGCCATCGCGCACGTTGCTGATACCGAGATACTGAAGGTCGGATATGACTGCCGGGATATTGCTGTAGCCGTTGGCGCCCGTGCTCGTATGGGTATTCACCCCCAGCGTGTTGATAAACTCGGCGGCCGTCATTGGCTGAACCGATGTCGTCGTGGTGTTGCTGGTTGCCACGCTCTGCTCCTGTAGCACGAGAGATGCTGCCACCAGAATGACAGCCGAGTTGGTTCCGAGTCCGTGAGCGACCTCGGCACTTCAGAACATTATGGACGATAACCGGGACTGTTCCGGATTTGTTTTGCAACGATCTGCGCAAGCCTCACGCTTCGTCTCACACGCGACGCGGCATCGATATGGCAACGCGTCGAACCGAAGTCGTATCGGAAAGCACACAGACCGATTTTCCTGTTCTCAACACCAAGCATCGCTTTTCAGCGACGCATTGCCGAGGCATCCTTTCGGCGAAGTATCGCCGAAGCATGAAGCGCGTTATCGCGACGCACCCATGTGAGACGGTGGCCCAGAGACACGTTGCTGTACCGGCACGACAAATCGGCACTAAATTGCAATTATTGTCTCAAGCCAGAATTGTGGTTGGCGTCTCCGGATGTGCGCGGATCACCAACATGCCGCGGTTCGGCCGCGCCCAGAGGAACGCGGCATTCACCCCGACTGGTGGCGTGCCCCCCAACGGCACGCTGCCGCTTTCAGGATGCCCCCGTAGCGAGGCGGCGCTGTCAGGCCGGGAATAGCCGATCACCACGGCAGCCAAGCGCCTGAACGTAAGGGTTTGAGGCGAAACGAGTGCTCCAATTGGCGCAGCGATCGTGCGTACCGTGTCATGGCCGGCGCAGGCCGGGGCCCTTAGCGCCAGTGCCGCAACCGACCCGGAAGAAGGCTCGCACCGGCCTCGGCGATTGGTTACCCGCGCCGGAATCCCGTCAGCGTCCCATCCCGGCAACGGAACAGATTGGGTAGGGTATCGTCGGCCGGCTGGCCAAAAGGCGTGCCCGAGACGACTTTCACGGCCTCGCCTATAACCCATACGAATATATGTCGCACGAACAAACCGCCGCAAGAGTATCTTGCCCGGCAGAGCCTACTATACCTCCATTACGTTCCCAATTGATTTCGAGGCACAACGCGTGCGTTGCATTCCTGCACTGGACGGCCTTCGCGCGGTCGCAATCACGCTCGTTTTCCTGTTCCACCGTGGCGCACATTTCCCGGGCGGGTGGATCGGGGTCGACATATTCTTTGTATTGAGTGGCTACCTGATCACTTCTCTTCTCTTGCAGGAATACGAGCACACCGGCCGCGTCGACATTGGTTCGTTCTATGCGCGGCGAGCCTGCCGTCTGCTGCCGGCGCTGACCATAGTGGTGATCGCATCTGTCGGGATGGCAATCTGGTTCGACACCCGCCCGCTGCAAACCGAATGGGATGCCGCCGCCGCTTTATTTTACTTTCTGGACTATCGCTATGCATTCGGCGGCTTTTCCGTGACATCATTGGTTCATGCATGGTCGCTTTCGGTCGAAGAGCAGTTTTATTTCGTATGGCCGCCGCTGCTCTTGATTTTACTGCCGCGCGGAAAGCGATTTGTACTGCGTAGTGCTCTGGTGCTGATCATGATCGTCGTGATATGGCGAGAGTACCTGATCCTGACCAGCCCGGACGCTTTTTTCCGGACCTACTTTGCTTTTGATACGCGGGCCGACGAACTATTGCTTGGGTGTGCCCTGGCACTGTGGCGGCCGCGGCACGAAACAATCGAACGCATCCGGCATTTTTGGCCTGGGGTTGTGTTGCTGCTTGCTGCCGTGGTCGTACTGTTCAATCTCCGAACGCGGTCATTGCAGCTTACCGAGGCCATTGGATTTCCGCTCATTAGCATCGCGGCTGCTTACATAATCGCCGTATTGACAACAACCACGGATACCTGGCTCTCACAATTGCTCAGCTATCCGCCACTGGTTGCACTTGGC
>Ga0335074_10012911_pt1 | contig 11728 bp, 10 predicted proteins | sample Lox_Sample_23_FD_206715 | JGI IMG/M metagenome (GOLD analysis project Ga0335074, IMG submission 206715) | Soil microbial communities from Loxahatchee National Wildlife Refuge, Florida, United States - Lox_Sample_2.3 | ecosystem: Environmental > Terrestrial > Soil > Wetlands | place: USA...
TTCCACGAAGGAGGACCATACGAACGCGACACCACCCGACGCAAACCGAAAACACCCAGCTCACAAAAGATGGAGACAGAAAAGGAGACACTGCATCAAAGCAGAAAGAACCGGCTGGGCAGAATTCGACGCCGGAAACACCCCCGGCGCGCAGCGGGCCTGGCACGCGGCTCTGCGTGCCAGCGCCGAGGTCCCCGACCCGGCACACGCCGGCTACCTCCTCTCCAACATCGGGCTCGCCTGCGTCTATGACGGCCGGGCAGCCGCCGGCAGTGACCTGCTCGCCGCCGCCCGCGACATCGCCGGGACCAGGACCACCCCGCTCGTCGCGTCGATGATCGACACCTGGCGGGTAAGGGCCGTAGCCGCCACCGGCGACGCCCGGCAGGCCGCCCGCCTGCTCCAGCAGGCCGAGACCGAGTTCGAGGCCGCCAGGGCCGGCGACGACAACCCGTCCTGGGCCTACTGGATGTGCCGCCCCAGCCACATGGCAGAGACCGGCCGTGCCTTCCTCGACCTCGGCGACCCGGCCGCCGAGGAACTGCTCCGCAGCGGCTTCGCAGCACTGGAACCAGGCGCGATCCGCGACCGCGTCCTGTACCTCACCTGGATCGCCACCGCGCAAGCCCGCCGCCACGACCTCGACGCCGCCACCCAAACCGCAGGAACCGCCCTGGACACCGCTGCAGCCATCGAGTCCGGCCGCTGCGCCAGCCTCCTCGGCGAACTCGCCACAGAACTCACACCCCACCGCGCCTACAGGCCAGTCAGCACCGTCATCGACCGCATCACCAGCCGCTGAAGCCGGTACAGCGGGTACCTGCCAGGAGCCGAATGCTACGGCTTCTATCAGCCTGCGGGATTGCCGCTGCGAGAGATGATCACCGTGTCGGCCTATCCACGGCTTCGAGAAGGTGCAGTAGCTGCCCGCGCATGACCTCGGGTCCACCGACCATGCGGCGCACTGCGGCTTCGTCCACGATGGCCATAGTTCGAGCGGGGCACCTGACTCGGGCCAGCTAGCGCCTGTGGGGCTAGCGTGGCGTCACCACATGTTCTGGCCACCGTCGACCACTAGCTTCTGTCCGGTTATGAACCCGGCATCTGCGCTGAGCAGGAGCATGACCGCGTCGGCGACGTCAGATGGTTCTCCGAGACGCTGAAGGGGTGTCGCCTCTTCACGCTGGCGCCGTGCTGCCGGGTCATCGAGGTTGAACCGGCGTGTTGTCTCCTGTGTCACGACCAGGCCGGGCACGACCGTGTTCACGCGGACCTTGGGCGCCAGCTCCAGTGCCAGGCACTGGGTCATGATCATGAGACCGGCTTTGGACGCGCAGGTATTGACGCCGTTCCGGCGCCCGCGGATGCCCGTCGAGGCCCCGATGTTGATGATCACGCCGCCGTCGGGCTGGGCGAGCATCTGCCGCGCCGCGTGCTGGGCGCACAGGAACGCGCCTTTCAGGTTGACGTCGAGGACCGTATCCCAGTCCGACTCTGTCAGGTCGAGTGCCGGCTTGTCGATGACCCTGGCCGCGTTGTTCACCAGGACGTCGAGCCGGCCTGATGCCGTGACCGCTTCCCCGATAAGGGTCTCCGCGCCGGCCGCGGTGCTGATATCGGCTTTGACGAGCCGGACGCTGGATCCGGTTTCGCGGCAGGCGGCCAGCGCCTCCTGGGCGCGGGCGTCATCAGTGGCGTAGTTGAGCGTGACCTGGTAGCCGGAGCGGGCAAGGCGCTGGGCGATGGCCAGGCCGATGCCGCTGGTACCCCCGGTGACGACCGCTGCGCGATCCGGGCCGGTCATTCAGCCGAGTGCTTCCGCCGCGGCATTCTGCCGCAGCCCGTCACGGAGCGCTCTGAGACGTTGCTCGCCGGCCCACTGCTGCTGAGCGCGGAGCCAGGTAGCCCGCGTCTCGCGGAGCCGTTGCCTGCTCCCGAGCAGCGCGGCCCCCTCCAGCCCCTGGGCCATGAATCCCTCGAACGCGTCAAGGTCGCCGAGCAGCACCGCTGTCCTGGCCTGGTGGTTGACGATCTCGAACCGGATCCGGTCCGGGACAGCTGGCCCAGGGACCGCCGCCTGGGCGAACACGCTGGCCGCGGTTTCCCCGTATCCGCGGCCGGGGAACTTCTCGGCGAGCGCGATGCAGGCCAGGCCGCGTTCGAGGGCGAGCGATCCCGGTGTGAATTCTGCGTACAGGTAGCTGGGGTCTTGCTCGGGGTGTTCTGGATAGAGTTCCTCGGCCTCAGCGGCGGCGCGCACTGAGTCCTGCTCGCGGCCGAGCTGCCCGTAGACGACAGCTAGCTCTGCGTGGACGCGGGACCGCTGGAGGTGGGGAAGCACGCTGTCGTGGCGGAACGCCTGTTCGTACGTGGCTGCCGCCGCTTCCGGGTCGGCGGCGTAGAAGTATGTCGAGGCGAGCGAGATCAGCGCAGAGGCGTGGCTGCTCGCGTCCGAGGCGATCTCGGCGAAGTGGAGCGCCCGCCTGCAGTGATGCTCGCGGACTGCGAGCTGCTCGCGGTGCAAGGAGATGATCCCGCAGATGCGGTGCGCCTGAGCGGCGAGTACCGCAGCTGCTTGCCGCTGCGGTGACGGGCGACTGGCCACTGCTTCCAGCGGCACGAGGTATCCCGCGAGCAGCTGCTCCACCGCGGGCAGGTCGCTGCCCTTGAGCAGGTGCCAGCAGGCGGTGAGGCTGGCGGCGCACCGGGCGAGGAATACATCACTGTCAAGGCCGCCCTCACGCCCGCTCCCGGTCATGGCGACCGGCAGCGCCCCGATCGTCATCAGAGCCTGCCGCCGGGACACATCGACGTGCGTCTTCAGCTGCGGTTCACTACCGGCCACCGCCGCCTCCGACATCAAGATCTCCTCGTTAAGCAGCATCTGCAGCAGCCCCAGGCCGGATGCTGGCAGCCACGCGTCCGTGATGGTGATCAGCTGCGCCAGCTTGAGCCCGAACCACGCTGGCCAGGCCGACGAAACTCCGCGCAGCTGCATCTCACCCAGCACAACACTAGCGCCTGCGTTGACGGCAGCATGGCTCCCGGCCAGCCCCGAGGCAAGCTCGCGGGACGTCCGGGCGCGCAGCATCCCGTCCTCGGCCGGCATCCGGTCCAGGACGGTCATGGTGAGCGGGGTGCCGGGCGTGCTCGCGTGTTCCCGTTGCGGATCGTGGCGGTTCTCAGCCGATAGCGGGCCTGTTCCGGTCTTGTCCAGTGCGAGGAGTTCCCCGGGGGGCAGGTGCTCGCGGTCGCGGAAGTCGATCAGGTCCAGGACGGGGCAGTGGTAGATCTCGGCGAGCAGGCACAAGCTGAGGAAGGACGGCTTGCGGGTGTTGAGCGGCCAGTTCTCCCACTCACTGAGCCGGGACCCGGTCAGCGAGGTCACTGCCTCGTGGGCGCCTTTAGCGCGCAGGGCGTTGTACCGCCCGGCGGCTTCCTCCAGCGTCCAGCCCCACGCGGCCCGCCACGCCTTGCGCGGCCGGAACTGGTACCGGCGGGCCATCTCGGCGGCGATCTCGGCATAGCTCATCCCGCTGCCGCGCATCTGCTCCCGCAGCCTGCGCTGCTCGGCCCGTTCGCTGGCGTTATGCGCGGGCACCGGCCCTCCCTCCAGCCGCGTCACCGGCACACCACCAACAGTAAACCCGGAAACGCCAGACCCGCAGTCCAGCCCCGGACAGCGAGGCCCAAACGCGGACACCGTGGATCGCTATCGCGATCCGCCGACTCCGCGCGTCCTGGTCGCGGTCTTCGCGACGCGATGGTGGCCTCTTAGCTGTGGTGTCGTGAGGGGAAGAAGCGCAGTACACGGGCGCGAACGCGCTACTGTCTGCAACGTGGCAGGTAATCACGAGAAGCTCGGGAATCCCGGAACCGGCGGCCAGGGACCCATCCTGACGGCTGACCGGTACCGGAGTATCGTGGATGTCTACGCGCTCCTGCAGCGCCGGGACGGGATGATCCTGCTGCTGGAACGCTCGGGCACCGGCTACGCGGACGGGCAGCTGTGCCCGCCCAGCGGGCACCTGGAGGCCGGCGAGTCCGTGGTCGAGGGCGTGATCCGCGAAGCACGTGAGGAAACAGGCGTCCTGATCGATCCTGCCGACCTGGTCTTCCGGCATGTCGTGCACCACCGCAACCCCGAAGGCCAGGCACGTATCGGCTTGTTCTTCACCGCCGCCCGGTGGCAGGGCCAGCCAGCCAACCTGGAGCCGCATAAGTGCGCCGGGCTGGTCTGGGCTGATCCCGCCGACCCGCCCGCCAGCACGGTGCCGTACACCGCCGCGGCCCTGGCCGCTATCATGCGCGGAGCGTCCTTCTCCCTTGACGGCTGGTGAGGCCGGGAGACGGCCGCTGTCAGTCTCCCGTCGCACGGCGGGCACCCGGCGCAGTACGGAGCCTGGCGGATGCCAGTTCGGCCCGCATTTCCTGCGGGTCATCAGTGATCAGGGTGTGAATGCCCTCGGCCCCGTCCACGCGCACCGCAGCGATACCCATCCCGGTTGAGGTGCGCTGAAGCTGGAACGTGAACGCGGGGAACTCTGCCTGGAAGCGCGCTATCAGCTGGGTCGGCGCCCACGGCGCCCGGGAGTTCGCTCGGGTCATGACGTTGTCCTTGCGTCGCGCCGCGGCACCGCAGGCGGCCGGGGGGCACGTTGCCGCCTCCCCTTGCCAGGCTGCTGACCGTGATCTGCCGGTGCCACTGGTCACGCTGCCAGGGCGGCGGTGGACGGGGGCAGGGGCATGAACATGACCAGGCCGCTATCGCGGAGCATCCGCGAGCGCAGCTCGTCCGGACTCCCCGCGGTCAGGATCTCACCGGTCCCGTCCAGCCGCCGGGCGGTGAGCCGGCCCCGGGTACACATGCTTATGTCGTACAGCCCGCCCCACTCAGCGCGCAGGATCTCCTGGACCTGAGGGCTGGCCGCCGCGTGGCGGCCGATCACGGCACTGACGCACCGGATCATTTCCTGGTCGGCCGGGTATGGCAGGCGCAGGTCTGTGATGGCCTGCCCGGCAGTCCCTGCCGGGTGGCTTGCCGCCCACAGGCAGACAGCCTCCTCGATCATGGCCCAGTCGAGGCGTTCCGCCTCCCGCCATCGCATCAGCACCCACCTCCCCATAACCTCCAGTGCACCGCAAACAACCCTGCGTGGTCATCATCCACGGTGAGGAGATTTTCCTCCCAGTCACTTGATAACGCTGACCAGTGCTGATAGCTCCCAAGGCCGTGGTTCCGTCCCGCCGGTAGTGAAGGACGCCGCGTCCTGCTGTGTGATGGTCCGCGCTAACGAGTGGCCAGAGCACCCGCCGCCTACTCCGGTTCGCTCGAACCGCGATGGTGATCTGGTCCCAGTGACGTCCGCTGCCAGTAGGACGTGCGGCAGCGGGCGCGCTTTGAATGAGGTAGAAGCTGTATTCCTGATCAGTGATCGCCCACACCCATACCGGCTGTGTTCTGCCCCGGCGGTATCCAGACGTGCTACAGCACTGTTCAGCCGGGCGGTCTGCGGGCCTGGCCGGTGCTGGAGCCTGCGGGGCTTAAATGACGCTGAGATCCGGCGAGGGGGAGGTCGGTGATGGCGTCCCAGGTCCAGCGTTGCTCGGGTGACTGGGTGACGAGGCTGATGGAGCGGATGGTTATCTGGCGGGCTGGGAGATTCCGGCCGAGTGCCTCGATGATCGGGGAGGCTGGCCCGGTTGCGTTGCTGTAGGCGAGGGTGATGTGCGGCCGCCACGGGTCGTGGTAGAGAGTGGTGCTGTGCCCGGCATCGCGGGTGGCGGTCTGGATGGCTTCTATCACGGGCTGGAATGGCTCGGCTGGCCCGGCGTCGAGCATGACGGCGCGCGGGTGGTAGAGAACGCGGCCCAGCGTGATCGTGATCGGCGTGACGGCGCCGAGCAGGCGCTGTGCTGCCTCGATCATGCTGTCCAGCGCGTCGGGGCTGATGCCGTCGGCGGGTCCGGTGGTGAGCGTGGTCAGGTGCAGCCAGCTGGGCGGTACCAGGTCCAGGCCGGGGATTCCTGTGAGCTGCCGGTGAGCCTGCCTGGCCAGTCCGGTGACGGCATCGTCGGCGCCGAGAGTGATGGGCCACATGAGCTGCCGGGTTTGCAGGCCGGCACGACCCTGGTGGTTTATTCGCGACACGTCGGCTGATGTTCTCGGCTGCGGCTGTCTCGCGGGCCATGATCTGGGCCTGTGGCCGTCCTTCCCCTCGTCCCGGCCGCAGAATCGGTATGTCATGTGTGTGCAGCCTGCTTCCTGGCCAGAGCCGGATCCGCGGATTGCGGCGGCGATCGCGGCGAAGTACACGGGAAAGCGGCCGCGTCCGCTGGCGGTGCAGATCCGTGACCGGCTGGGCGAATGGCTGGGTGATGAGCAGTTCGTGGCCGCGTTCGGGGTGCGGGGCCGGCCTGGCTGGTCCCCGTCGCGGCTGGCACTGGTGACGGTGCTGCAGCGAGCGGAGAACCTGACCGGCCGGCCCGCGGCCGAGGCGGTGCGGACCCGGATCGACTGGCAGTACCTGCTCGGGCTGCCGCTGGATGATCCCGGCTTTGATCACACGGTGCTGCCGGAGTTCCGGGCCAAGGTGGCCGAGGCCGGCCTGGAGCAGGTGGTGCTGGACACGCTGCTGGAGCGCCTGGCATCTGAGGGCCTGGTCAAGGCCGGCGGCAGGCAGCGCACCGACTCCACGCACGTGGTCGCGGCGGTGGCGGCGCTGAACCGGCTGGAGCTGGCCGGCGAAAGCGTCCGGGCCGCGGTGGAGGCGCTGGCCGCCGCGCACCCGGACTGGCTGGCCCAGCGGATCTGCGTGAGCGACTGGACCCGCCGCTACGGCACCCCGGTGACCTCCTGGCACCCGCCGGCGTCGAAGGCGAAGCAGGACGAGCTGGCCATCGCCTATGCCCGGGACGGGTACGCGCTGCTGGAGGCCGTCTACGATCCCGCGGCGCCTGCCTGGCTGCGAGAGATCCCGGCGGTGGACGTGCTGCGCCGGGTGCTGGTGCAGAACTACGCCCGGGTGATACACGGGGATGGGCGGGAGGTGATCAAGCGGCGGGAGAAGGAGCCTGAGGGCGACGGTCTCCCGCCCGGTCATGCCCGGATCGCCTCTCCCTATGACACCGATGCCCGGTGGGGCGTCAAGCGGGATACCTTCTGGCTCGGGTACAAGCTGCACGTCACCGAGACCTGCGATGACCAGCCGCGGTGCGGCTGCCCTGCCGCAGCCGATGGCGGGACCGGCCGGCGCGGCCATGACCAGGACTGCGCGGCCCCGGCGTTCCCGGACCTGATCACGCACGTGGCCACCACCGAGGCCACGGTGCCCGACAGCCAGATGACCGCCGTCATCTGCGGCGACCTGGCAGCAAAGACCCTGGCCCCCGGACGGGGCTACCTCGATTCGGGGTACCTCAGCGCCGCCCTCGTGGTCACCACGCTGGCCACCTGGGGCATCGCGCTGATCGGGCCGCTGCTGGCGGACACCTCGGCGCAGGCCCGCGCCGGGTCCGGCTACGCCCGGGCGGACTTCACCGTCAGCTATGACACCGGGACCGTCACCTGCCCGCAAGGAAAGACCTCGGTGTCCTGGTCGCGATGCGCCCAGCACAGCAAGGACGCAATCGTCGCCAAGTTCTCCGCTGACGACTGCGGTCCCTGCCCGGCCCGCAGCCTGTGCACCACCAGCAGCCGGAACCGGCGCCAGCTCACCGTGCCGCCCCGCGACGTCGCCGAAGTCCAGGCCGCCGCCCGCGCCGCGGAGAAGACAATCCCGTTCCAGGCGGACTACGCCCGCCGCGCTGGCGTGGAAGGCACCATGCACCAGGCCGCCAGCCACGGCGCCCGGCGCGCCCGCTACCGCGGGGCCTGCCGAAAACCCGCCTCGACCACGTGTACATGGCCGCCGCCCTCAACCTGCTGCGCCTGGAGGCCTACTGGACCGGCACCCCGCTTGACCGGCAGCGAACCAGCCACCTGGCACGCCTCGGACTCAGCCTCGCCGCATAACCACGAATAAACCACCAGTCACCGTATGCCGCTAAACCCGCCGCCGCACCGTTTCGGCACGTCAGCGATGCCCCGCTCTACGTACTGGCTGACCCGGTGCGCGGAACGTAGGGCAGCGTGGCCGCTTACGTCCCGCCCCCTAGACTGGCCGCCGGTAGGTGATGTACACGCCGACGCCGAAGATCACGGCGAAGGCACCGCACGCGCCGAGACCGTTTGCCAGGGTGGGGAGGCCGGTCAGCCAGCCGACCACGCCGAGGGCAACGGCGGCCAGCGTGGAAGCGGTGACCAGGACCAGGATGGCGATAGCGGTTGATACCGGCGCCGCCTGCGGCCCTGACGACGTTACCTCCAGCTCGCCCTTGACCGGCCCTGCGGAGCCCTTCACCCGGACGACCGAGTGCAGCGCGTCCGTCGACGCCGGCTGGTGCTTGCCGCAGCGGCAGGCGGGTGCACGTCGGGTGCGCGTCGGTGTCATCGTGTCGTCCCCGGTGCATGCAGAGGAGGACACCGCGCTGTCCGGCCGGTGAGGACGCCCGTCCTCGCGGGGTGTCAGGTGACCGCGCCATTCCCTGAACCGGACCCAGGTCCAGTGCAGGGCGGGTTCTAGGCCGCTGCCTCGGGGCCATTCGCTGCTTCACGCCCGGTTATACTGCCCAAGTGGGACATTGGGCGGACGTGGTCGTGGACGGGCTGGCCGCCCGGTTCCCGCACGCGGACCGCGACCACCTGGCGGCTCTCGCGGAGACCGCGGGCACCGAGATCGAGACGCTGGCCGGGCAGAGCTTCGGCCCCGCGAAACAGAACTCGGTGGCGGTCAATACCTGCGGGTTGCCGTTCGTCGAGCTGCCCGGCCTGCTGATCGGCAGCCAGGAGTGCCCCGCCGGCATGTGGCCGATCCCGAACCCGGTCGGCCGGCAAAGAGCCACTGTCGTCCAGGTCGGGCCGGTCCCGCAGCCAGGACCCGATCCTTAGCCGACTATACGAGCGATGTCCGTCCCGTCCGCGTTGCGTGCGGCCGGCGGCCTGGTGCACACGGCTGCTCAGGCCGGCGTCCTGTCGCGTGATTTCATGCTGGCCTGGCTGGGCCAGTTCCCGCCGCCGGAGCGCACTGCGGTCCTGCACGAACTGCTCGATCCCGCATACCGCGTTCACGTCCCGGTAGCGATGGGCGGAGGTGACGGGTGGTGGTTCCAGATCACCCGCCGCCTGCTGTGGGTCACGCCGGCCGCTGACGAGCAGCGGCTGGCCGAGCCGCTGTTCCCGGACGCGGATGAGGAGCTGCGGACGCTGGCCGCGGTGGAGCCGCTGCTGATCGCCGCACGTGTCACGAGCCATCCCTCGGACTGGGCGATGGCCGTGCGGATCTGGCCATCAACCGGACGTCCGGCCGACAGGCCGTGGTGGCACCTGGCCAGCGCGATCCACGAGCACGGCATCCCCGTTCTCTGCCTGGACCCGGAGTCGACGGCCGAGGAGATCCAGTGCCAGCTTCTCCTCCTCGCCTACTGGCACAAGCACGTGGGCGCGGGCGAACCCGAGATAGCCGATGTCATCGCCGCCGCCTACCCGCAGGCTGTTGCACGGATCGTCCGCGCAACCAAGGTGCCGGACGCGCGGACAGCGGCGGCGATGCTGTTCGAGGGGCTCCTGCAGCCGGGCTTCGACCCGGCCAGGGGTGCCGCGGCGGCGCGCCGGTACGTGAACAACAAGGCCACGATCGCGATCCGCTGCTACCGTAAGACCGCAGATGGCGGGGTCCGGCCCTGGGAGATGCTCGGCGTCTCCGAGCGCCACTACTACAAGCTGCTGAACAGGTTCGCCCCCAAGACCGGCACGCGTTACGAGGTTGACGCGGACGTGCTCGAAACGATCCGCGCTCACCTGGCCAGCCGCGACAAGAGAACAGAAACGCACGCCGCCGCCATGGAACTGCTGCAGGAACGGGGATTCAGCTACGCGGCCGCACGGAAGTGGCTGCAGCGCCATCCCTGCAGCGAAGCGCTCACCGCCTGGCCCCGGTCGAAGCGGGCAGGGGCTGAGTCCGCGCTGGCGGACTCCGGGCCTGAGCACCCGTCCGGTGACGATAGCAGGCGGCGTTTCACCCCATTCGGGCTCTCGGGGAATACATGGTGATATGGTGCCCTCAGGCTGTAACTGGCAGTTCCTGCTTGATCGCTGACAGGAGCGGAGGAAGGGGAGCCTCTGATGTTCAGCACCCTGCGCCGTCCACCGGAGCGGAACATAGTGGTGCGCCTGGCTTCCGCGCTGCTGCTGCTCGGGGCGACTGCCGCATTAGCCGTCTCCAGCGCGGTACCTGATGCTGAGGCTGACAGCTCGTTCCCGACGTTCTCGGGTGTGGTCTCGACGTCGTCGGGTACGGGGATCCAGGGCGTCTACGTGGACCTAGGCAGCAACCAGGCCGTGACCGCGGCCGACGGGTCGTTCTCGGTAAGCGCGGCACCAGGCATCTACACCCTCGGCCTGAACTCGCTGAACGGCACCGCCACAGTGCCCGGGTTCAACCTGGCCGGGCCGCAGGTCGACCTGACCAACGGCAACCTCACCCAGGACATCACCATCCCGGTCGCCACGATGAACATCACCGTGCAGGACAGCAGCGGCAACCCGGTGCAGAACGCGACCTTGTCACCGCAGGACACCCAGGCGACGTTTGACTTGTACCCCGGCGCCCAGGTCACCGCCAACCTGACCGGCCAGGACCAGTACAGCAACGCCAGCGGCCAGATCAGCTACCCGACGATCCTCGGCGCCGGCTCTTACAAGGCGACCCTGACCGGTCCTGCCGGCAGCCCCTCCACTCAGGTCACCGTCCCGGCTGTCACCACCGACCCCACCACGGCGACGCTGACGCTGCCGTCGGTCGCGACGTTCTCGGGTGTGGTCTCGACGTCGTCGGGTACGGGGATCCAGGGCGTCTACGTGGACCTAGGCAGCAACCAGGCCGTGACCGCGGCCGACGGGTCGTTCTCGGTAAGCGCGGCACCAGGCATCTACACCCTCGGCCTGAACTCGCTGAACGGCACCGCCACAGTGCCCGGGTTCAACCTGGCCGGGCCGCAGGTCGACCTGACCAACGGCAACCTCACCCAGGACATCACCATCCCGGTCGCCACGATGAACATCACCGTGCAGGACAGCAGCGGCAACCCGGTGCAGAACGCGACCTTGTCACCGCAGGACACCCAGGCGACGTTTGACTTGTACCCCGGCGCCCAGGTCACCGCCAACCTGACCGGCCAGGACCAGTACAGCAACGCCAGCGGCCAGATCACCTACCCCACCATCCTCGGCGCCGACGCCTACACCGCCACCCTGACCGGCCCCGGCGGCAGCCCCTCAACCCAGGTCACCATCCCCGCCGTCACCACCAACCCCACCACCGCCACCCTCACCCTGCCGTCGGTCGCGACGTTCTCGGGTGTGATCTCGACGTCGTCGGGTGCGGGGATCCAGGGCGTCTACGTGGACCTGGGCAGCAACCAGGCCGTGACCGCGGCCGACGGGTCGTTCTCGGTAAGCGCCGCGCCGGGCGTGTACACCCTCGGGCTGGACTCGGGAACCGGCACCGCTACAGTGCCTGGGTTCAACCTGGCCGGGCCGCAGGTCGACCTGACCAACGGCAACCTCACCCAGGACATCACCATCCCGGTCGCCACGATGAACATCACCGTGCAGGACAGCAGCGGCAAC
>Ga0335074_10012913_pt1 | contig 11726 bp, 10 predicted proteins | sample Lox_Sample_23_FD_206715 | JGI IMG/M metagenome (GOLD analysis project Ga0335074, IMG submission 206715) | Soil microbial communities from Loxahatchee National Wildlife Refuge, Florida, United States - Lox_Sample_2.3 | ecosystem: Environmental > Terrestrial > Soil > Wetlands | place: USA...
GTCGGCCGCGGCCGCCGCGCCCAGCGTCAGCCCGTCAGGACCGGGCACCAGGCCGGCGGGCCTCTCGCTGCCCGACTCCGGGTCTATGACGACCGCGCCCCGCGGCTCACCCAGCGCAGACGGCGTCATGGAACTCCTGCCGCAGCTCGCGCAGCCCATCGGGCCGCCGCTTGGGATGAACGGCATTGGTGAGAAGAACCGTGAACAACTGCCGCTCGGGGTCAATCCACACGCTGGTCCCGGTGAACCCGGTGTGGCCGTACGAGCCGGGGGAGACGCTGGAGCCCACCGGGCACCCGGTGCGGTCGGCCCCCTGCCAGCCCAGGCAGCGCCGGAGGTTCAGATGATCGGTGCGGGGCCGCGCCATGTCCGTGACCAGACCAGGATCCAGAACGCGGCGGCCAGCTAGCTGCCCGCCGCCGAGCACGGCCTGGGCCAGGCGGGTCAGATCGCCGGCCGTGCTGAACAGGCCGGCGTGACCGGCCACCCCACCGAGCACCTCGGCGTTCTCGTCGTGGACGGATCCTTTGACCAGGCGGCCGCGCCACGGGCACCGCTCGGTGGCCGCGATCCGCGGCTGCTTATCAGTTGCCGGGCAGAACTCCGTAGACCGCATGCCCAGGTCGGCCAGGACACCATCAGCCAGCACAACGTCCAGGCTCTGCCCGGCTACGGCCTCCAGGATCTGGCCGACGATCATGAAGCCCTGGGAGGTGTACTCCACCGCTGATCCCGGGGCGGACCTCAGCGGCAGCCCGCGCACGGCGTCCAGCAATTCCTGCCGGGTCGCAGCGGTCTTGTAAAGCGGCTGCTGACCGGGAATGCCCGAGGAGTGGGTCAGCAACTGCTGCAGCGTTATCCCGGCTTTATCGCTGTCACGGTAGTCGGGCAGGAACTTAGAAATTTGATCGGTCAGCTTCAGATGTCCGGACTGCGCCAGAATCATTATCTGAACGGCTACGATTGGCTTAGTAAGCGACGCGATATCCCAGATTGTGTCCAGGGATACGTCGGCTCCTTCATCCCATGCGGTGGACCCGAGAGCTCCCGTTTCGAAAATCTCGTGGGCAGAGCCCGTCACATAGGCGGCGCCCGAGAACTGGCGGTCGTCGCGGGCCTTCTCCAGGATGCTCGTGAGCTGGCTCATTGCGGCATGCCGAGTGTGGCCGAGATCGTGGCCGCAGCGGCGCGGACGGCCTGCCCGGCCTCGTCGACCTTGTCCGGAGACAGCAGGAACGTCAGCGCTGAGATGCTCACAGCACCAACGGGATCGCCAAGGCTGTTATAGATAGGCGCGCCCACGCACCGGACCCCAGCCTCGTTTTCCTCGTTGTCGATCGCATAGCCGCGCTGCCGGATACTTTCCAGGTCGGCAAGCACTTCCTCGACCGTGGTGAGGGTGTGCGGTGTCCGGCGTTCCAGGTCGGCGGAGGAAAGCAGGCTGGTCGTTTCCGCTGTGGGCAGGAAAGCCATGATGGCCTTGCCGATAGACGTGCAGTGCAGCGGGATGCTCATGCCTACCCGTGACACCATCTGAAAGGGCCGGTCGGCCTCGGCTTTGTCCACGTAGATGGCACGGTCACCATTGCGCATGGCCAGGTGCACCGTGTGACCTGTCTTCTCGCGAAGGTCGAGCACGGCGGCCCGCGCCGGCTTAGTGAACTGCAGGCCGACGAAGACGTTGCCAGCCAGCGCGACGAGCGCTGGGCCTGCCTGATACGAACCCGCGCCGTCCGGCACCACGTAGTTGCCCTCAGCCAGGACCTGCAAGATCCGGTGAGCTGTCGGCTTTGGCACGCCGACGCGGGAGCTCAGCACGGCCAGGCTGGAGCCCCCGTCAGAGGCCGCAATGGCCTCCAGCATGCTCAGGGTCTTTTCGATGGCGTTCACACATCAGCTCCTCGGGCTGTTGACGGCGGCTTCAGCATCCTAGTACGGTGCCGTTCAATAGAGCTGAAAGGCATTCCATCATACGGAACAGCAACAAGGGCAGGGATCGGGACAAGGACACGGAGCGAGGCGCCGGTGGACTGGGACTTGGTGGTGATCGGGGAGATCCTGGTCGAGCTGTCCTCACCGGTGACTCTCCGCGACTCCACCCACTTCACCCTGTCGTTCTCCGGAGATGCGCTGAACGCTGCCGCCGGGGCGGCGGCCGCGGGCGCTTCGGTGGGCATCCTCACCAGGGTTGGCGATGACGAGTTCGGGGCGGCTATTACCGAGTACGTCGCGCGGCTCGGAGTCGACACCTCGCTGATCCGTTCCGCTTCCTCGCCCAACGGCCTTTACCTGATCGGCGCCGACCCGGGCGGCCAGAAGGAGTTCATCTACCTGAGGCGGGGGAGCGCCGCCAGCCTGCTCAGCCCGGAGGACGTCACCGCCGAGATCGTGGGCTCGGCGCGTTCCCTGTTGGTCAGCGGCATTTCCTATGCGATCTCACCGTCCGCGGCCGCAGCGGTCCTGCGGGGCGCGCAGCTCATGGCCGACCGCGGCGGGATCGTGGTGTACGACCCGAACTACCGGCCGAAGCTGACGACCCCCGACGCGGCCAGGGACGCCTTCGCCAAGATCGCGCCGCGGGCCAGCGTGGTCACGCCATCGTGGCCGCACGACGCCGTCACCCTGCTCGACGGGGCCGACCCGCAGGCCGCGGCCCGGGCGGTTCTGGCCGCCGGGGCGTCAGTCGCCGTGATCACCCTCGGGGAGAACGGCCTGCTCCTGGCCGAAGGCGACAAGATCACGCACTACCCGGCATTCCACGCGCCGATCGTCGTGGACGCCACCGGCTGCGGCGACATCCTGGCCGGAACGCTGACGGCCCGGCTGGCCCTCGGCGACGACCTGGACCTGGCAATCCGGCTGGGAATGGCCGCGGCAGCCCTGGCTGTCGGGCACCGGGGCGGAACTACCCGCCTCGCCACTGCCGCCGAGGTCTGGCGGCACCTTGAGCGAGCCGCTGACGGCCGCTCTCCGGCCGGCGGGCAGGTGCCGCAGCCCGCCCCTGCTCCGGCCACTGCCCACTCCACCTTCGACAAGCACGCCAGCCCCCAGCCTGACTAAGTGGGAGGGAACATGAGACCGGTACAGCTGAGATCGACACAGCGCCGTCCTGTCAGCCGCAGGGACTTCATCAGGACGAGCGCCCTAGCCGCCGCGGGCGGCTCCATTGCCCTGGCCGGCTGCTCGACCTCGTCGTCCAAGCCGAGCACGAAAGCCCCCGGCAAGAGTTCCGGCACGCTCACGATGTCCCAGCCGGCCGACGCCACGACGATGGACCCGCAGTTGCAGGGCGACGTAGCCGACATGAACATCCTGATCAACATGTTCGACTGCCTCACGACCCGCGACAGCCAGAACCGCCTGGTACCGCAGCTGGCCACGTCCTGGCGCGCGGTCAACCCAACTACCTGGCGGTTCACCCTGCGCAAGGGCGTTAAGTTCCACAACGGCGAGCCGTTCAACGCCTCCGTCGTGAAGTACAGCATCGAGCGGATGCTGAATCCCGCGACCGCCTCGCCGATCGTGGAGTTCAAGGACGCTGGGGTGACCGGCGTCAACATCATTGACGAGTACACGGCCGACATCGTGAGCAATGCCCCCACGCCCATCATCCCGCAGCAGTCCGCCCTGTTTGACGGGGTCATGGTCCCGCCCAACTACATCGAGGAGAAGGGCGCGGCGTACTTCGCCAAGAACCCGGTGGGCACCGGGCCGTTCAAGTTCGTCGGCTGGCAGCCGGGCGTGCAGGTGTCGATGGAAGCCAACCCGCACTACTGGGCGGGTGCACCGGCCCTCAGCCAGCTCATCGTCAAGCCCGTGCCTGACAGCGCCACTGCCCTGGCGTCACTGCAAAGCGGCGAGCTCGACATGGTTACCGGACTGGTCGGAAGCGACGTTAAGCCGCTCGTCGGAGCCTCAGGCATCAAGATCGTCTCGGTGCCCGGCATACGCGTCTACTTCGTCGACATCGACACCGAAACCGCCGGCCCGCTGACCGATGTCCGGGTCCGGCAGGCCCTTAACTACGCGATCGACGTCAACGCACTGGTCCAGGTCGTGCTCTCCGGGTATGGGCAGCGGATCGCCACCCTGTTCCCGTCGAACGCGTTCGGGTACAGCTCGAAGGTCTCGCCGTTCCCGTACGACCCGGCGAAGGCTAAGCAACTCCTGGCCGAGGCCGGTTACCCCCACGGCTTCAGCACGGCGATGTCGGCCAACGCGACCAACGCGACCCTGCTGCAGGCGATCGCGGGCCAGCTCGCCAACGTCGGGGTCAACGTCTCGCAGAAGACATATGCCGTCCAGACGTTCACCGAGCTCGACTACGTCAACCACGGGAGCGCGCTCGGCCCGACGTACGTGGTGAACAACTCTGGCTGGAGCATGGACGGGTACAGCTACCTCCAGTCGTACATCAGGCCGACCTCGCGCTCGAGCCGCTGGAACAACGCCCAGGCGACGCAGTTGGTCACGAGCGAGCAGACCAGTGTGAACCCGGCGACCCGGCAGAACGCCTTCGACGGGCTGCAGAGCCTGATGGTCGAGCAGGCCCCGTTCATCTTCCTTTACGTCAGCGACCTGGTGCTGCCGATGAGCACTCAGGTGAACTTCAAGCCCAACGCCCTCGGCATGCAGGCGATGACCAACGCCAGCATCGCCAGCATCACGTGAGCAGGAGAACGAAGACGACGCCATGCTCAGATTTGTGCTGATGCGGGTCGGTCACGCGGCCGTTGTGCTCGTGCTCGTGGCCACCGTGGTCTTCTTCCTGGACCGGGTTACCGGTAACCCGGTCCAGGTTCTCCTGCCGCCGGACGCCACTACCGCCGACGCGCAACAGCTGTCACAGGCCCTCGGGCTGAACCAGCCGCTGATCCTGCAGTACCTCCACTTCATGGGAGGACTCGCGCACCTCAACCTCGGCCAGTCCCTGTACTACCGCAGTGACGTGCTGTCGATCATCCTGCAGCGGCTGCCCGCCACGGCGGAACTGGCCGCGGGGGCGCTCATCTTCGCTCTCGTCCTGGCAGTGCCTGCCGGGATCGTCGCGGCGGTCAGGCGGGGCTCGATGGCCGACACCATGCTGATGTCCCTGGTGCTGCTCGGGCAGTGCGCGCCCGCGTTCTACATCGGCATCCTGCTCATCTGGGTATTCAGCATCCTCATCCCGGTCCTCCCGTCGTCGGGGATTGGCGGGCTGAGTCATCTGATACTGCCAGCCATCACCCTCGGCTCGTACTCGCTGGCCGTGATCGCGCGGATACTCAGGACGCAGCTCATTGAGGTTTTCGGGGAGGACTACATCCGCACGGCCCGCGCTAAGGGCCTGTCCAGCATGAGGGTCATCATGCTGCACGCGCTGAGGAACGCCTCGCTCCCCGTGGTGACCGTGGTCGGGCTTGAGATCGGCAGCCTGCTCGGCGGCGCGATCCTCACCGAGACCGTCTTCGCCTGGCCCGGGCTCGGCCAGCTCACCGTGCAGGCGATCGACAACCGGGACTACCCGCTCGTGCAGGGCATCGTCCTGCTGTTCGTGACCACGTTCCTGGTAGTGAACCTTCTGGTTGACCTGCTGTACGGGGTCATCGATCCGAGAGTGCGGCTGTCATGATGACGGTGACCGCCCGGGTTCAGGCGCTGCGGCCACGCGGCGCGCGCCGCAGCGCCGCCAGGCGAAAGCTGCTGGCCCGGGTGATCGCGGTATTCCTCGGCGCGCTTGTCGTCGTGGCGATCTTTGCGCCGTGGATTGCCCCGTACCCGGCTGACGCCCAGAACCTGGCACTTACCTTCCGGCCGCCTGTGGGCTTCAGCCACGCCGCAGCCGGTCACCTGCTCGGAACCGATCAGCTGGGCCAGGACATTCTGAGCCAGATGATCTACGGTACCCGGCTGACCCTGCTCGTTGGCGTGACCGCGACCGCGGTCGCCGGGGTTATCGGGCTGGTGATCGGGCTGATTGCCGGTTACTACGGCGGAATCCGCGACCAGGTGCTGATGCGGCTGGCGGACATGCAGCTAGCCTTCCCCGGCATCCTGCTCGCCATGGTGCTGGTCGCCGTCATCGGGCCGAGCGTGCTGTTCCTGATCATCGTGCTGGGGACGACGGGGTGGGTCTCGTACGCACGGGTCGTCCGGGCCGAGGTACTCACGCTGCGGCAGAAGGAGTTCGTGACCGCCGCCCGCGGCATAGGGGTTCCCAACCTGACGATCATCCGCCGTCACATGATCCCGAACGTTATGGCCCCGCTGGCCACTATCGCCACGCTGCAGGTGGCCTCCATGATTATTGTCGCGGCCTCGCTCAGCTACCTGGGCCTGGGCGTGCCGCCGAGCGATCCGAGCTGGGGGGCCATGATCCAGGAGGGGCAGCTTTACCTGCGCACCGCTTGGTGGGTCGGGGTGTTTCCTGGCCTGGCCCTTGTGCTCACGACGCTCGCTATCAACCTGGCTGGTGACCTGCTGCGCGACATCGCCGACCCCAAGGCCTACCTGCGATGACCAGCGCCATCGAGTACGTCTGCGACCGCTGCGACGCACGCGTGCGGCTGGGCCAGCCCGAGAACCTGTGCCGGGTATGCGGTGGCCTCCTTGAGATCCGGTACGACCTGGGCCAGGTGCCGCCCGATCTGCGCGCGCGGGCGGCTGCCACCCGGGCGGCGAGGATGTGGCGGTGGCGGGACCTGCTCCCGGTCGGGCCTGCGGCCGAGCCGGTCAGCCTGGGCGAGGGTGACACGCCCCTGCTGGCCGCCCCCGGACTGGGTGAGCGCCTCGGCCTGCGGCGGCTCTGGCTCAAGAACGACACGCTGATGCCCACGGGGAGCTTCAAGGACCGCGGCTTCAGCCTGGCCGTCACCGTGGCCACGGAGCTTGGCCTGCGGCGGGCGTTCACGTACTCGTCGGGCAACGCCGGGGCGTCGCTGGCCGCATACGCGGCCCGGGCCGGAATCGACGCCACCGTCCTGGTCGAGTACCTGGCCAGCCCGGTGAAGGTGGCGGCGATCCGGGGTTACGGCGCGCGGGTCGTCAGCCTCCGCTTCGGCTCGTCGGCGGAGATCTTCAGCGCACTTGAGGCCATCGAAGGCAAAGCGCCGTACTCGTTCGTCAACTTCATCAACCCGGTCAGGCACGAGGCGATGAAGACCTACGCCTACGAGATTTGTGAGGCCCTGGACTGGCGCGCTCCCGACGTCATGCTGCACCCGGTCGGCACCGGCGGCGGGCTGTACGGGGCGTGGAAAGGATTCCGCGAGCTGCGGGAGCTTGGCTGGATCGACCGTCTGCCGCGCATGATCGGTGTGCAGCCCGCGGCCTGCGCCCCGATCGTGGCGGCGGTCGAGCGCGGTGACACCATCGCCCGCCCGGCCGGTGACCCAGCCGCCACGATCGCGCAGAGCATCGCGGCCGACGCGCCCATCCAGCAAGGCGAACGGGTGCTGCGTGCCATCCGTGAGTCGGGCGGCACGGCTGTCGCGGTGTCCGACAGCCAGCTGACCGAGGCCATGCGGCTGCTCGGACGCGAGGGGATCCTGGCCGAGCCCTCGGCGGCAGCTCCGCTGGCCGGGCTCATCGAATGCCTGCGTACCGCAGCCGTATCCCCCGCGAGCGAGGCGGTCTGCGTGATCACCGGATCGGGACTGAAGCAGCCGGCCGACCTGGCCCAGCCGGGCGACCCGGTGACCGAGGTCTCGGCCGGTGACCCGGGCGAGATTCTCCGGGTGCTCGATGAGGGGGGAACGTCATGACCGGCCAGCCCGAGGCGGGCCCGGCCAGCCTGACCGGAGTCCTGGGCCGGCTGGCGCAGTTCATCGCCGCTCCGAGCCCGACGCCACCGGGTGATGTCGAGGCTGTGGCCGGCATGGTCGCTGACTGGTCTTCGGCTATGGGAGCCACGGTGAGCCGCCAGGAGGTGGAGCCGGGGCTGGATAACGTTCTGTGTCTTTTGTCTTTTTCTCCTGGGCGCAGGCTCGTGTTCAACACGCACATGGACGTCACCAACCCCGATCAGCAGGTATGGGCGACTCCGCCGTACCAGCCGGTCCTGCGCGACGGGCGGCTGTTCGGCCGCGGGGCCTGTGACGCCAAGGGCAGCCTGGTAGCGATGCTGACCGCGATGGACGCCCTGGCCCGCGAGCCCGCTGGCCTGCATGGCGAGGTCCTGCTGACCGCGGTGATGGGCGAGGAGGCCGGCGGGCTTGGCAGCGCCCACCTGGTCGGCCAGGGAATCACTGGCGACGGCGCCGTGGTCGGCGAGCCCACCGGCCTGCGCATCGCCACCGCCCACAAGGGCACGTACATCCGCCAGGTCACGTTCCCGGGCGTGGCCGCGCACAGCGCGTCGCCGTGGCTCGGCCGGAACGCTGTCCTGCCGGCCGCCGCGTTCTGCCTCTACTGCGAGGAGCAGAACGGCGTCCTGGCCGGTCGGCCGCACCCGCTGCTCGGCCCGGCGACGCTGACGGTCACCGGGTTCACTGGCGGCACGCTGCAGAACACGGTTCCTGCCAGCGCTACGGTGACGATCGACCGGCGCCTGATACCCGGCAACACCCACGCCGAATGCGACGCCGAACTCGCCCGCCTGCTGGAACGGCTGGCCGCCGCCCGGCCGGACGCCGGCGCCGCCGATATCAAGGTTGTCGTGGCTACCTCGCCCTCACAGACGCCGTCCGGCGCGCAGATCGTGGATGTGGCGCTGGCCGCGGCGGCCGACGTCGGCAGGCCGCAGCCGGGGCCGGTCGGGTTCGGGGCGGGCTGCGATATGAGCAAGCTGGTCAACACCGCCCGCATCCCCACGGTGATCTGCGGTCCAGGGAGCCTGGACCAGGCTCATCGTCCCGACGAATTCGTCGAGGCGGCCCAGGTGACCGATGCCGCCGCCCTCTACGAGCGGATCGCCCGGCGCTTCCTGGGCGACCCGGACCGTGCCGCAGCGGGGGAGCGGTCATGACCACGCTGGTCGTGGACGACCTCTCCGGCGGGTTCCACCTCCCGGCCGGGACCGTGCCCGCGCTGGATGGGGTTTCGTTCACCCTCGACGAGGGCGAGACCATCGCACTGGTCGGCGAGTCAGGCTCGGGCAAGACCGCGCTGATACTCGCGCTGATGCGACTGCACCCGATGCCGCCTTTCGCTTACAGCGGCGGCAAGGTCCTTTTCGAAGGGCGGGATCTGCTGGGCCTGCCCGAGCGGGCCATGCGCCAGATTCGCGGCGGGTCGCTCGCCACGGTCTTCCAGGACCCCATGACCAGCCTCAATCCGGTTATGACCGTCGGTGCGCAGATCGCCGAAGCCGTCCGGATCCACCAGCGGGTAAGCCGCAGCGAATCCCGCCGGGCCGCTGTCAGCGCCCTGGGTGAGGTCGGCATAGCGGGCCCCGAGGCCCGGGCGCGCGCCTATCCCCACCAGCTGTCGGGCGGCATGCGGCAGCGGGTAGCGATCGCCATGGCTCTCGCCTGCCGCCCGGCCGTGCTGCTCGCGGACGAGCCCACGACCGCTCTGGATGTCACGAGCCAGGCTCAGATCGTCGAGCTGCTGAAGCTCTTGCAGCACCGGCACGGCACAGCTGTCGTCCTGGTCACTCACGACCTCGGCCTGGTCGCGCAGATCGCCGGGCGCGTCCTGGTCATGTACGCGGGGCGGCTGGTCGAGACCGCGGGTGTCGATGACCTGTTCGCACACCCGCTCATGCCCTACACCTGGTCACTGCTCCAGTCACTGCCGTCACGGGCGCGCCGCGGTGCCGACCTCATCGCGATCCCCGGCCAGCCCCCGAACCTGCTCCAGCTTCCGGCTGGCTGCAGCTTCTCCCCGCGGTGCCCCTTCGCCACCGCCTCGTGCAGCGAGACTGTGCCCCTGCTGACCGAGCGCTCGCCTGGTCACAGCGCAGCGTGCATCCTTGAGCCCGCCGAGCTCGGGGACCGTCAGCACAAGCTCGAAACGGAAGTAAGCCCGCTGCCATGACCATGACCGATGACGCGCCCCCGCTGCTCGAAGTACGCGGCCTGCGCAAGGTGTTCCACACCGGCGGAGGGCTGGCCAACCAGGCCCGGCGCGACGTGCATGCCGTCAACGGTGTCGACCTGACGGTCCGTCAAGGGCAGACGCTCGGGATCGCGGGCGAGTCGGGCTGCGGGAAGAGCACGCTGGCCCGGCTGATGCTTGGCCTCTACCCGCCGACCAGCGGGGAGGTTCTGTTCGAGGGCAAAGACATCGCCAGGCTGCCCCGCCGTGAGCTGCTCGGCGTCCGGCGGGACATGCAGATCGTCTTCCAGGATCCGTACTCAAGCCTGGACCCCAGAATGCGCGTCCGGGAGATCGTGGCTGAGGCCCTGGTCACTCACGGCCTGGTCGGCCGGGGGAGACGCTCGCTGAGAATGCGGCGGGAGCGCGTCGGTGAGCTGCTGGAGTCGGTCGGCCTGGCCGCGAGCGATCAGGACCGCTTTCCGCGCGAACTGTCCGGCGGGCAGCGCCAGCGCGTCGGGATCGCCCGGGCGCTGGCGCTGGATCCGAAGCTCCTGGTCCTCGACGAGCCGGTGAGCGCGCTCGACGTGTCGATCCAGGCACAGGTCATCAACCTGCTCACGCGCATGCAGCGAGAACGCGGGCTCACCTACGTGTTCGTCACCCATGACCTGTCGGTCCTGCAGCACGTCGCCGACTGCGTGGCCGTCATGTACCTGGGCCGTGTCGTCGAGTACGCCGGGACGGAGGAGCTGTTCCGCCAGGCCCGCCACCCGTACACGCAATCCCTGCTCTCGGCCGTGCCTATCCCGGATCCCGCCCTGGAACGCAGCCGGCGCCGGATCGTTCTGCAGGGTGATCTGCCGTCACCCGACAACCTCCCGTCCGGCTGTTCTTTCCACACGCGCTGCCCGGTAGCCCGCGAGCTCTGCTCGGCGCAGACCCCGGACCTCGAGGAGCAGGGCGGCCCGGATCACCTGGCCGCATGCCACTTTCCCGTCCGCAGCGCCGAGGACCTGCTCGCGGCCGACGTGGGTACTCCCCAAGCGGTCGCAACCACGGACTAGCGTCAGCGCAATGGCGGCAGCGGAGCGAATCGGTCGCGCGGCCGCCTGCTGCCTCTGGCTGCCGCCGCGCCCGTTCCGCCCAGGCGCCAACCCAATAGCGTCGTGGTGCCCGCGCTGTCGTCCTAGCCGCGGTAAGGGCACCTCGACGCTGTTCGCTGCGGCCCGCAACAGCAGCAAGGGCCCCACGACGTCTTTGCCCGCGCTGTGCTGACCGGCGTTGCGTGACAGCGGTATTTTGCGCGCACGGCAGCGGGCCTGCCCATAATCGTTGTCAGAAAAGGAGCCCTCATGAGCAAGCTGCGGCTGACGCTGGCGTGCGAGGCGTATGACCGCACGGTCGCGCTGCGGACGGGGGAGGTCGCGCCCGACGGTATCGAGCTGACCTACCTGGCGCTGCCGGTAGAGGAGACCTTCTACCGCATGATCCGCTACCGGGAGTTCGACGTCGCCGAGCTGTCGCTGTCGAGCTACCTGCTCAGCCTGGATTCGGCCGAGCGCCCATTCGTCGCGATCCCGGTTTACCCGTCACGTTCGTTCCGGCACAACGGCATCTACGTGAACACCAGCGCCGGGATAGGGTCGCCCGCGCAGCTGGCCGGCCGGACCGTCGGGGTCGCGGAGTACCAGCTCACGGCGGCGGTCTGGATTCGCGGCATCCTCGCGGAGTTCTACGACGTGCCTGTGGCCTCGGTCCGTTACCGC
>Ga0335074_10012914_pt1 | contig 11726 bp, 8 predicted proteins | sample Lox_Sample_23_FD_206715 | JGI IMG/M metagenome (GOLD analysis project Ga0335074, IMG submission 206715) | Soil microbial communities from Loxahatchee National Wildlife Refuge, Florida, United States - Lox_Sample_2.3 | ecosystem: Environmental > Terrestrial > Soil > Wetlands | place: USA: Florida...
GGCGTCTACGCTCGCCGCCGTTACCGGCTTCGGCGGCGCGGCGGTGCTGCTGCCTTTTCTGGTTGCGGCCTTCGGGATGCGCGATGCCATCCCCATCCTCACCGTCGCGCAACTCATCGGCAACGCGAGCCGCGTTTGGTTCAACCGCAGCGAGCTCGACTGGAAGGTTGTAGGATGGTTTGCCCTGGGCGGCGTTCCCCTGGCGCTGGTTGGCGGCTATCTGTTCGCGGTTGCGCCGCTGCACTCGCTTACGCGGCTGCTCGGCGCGTTTCTTCTGCTCATTGTCGTGCTGCGCCACCTGAAGCCGCATTGGCACAGGCCGTTTCCCACTCCTGTTTTCGCCGGTATCGGCGCCGGCGCCAGCCTGCTTTCCGCCCTGCTGGGCAGCGTGGGACCGCTGATGGCCCCGTTCTTTCTTGCCTACGGCCTGGTCAAAGGCGCCTACATCGGCACGGAGGCGCTCTCTACCGTCGTAATGCATGTGACCAAACTTGTGGCCTATCGCGAAACCTCTGTCCTCACCGGCGTCGACATTCTCATCGGCCTCGCCCTCGGGCCCGTCATGGTCTTCGGATCGTTCCTCGGCAAACGCGTTCTCGACCGGATCCCCGAACGCGTCTTCGTTTTCATGATCGAGTTTGTCCTGCTTGCTTCGGGCATTCTGTTCCTGATTCGCGGTTGAGCGCTCCGGCTGCCTTATGCGGTCCCGGTGACGCAAGGAATCGCATCAAAGCCTGTTGATTTCCTCAAGCGCGCGCCGCGTCGGCGTTGTTCCCGCGCCCGGCGCATCGGGGGCCAAGTAGTAGCCGCCGTCAATTCGAGCCGGGTGTTCCATCCACTCCCGCAGCCACGGAATGTATTCAAGCAGCGTGCAGGCCGGATGCGCGAAACAGAGGTGCTGGTGCACCTGCGCCATGTCGCCCACGTGCGGCGCCACGGGCAGGGAACTGCGATGCGCGAGATCGGCGACCTCGAGAAACTCCGTCACCCCCGCCAGCCGTGTCACATCCGGCTGCACGTAGTGCACTGCACCCGCCTGAATGAAGTCGCAAAATTGCCACTTTGTGTAGAGCTGCTCGCCCAGCGCTATGGGTGTGCGAATCGTCTCTGCCAATCGCCGGTGGCCTTCCACATCGTCGAAATAGATCGGCTCCTCGATCCACGTCACGTCGAAATCGGCCAGGCGTCCCGCGGTCGCCATCGCCTCCACCAGCGTCCATCGCCCGTTCGCATCCGTCATCACCCGCACGCTCGGCCCCAATGCCTTGCGCACCGCTTCCACGCGGCGCAAATCTTCCTTTGCGTCCGGCGAGCCGACCTTCAGCTTCACCGCGCGATATCCATCTTCTTCGATCAGCCTCTTGCAATCGGCAACCACGGTTTCCAGCGGCCAGTTCAGCCACCCGCCATCGGTGTTGTAAGCCTCTACTCTCTTCGCCGCCGATCCGCCGAGCAGCTTCCACAGCGGCAGACCGGCGGCCTTCGCCTGCAAATCCCACAGCGCGATGTCAACCGCTGCCAATGCGAGATGCGTGATCCCGCTCCGGCCCACCCAGTAAACCGGCGGATGCTTGTGCAGTCTCTCCCAAAGCGCGCGTATCTCGAGCGAAGCCCGCAGCGGATTGCCGCTCAGTTCCGCATCGGCGAGCAGCGGCCCATAGCTGTTCACGACGCAGTCCGCGATGAGCCGGTCGGTGGCAAGATGCGCATGCGTGCCCGCAAAGCCGTATCCGGTGAGGCCCGTATCCGTGTGGATCGCGACCCCGGGCGCGCCCCAATGCGTCAGCGTGTGCGTGCTGTCCGCGATGCCGCCGCGGGTGACGGGCGCGTGAAGGATGAAGGGTTCAAGGCTGATGATCTTCATGGGAGAGAGACAAGAGATCAGAGAGCAAAGCCGTACGAGAAGAGACTAAATGACCAGGGAGCCGGCGCGCAGGGGTCCGAGGTAAGGATGGGGACCCCAGGCAGGCGAGTCACTGTAAGGCGGGTCTAATTTCAGGATTCTAAATTTCGATCTTGACCGGCCACGTCTTCCAGATCTCCGCGCAGTAATCGCGGATGGCGCGGTCAGAGGAGAATTTGCCGATGCGCGCGACGTTGAGGATTGACATGCGCGTCCAGTGGTCTGTGTCGCGATACGACTGCCCTACGCGGTCCTGGCAATCGATGTAGGACTGGTAATCGGCAAAGAGCATAAAGCGGTCGTCATTCAGCAGGTTCTGAACCAGCGGCTCAAAGAGGCTGCGGTCGCCGTGGGAAAACTCGCCGGCAGCGAGTGAATCGACGATCTCGCGCAAGTGCGGGTCGGCCTCGTAGATGGCGCGCGGGTTGTAGCCCGCGGCCTTCTTCTGCTCCACCTCCTGCGCGGTAAGGCCAAAGAGGAAGAAGTTGTCGGCGCCGACTTCCTCGCGGATTTCAATGTTCGCCCCGTCGAGCGTGCCTACGGTCAGCGCGCCGTTCATGGCGAACTTCATGTTGCCGGTGCCCGAGGCTTCGAGGCCGGCCAGGGAGATCTGCTCAGAGAGATCGGCCGCGGGATAAACGCGCTGCCCCAGCTTGACATTGTAGTTGGGCAGAAACACGATCTTCAGCCGGTCCCGCACCAGCGGGTCGCCATGGATGACCGCCGCGATGGAGTGGATGAGCTTGATGATGAGCTTGGCCATGTGATAGCCGGGCGCGGCTTTGCCCCCGAAAATGAAAGTGCGCGGCTGCATCGCGATCTCGGGATTACGCTGGATGCGCTTGTAAAGCGTAAGGATGTGCAGCACCTTCAGGTGCTGGCGCTTATACTCATGGATCCGCTTCACCAGGATGTCGAACATGGAGTCGGGATCGACGGCAATGCCGAGGGTTTGATAGATGTAGGCAGCCAGCCGCTGCTTGTTGTGGTGCTTGATGTTGCGCCACTCGCGGGCAAAATCCTGATCGTCGACCAGGGGCTCCAGTTTGCGCAGTTTCTCCAGGTCGTGGATCCAGCTGTGCCCCAGCCGCCTGCTGAGCAAATGCGCGAGCCGCGGATTGGCAAGCACCATCCAGCGGCGCGGCGTCACCCCGTTGGTCTTGTTGGAAAATTTCTCCGGCGTCAGCTCGTAGAAATCGCGCAGCACATGCGTCTTCAGCAGATCGGTGTGCAGCGCGGCCACGCCGTTTACCGCATGGCTGCCCAGCGTGGCCAGGTGCGCCATCCGCACGTAGCGCTCGCCCGATTCATCGATGATCGAAAGCCGGTGTACCCGCTCCTCGTCGCCCGGAAAACGGCTCCGCACCTCTTCCAGGTGGCGCCGGTTGATTTCTTCAATGATTTCCAGGTGCCGCGGAAGCAGCGCGCCGAACAGCGGGACGGGCCACTTCTCCAGCGCTTCGGGCAGCAGGGTGTGATTCGTGTAGGAGAGAGTGTGGGTGGTCACGTGCCAGGCCGAGTCCCATTCCATCTGGTTCTCATCAACCAGCAACCGCATCAATTCCGCAACCGCAATTGCGGGGTGTGTATCGTTCATCTGGATGGTGAAAGTCCGGTGCAGGTCGGCCAGCGGACGCTCCTGCGCTTTTTGAATCTTCACAATATGCTGCAGCGAGCAGGAGACAAAAAAGAACTGCTGCTCCAGGCGCAACTGCTTGCCCTTGATCTGCTCGTCGTTGGGATAGAGAATCTTTGAGATGTTTTCGGAGTCGACTTTGTCGCGCACCGCCGCAAAGAAGTCGCCGGTGTTGAAGCTCGAGAAGTTGAAGGACTCCACAGCCTGCGCAGACCATAAGCGCAGCGTGTTCGCTGTGTTGGTGCGGTAGCCCAGGATCGGCGTGTCGTTCGGGATGCCGCGCACAAGCTTTTCCGGGATCCAGCGCACACGGAAGCCGCTGCTGCCGTCGGAGTAGCGCTCGGTGCGGCCCCCGAATTTCACTTCAAACGCATCTTCCGGCCGTTCCAGCGCCCACGGGTTGCCCAGCCGCAGCCACTTGTCTGTCGCTTCCACCTGCCAGCCGTCGCGAATCTCCTGGTCGAAGATGCCGTACTCATAGCGGATGCCGTAGCCGATGGCGGGAATATCCAGCGTGGCCAGCGAATCCATGAAACACGAGGCAAGCCGCCCCAGTCCCCCATTGCCCAGGCCCGGCTCGGCTTCCTGCTCGATCAGGGTTTCCAGGTCGAGTCCCAGCTTCCGCATCGCCTCCTCTGCTTCGTCGTAGATGCCCAGATTGATCAGGTTGTTGGCCAGGTGCGGGCCGGTCAGGAATTCGGCGGAGAGATAGCAGACCACGCGTACATCCTGCGCGCGGTAGTTCAGCACGGTCTGAATCCACCGCTCCACCAGGCGGTCGCGAACCGTGTGCGCCAGCGCCATGTAGAGGTCGTTGTAGGTGGCGCGATCGCGCGAGCGGCCCTGAACAAAGAACAGATTGTCCAGGAAAGAATGCGCCAGCGCGTCGGCGCCGGCTGCGGTTCTTTGTGTTTTCAGCGAGCCTTCTGAGCCAAGATCGGGTAGAGCGGGTGCGGTCATCGTCTCCCTCGCGTGTGGGGAATGGCTTTCGGCCTTGCACGGCAGATTCAGAATATCGCGCAGGACCGCACGCCAATGGCACTACCATAGAGCCCGCGCATCGCTTCAGGAGTGAAAAATCCGTCAATATTCCGCGAGAGACTGCGCGATTGGGAACCAATTCGGTGATTGTGCCGAATCGGACCATATTCCGGATACGGTAGTCTAGGTCGGTGAGAGAAGTTGGCTCTACTCTTGCCGCTCGTTCTTCAGTTGCTCCCTCGCGCGCCCAGGCGTCGCTGCGCATCGCCGGCCTCAGAAAGGCCTTCGCCGATGTTCGCGCCGTCGATGGCATCGATCTCGAAGTGTGGCCCGGCGAGTGTTTCGGCCTGCTCGGCCCCAATGGAGCAGGAAAGACCACCACCATCGAAATCTGCGAAGGTCTTACTTCGCCTGACAAGGGAACGGTGGAACTGCTCGGCATCGACTGGCGGACCAGCGCGCAACAGTTACGCCAGCGCATCGGCATTCAACTGCAGGAAACCCAATTCCCCGACAAGCTGACGGTGGAAGAGGTGCTGCGCCTGTTTCGCAGCTTCTACCGTCGCGGCATCTCAGTCGACGAGGCGATCCGCCTGGCGCAACTTGATGAGAAACGCCGCTCCCGCGTGGGTGGGCTGAGCGGCGGCCAGAAGCAGCGGCTGGCCATGGCCACAGCGCTGGTGGGCGATCCCGAACTGTTGTTTCTCGATGAGCCGACCACCGGGCTCGACCCGCAGGCGCGCCGCCACCTGTGGGACCTGGTCGAGGCGCTCAAGCAGGCCGGCCGCACGATTATTTTGACCACGCACTACATGGAAGAAGCCGAGCGCCTCTGCGACCGCGTGGCCATCATGGATCACGGAAAAGTGATTGCGCTGGGCACGCCAAAGGAATTGATTGCTACCGTGGGCGGCGAAGATATTGTCGAGTTCGCGGCCCACTCCCATCTTTCCGGCTCAAGCTCCGCCGCGCCCCATGGCATCGATACCGCCGCATTGACGTCGATTCCCGGGGTGCAGTCGCACCGGCGCGATGAAAGTCTGCACCAGCTCTCCGTCAGCGAGTTGCACACTACGGTCCCGCGGATCTTTGCCGCGCTCGAGCAGCAGGGCCTGCACTTGAGCGAGTTCCGCACGCACTCCGCCACGCTCGAAGATGTGTTTGTCCGTCTCACGGGAAGGAACCTGCGCGATGAATAGCTTCGAGCTGAGCAGCCTGTACCAGTTGACCGTCACCCGGCTGAAGCTCACCCTGCGCGAGCCCGAAGCCATTTTCTGGATCTTTGTCTTCCCCATTTTGCTCGCCGTCGGACTGGGCATCGCGTTTCGCAATCGCCCGCCTCAGGTGTTGCCTGTGGGCGCAACGTCGCCGCAGCTTGTGCGCGCGCTCGACGCAGAAAGCGGGCTCAGCGCCGTCCAGATGGATCAGGCTGCGGGCCTGCACGCCATGTCCACCGGCCAGATCGTGCTGCTGGTCGTCGAGTCGAAAGACGGCGTGACCTACCGCTACGACGAGGCCAATCCCGATGCGCGCACCGCGCGCTTGCTCGCCGACCGCGCCATCCAGAGAGCCGCCGGCAGGCGCGACCCGGTTGCGGCGCAGAATGAGCCGGTCCACGAGACCGGTTCGCGCTACATCGACTTTGTGGTGCCCGGCCTGCTCGGCATGAACCTCATGGGCTCGGCAATGTGGGGACTGGGATTCTCCATCGTGGATGCGCGCTCCAAAAAGCTGCTCAAGCGCATGGTCGCCTCCCCTATGCCGCGCTGGCAGTATCTGTTGGGCTATCTGTTCTCGCGCCTCATCATGCTCGCCATTGAGGTTCTCGTCCTCCTCGGCTTTGCCCGCATTGTCTTTGGCGTCCCTTTTCGCGGCCCGCTCTTCCAGCTCGCGCTTCTCTGCGTGCTGGCTTCGCTCACCTTTCTGGCCCTGGGTCTGCTCGTCTCCGCACGCCCCCGCACCATGGAAGCGGTCAGCGGCTGGATGAACCTCGTCATGATGCCCATGTGGATCATGTCCGGAGTGTTTTTCTCGCCCTCGCGCTTCCCCGCCTTCATGCAGCCGATCGTCAAGGCCCTTCCGCTCACCGCCGCCATCAGCACCATTCGCGGCAATATGCTCCAGGGCACCGGCATGCAGCACATGATGGCGCCGCTCGCAATCCTCCTGGCGTGGTTCGTTCTGCCGTTTGCCGTGGCCCTCAAAATCTTCCGCTGGCGTTGAGCAGGCAGGCAATCAGGGAACGAGAAGGAATCGAGTTCCTCAGTCCGTCTTCTTCAGCAGCGTATAAATCCAGCCGATAAATGTGAGCACGAGGAACGGGTACGCATAGTACGGCAAGGGCCTGGCAATCGGCGTGATCGCGTGTCCCCAGAAGATTTGCGCCGAGGTGATGGCAAACAAAATCGCCGCGATCAAGGCCGCAATGCGCGTCCAGATAGCAAACACCTTCGGTGCGCTGGTCAGCAGCAGCCCGGCCGACCACAGTGCCGTGCCCGCTGCAAACGATGGAACGCTGGCCTCGAGACTTCCTGCCGTTCCTCCCAGCATCACCGCTTCGCCAATCGCGTAGACCAGAAACCCCGCCGCTACACACTCGTTGCCCTTCCTGAAGTACATCAGCGCGAGAATCGAAGCGGCAGCCACCAGGGCAGTGCCGTCGATGGCCCAGGCAATCGCGCGCACGTTTTGCTCCGTCACCATGGTGCCGAGCAGGCCCAGCACGCCGCCGAGCGCAATGCCGATGACGGCAACAACCTTCAATGGGTTCTTCATATGAATGGGAATCGTACTATGGCAGGCTGATGTTGCGCGAGAAAATTGTGCCCGCTGCGCTTCAGTGTCGAGGGTCGAGCGCCCGCGGGTTGGCGTAGTATCCGTCGGTGGTGCGGGCAATCAAGTCGCGCTGGTCCACGCGTACTTCAATGTGATGGTACTCGTTCGGCTTGTCAGCGGGCAGCGGGTCGAAAACGATCCGATACCAGGAATGAAGGTCGCTGAGGCACCTTTCGATGTTGCCTGCAACGTCGCTATTGGATTCAATCGCGAGTCCTCCGCTATGAACGGCGAGCACCTGGACTGCCAGATTGCCGAGCTGGACGTCGTTCGGCCGCGCGGGGGCCTTGAGAAATGTTTCATAGTAATCGGCGCGCTCCAGCGATTCGCCAACCCCCCATGGATTCACGTTGTAGATTGTCATGCGGTCTTGCCTCAACTGGTTTGAGAACAAAACGACGTTATTGAAGATTTGATCCTCCTGCTGCATGTCCAGGTAGATGCGCGGGCCTGACTCCAGGGGCCAGCCCGCCGAAATCCAGATGACAACTTTGCGGCCGGGAAGCCGCGCCGCATAGCCTGCAAGCTGGCGGAAAGCCTCGATGCAGATTTGCAGGCGCTCGACGCCGCTCCACTCCGACGAGCGATTGATTTCGCGCAAGCCGATCTGCTGGTTGCGCAATGTGTCATTGAGCGCGTTGCCGTCGGTGGAGAACCCCTGATCGATGAATTGCACCCCCTGATCGGTGAGAACAGCGAGGGTGGCGGGATAAGCGAGCGTGCCTTCGTTCGCCTTCAGATACTTTTCCATGCCTTGCCGCGCGTAGCCGAGCGCTTCGTAAGGCATGTTGACGGCGTCGAGCAGCAGAATGACGTGAACTGGTTCGGCGTCCGGGGTGACTACCCGGAACGACGTGATCGGGCGCGGGGTTTTGTTGTCGAGAATGGTGAAGTCTTTCTCGCTAAGGCTCGTGACAGGTTGACCCGATTTTGTGTCGACAGTGACGGCAAGCATGATGCCGCTGGAAGGCAGCGCGATCGGCGGCAGCGATTGCTGCGCCGCGGCAACGGCCGGAAGCGCCAGCAGAAAGGCAGAGCTGATGCACAAGCACCGTTTGCTGGTCATCGAAAGCCTCCGAACGGGCGCTTTGCGCGTGGGGGAAGTGAGAAACGTCAAGCAGCGCCATGATACATGAGGGCGCATGCATCTTGCACAGGGATTGCCGCGGCGTAAGGCAGTCGAGCGGCATTGGATTCTCGCCAAAGTAAAATAATTCAATATGAATTCCCAAAGTCAGGGTCACGGCGCGGCAGAGACCATCCTCGACGGGAGCCGCTTCGTGCGCGCCTGCCTGCGCAAGCCGGTCGACCGTACGCCGGTGTGGTTTCTCCGCCAGGCCGGCCGCTATATGCAGGAGTATCGCGACGTTCGCAAGCATCACTCGCTGGTGGAAATCTGCAAAAAGCCCGAACTCGCCGCGGAAGTCACCATCACCGCGGCGGAAAAGCTCGGTGTCGATGCGGCCATCATCTTTGCCGACCTGCTTTTGCCGCTGGAACCCATGGGACTCGGCTTCGAATTCGCCGCCGGCGAAGGTCCGGTGGTGCACCATCCGGTGCGCACCGCCGAAGACGTGCTCGCCCTGCGCACCGATCGCGCCCATGAGTTGGCCTATGTGGCGCAGGCCATTGAAAAGGTGGCTGCGCATTTTCACGATCGCCTCGGCGTGATCGGGTTTTGCGGCGCACCCTACACCCTGGCGAGTTACATGATCGAGGGCGGCGGCTCGCGGAATTACGTTCAAACCAAGCAAATGATGTACCGCGATCCCGCTGCGTGGAGCAGTCTTTTGGACAAGTTGGTCGCCGTGCTCACCGAGTATTGCCGCCTGCAGGTCCAGGCCGGCGCCGATGTGATTCAGATCTTCGACAGTTGGGTCGGCTCGCTCTCGCTCAGTGACTATCGCGCCTATGCCTTTGAAGCATCGAAGCGGCTGGTTCGGGCGGTGCAGGCAATGGGTGTGCCCGTCATCTATTTCGGCGTGGAGACTGCGGGGCTGCTCTCTCAGATGGCGCAGACCGGGGCCGACGTCATCGGCCTCGATTGGCGCCAGCCGCTCGACGAGGGTTGGCGCTCGGTGGGTCACACGCATGCGGTGCAGGGAAATCTCGATCCCATCACGCTCTTTGCACCCGCTGAAATTTTGGAAGCGCGCGTGAAAGATGTGTTGCGTGCCGCCGGCGGTCGCGCCGGGCACATCTTCAATCTTGGGCACGGCATCGTTCCGGCGACGCCGGTCGAAAATGTGCAGGCCGTGGTGCGCATGGTGCACGCATTTCGCCTGGAGGATGCTCATGCCTGAACAGGCCGTTCTTCTGTTGGCGCACGGCACCCCGGAGGCGGTCGACCAGATCCCGGAGTATCTGCGCAACGTGGTCAGCGGCCGCCCGGTGCCGCAGGCGGTTGTCGAGGAGATTCAGCACCGCTATGCGCTCATCGGACACAGCCCACTCACGGAAATCACTTTCGCCCAGGCGCGCCTGGTTGAAGCAGAGCTGGCTGCTGCCGGGCAGCACGTTCCGGTGTACGTGGGCATGAGAAACTGGAAGCCCTACATCCCTGAAGTCGTACGCAAAATCCGCGCCGATGGCATCGAGCAGGTTGCCGTAATCTGTATGGCGCCACAGAATTCCCGCACCAGCGTTGGCCTTTACCGGCGCGCGGTCGAAGCTGAGGCAGCGGGCCTTCGCATCGATTTCACTGAAGCATGGGCGCGGCATCCACTGCTGGCCGACGCCTTTGCTGAGCGCCTGCGCCCCGCCCTGGCAAAGCTGAGCGCTGAGCTTGGCCAGCCAGTGCCGGTTCTGTTCACTGCGCACAGCGTGCCCACGCGGACTGTCGAAGCGCCACCTCCTGGCGAGTCGCACGGACCGAAGCTCTGGCCGGGCCAGGGCACCGACTCCTATTCCGACGAAGCACGCCACACCGCGGAGCTGGTTGCAGAGCGAGTCCCCGAGATTCCACGCTGGTGGTTCGCCTTCCAAAGCCAGGGCGCCAGCGGGGGGCCGTGGCTCGGCCCGAGCGTCGAAGAAACGCTCGACAACATCGCAGCCGCCGGTGTGAAGGCGCTGGTTTTGCAGCCCATCGGCTTCCTTTGTGATCATGTCGAAATCCTCTTCGATGTGGATCAGCTTTTCCGCGATTACGCCGCAAAGCTGGGCGTCCGGCTGGAGCGGCCGGAGTCGCTCAATGAATCGCCGCTGCTGGCCAGAGCAGTCGCCGATCTGGCCGGCCAGGGTCTGGCGCGATTGACAGGAATCTCGGCGGAAGCGTAAGCCGTGGCTTACAGTAAACGGCTCGATTACGCCGGTCATCCGCTGCGCGATTACTCCGCATCAAACCAACCGAGGGGGGTTTTGCTTCTGAGAATCTGCGATTTGGGGCTGCCGTCGGCGCGGCAGTTTTCGCATACATTAACTAAGAGTTGCGATAGGATGACTGAAGAGGTCGGCACGAAATTCCCATCTCCAGCAAGCTTTGGGGTCCTGAAAACAGATGCTGCAGCTTGCTCTCATGGCAAACAGGAGTTGGCGTGTTCGCCGAAATAGATAGATCGTTCGTCGGGGGGATAGCGTGCAAGAGGCGAGCGCACAAGAAGGCGCGTTAGACGGCTTGACTCAACGGGAGAAAGTTCGCGGCGAGGTGATCTGCCGCTTTTGCGGCAGCGATTGTGTACACCGGATTTATCGGGAGACCTTCCTGCAAAGGCAGGTGTATCCGCTTTTCGGCTTCTATCCGTGGCAATGCAGGATTTGCGCTACAAGAATGATTCTCCACAAGCGCAGCCTGGCAAAGTCATAAATGGCGCCGGTTTACAGCGGTTCCACAGTTGCTGTATCCCGAAGCCGGGATGCTAAGTGGCTTTTTCCTCAAGAAAAAGCCACCTTCAAAAGCACCAGAAATGGCTGCATGTACTGTGGAACCGCTCTCAGCCTCCATTTGCCTCTGCTCAGGAGCGGAGGAAGTTCTTGGCCAGAAAAATCACATTGGCCGGCCGCTCGGCCAGGCGGCGCATGAAATACGGATACCACTCGGTGCCGAACGGAACGTATACCCGCACGTTGTATCCCTCGGCCACCAGCTTGCGCTGCAAATCGCGGCGTACCCCATACAACATTTGAAACTCGAAGTGGCTGCGATCGATCCCGTGCGCCGCGGCGTAAGCCTTGATCGCGGCGATAATCCTTTCATCGTGCGTGGCCAGCGCGTTATACACCGGGCTGTCGAGCAGCATCTTGCCCAACGCAAGAAAATTCGCGTCCACCTCCGGCTTCCGCGGAAAAGCCACATCCGGCTGTTCGTCGTAGGCGCCTTTGCAAAGCCGAATGCGGATGCCGTCGGCCAGCAGTTGTTCAACGTCGGCCTGCGAG
>Ga0335074_10012915_pt1 | contig 11725 bp, 12 predicted proteins | sample Lox_Sample_23_FD_206715 | JGI IMG/M metagenome (GOLD analysis project Ga0335074, IMG submission 206715) | Soil microbial communities from Loxahatchee National Wildlife Refuge, Florida, United States - Lox_Sample_2.3 | ecosystem: Environmental > Terrestrial > Soil > Wetlands | place: USA...
ATATGTGCAGAGTTGGCTGTCGCCTGGCGTCCCGGGAGTTACCCGTCTGAATCGCTGAGCGAACGAGCACGCCCAACGAAGCCATTGGCGCGGCATCGTGCGTTTGTCTGCGAGGTAAACCCAAAATTCGATCCACGCGGCACTTTCGAGCAAGCCTGTATCCAATTCGACGAACGGCGCGATCCAATCACGGTAAGGATTTCCTGTCTGCTTCAAGGAGTGCGTCAATACCGTCAGACTATCCATACGCCATGCTTCGAACGGATCGCCACGCCATCCGGGAATCGGCGAATTGAAAGCGACGACCGTTTTGTCCATCGACGGGTTGCGTTTCCAGTTTGCGTCGATCATCTCCCTGCGAGCGTTAATCGCTTGCGCTTGCGCGCCTTGAATCATCGCCCCTTCCATCGTTTCAAGATACTGCGCTTCGCGTTCAGGGGCTTTCTTGCAACGCACCCAGAATCCGCCGGTAGTTTTTTTCCAATCATTCAACAAGCGATTAAAAAATTGTAGGTCTGGCTCCGGCCTTAGCCATTCTGGATGCGCCCACTCGATCGCGCGAAGCAGCTCCATACTTTCGGAATATGCCTCGGGCATTAAACGGCGGAATGCCGAATTCGTCATCAGCCGAACGATTGCGTCCCTCAACGCCCCGTTCTTCAGCCGCAGCGCTTCGTAGACAACGGCTGGTGCAATCAGGATATTGGTTTTGCCTTGACGAGCATGACGCACCAATGCACCTCCGGCGCATTCGTCGATGACGTATCGCCAGAGGTTTGAATCCAATAGGACCGAAAATCGTGACGGCGAACTTACCGGACGGGGAATGTTAGAACTCATTGCGGATTATTTGGAGAAAACTCTAAACGTCCGGATATGTGCAATACCCAGACGAAATCAGACAGCGAATTATGCATATCATTTGCGAAGATGACTAGGCGAGCAAGGCGATTAGGCTGGGCCGCCCACGCAGTCGCGGGATTGCCTGCTGCATGACAGAGGCAAAGAACCCATCGAAATCCAGGTCCCATTTCTCGATGGTCTCCAGCTTCCGCATGTGCATCCCCGTCGGGAGCGGTATGTAGAACAAAAGGGGAACATGAGAGCCAATGCGGAGATTGCCGGCTATTTTCTCCGCATATTATGCGAAGAATATCATTGCGCGCGCGGAGAAAGCCTGCTATAATCTCCGTGAAAGGTGCGGAGATTATGACCCGCTACATCCACGAATTACCCGACTGGCCGAAGTTTCGGTGGGATAGCCGCAAACTCGCAGAGAAGCTTGCCACGACGGTCCGCCATCAGGGCTATCTCGTTGGCCGCATCAGCGGCTTCGGCCTTGAGCTTCGCGGTGAAGCCGAGCTTCAGACACTCACGGAAGAAGTCGTCAAATCAAGCGAGATCGAAGGCGAAAAACTCAATCGCGATCAGGTTCGTTCTTCGCTCGCACAGCGCCTCGGGATTGACATAGGCGCTCTCACGCCTGCTGCGCGCAATGTGGATGGTATCGTGCAGGTCGTGCTTGATGCCACGCAAAACTATGACAAGCCAATCACGAAGGAGCGGCTGTTCGGCTGGCACGCATCGTTGTTTCCAACAGGGTTCAGCGATAATTACAAACTCACCGTTGCTGCATGGCGCACGGGCGAGAAAGGGCCGATGCAAGTCGTTACCAGACGACGAGGCAAATCGGACCTTGTGCACTTCGAGGCTCCGGACGCCAAGCTCGTCGATGGTGAGATGACGGCGTTCATCGATTGGTTCAATCGCGACGTACCAGGTCTCGATCTGGTGATGAAAGCGGGTATCGCCCATCTCTGGTTTGAGACCATCCACCCATTTGAAGATGGAAATGGCCGTATTGGCCGCGCGCTAGCCGACATGCTGCTCGCACGGTCGGAGCGAAGCCCGCAGCGATTCTACAGTATCTCAGCACAGATCAAGGCGGAGCAGGGAAAGTACTACGACCATCTTGAAGAAACCCAGAAGGGCGACCTCGACGTAACGGACTATCTCGAATGGTTTCTTGAATGTCTCGGTCGTGCTTTCGATGGCGCAGAAGGGATCCTCGCAGATGTAATGAGGAAGGCCAAGTTCTGGGAACTGCATCGTGGGCAAGCCTTCAATGAGCGGCAAAAATTGATGATCGACAAGCTGCTCGACGGCATCGATGGCAAGCTCAATTCGTCCAAATGGGCGAAGATGGCAAAAACCTCGCAGGACACAGCCGGTCGCGACATCGAAGGTCTTCTGCGTGCCAATGTTCTTGTGCTGCAACCTGGCCGCGGGCGAAGCACAAGCTATGCTTTGGTCGCAACGCAAGCGGACATATTAAGTGTAATTGCTGATTATGCCCGGGCCTATTCGGATATGTCGGCTTATGGCGAACGCCCATCAACGAATGCAGATGAGCGGAAACGGAAAATCGAGCAACTGGCCCAGCGGGTTGACGCCTTGGCGTCTGCAGAAATGGATGGAGAGGCGCGCTATCGGGAGTTCGAAAGCATATTGAACGAATTCCACAAGACCGGATTTCATCCGGATCAACACTTGATAGACGTTCTAGCGTTCATTACTCAACAGACGAGCCGCTAGTAAGTTTTAGTACGGAAGCGAAAGCTTGATTGGTGCCAAGGGTGTAACTCACATCCCATTCAATTTCGCATATACTTTGACGTGTGAGGTTAGCTCGCGCTGACGAGCGTCGTTTCCGACTACCTCGGCCACGGCTAACCCGACCATGATTGCGGCGTTACACGCACAATTGAGTGAGTCCTGGACACTGTCGATATCAGGCGCGAATCTTACCCCAGCGAGCGTCGCGCCGCGACCCGCGATAATATATCTATCAAGGGCCGAAATCGAGGGATGGGCTGCGTCCCCGGAAAGCACCTTATAGTACAGGTATGCATCACCAACGCCACCGCGCTCTGCGAGTCTCTTCCATTCCAGTGGGGAAAGCTTTCCCCACCGCTTATCCATTTGCTCGACGCGCTCGCGCAACTTGTCCGCCGCGTTTGGCCCTGAAAAGTCCAAGCGTGCTGGCTCTTGCAGCAGCCATCGTGCTTTCGATTTTGTGCTTGCCTGTTCGCCTTCCTCCATCTCCGATATAAATTTGTCTGGCTCTTTGCGAAGCGTAGCCACGCAAAAGACGTTTTCATACATGCACCGGGCAAGTGTCCTGGCCTCCACGGTCATGCCCCCTTCCGCTAAGAGGATAGTTCCCTGAAAATTTGAGAGTGTCCGGACATGAAATAGAATCGCAAAGAGGTGTTGTACAACGACTTCCTTACCGGGTTTGAATTCCGACAGCATGAGTTGGCACGTGCGATTTATGTCCTCCGCCAGCCGGAACCAGATCGAATGAACTCTTCTGCATTCCTGGATGAAGTCTTTCAACTCCGGGCTGAGAAAACCAATCGCATCAAAAGACGTGGACGTATCGAACATTGGGTGCTCCTCACGGGCGCACGATAACATGGCGCACGCCATAACGCTGGCAAATTTCGCGCTGTCACGACGGCGTGCGCCTCGTCATCGCGAGAACCCGGCGAATCCGGCGTAGGTTTTCGAGGGCGAGTTCGGCGTCGCTTTCGGGAAGAGTTGGCAGCTCGGCGGAGATTTGCGCGTGGAGCGCAAAGAGTTCTGCGCGTGTCAGGCTAAACAATTGGCTCAATGAATAGGTCTGCATTTTTCTTTTCCTTCGTTTGCGGCCGCGTAATTGCGGCCGCCCGGCCAAGACACGGCGCCGAAGGAGGCGGGCCGCATCCCGTGCGACCGGAACGAAGAGAAGGAGTGCTTGCACTTGCGGCTAGCGAGCCGACAGAAGGCGTTCGATGGCAGGACTAAGGCGGCAGAGCGGTTGGAAATGGAAAAGAAGTGCGCGCCGTTTTCTGAGGCAAACCCTCGTCCCAATTGTGCTAGCTTGCGCAATGCCAGGGAAATTTGATGACGCGACAGCCCGGATCACCAACTCAACCGGTTTCACATGAGGTAACCTTGGCCTCGTCATGCGCGTACAATGACCGACCATTTGATTTGCTTCGTCGATCCGTGAGGTAAAGCTGCGGCGCGTTGCTTCGCAAAGGGGATCTAGGGAGTTCACCGGCCCCAGGGCCGACGATCACCCGCGCAATTTTGGATATCGCGGGGCTGCCGGGACTCGCCTTACACTCGGAGCTTCGGATTCTAAGGAGCATGCTGCCGTGTGGGACAAGGACCCGACCGAGGACCTCATCAACCACGGCTATTTTCATATCACCCAGCCGGGACCGCTTCATGCGCCCGTCCAGGCTTTTTCCATTCATCGCGACGAGAATCTTGATCTCGTTTTGGAAACTCAAAGCGCCGATGATTCCGTATCGACGTCTCCCAACATCCCCGCCGGGACCATCCGGATCGCGAATGAACGGGTAGAGCTGACAAATATCGGCAATGTAAGCGCAGCTTTTGTCGGTATTCTTACGCGAAGCGTGTCCACCAGCCATGACGAGCGGGGCATTCCGGTTAAGCGCGAGGTCGCCAAGGTACAGCGGATCGAAGGCTCCATGCCCGGGGCTGGCCCCGCGCTCTACACCGTAGATTGGCTTTCAAACGTCTCGGGCCATAGCCTGCTGCTGCCCGATTTTGTGCGTACTGAGGCCAAGACCACGACCACGAGAACGTTTGGCAGCGACGGTCTGGTGCGCGTCGGCAATGACGAGACAAGTTCGTTCGGGCGTTCCGCCGTCAAATTGACCGTGTCGGGCGTCGAGCTGTTCCTGTGTGTCACAGGCGAGAAATCAGATCAGCTCCGACCCGGCTACATTCTCTATCTCCGAACCCCCGATGCGGACTTTCGCAGAAAAGTCCGCGACTGCCTTTCTTACGCGCTCGGAATATATCTCGTGCATCTCGGAACAACGACGTACACCAGCGACTGGCACACGGTAGAATTCTCTTCCATCTCTGCCTACAGCATGGACATGAAGGCGTTCCGGCTTGTCAATTTGCCGCCCGCGCCCTTGCACGAAACCTGGCGGGACGGCGTTGACGCGCGAATGCTTTCGTGCGCGGTAAATGGCATCTTCGCGTCTTACGATGACCTGAAGTTCGGCAATCTAGCCTGGGCATATTGGCATGCGCAGGCGGCAACGCCGCATATCGCTGGTGTGCATTTCGGAGCGGCCATCGAGGCGCTCTTGCGGCGCTATTCAGAGCGGCACCCGGATTCCATTCCATCAAAGCCGATTCCCGATACCCAAGTATGGAAGAGTTTCTCCAGGCAGGTTGCCGCCCTTATCGCAGAGCTTCGGGTTGATGACGCTTCGAAATCCCTGTTGATGTCGTCTCTCGGCTCATTCAATCGCCTGCCACTCAAGGCGCTCCTGGAAAAGGTCGCTGGTCATCTTGGCATCACTCTCGGCAACGAGGAGTTATCGGCCTGGAAACGTCGCGACGACGCTGCCCACGGCAACGACAGAGAACCCGGCGACGAGTTAAATCTCATTCGCGATAACAAGCTGCTGCGGATCTTGTTCAACAGGCTTCTTTTGCGGATGACGAACGCAAGCGACCGCTATCACGACCATTATACGATCGGCCATAAGGTGCGAAAACTCGAAGAGCCAACCTCCTGAAGCTCTGACTCTGTACGCTAATCTCAGCGCCCGCCGTTTTTGGGCGCGTCCCCCGCAAGCGTGGGACCGGGCTCTATGCGCAAGCGCACCGAACCCGCAAGCGGTTTCGGCCCATGCGGGTGACGATCCCATCGCGCGGGTTAATGACCTGCTTTCGATTCGGCAACGTAACGGCAAATGCCACCGATTGTTCAGAAGAGGTCCGTAACGCTTTTCGCGGAAGGCAACTTTGGAAGCGCTAGGTGCCAGTGTTCGGAATGTAGCTTAAAATCTTATAGGTCACGAAACCGAAGCAACCGCAATATATGGCCATCACTATCCAATAACCGAAGGGGTTTTTTGATCGATCGATTTTGAACTCCGGAGTGGCTACGCCCGCCGTAAAACTAATCGTCTTGGAGGTCAGACCATCAATGATCATGTACGAGAGTAATGCAAAGATGAACAAATACCCTTCCGCCAATCTTCTTGGCGGCACATTAGGGGGCCATATCCAGTTACCTAAGCTCATGTATCGCAATTAGCACTGGAATCGCCCTCAGGGAAGGCTGAGTCTCAGCGCGGCATCGCAATTCAAAGAGTTCAAAAGTGGCACTCGAATTACCTGGGACGCATCATGTGCTTCGGTGTGCGCTCCCTTCGCAATGCGAAACCGCGCTGCATTGGGTTATGAAACGTAACTGAGCAATTGCTGGGTAGCCAGAACAAGTAGGCCAAAATATACAATCATGATGAACCAATAGCCCCGCGGATTTTTTGACCTGTCGCAGAGATTGTCCGGCCCGTTAATACCCATCTTAAATCCCGTCTTTCCCGTATGCCATGCCCCACTGAGCATGTATACGAGCCACCCGCATATGAACAGATAGCCCTCAACCATCCGTTTCGGGGCCGCCTCATATGGTAGTATGAAAGAGCCAATACCCATGACTCCATTATATCAGTGTACAGATTAATTAGGAAGTGACATCCGGAGTGCAGATGCGAAATTGGTGGAGACATTGCGTCGTGTAATCATATTGACGTAATTGCATGCCATTTGGTCTATCTCGCCTTTGGATAATGTATATTTCGATAGCCTGCGGTATACTTCCCTCGGTAGGGCAGAACCGCATTGCTCATTGTACACTTTAGCGAGCGCCTTTGCTCCACCCGGATATGAATTGATCTGGACCGCTGGCAATTCGGAAGCTAATTTCTTGTCGTCAGCGTTAAGCTGCGCGACTGCGGTTCCTGCTTCTTGCGAATACCGATTAAAGGCAGTCTCCTGAATCTGCGCCCATTTTGGGTTGTTCGCCAGTTCCGCGCCTTCCCAGCGTTCTGCTCCATGAACGACAGCAGTTTCAAGAGCTGCATAGGTAATATAGTCTTGCTCAATCTTATCGAGCTTTTCGTCTCCGGTTTTGGGGAAGTGGACGCGGTCGGGCTTGGTGATCACCTTATAGTTGTTGTCTGGCGGATCAGCACAAAGCACGTTTGAGGCAAGCCCAGTCAGTCCAAAAACCAGCGAATCGATCTCAAGCGGTATAGAAACAATGTTGGTCTTCGAAAGATGGTTTAGTGCGAAGGCACCAAACTGCGCCGCACTCAGCAGAAAATCTGCTGTTTGTCCAGATAATTGATCGTTTTGGGTCAGCGCCGCAGTCAGCACTCTTGTGCCGACGAATAGACCGATATTCTGTACAGCATTAGACCGACCCTCTGCCACTATCGCCGCCGCCTCAAACGCTTGTGAAACGTCCTGGAAGCTGACACCAAATTGGCAAAAAAGCTGCTTTTCTTCTGGCGATAGGAGCGTCGCGGTTACCGTCGAAGTCGCAGTATTCGATGTTCCTCCGGTATTTGTGAGTGTGAATTGGAAAGTGCCCTGCGGCGCGCTCAACTCTGGAGTAAATGTCACGACAGTGTTGGGAAAACCCTTGACTGTTCCTCCTGTCAGCGTGCCAACCAAGGTTGCCTTGTAAGGATAGCCTGTTGAACCTTTGCCAAGGTCAATTCGGACAGGTTTGAAGTGTATCGAATAGGCATATTCATCCACCGCGATCGGCGGTGCCGAGCGACTTCCGGTAACCGCCCACTTTCCGAACGTGTAGTTGTATGCTTGGTTGTAGTATTGTGGCTCCTTCGCGGTGGTGAATTGAACCCAATCCCGTATATTGTCTGCGCAGCAAGTGCCGATCGACACATCTTCATATTGCCGGGGGCATTCGGGATAATCATTCCCATCAGCACACAGCAGCCCGACACTTCCTTCCGTTATTTTACCATCCTGAAACGTCAGCGCTACGCCGTCATTGCCTTCGTCTGGTGGGAAATTGAATGTGTAGCCATTAAAGGATTCTTGCGCGGCTTTCAGCTTGTACGGAAAGGTCTCTTCGTTGAGGATTATTTCCCCGGTGTAGTGTTTTGGGAATGAGCCGGCATAAGTGAAAGACACCGAAAGATTACCTGACGGAAGGCAAGACCAATTGGGGTTATGTTGCTTTGCGCGCTCCCGTTCGCATGCGCGCACATCGAACTGCGCACCCTTGTATCCAAATGTAAAGCCTGCCTTTGCCGCATGAGCTGTGCAGAGAGCGGTTGCGGCGACTACAGCGAACTGCGTCAGCCGCTGGTGCATTCTCTTACAAATGAACGGCGAATACGCTCTAAAGTCTTTCGATACCCTCACGACACGCTCCCGGTCGCTCAAAGGGTAGGCACTATACCAGTTCGCTCAGGGCGCAACAGTCTTCACGCGCCATATACGAGTGTATGAATTTGCGTGGTCGTTTCTGGTCTTAGACCTCTTGGGCTACACTGGTAGGCGGAAGCCAAATTACAATGAAACCTACCCATATGCTGGGAGTTTGGACGCGTCGCTTCGCGACCGGGCTCTACTCGGCCCGTCTAGCGGGCCTCACCGAATCCGCATTTGCGGTTTCGGCCCATACGGGTCACGATCCCATCGCGCAAAATTAGCGCTTCGCGGACTCGTTTTTTCGTCCTAAGGGGCTCTGCCCCTCGCGCGGGCAAGGGTGAAGTGCGCTTTGGCGCACCTCAGGCTGCGTATCCCCAAGCTTCGGTCGCTTTGCTCCCTGCCAGCTTGGGTGATCCCCCTCGCGGCCTTCGCCCATTGCCCTTTCTACCCCGCGGTCTCGGCGACGCCAGGGTTTCGCAGCGCAGCGCTGCGCGAAACCCGGAGGCAAGGACATGGGACTCAAATTCATCTGGATCGATGGCCGCCAATATATGTGGCGTGACGTGTTGCGGCTACGCCGCGAACAGGTGCGGGCATATGCGCACGCAAGACAGCCCGCACTCTTTGAACTCAAAGACGACCGGCGACCGGCTGCCGAACGTACGGCGGCAGGACGGTTTCTTGAGCCGTCGCTTTTCACGCAATCCGGACGGAGGGCGTGAATATGAGCGCGAACGCAGCACGCAGCGACGTTTACACGCGAGTCACGAACAGAATCGTGGCGGACCTTGAGCAGGGAGTTAGGCCCTGGCTGAAGCCTTGGAGCACCGACAACGCCGCCGAGCGCATCGCGCGGCCCCTGCGCGGCAATGGCCAGCCCTACAAGGGAATTAACGTCTTGATGCTTTGGGGCGAGGCACTCATGCACGGTTACGCTTGCCCAATCTGGATGACATACCGTCAGGCGCAGGAACTGAACGGACAGGTGCGCAAGGGCGAACACGGCGCGCTTGTCGTGTATGCCGACAAGATCACGCGCCCCGAGCTTGACTTGGACGGCGACGAAACCGCCCGCGAGATTTATTTCTTAAAGGGCTATACGGTCTTCAATTGCGAGCAGATCGAGGGCTTGCCCGCGCATTTCTATGCGAAGGCGGAGCCGAAGGGACCGGCGCCAGAACGCATCGCCGTTGCCGAAAGCTTTGCCGCTCATACGGCTGCAACGATCCGAACCGGCGGAAATCGCGCCTTCTACTCGGTGTCGGATGATTATGTGCAGATGCCGCCGCTGGAATGCTTCCGCGACGCGGAAAGTTATTACGCCACGTTACTGCACGAGCTCACGCACTGGACGAAGCACGAAGCCCGGCTCAGCCGCGAATTCGGGCGCAAGCGCTGGGGCGATGCCGGTTACGCAACCGAGGAATTGGTAGCGGAACTTGGCGCGGCATTTCTTTGCGCCGATCTCGGCATAACGCCCGAACCGCGCGAGGATCACGCGGCCTACCTCGCACATTGGCTGGAAGTGTTGAAGCAGGACAAGCGCGCGATCTTCACCGCCGCCGCGCACGCGCAGCGCGCGGCGGATTTTCTGCACGGGTTACAGGCGAAGGAGGCGTGAGGGCAAAAATGTTGCGAGCCGTCCACGGACGGCTCGCCTGTTTATTCAAGACTTAGCCCGCATGCGTGGCGTTGTAGGTGTGAACCGCCTCGTTGACGGCATTCGCCACGGTTACTTTCTCGCGCTGGCTATCCTCCAATGCGGCGTTAGCCTCTGGTCTGCGGCTGAAGTGGTTAGCTGCGAATCTATTCAGACAGTCTTGATAGTGATCGATGCCACGCTGGTATTCGTAAAACTGAGCGTTCGCCGCATCTAAGTCTGTCTTTGTCGCGGTCGTGCCGTCGGGCACCTGAGGTGACCCAGGCTTCGAGCATCCAAAAATTTCGGCGGCCGCGAAAAACGGTGGCGACGTTGCCTGCGGCGCTTCCGTTGGTGGCACCGCTATATCATCGCCGGACACTTGAGCCGGCACTTCTTCACCAGTCCGCCGCACCGGCAACCCTTCGCGGTCATTCGAGCGCGACGATTCGGAATTGGAGGGGGCGCGCTTAATCGGAGAACCGACGTCTGGCTGAGACTCGCCGTATGGCGTCGCGTCCGGAACATCGCCGTTGCCGCCCGGCGAACGTTCTGCTGGCAACCCCGCAGCCGGGGGGGCGATCCCGGCCGGGTGGCGCGAACTTGAGGCAACGAAGGAGGCTGCGATGATAAGCGCAAAGATAACGCCGGCTACCCCGGCTGCTACCGCACCGCCCTTGCTCGTTCCACCCGCCCGGCCTGGTCCAGCGTCTGGGTGCCACGCACCATAATCGGATTTTGTGTGCTTAACTGGCGGGTTGATGATGCTGGCCTGTTGAGCCATTGAGGCCCTGATTCCTTTGCCCCATTCATGGGCTCGGTTGGGTCCGCCAGTGCCCGGTGCGCAGCCCACGATGCCGCGAAGGATTTCGCCATTGGTGTTGTCAGTCATGGTCATCACCGGTCTTCAAAAGCAGGCTGGGACCTTTCCCAGCCTGATTTCCGATGGCATCGTTTCGCAGGCGAATCGGCAATAGGGGACGGTTGCGAAAGGCATCCCTTAAGTTGCGAGTGCGACACCCTGAATTTTACGGGATCATGCGGGCTATGGACATCAGGCCGACGCGCGAAGAGGCGGCGAACAATCCTTCAGAGTTCGCGAGACTAATCCGCTGGATGAGGGCCTCGAAATTAAGCCAGCTCGAGCAGGAAAAATTTGGTCATCGAATTGGGCTCGACAGGTCGAGCATGTCGCGGAAGGTAAACGAGGCGTTAACCGCCAACGGCCCTGACAAATTCACGCTCGCCCAATGCGAACAGGGCACAACGATTGCCTTTGAGGAGAGTTTAATGACGCAAGCACTACGCGAGGAATTTCAGACCAGTGCGGGGTACTTGTTCTACGCAATGGCGGAATACTTTGGCGTGAACGATGCTCGGCTTGAGAGCTTGCGCGCGAACATCGGATCGACTTACGAACTTTGGCGACATTCTCTGGACAATCCGGGCGAGTACGTGCGCGGAAAGGTCCATTGTTCGATTGGAACTCGTACAAATTCGATACGTGTAACTGAAACCCAACCGAAAAAATCCAAGGACGGGCAACGCTCAGGGAATGAGGAGACAACTGGCTATATGCTGCCGCTCGGTGATACGTATTGGATGATCCTCAACCATGTGGCCAGCCACGAGCCGCGGATAACGATGTTTCATTCTTATAGGATTGAGGAGACGAGGCGTGTGGTAGCCGATGTGGTGCATAGAGAAAATAAGATCATTCATATGGATGGCTTCGAAATGGGAATCGATAGCAGCAAAAAGTTTCTTTCCCCCATTTATATCGAGCTT
>Ga0335074_10012916_pt1 | contig 11725 bp, 15 predicted proteins | sample Lox_Sample_23_FD_206715 | JGI IMG/M metagenome (GOLD analysis project Ga0335074, IMG submission 206715) | Soil microbial communities from Loxahatchee National Wildlife Refuge, Florida, United States - Lox_Sample_2.3 | ecosystem: Environmental > Terrestrial > Soil > Wetlands | place: USA...
TTCCTGCTCGTCGTCGCGCTCGCCACCACGATGACCGTTCCCGTCGTCGGGACGCTGTTGGTCTTCAGCCTGATGATCGGCCCGCCCGCCGCCGCGCGCTCGTTCACCAACCGACCCGGCGTCGCGCTCGGCCTGTCCGTCGCGTTCGCGCTGATGAGCGTCTGGGCCGCGATCGCGATCTCCTACAAGACCAACTATCCGATCGGGTTCTTCGTCGGCACGATCAGCGCCGCGCAATACATCCTCGGACGGGTATGGGCCGCCGTCCGGCAGCGTCGAGCGCCGACACTCGGACGGGCGCCGGCTGCCGCGCCAGCGTCATGAGGCACGACCGCCTCACCAGAGCTCCCCATGTAGAGCCAGCGGATCAACATGAGATTCCGCCTTACAATCGTGGCATGGAGCAGAACCCAGACGCGCATCGATGGATTGAGCGAGCGCTCGACGCGCTCGCCGACGCCGGTTACCGTCGCGGTGGCGCCCGCCGAGAGCTCCTGGCGCTGATGAGCGAACAGCGCTGCGCGCTCTCCGCACTCGAGATCGAGGAAGCGCTCGCCAGCGGCACCCGGCGCGTCTCGCGGGCAAGCATCTACCGTATCCTCGAGGAGCTCGAGGAGATCGGCGTCGTTCAACGCGTGGACATCGGCTCCGGCATGAGCCGGTTCGAGCCCGTCCGCCACGGCCGCGGCCACCACCACCACCTCGTCTGCGACCGCTGCGGACGACTGGAACCATTCTCCGACGAGGGACTCGAGCGCGCGATCAAACGCCTCTCCGAACGCGTCCCGCTCGAGGTCGCAGAGCACGAGGTCGTGCTCCACGGCGCCTGCAACGCCTGCGCCGCCTGAACAAGGGAGGCAAACGACGCCCGCACCGCGTATCACGGAGCCGCCGATCGTGCCGCGCCTGGGCGGGCAACGGTGAAACCGAAACGCCGCAAGACTGCTCAGTCTGTAGGCGCGCCGCCAGGTTGGATTGGATTCGCTTAGCGGCGTCCCGCGAGCCGGCGGCTCCGGTCGGTCATGCCACACCTGATTGCCGGCGCTCTATGAGGCGGAGTCCGGCACGCCGCGCAGGATCACCTCATGACTCGTCAGGCGCATCCCGAGGCGGCGGCCGACGGCGGCGATCGCGTCCTCGAGCGCCTCGTCATCAAACGGACGGACCTCACCGCTCCGCTCGTCGACGATGTGATGGTGATGGCGCTCAGGATCGGCAATCTCATACCGAGCGATCCCATCGCGCCCGTCCAGGCGATGCAGCAACCCCAGCTCGAACAGCTCGTCAAGCACCCGGTAGACCGAGGCCGCCGAGGCCGACCCCTGCCGGCGAAGCAGATCTGTGATCTCCTGGGCGCTCATCAGGCACTGCCCCTCCCGCGCGAGCAGCTCTACCACCGCCGTGCGCGCCGCTCCCGCTCGCAGCCCGGCGCCGTTCAGCCGCCCCTCCGCACGCTCAAGCCAACGGTCACGGACGTCGGTGTCCATACCCCAAAGACTACCGTAGATGAGAGCAAGTCCCATCTACGGTAGTCTTCGGGGCGGAACTACTACGGCACCCTTGTGGCCCAACCGGTCAGGCGTGCACCGTGACCGTGCCGTGGTCATCGCAATGCCCGCCGTGCGGGTGATGGAGATGCTCGCCGACGAGATAGTCGACGTGATCGCCATGGGGAACCTGCTCGTGACCGCAATCGGGGCCATGAACATGCGCGGCCTCATGCCGACCGCAGACGTGCTCGGGCGTGCAATCCGCCGGGTTAGCGGCGCCTACCCCGAGGACATGCTCGTCGACGTGATCGCCGTGCGGGTGATGCAGATGCCCGTCATGCAGATAGTCGACGTGGCCCTCGTGCTCGATCGCCGTGTGCCCGCAATCGGCTCCATGCGCGTGCGAGTGGCCTGCGTGAATGCTGTGCTCAGAATCAGTCATGGCCACAACCATAGATCCGGCCACACCCGCCGCCAAATCGGTGGGGATGAGAAGCACTCTCACATCGTGTGCACCGAGCTTCTCGACCGATGCCGTCCGGAGAGTCGAGAACGATCCTGGTTCAACGCCCGCATCAGCCCCACCGACTCTCATCTTCCTATTTCGCCTCTCCCAGCCACAAGTTTCGTGGCCGGATCCAGAACCGCTCCCGAGCCTAAACGAACAAAACCATGCCACCGGCCAAAGCGGGCACACGCCTCGACCGCCGGCCTCCCGCTTCGCGCCAGAAGCGCGACCCCTCGGACCAGGCTTGGTGGCTCATGTTGAGAAGCACGCCATCGTTGCGGGGGCCCGGCCTAACAAGGCGTCGAACGACACGTTGTGCGGCTCGTCGCGCTCAGCTTCCTCGTGCTCGCCTCCCACATCGCGCACGCGATCCGCACCCTGATCGCCGGCGAGCACCCCCACACGAGCTGGCTCGGCATCGGACTATCTGTCTCCAGCATCATCGTCATGCCCCAACTCGGCAAGGCCAAGCACCGCATCGGCCACCGCCTCGGATCCGGCGCAACCGCTGGCGAAGGCACCCAGAACCTTCTCTGCGCCTACCTCGCCGCGGGAGTGCTCGCAAGCGTCGCGCTCAACGCCCGGATTCGCCTCTGGTGGGCCGGCCCCGCCGTGGCGCTCTCCATCGCCGCCCACGCCATCAAAGAAGCCAGCAAACCTGGCGGGGCGCCAGTTGCTGCCGCGGCCTCCCGATCGACATCAACCGCACCGGCGGCTGCGCCGACGACTGCTGTCAGTGATCGGTTTGGACTTGCCCGATCCGCCGCGCGCCAACGAGCGAGGGTGGGATCGCATCACAACGACCGAGCAGGCAGGCGCTCCCCGCGCACACGATCACCCGGCGTCCAGACATCCTTTGATGTCCTGACGAGCCCACCGGCGCCGACACCCCCCCCAACGCGCGCCGACCGGCGTGCCTGCAGAGATCTCGTTAGCGATCACGTCGAAGCAGTAGTCCGCGGGGAGGTTGGCCCGACCCTCCGTGTTGAGCAAAACCGAGCGCGTCGCCGCCAGCGTGATCGGGGTCCCACACAAACTCGTGCTCGGCCAGCAATCCAACACTGTCCCGCCCCGCCACCATCCTCCTGATTGACCCTGGCAGAGCGTGAGCCTGGATTCAGAGTGCTGGTCCGGACGAACAGCAGCGGCGGCGCGGCGCTAGCCAGACCGCTGCACCGCCCGGGCATTGCACAAGTCGATGCAGCTCGCAGCGGGCGGCGGGGTCCTCACAGCTGCTCTGCGAGGCGAAGCAACAGCGGCCCCTGACGGCGTGCCGCTTGCTCAGACTCGCAGCCGCAACCGTCAGCAAGCGCCGGCGGTGACGCCCGGCCTGCGGTGGATCGCCTCAGAGCAGCAGTCAGAGCCGCCCGCCTCGCGTCGTCACTTTGCCACGATCTCGATAGCGAGCTTTCCGCCGCCCCGGTTGCCGCCCGCTGATCGAAGCGGTCACGCCGTCGATGTCGCCGGGCAGGGTGCGCGCGGCCGGTGTCGGACAATCTCGGCAGCGCCTCACCCTCGCGCAGCACGGCCCCTCTGGTCTGAGAGCGGTCGCCCGGGGCGGCGGCACCGACCGCGGCGGTGGCGAGCAGGCCACCGCGGAAGCGAGCGCCGCGTCGGCGTCGAGGTCGCCCTTGGGCAGGATTCGGAATGTCTCGCCATTGCGATGGCGCCGTGTCTTCCGGCATCGCTGACAAATGCAATCCCGGACGAGATCGGCGGCGCCTCGCTACTCAGCGGTTGCCGGGGGTGCCGACCTCGAGAGGCGGGACCGCCCCAAATGGAGTCCGGTCGGTGGGCGTCCCCGTCGGCCCGGCTCTGGCGGGCTGAACTCAGGAGCCGTCGGGGTTCAGCCATTCCGGCCGGTTGTGGTCCCGACGGACCTTAGCCCGAGGAACACCTTCCATCGGGCCGTTGAACGCCCACAGAATCTGCGATATCTCGATGCCCGTGTCCGTCGCCAGGTCTACCGCGATCTCCTCGAGTTCCTCCGGGAACTTGTGCCCGAGCATCATCCCGCCTAGCGCGTCTCCGTACACCACGAAGGCGTACCCGTCGTCTTCGCTGACCTCGACGAAGCGGAACTCGTGCTCGTTCTCCCAGTCGATGAGCTTCACGAAGAAGTACTGGCTTGCATACTGGCGCAGGTGCCGGCGCCCCTGGTCAGCTCCAGGGAGCCCCACATTCAGCGACAGGGAGACATGATGCTCACCGGCTAAGCCAGTCTTCGAGTAGCGCACCGCGCCTGATCGGGAGTCCGGATGACGTTCTGTTAGCTGCGCTTCGACGGTTCTGGTCAGCTTCTCGCGGTCAAAGATCAGGCAAACACCGCGGTGGTTGTCGGCGTAGTGCTGCCACAAGGGCGATCTCGCCCAGCCCATCCCGAAACGGCGATCGGAGTCCTGGATCTGCGTCGCCCACGGGGAGTCGACGCCGAGGCTAAGGAGCTTGCTGTTTTGCCGTAGGCGCGAGAGGATCGCCTGTGCTTCAACATGGGCGAGACCGCTCTCCCTGAGCGCCTCGTCGTCTCCGGGCGGGAGCGTTACACCCGCCCCGATGGCTGGGGCCTCGGCTTCGAGCGGGTCGCTCATCAAGTGGTACGGGCTGAGACGCAACTGCCCAGTGGGAAGGATGTGCTCCGACGCTGTGTGCCAAGTGGTGTAGTGGTAGAAGTAGCGGTCTGGCTGCATCAAGTCCATGGACTGCAGCGTGACGGGCCCGACGGCGGATCGACGTTTGTCCCGCATGTCCGAAGGGACTCACGCCAGCTTGTGGTGATCTCGGGGGGCTGGCGCCCTTCACGGGGACGAATCCCGCGCGACGTGTTGGGTCGCTCTCAGCCAGAGAGTCTCGTCTCGCTGCCGGACTCGCCGTACGCGGTGACTACCTAGGCGAACGCGCGATCGCGTTCGCGACAGCCGGACAACAGGCGCCGCGGGCCCTTCTCCCCCCGCCAGGAACCGCGGGTCGTTCGCGAGCGCCGAGGGCAGGTCGGTTGCTTCCGGCCATCGCTGCGCCCTATGCAGAGCGCTGGGACAGCCTCCTCGAGATGTCCCACTCGCGTTCCAGGTAGGCGACGATCGCTTCCTCGTTGCCCGCGAGGGTCGCGAACCGCTTGTCGAAGGCGTTCGATAGCCAGCTCACGTTGCGCGGGCCCAGCCTTTCCTGGTCCTGCTCGATTGGCGGCGAGGCTTGGGTGGGGCCGCCGGCAGTCAGGTATCGCTTTCCGGATTTGCAGATGGTCATGTCGGCCGAATGACCGCGGGTGGGTGGCTATCGTGGCGGCATGGCGCGGGTAGCGAAACAGTTGCTAGGGCAGTTCGAAGAAGACACAGCCTACGAACGGTTCGTGCTGGACGCCATCGCCACTGCTGGTCAGCCGCCGCAGCCGACCCCGCCCCCTCGCGACGACCTCCGCGGCGGCGGCTTGAGTATGTTCCGTCATGCCTCCGATTGGCTCGCAGCTGACTCAGTGGCACAAGCCATCGGCCGTTTCCGGCCCCTCGGGTTCGGGGCGGCCTACAAGGTCATCGACGTGCTCGTCGAGCTTGTGATGCGACTCAACGGGGCGCCATGCCCTAAAGGACGATGGACGTTCGCGGAGAAGCAGAAATACGTGAAGGCGAGTCGGCCGGCGCGTGTCCCGATCCCCCTTCAAGTGCCCAGAAGTCACTGGCCCAGAATCATGGGACTCTATGGCGCGTTCCTCGAGCCGCGCCACGCGCTCGTTCATCGGCGCGCGACGGTTCAACCGGACGGTGCTTTGGCGGCGGTGTACCGGTCAGGTCAGTCGGTCCCATCGGTGTCGAAGGACGAGCAGGACGCCTTCGTGCAGCTCACGCGGGAGGTTGCATCCGCTGTCATCAGCGCCGATGCCGGGCGAAGGCGCCGCGGTCGAATTGCCTGGAACCTCGACCTCCTTTACCGGCATCACGGTCAGCGCAGGCTCGGCGCGCGAAAGCCGCGAGCGGCAATCCGCGAAATCCTTGTGAACCTCGATCCCGTTGGTCCGGGACGATGGAGGCTCGACGGAAACCTGGTTCATACGCATCTCCGAACTCAGGGGGAGGCGCCAATCGACGCCGACCTGATCGCCTATACGACGGACGGCACTGCGTGCCGGGCTATCTGCGACGAAGTTCCAGACGCCCTGATCGAATTCAACGAAGCAGACCCGCCGGATTGGCTGCAGGTACGTAACACTGGCACGGAGTGACGCGCGCGCATTCGCGTCGCCACAGCTCCCAGCCGTCGCCATCGCATTGGCGACCAGGCGCGACTTTCCGAAGAATGGAGTGCTAGCCGCCCGCCGCAAGCGCTCTGCGCCGGGGGGCGGTCTCCGCGGACTGCTGGTTTTTACCAGTGGAGCGAGGTAGTTGCCGTGACCGGGTTAGGGCGTAATCCGGTGGCGCACGCCCGGCCGTCCGACACCTGCTCTGCCTTCGTCAGGAATACCTCCGTCGCGACGCCGACTCCCCGCTGAACGCGGAACGCATGCATCGGAGCCACGGCCCGTTCGCAGCCCCCGCCGGGGGTACTTACGGAGCGCAGAACATTAGGCATCTGCAGCGTCGCCATAGGCAGCGAGCGCACGCTCAGCTTGTCCACCCACATCGTTCAGCCACGAGGGGGGCTTCCCAGGCCCGACCAGCGTGGCCCGGCGGATGGCTTCGACGGCGGTCGAGGCTTCACTCCAGTCGGTCTTCCCCTCGCGACGCGCGAGCCAGAACCAAGTCCAAGACCGCCGCTGCTTTAGGCCTTGCATCTCCTGGCGAACCACCTGGACGGGACCCCGTGGCGTGGGCACGGTGATGATCTCGGACCGATTGCGAACTGCGCCACCTCGTGCCATACCGACGACAGCGTAGTCGTCGACGACGTCCGACCCGCTCGGATGGGCATTCGCTGCGATCGGGTCGATCGATCAACGTCGCGAGCGCTCGCTAGCGTTGGGGAACTGTATTTCCCTGACCCATCCGGCCGGGCTCCCGGCCGCACCCACGGGGTATGCGAATGGGGAAACGCTCGGGGAAACTGCCGTATTCGGCCGGGCTCTGAGCGCGCGGCCCCATCCGCGAAGCCTAGGGGTAGTACGTGTAGCGGTGATTGCCCATGTAGATGGACCCGCCGCATACGACGCTGTAGTAGTCGTTGCGGTTTGGGCCAGGCGGACCGAGACGCCGGGCCGGCTTGCCGGTGTAGTACTGGCGCATCGATGTGTATTCGCGGTGGCCGGCGCATAGGCGGATGTGGCTGAGCTGCACGACGATTGGGCGCGTGACGAAGTGGCCGGCGCCGCAGGTCGTGGTGCAGACCCACATGTGGCCGACGCCCTTGGCGCTTGCGTGCGGCTGGTTCCAGCCGCTCCACTTGAGCTGGTCGTCCCAGCCCATGCGGCCCTCCTCGATGGTCGCGGGCTGGTACAAGAGCGGAGCGGTCGAGCCGAGCGGCCGGACGAACACGTTCGCGGGTACGTTCAGGGTCGCGGTGTAGCTGTCGTTGAGCCCGAACGCGTCGGTCACGATCAGCGTCGCCGACCAGCGACCCGGGAACGTGTACGTGTGGGTGGCGACGGGGTCAGCGCCGCTGTCGTACTCAGCGCCATCGCCGAAGGACCAGCTGTAGTCGACCAGGCTCCCGGCGCCTGCCGCGGCGTGCGACCCGATCGCGTCGAAGGTGACCGTCTGCCCCGCAGAGGAGCTGCGGAAGGTGGCGACGGGGGGAGCGTCGATGACGAGTCGCTGGCTGGCCTGGCTGCTCAGGCCGTCGCTGTCGGTCACGGTCTCGCTCACGTCGTAGGCTCCGGCTTGAGCGTAGGTGTGCGTGACCGCATCGCCTCGGCCGGCGGCGCCATCTCCGAAGCTCCAGACGAACGAGGCGAGGGCACTCCCGTCGTTGCTCTGGCTCTGATCTTGGAAAGTGACCGCCGCGCCAGGGGCCGGCGGCGGCATGAGGCCGAGTTCGTCGGGATAGAGCCAGTCGATGAGGAACGTGACGGTCGGCGGGCCCGAGGAGACGGTGATGCTCTGCGAGGTGCTGGCGGTCCCGGTCGAGTCAGAGACTGTGAGCGTGACGGTGTAGGTGCCGGCCTGGTCGTACGGCTCCTCGACGTCCTCGCCGGCAGCGCCCTGCTGGGCGGGGTCGCTGTCTCCGTTGCCGAAATTCCACGCGTACGTCGCGTCGGGCGCTGCGACCGACGAGCTCGCGTCGAACTGCACCCAGGTGCCAACGGTCACGCTGCTCGACGGGCTGACCGTGAAGCTCGGCTGGGGTGCGGCCTGCGCGACGCCCGGCACCAACAGCGCACCGAGCGTGACGGCGGCCGACACAAGAAGCTGCGGTGCCTGCCGGGCGAGTCGCTTGCGTGCTTGGCTATGAGCCCTCATTGTTGCCCCCAGCGCTTCGTGCGCCCTGCGAGCAAGATACCGCCTTGGTGCCCTTCTGGCTAATGGTGGTGCCAGGAGAAACCGCCGTTGCCGTGGAAGCTGTCGCGGGCCGCTTAGGAGCCGACAGGGAGAGAGGCCAGGCGCGCCTCACGCAGGCCGCCGTCGGCGTCCACGCGCGAGTACACGATGCTGACGGGCCGCCCGATCAGCGTGCTGCTGCGAGCGCCCGCCAGCGCCCGGACCCGACGGCCCTCGACGTTGCAGATCGCCTGCCACTGGCCGTCGCGGTCCTGGTGGACTGAGAGGAGGACTCCCTGGGCGCCGCAACGCGCCTTGTGTTTGACCCAGGCGGATTGGCGGCCGGGCCGGTAGGCCGAGCGCGGACGCTTGAGCACCGTGCCCTCGAATCCGAGGGCGACCAGCGCTGCATGAGCCTCGACGGAGGCTGGCTGGGTGGTGATCAGCCGGACCCGGTCAGATATGGGCAGGGCGTCGCGGAGTGCCGCATTGCGCTCGCGCCACGGCCGGGCGCGCTGGTCCTCGCTGGCCAGGCGCAGCACGTCGAAGCCGACGAAGGTCAGGCGCCCCACGGCTTCCGCGGAGCCGGCGAACACCGCCCGCGTGACGGCGGCGAAATCCTGGGTGGGGCGCCCATTGCGGTCGCTGAGCACGACGAGCTCCCCATCGAACACAGAGCCGGCAGGGGCGGGGGCGAAGGCCTCCACCAGCGGCCCGACGCGATCGGTCAGGCTCGCGCCATGCCGCGACCAGATACGCACGCGCCCATCCGCGCCGACGTCGACCAATAGCCGAAAACCGTCCCACTTGGGCTCCAGCACCCACTCGCCGCCAGCTGGCCAGCGGCGACCGGAGGAACTCAGCATGGGCACAGGCGCAGGCACTCTCGCGAGCGTAGAATGCGCCGCGCGATGCGGGAAGACCCGGACATCAGAGACGCGATAACGCTGGCCGAGGGCCTCGTCCACGAGTCGACTCGCGCCCAGCAGGACTGGCGGTCGGTCGAGCGGATGGCGGACGAGCTCGCGAGGCGCGCCAGGCATCTCGCGAGCGCCGCCGGGCAGTCTCAGCACACCCAGGACTGAGCCCCACTCAAGAGGCGCAGGCCAGCGGGCGGCAGGCACGCGACCGCTTGGCGCGGGCGACGCGGCTGATGATTGCTGCACCGGATGTCGTGGCTTCCGATCCCGACGGTCGCATGCGAACATGCGTTCGGATGACCTCCGACGGAAGTGCGATCACCCGCCTGCACCGCGCGATCGCCAACCCGCGCGCCTCGGCCACGCAGATCCGCGCGATCGTCGCCGAGCTCCCGGGGCCGGTCGCACTTGAGGATGCCCTCGCGATCCTGCTCGCGCTGCTCGACCGCGAGCCCGAGACGTTCCCGCGAGCGGCTGCTCGGTGGGGGGGACGGCTTGTCCTCGAGCGCCGTCTCCCGCTCGTCGATGCTCAGCTCACGCTCGCGGCGCTGGCCGCATTGCCTGGTCCGGGCGCCGGCGCCGGCGCGGAGGCGCTGATCGAGCTTTCAGAACGCTACGGGCTGCGGCGCCTTGACGAGCTCGTCGGCGACTGGCTCCGCACGCGCTGACCGCGGCAGCGGCGCTGGGCTGCTCACCGCAGTTGGTCGGCGTCGTCGAGTGCGGCGCGAAGCTCCTCGAGCAGCCGCTCGTCTTCGGCGTCGAGCTTTGCCCGCATCTCGGCCACGGCCTCGCGCATCGGCGCGGTGGCGTCATTCTCCGGGGCGTTCGCCACCGCGATGGCGAACGGCAAGAACAGCCGCGCGATCAGCGCGCCGGCACCCTCGGACAGGTAGGCGCGGGGCGCGTCGGCCGGCCGGGCAGCCTGGCGGGCTCGCCGCTCAGCATCCTGCTCGCGCACACGGACGAGCAGCAATCGAGCGTGGGCCAGCTCCTGCTCGTCGAGGTAGCCGTGCTCGTGCAAGCGGACAAACAGATCCTCCATATCGTCCTCAGACGGTCCCTCCACGACGTCGCTGGTTAGGGCCTCGTCGACCTCCACCCGCCACAGCACGCGCGCGCCCGGAGCCCTCCGGTCGACGCGCGTGCCGGCATGCTCGTCCCACACCTCCAGACTGACCACCCGCGCGAGGCCCGGCGCCCAGCCGGTGATGGTCGGCACCGCGGGGTGCTCCCGGTCGCGCAGCCGCGCGTCCAGCCATGCGAGCGCCTCCCCGGCCGTCGCCGTTCGCTCGGTCTGCTCGACAAACGCGAAAGCCAGATCCTCGCTGAACGTCACATACGGCCCTGCCGTCACTTGACCAACCGTACCCCGCCGCTCAACGGGTCGAGTGAGGGGCTCCGCACCCGCATGCCGTTCAGTCGCCGATCTCGAAGCCTCGGTCCAGGTTCGCGCCTGGCTGTGGCTGGTCGAGGCCGACCTGGACGCGGAACCGCCCGATCGCGCGGCGCAGCGGGACGTCCGCGCGGCTGTAGCCGTTGTCGATCTCGCTGGTGATGCCGTTGCTCTCGCGCAGGCCGATCATTCTGCGCCCGAGCGTCTCCCACTGTTCGGCGAGCTTGGGGTCGGCGGGCCGCTCGCCGAGCGCGCCGGTCAGCCACCGCGGTGAGGAGTCAAGCTCGAGCTGCTCGGCCACGCGCCGGGCGTCGAACGCGGCCTGAAGCAGCGCAGGATCATCGGGATTGGCCATCAACTCCTCGAGTGTGAACCGCGCTTCCGCGCGCGCCGCGGCGAGCGGATCGCCCGTCGCCTGTCCCGTTGACGGGACAGGCGCGTCAGCCGCGCGGTCGACCGCTTCCTCACGCAGCCGCTCGATCTCTTCCTGGGCGCGCGCGTCGACGTAGCGGCCGGCGAGGTCCTCGACGACCTCGCTCCACGCTTCGCGCAGCTTACGTCCCGCGGGCTGGGTGCCAACCACGGTCACCCACCCGGGCTGCGCGGCGATGTGCTCGGCGACGGCCGCCGCCCTGGCACGCGCCGTCTCCCGATCGAGCGTCTTGATCGCTTGGGCATGCCTGGTCTGCATGTTCAGGATGCCCTGCGGGTCCGGGTAGCGCGCGGTGATCTCCCCCTGCGCGACGAGCAGCGTCTCCATGCTCTGGCGCTGCGCGAAATCGAGGTCGTTTCCGCCGGCTTGCTGGTGGATCTCCTCGATCATCTCGACGGCCCGCTGCCAGTCACGCGCCGCCTGAAGCGCGTCCTGCATCTGCTCGCTCTGGAAGGTGCGCTCGACGGTGTGCCGCTGCGCGAGGAGATCGGCGTAGGCGTCGAGCTGCCGTCCGCCGACCGGCTCGCCGCGTTGCATGCGGTGGAACGCCTCGCCGGCGAGCTGGTAGCGCCCCTCGCGG
>Ga0335074_10012917_pt1 | contig 11725 bp, 14 predicted proteins | sample Lox_Sample_23_FD_206715 | JGI IMG/M metagenome (GOLD analysis project Ga0335074, IMG submission 206715) | Soil microbial communities from Loxahatchee National Wildlife Refuge, Florida, United States - Lox_Sample_2.3 | ecosystem: Environmental > Terrestrial > Soil > Wetlands | place: USA...
TGGATCATCGCGATCGCGGCCGGCGAGCTGAACGCGAGGGCGATCAGCGAGAGGTGGGCGCGGGCATCGCCGCGCCAGGCGATCCCGCGGGCGGCGAGCGCCGTGCGCACGCGCGCGCGGGTCGCCGGATCCTGGGCCCTCCACCACCCCGTCAGCGTGCTGTGGTCGTGGGTGCCGGTGTAGATCAGCGATCGCACGCGCGCCGTCCCGACCGCGTCCTGCGCGGCCGTCGCGTCGCTCGAGTAGCTGAACTGGAGCACGACCATTCCCGGCAACTCGAGCGAGTCGCGCAGGCGCAGCACGGCGGGCGTGATCGAACCGAGGTCCTCGGCGATCAGCGGCAGCGCGCCGAGGCGCCGGCGCGCCGCCACGAACGGCGCCGCGCCGGGGCCGCGCCGCCAGTGCCCACCGGCGGCGTCGCGCGCCCGTGACGAGATCGACCAGTAGGCGACGAAGCCGCGGAAGTGGTCGATCCGCACGAGGTCGAAGAGGGCGGTGCAGCGGCGCAGTCGCTCGATCCACCAGCGATAGCCGCGGCGCTGCAGCGCGGGCCAGTCGTAGAGCGGGTTCCCCCAGCGCTGCCCGCGAGCCGCGAACGCGTCCGGCGGCGCCCCGGCCACGCGGCCGCGCTGGAAGAGCTCGGGGTGGACGCGCTGATCGACGCTCCCGGGCGCGACGTAGAGCGGGACGTCGCCGATCAGCCGGACGCCGCGCGCGCTCGCGTAGTCGCGCAGCGCGCGCCACTCGCGCTCGAAGCGGACCTGGTCACGCACCGCGGCGCGGCCTCCGGCATGACGTGCCCAGTCCTCGATCCAGTAGGCCTCGCGCTCGCGCAGCTCGCGCTCCTCGGCCGCCGTCACCGGCGCCTGCGGATCGGCCAGCAGCGCGGGCGTGCACGCGAATGCGGAGCGCGGACGGTACGGCGAGCCGAGCTCGTCGGCGGGACCGAGTGGCAGCACCTGCCACCAGGTCTGGCCGGCCCTGGCCAGCCAATCGACGAAGGCGTAGGCGTCGCGATCGAGCCGACCGGACGGGAGCGACGTCACGTGCATCTGGATCCCGCTCGAGCGCGCGATGTCCACCGCGTCGCAATCTAGCGACGTCTCGGTCGATGGTCTCAGACCCGGCCGACGGTCGGCGGGGCCGCTGCGTCGCGCCCGCTGCGCCGCGCCGGGCGCGACGCGGCGCCCAGGCCGTACGACGCGCGCCCGACACGATGGATGGCACCCGTGCGCTGCGCCGCGCGCAGCGCCGCGCCGAACCGGCCGGGGCCCCAGCGACGCGCACCCGTGCCGCGCTCGAGCTCGGCGCGCGAGGTCACGCCGTTGGCGCGCAGGAGCGCCACGATCTGCTCGATCTCGCGCTCGTGGCCGACGGCGGGGGACACTGCCGGCATCGACATGCCGGGATACCAGCGGACCGGCCCGGGCCCGGGCCGCACGCGCGCGCCGGCCCGACCGGGGCGCCGCCGCCGCGCGTCGTCGGGCTCGCCCTCGGCGGTCAGGGGCTCCGCGATGTCCTCCAGCGACCGCTGCTCGGCACGCACCCCGAACAGCAGCTCCGCGGCGCCGCCGACGGCCATCACGACGGCGCCGACGAAGAATCCCGTCGCGACCTCGCTGACCTTCCCGGAGGCGATCAGGTTGCCGAACAGCAACGGCCCGGCGATACCGCCGGCGGCCGTGCCGACGGCATAGAAGAACGCGATCGCCAGCGCCCGCGTCTCCATCGGGAAGATCTCGCTGACCGTCAGGTACGCGGAGCTCGCGCCCGCTGAGGCGAGGAAGAACGTGACCCCGACGAGCGCGATGAACGACCAGCGATCGAGCGAGCCGTCAACCATCAGCACGCCGAGGACGATCGCGACGGCCGCCGAGCTGAGGTAGGTGAACGTGATCATCGGCTTGCGCCCGACGGTGTCGAACAGGCGGCCGAGCGTCAGCGGGCCGAGCAGGTTGCCGCCGGCGAAGAGCAGCACGAAGAACGGCACGATCGCGGCGGAGACCTTGTAGAAGGTCGAGAGCAGCGTGCCCAGGTCGAAGGTGATCGCGTTGTAGAGGAACGCCTGGCCGACGAACAGTGCGAGGCCGAGCGCGGCTCGCCGCGGGTAGCGCCCGAACGCGACCGCGGCGATCTCGCGGAACGGGATCGCGCTGCGCTGGTGCACGGTGATGCTCTCGTCGGGTTCCTCGAGCGTCTCGCCGGTCTCGCGCTCGACGCCGGCTTCGATCTCGGCGACGACCCGCTCCGCCTCCTCGTCGCGGCCGTGGATGTAGAGCCAGCGCGGGCTCTCCGGCACGTGGCGGCGAACGAGGATCATCGACAGGCCGAGCACGGCGCCGATGCCGAACGCGAGCCGCCAGCCGAGGTCGAGCGGGAAGATCGCGGTGTCGAGTGCGAGCAGCGAGCCGAGCCCGCCGATGATCGCCCCCAACCAGTAGCTGCCGTTGATGATCAGGTCGACCCGGCCGCGCACGCGCGCCGGGATCAGCTCGTCGATCGCCGAGTTGATCGCGGCGTACTCGCCGCCGATCCCCATGCCGGTCATGAAGCGCAGCAGGAAGAAGTACCAGGGGGCGAACGAGAACGCGGTCGCCACCGTCGCCGCCACATAGACGGCGAGCGTGATCGTGAAGAGCCGCTTGCGCCCGAAGCGGTCGGTCAGCTGGCCGAAGACGAGCGCGCCGATGCAGGCGCCCGCGACGTAGATCGCCGCGGCGGTGCCGATCGAGCTCGCGGTCAGGCCCACGCCCGACCCCGACGCGGTCAGGCGGGCGCCGATGCTGCCGACGATCGTGACCTCGAGCCCGTCGAGGATCCAGACCGTGCCCAGACCGATCACGACGAGCCAATGGAAGCGCGACCATGGCAGGCGGTCGAGACGCGCCGGGATGCGCGTCTCGATCACCTGCTCGCCGGTCATGGACCCGGGGCTTCCCTGCCCCGCCGGCGGCGAAACCTGCTGCGCGCGTGTGAAGGGCGCCGCTTCGGGGCAGGTTGCGGGGCGTGTCCGGCGCCTGCCAGCTGATCGGTCACCGCTACCGCTATTACGCGGAGGGTGATCTCGTGCGCTGGGTGTGCATGCGCGGCTGCGGTGAGAGCGGCAGCAGGCCGTTCGCCACGCCGCGCCAGGCGCGCCGCCATGCGGCGGCGCTGAACCGGCACGAGCGGGGGGTTCGCCGGTGGCGGCTCTCGTCGCTGGGGCGTGTGCGTCGCCGGCGCCGCGAGCGGTGAGCGCCCGGCGCCCGGATGCGGTCCGGGTTTGCTCGACGGTCCTGCCGGGTATGCGCGCAGCGGTGATGAGGCAGCGGACGGAACCGTGGTCGGTCGGCCGGCCCGCGTACGATGGTTGCGCATGAATGGCGGCGCACGCTCGAAGGCGCCCGACGACGATGCCTCAGCCGTGATCGACGACTCGCCCGCGGCACGCGTCGGACGGGCCCGGTGTGAGTTCCACGAGACCTACCCGGCCGTCGCGAAGTCGGTCGGCGCGGTGCGGTCGGGCCTGGCGCGGTTCGCGAAGGCCGTCGGGCTGCCGGCGGCGACGCGCGATGCGGTCGCACTGGCCGCCTCGGAGGCGGCCACCAACGTCGTCGTGCACGCCTACCGCGAGACGGGCCGGGAGGGGACGATCGAGGTGACCGCCGCGGTGGCGGCCGACGAGCTGTGGGTGATCGTCACCGACACCGGTCACGGCCTGCGCCCGCGACCGGACAGCCCGGGGCTGGGGCTCGGTCTGGCGATCATCGCCCAGCTCGCCGACGGCGTCGACCTCGCACGGCCGGCGGCCGGGGGGCTCGAGCTGCGAATGCGCTTCGCGATCGGTGGCGCGCAGCGGTAAAGCGGTCTAGCGAGCGTCGGTCTCCTCGGCGACCTCGCCGGCGTCACCGAGCTTGCGGACGACGACGTAGCCCGGCGCGCGCCTGACGACCTCCTCGACCGCCACCACCTCGTGTCCGGGGATCACGAGGAACTGGCGCGAGTCGGCGCGCACCGCCTCGTACTCGGCGAGCGTGATCTCCAGCAGCAGGTTGCAGCCGAGCGCGGCGCACTCGCAGCGGAAGGCGACGAGCTCGGACGGCGCGGCCGGCCAGGCGCCGGCCTCGATGCGCTCGTTGATCGATCGAAACACGGACTCGTTGTGCGCGAGCCGCTCTGCGACGCCGTTCATCCGACCGACCGCACCCGCTAGGGGGTGATCAGCGGAAGCTGGTCGCGCAGGCCGACGATGTCGAGCAGGCGCTCGACCGCGGGCGATCCGGCCACGACGCGGAGGCGGTCCGCCTCGCCGCCGCAGCGCTCGTTGAGGTCGAGGACCAGCCGCAGACCGGTCGAGTCGATGAAGCTGAGCCCGCTGAGATCGAGCACGATCAGCTCAGCATCGGTGCCCTCGACCGCGACCAGCGCCTGCTGGAGCTGATCGACCGTGGCGATGTCGAGCTCGCCGGCGGCAGCCACCCGGTGTGTGCCTCCGTCGCGCTCGCTGATGATGGACAGCGACTCCCCAGTCACGAGCACCGATGATACCGCCGCCCGCCCGACGACCGTGCTCGAGGGCGCCTATCCGTCCGCGCGCGGCGCCGCCTCCGCGCCACCCGCGCGGAAGGCCGCGGTCATCTGCCGATCTCGCATGCGCTGCCCGTCGGCGTCCGCCGCCGGCCGCTCCGGGCCCGGCTGGCCGTTGGCCTGCATGACCGCGCTGTCGAGGAGGTGGCGCAGTCGCGACTCGCTGCCCGCGCGCACCCCGCTGACGGTGATCGTCCCGCGGCGCAGGCGCACCTGGCCCCAATCGCCGTTGATCCGGTCGAGCAGCGCCAGCGCGGCGCGGAACCGGCTCGCCCAGGCGCGTGTCGGCGTCGCGCTCAGCGTGACCTCGAGCGCCCCGTCGTGAACCTCCGCAGCGTCCCAGTCGAGCAGCGCCGGCTCCATGGGGTGTGCGCTACCCGCAAACGTGTTCGGGGACACCGTGTCGAGCCGCGAGGATCGTCGCGTGTACGCCCGCGCCCTGCGGGTAGCCCGTGGGCGATGGCGAGCTGTCACCGCTTCGAGCTGGCACCCGGGAAGCTCGCAGTGCGCGAGGCGCGCGCCGAGCTGCGCGCCGTCGCCGATCTTCCCATGGACGCGCTCCGCGACGCCGAGCTGGTCGTGACCGAGCTCGTCGCGAATTCGGTGCTGCACGCGCGGCTGGCACCCCGCGACCGCATCGAGATCACGCTCTGCCGCGAGCAGCGGCGGCTGACGATCCTCGTCGACGACCACGGCGGCTTCACGCGCCGGCGCTCGGAGCGGGGCGGGCTCGGCTTCCGCGTGCTCGACACGCTCTGCGAACGCTGGTCGGCGCAGGGGGGGCGCGTCTGCGCGGTCCTCGCGCTGCCGGTTTGAGCTGCGGTCGGCCCCGACCGCGGCCGGGCTCGTCGTTTGCCCCGGGCGCGGGGCGGGAAGCCAGCGGGCAGGCACCTCGACAAGGAGTCATCACCATGCGCATCGCTCGCTCGACCGGCGCGATCAGCGGTCTGTTGATCGCGGTCCTCGGCATCTGGGGCGCACTCGCCCCCTTCATCGGGCCCTACTTCGACTACTCGTTCGGCGCCAACACGGCATGGCACTACACGACCGACCGGCTGCTCCTGAGCATCCTCCCCGGTGCGGCGGCATTCATCGGCGGGCTGCTGGTGATGCGCGCCGCCTCGCGTCCGGGCGGCGCGCTCGGAGCGTGGCTGGCGATGCTCGGTGGCGTCTGGTTCGGGGTGGGAGCCGCGCTCAGCCGGGTCTGGGAGCACGCGAACAGCCCGATCGGCGCGCCGCTGTTCGGCTCGACGCGGCAGGCGCTCGAGCTGATCGGCTGCTTCTACGGGCTCGGCATCGCGATCGTCGCGCTGGCCGCCTTCGCGGCGGGCCGCTTCGTGTCCCGCCCGCCGCTGGCCGTGGTCGGCGACGAGTGGGTCGCCGAGGACGGCGCGGCGCGCGGCGCCGCCCCGCCGGCCGACCGCCACCAGTCCGCGCACCCGCGCCGGCGACTTGTCCGCCGCGGCGCACAGCGGCGGAGCGCGGCGGCGACCGACTCGAGCGTCGCCCGCGAGAGCTCGAGCGGCCAGGGCACGACCAGCAGCACCCGCGAGCTGTGACGCGCGCGCGCGACTCCGAGGAGGCGCAGGCCTCCGATCAGCTGCCCGAGGAGGCGCCGGCGAGCGTCGTTCCCGATCCGGTCCAGGGGGGCGAGCGCGAGGGGGCCGCGCGGGCCGCGTCGCGGCGGCACGCGCGCGCCGCCAACCGCAGCGGCCATCGTCCCGGCGATGGCCGCGAGAGCGGCTGAGCGACGATCAGTCCCGCCAGCGGATGCCGAGGATCGCCGTGTCGTCGTCGCTGCCGTCGTGGGCGAGGCGCTCGAGCAGCGACGAGAGGAGCTCGTCGAGTGACCCGGTCGCCTCCGAGGCCGCCTCGCGCAAACGCGCGAGCCCGACGTCGACGACCTCGCCACGCCGCTCGATCAGCCCGTCGGTGTAGGCGACGAGGGTGGCGCCCGGCCCGACCGACACCGTGACCTCCTCGTAACGACCGCCGTCGCCGGCGCCGACCGGCGTGCCGACGCGCAACTCGGTGAAACGGGTCCCGCCGTCGTCGATCAGCAGCGGGGCGAAGTGGCCGGCGCTCGCGACCGTCACGCGGTGCGCGTCGATTTCGACGCGCGCGCACAGCACGGTCGCGAAATAGTCGTGCGGAGTCGAGCGCACGAGGCGGTCGAGCTTGGCGAGGACCGTGCCGGGACCCTCGCCCTCGGCGGTGTAGGCGAGCGCCGCGTTGCGCAGCGACGCCATCGTCGTGGCGGCGCGCAGGCCCCTGCCCGACACGTCGCCGACGATGACGATCGCCGTCTGCGCATCGAGCGCGACGATGTCGTACCAGTCGCCGCCGACGTCGATGCCCGAGGTCCCGGCGAGGTAGCGGGCGCCCGTCTCGAGCCCGTCCGGCTGCGGCAGGGACTCCGGCAACAGCGCGTGCTGAAGCGTCTGTGCGATTCCGCGCTGCTCGGCATAGAGCCGGCGGTTCTCCTCGGCGGCGAGATCCAGCGAGCCGGCGAGCTCCTCGGCTCGGCGGCGGCGGCGCACGAGACGATCGGTGACCAGGGCGGCGGCGAGCGCGACGATCGCGCCGATCGCTGCGACCAGCCACGGAAGGTCTTCGAAGAAGACGCCGCCCAGCGACCCGTTCGGCGTGACCACGAGCGTCAGCGAGCTGGTTCCGAACGCGACGACGTCGGTCGCCGTGCGTCCGCGCAGCGGCAGCGAGGCGGCGTCCGTCACGAGCAGGTTCGACGTCCGTGCGCCGCGGCCCAGGTAGAACGCGTAGTCGAGGTCGTCGAACGCGGAGTTGGCCTCCAGCCGCGAGTGGCGGCTCGCGGGCAGCGGGCTCTCGGCGTAGACCATCCAGCCCCCGCTCGCGAGCGCGTAGCCGATCTGTGGCCGGCGCGAGTCGAGCTCGTTGACGACGAGCAGCCGGCCGGGCGCGCGCGCGGCCGCCGCAACCAGCGAGCGAGCCCGGCTCGGCTGCGAGGCGAGCAGCGGAGCCGGGCCGACGACGACGGCGGGTGCGTCGCTCGACGCGCGCGTCGACCAGAGCGACAGCGAGCCGAACTGGCGACCGGCGCCGACCTGGGGAGCGGCGAACAGCCGGAACTTCTGCGGGCTTCCGTCGGTCGCCGCGGCGAGCGCGGCCGCCGAGCTGACCGGTGTCTGCGTCGCGTCGACGGCCGCGGAGAGGACCAACGCGAGCTCGTGGACGCGCAGGTCGAGCAGGCGCGTCTCGTTGTGGTCGTAGATGGTGCGCGCAGCCAGCGACAGGGCCGCCGTCACCGCGAGGATCGCGACGAGCACCGCGATCGACATCCGCGACGGGGGCGATCCCGGCTCGAACCGGCGCCCGCTCGAGCGAGCGTGCGCGGCCGCGCTGCCGTCGACCCCCTCCGTTGCGCCCTCTCCGCCCCCACCAGCGACGCCTGTCTGCGAGGCCATCCCACGGTCGAGCATATCGGTCGCTCGCCGGATTGCGGGGGCCGCGCATGAATTCGCGGCGGCGGGGTACATCCCATGTCGAGACCGCAGCCCACGCGATCAGGAGGCGACGTATGACAGGCACGATGGCAGCCACACCGACAGCGTCACCGGCGTCCTCGCCGGCGGCGGCGGGGCGCGACGACCTCGCCAGCCTCTGGCGCAACCGCCACCGGCCGGCGGCCAGGCGCGCGCTCGTCGAGCGCCACATGCCGCTCGCGCGCAGCCTCGCGCGGCGCTACGAGCGCTCGTCGGAGCCGATCGACGACCTCGTCCAGGTCGCGGCGCTGGGGCTCGTCAAGGCGATCGACCGCTTCGATCCCGATCGCGGGGTCGCGTTCGTGTCGTTCGCCGTGCCGACGGTCCTCGGTGAGCTGCGGCGCTACTTTCGCGACTGCTGCTGGGACGTTCACGTCCCGCGGGCCGCACAGGAGCGCGCCCTCAAGCTCGAGCAGGCGCAGGCGCAGCTGCTCGGCGACCTGGGTCGCGCCCCGACCGTCGCCGAGCTCGCCCAGTACCTCGAGCTCGACGTCGAGCAGGTGCTCGACGGTCTCGCCGCGACGCAGGCCTACGGCGTCGCGTCGCTGGACGCGCCCCGCACGGCGTCCTCGGGCGAGGACGCGGCGACGTACCACGACCTGCTTGGCGAGGTCGACGGCGGCTTCGAGCTGGCCGAGGACAGCGTCGTGATCGGCGCCGCGATGCGCCACCTCGCCGAGCGCGAGCGCCGCGTGCTGATCCTGCGCTTCGGCGAGGATCTCACGCAATCGGAGATCGCGGAGCGCATCGGCGTCTCGCAGATGCACGTCTCGCGACTGCTGCGGCGGGCGCTGGAGCAGCTGCGAATCCTCACGCGCGCCGCGGCGGAGGAGGCGCCGGCCGTCGATGGCTGAGCGCGCGCGGCGGGCGCGGGCGGACGGTGTCGCCGCGCTCGCAGGCGATTCCGGGGTCTCCCGGACGGGGAGACTCGCTAGCGTCCAGTCACGTGCCCGGGAAGCGGCAACGCAAGGCGGAGCGGCCATGAGCGATCAGCAGCCCAACGTGCGCATCTCGCTCGCCAGTCGGCCCGAGAATGTCGCGCTGCTACGCGAGGCCGTCGTCGGCATCGCGGAGTCGGTGGCGCTCGGCGGCGCGGTCGAGGACGTCAAGGCCGCCGTCAGCGAGGCGGCCAACAACGTGGTGATGCACGCCTATCCGGACGGCGAGGGGCCGATGGAGGTCGAGCTGGCGCTGGCGCCGCACGAGCTGCACGTCGTCGTGCGCGACCACGGCGTGGGGATCGGGCCGAGACTGGTCGGGCCGGGCGATGACGGGCGCGGCATCGGCCTCGCGGTGATCGAGGCGCTGACGAGCCGGATGGAGCTTCGCGCGCACGCACCGACCGGCCTCGAGGTGTCGATGTGGTTCGCGGTCCCGGAGGGGCGGCGACTCGAGGGGTTCGGCGTCGTGGCCGCAGCGCCGGCACCGGCCGCGGACGACGGGTCAGGTCTTTCGATCACGGTCGCCCCGGCGGCGTTGAGCGCGCCGCTCGCCGGGCGCGTGCTCGTCGCGCTCGGCGCTCGCGCGGGCTTCTCGATCGACCGGCTGTCCGACCTCCAGCTGCTCGCCGACGCGCTGGGCGCGACCCTCGAGCGCTCGCTCGACGGAACCGCCGTGACGCTCGCCGCCGCGGGCGGGCGCCGCAGGCTCGAGCTGCACGTCGGTCCCCTGCGCGGCGGGGCCGCGGAGGGCGTGCTCGCGCGCGCTGCGGTCGCCGGCGTCGGGCCCGTCATCGAGCGCCTCGTCGACTCCGTCGCGGTGGCCTCCGACGGCGTCGCGGAGCGGCTCGTGCTCGTGATCGCGGAGGCCCGGCCGGGAGCGGCGTAGAGGAGCCGAGCCCCGCCGGTCGCGCCCGGCCACGAAGGCGTCTCGGTCCAGACGCGCGGCGCGGCTAACCGAGCTCCGCGCGCAGCGCATCGAGCGTCGCGCGCAGGACCCGCGAGACCTGCATCTGCGAGAGGCCGACGCGCGCCCCGATCTGGGTCTGCGTCAGCCCCTCGACGAAGCGCAGGCGCACGATCTCGCGCTCGCGGGGGGAGACGCTGCCGAGCGCGTCGGTGAGCGACATCCGGTCGGCCGCCGACTCGAGCGCGGCGTCGTCGCTGACGAGCGCGCGATCGCTCGGTGGCGTCGCTTCGGGGCCGCTGCCCTCGAGCGGAACGGCGTCGTGGGCGACGCGCGCCGCGAGCGCGTCGAGGACCTCCTCGGCGGTGATGCCGGCCTCTGCGGCGAGCGCCTCGACGGTCGGCGAGGCGGCCTGCCGGGCCGTCAACGCCCGCTCCGCACGCTCCACGGCGACGACCTGCTCCTGCAGCGCCCGCGGCACGTGCACGGTCCACGCCGTGTCGCGCATGTGCCGGCGCAGCTCGCCGAGCATCGTCGCCACGGCGTAGCTCGCGAACGCCGTCCCGCGAGCGGGATCGAAGCCGTCCACCGCCTTCACCAGGCCGAGGCTCGCCACCTGGAAGAGGTCGTCGAGCGGCTGCGGCGTGTACGAGTAGCGGGCCGCGAGGCTGCGCGCGAGCGGCAGGTGGCGCTCGATCAACTCGGCGCGGACCTCGTCGTCCCCGCCCGCGCGCAGCGCCCGGAACAGCGCCTCGGTCGTCCGGCGTCGCGGTGCGGCGGGGGTCATCCGTGCACCCCGCCGGCACGGCGCAACGCCGTTTGCATTCCCGGCGGCCGGGGTAGCGAGGCCCGATCAGCGGCGAGGAGGCGATTGGAATGGGCGGCGATCTCTGGAGTCTTCCGGTCCGGGCGGCCGGTCGTAAGGTGGGCGAGCTGTGCGGCTTCACGGTCGAGGGTCGCGACGGCCCGGTGGGCACGGTCACGCGCGGCGACTCCGACCGCGGCCACAGCTATCTGATCGTCTCGCTCGACCCGGCGCTCGGCCGCGCCAAGGCGATGCTGCCGGCCGGGATCGTCGAGCGCGTCGACACCGCGGCGGCCGTAGTCCGCGTCGCCTGCTCGCGTGCGCAGCTCGCCGCCGCTCCGCGCTTCGAGAGCGACCGGATCCGGGACGCCGCCTACCGCACCGAGCTGACGCTCCATTACGCGGCTCGGCCGGCGCAGGCGTAGCCCGTTGGGGGCGCCGCGGCGAGCGAGCGCCTGCGCCGCGTGCGATCGCATCATCGACGCGGGGCCTGCCCGCGTGCGCGGCGCCGCAAACGGCCCACCCGGGGTTTGCGGCCGCGACCTCCGAGGGTATTCCCGAGCAATGCAGTTATCAACGACGGGCGCAGCGCGCGCCCGGGAGGAGCGATCTCGATGGTTGCCCTGATTGTCCTGCTGCTGATCCTGGCCGTCTTCGGCGGCCTCGGGTTTGCCGCACATGTCCTGTGGTTCGTGCTGATCGCCGCACTCCTGCTGTGGGCGATCGGCTTCTTCATCGGCGCCGCGGAGAGCGGCGGCCGGCGCCGCTGGTACGGCCGCTGGTAATCGCGTCCTCGCCGCCCGGCCGCTCAGGTCGGGCGGCGCGCTGCGATCACGACGAGCAGGTCGCCGCGCTCGACGCGCGTGCCGTCGGCGACGGCGACGCGCTCGACGCGACCGCCGACCGGCGCGCCGATCGTCGACTCCATCTTCATCGCTTCGATCACCGCAACCGGGTCGCCGGCGGCGACCTCGTCGCCGGGGTGCAC
>Ga0335074_10012918_pt1 | contig 11724 bp, 8 predicted proteins | sample Lox_Sample_23_FD_206715 | JGI IMG/M metagenome (GOLD analysis project Ga0335074, IMG submission 206715) | Soil microbial communities from Loxahatchee National Wildlife Refuge, Florida, United States - Lox_Sample_2.3 | ecosystem: Environmental > Terrestrial > Soil > Wetlands | place: USA: Florida...
GTACGGCTCTCCGGCGCGCGCGTCCACGCCGAGATTGGCCAAGTCCTGTCGGGCGAGGCCAATGCGCCTGCCGGCGGGCGCATTGTTTTCAAGTCCGTAGGCATGGCCATTGAGGACCTGACCGCGGCGCGGCTGGTGTGGCAGGCGCGCAAAGCCGCATCCAGCCCTGTCCCATCGCGCTAAACCCCGCCCTTGCCGCACGGTGAGCGCCGCGCTCGTCCTCTGCGTCTAAGTTGATACTGCTGCACTATTCTTGAATCTGGCTTCGACCAATTGGTTCTGATCCCTGCAAGCGCTGGGTGCTGTTTAAGGCGATTCCTGAATAGCGATACACATATAAACCCAGCAGGGCCGCCGGCTCCCTGATGGTCGAGGCGATTTTGGGACCGTGGTTTTGGGGTACAGAATTCTGGAACCGCTATAGAAGCGCATTCGAGGTGTGACGATGAAGTTCGGAAAGTGGGCGCGGCTTCTGCCCGGATTTTTGCTGGTTCTGACCCCTTTTTTTGAGGGCTGCGGCGATTTCTGGCAGAACCCTGGCACTACCGGCAGCGGCGGCGGCACCACCAGCACCACCCTGTCGAGCGGCGTCTTCTACGTTCTCAATTCGCTGACCAACTACCAGATTGTTGCCTACCAGATCAACTCAGGCAGCCTCACCACTATCGACAGCTATACACTTTCCGCCCAGCCCTACGCAATCGCCATCGGTCCCGGCAACGGCTTCCTGTATGTCAGCACTGAGGCCGGCATCTTCCTCTACACCATTGAATCCTCGGGCGCGCTGAAAATCGGCAACGGGGGCTCGGCGATTTCCACCGATATCGCGCAGGCAATTCAGGTAAATACCAACGGAACCTGGCTGGTGGATGCGGAAACCGGAACTTCCGGTGTCATTGTCAACGCCATCTCGATCAACCCCAATACGGGCGCACTCAACAGCAACGTCGAGGAGTCGCAGTCTTACGTGGTGGCTAACCCCTCGGTTGGGAAGATGGCCCTCTCAGGCGACGACCTGAATATCTTTTTGACGGTCGGCACCGGTGGCACGCTTGTGATTCCGTTCAACTCGGGCAACGGCAACCCGCTCGCGGCCACTGCCAAAGTCATTTCACCGGTCGTCTCGGGAGCCACGGCACTTTCGGTGGCCGTCGATCCCGTCACAAGCACTACGACGACTCCGCGCCTTTTCTACATCGGCGAAACCGAGGCCTCGTCAGACTCAGGCGGTCTGCGCGCCTTTGAATACAGCTCGCTCTCGAACGGAACGGTCACGGAAATTGCGGGCTCGCCCTATGCCGCCGGCGGTCTCGCGCCTGCGGCCATCCTGCCAGACGCGACGGGCAGCTACGTATATGTGGCCAGCGGCCAAGGCACCAGCAACGGCGTCATCCAGGGCTTCAATATCGCCTCGAACACATCCGGATCGACGCCCACCTACACGCTCTCGTCCATCAGCACTGTCTCTACAGGCATTCTGCCGGAAGGCTTAGCTGAAGACAGCGATTCGAACTTCGTCCTGGCTGTATCTTCGGGCGGCAGCTACGACCTTGAGGCGTACATCTTCGACACCACGACTGCCGGCAAGCTCGACGATAGCATCAACTCGAGCACCGGCACCGATCCCACTGGCGCCGTTGCTGTTGCCGCTTTAGCTCCCTGATGGTGGTCAAGCGAGAGTAAAAAATCCGCACCTAACTCGATAACGCCGGAAGGCGCTTGCTGAAGTTAACCGTTTGGACAGATGCTATTCTCAAAGTGTTCGCAACTGGCCGTGTCGAAGACTTCCTCCATTATTTTCAGCCCATTCCGGCGGCATCTCCTTCTTTCAGCAGTTTTGTGCAATGCGGCCGCGTTGATGGTCACGCTGGCCGGCTGCAACCGGTTCCGTCCTCCCAAGAAAGAGATGGTCTACGTCGCGGCACGTCAGATGTTTCTCCACGATCGAGTGGCTGCCGTCTCCAATATCGTGTGCGAAGTCACAAACGGGCAGCCACTCGAGGTCATGGGGCACGGCCGTCGCTTCGTCGAGGTCAAGACCGCAAAGAACGAGATTGGCTGGATCGAGGATCATGCCGTCATCGATGAAAAGATTTACGACGGCTTCGCGCAACTGGCAGACACGCACAAGGATTCTCCAGTAGCGGCTACGGCGACCTTGGACAACGATCTCTACATGCACCTGCAACCGGGCAAAGAAACCGACCACTTCTACCTGATTCCCGGCAACACGAGGGTTCAGCTTCTCGAACGGGCCTCGATCAAGAAGGCGCTGTCGCCTGGCTTTGCGCCGCTTGCGCATTTGGCCGAGCCCGAAAAGCCCGCGTCAAATGCATCGACGACGGCGCCTGGGGCTTCGGCGTCTGAGCCGCCTCCGCCTCCACCGATGGAAGACTGGTGGCTGGCCCGCGATCCGCAGGGGCACGTAGGCTGGCTCTACGGCAATCAGCTCGACGTGGATGTTCCCGATGCGATCGGCGAGTATGCCGAAGGCATGCGCTACGTCGGCGCTTATGTGCTCACCAAGGTCGACGACCCCGACGCCGACACTCCCGACCACCAGGTGCCCGAATACGTAACCGTACTCGCACCCGTCAAATCGGGCCTACCCTTCGACTTCGACCAGGTACGCGTCTTTACCTGGAGCAAGAACCACCACCGCTATGAGACAGCCTTCCGGCTGCATCCTATTCAGGGCTTTCTGCCGGTCAAGCTCTTCACCGCCCAGACTCCGCGCGGTCCCGTGCCGGCATTCAGCTTTGAGTTAAGCAGCGGGCCCAATGTGGTTACCGACCCGGCAACCGGCGTCACGCGGCCGGCCAACCCCCGCACCATCAACTACGAGATGATCGACACGCAGGTGAAGCGCATCGGACCCGATATGGGGCCCATCCCCATCACGCACGACAAGAATCAGGAAGAAAAGAAGGAAAAGTCAGAGAAGAAGCACGGCAAGAAGGGTCGTGACTAGATAATCTCTCACGAGATCTGAGGGCCACTGCATTCGCCCGGCGATCGCAACCGGGTGTATAGTCTGTAGTTAGTACGCGAGTTGTGAGGCGGTTTGACTTCCCCGAACCCCATTCCGGCGATGTCCTGCTCACCGCAATTCTGCGACGGCTCCGGGGTCTGCCCACCGCCCGCGCGACGCCTGAACCGGGCGCCACTCTTTACTCCCTTCACGATTTCGCTCCTGGGTCTTGCGATTGCTGTTGCACTCTGGGGTTACGGCTACAAGCTATCGCTTTATCATCGCCATCCTGACCGAACTACGGTCAATGCGGTCGCCAAGCTCTGGATCAAGGATCGAAGCCAGGCCGCAACCAGTTCCCATTTCCGGGTGCAGTCTGACCGGAATCAGGAATCCTCGGCGCTAGCGGGCGTGCAGCGCTCGAACGCGCCGAAAGTGCAGATTGCTGTCGACGACGGCCACACACTGCCGCGGTTGCAATCGCAAATCGCCTTCGATCTCTACTCCCGTCCTCCTCCTTCCACCACCGGCTTCTGAGACAGACGCAGTGCGGAGACGCCTGCATCCGGCGCCGTAATCCGCCTGCGGAGGGTCACGCGCAAATCCATGCGCAATCAGTCCGGAGGTATGGATCATGCACTCTTTTGGTACGGCTTTTTGCAGTCGTGCTTCGCGAACCCAGCGCGATTCATCTGCTGTTTCTCAATTTGCTCGTTTTCGCTTTGGTCGCATCTGGCAGAAGGAGGCGCGATGAGCGGGATGTGCTCAACGATTCCCGTAGAGTATGCTTTGCTTTCATCGGCCGATGCAGCCGACGCTCGCTTGAACGATAAGCGCGCAAACTTCGAGCGCACCGTGAAGAACCATCACGCGCACTTTGTTTGGGCGGCGCGCCGGATGACTCCGTTCCAGGAAGATGCTGAAGACATTGTGCAGGAGTCGCTGCTGCGCGCCTACCGCAGTCTCTCCGAGTTTCGGGGAGAAGCCAAAATGTCCACCTGGATCCACTCCATCATTCGCAACACCGCGCGCGACTGGTTGCGACGGCAGCGGGGCCGCGTCGTGTTGTCGCTTGAGCACATTCGCAACGAGGACGACGAGGCCGGGGGGTTCGACGTCATCGACCCGGCCCGCAGTCCCGAGGACTTGTTTGCGATAACCGAGTTGGAGCGCATGATGCTCGCGGAGGTCGATAAACTCAGCGAGTGTTACCGGAGCGCAATCACGGCATGCCAACTCGGCGAGATGGCGCAGGCTGAGGCCGCGGGCCAGTTCAAGGTTAGCGTGATGACTTTGAAGTCGAGAATCTTCAAGGCCAAGGCAAGCCTGCGGCGCTCGATGGCAGGGCTTGGAGCTCTTGACCACGCCGGTCGTCACGCCTTCGAAGGCGATGGACCGGGCGCGATCGGGGCGTCAGGTCCCAGGTAGGGGTGTGCCAGTCTGAATGCTGGCAGGGATTTGCCCCGATTTTTAGCAAGTGTATTTGACGCTGCCAGTTGCGTCAGCGGCTCAGAGGCAGGCTGGACCTCTGAGCCGCTATTTTCTTGATGAAGTTTTTCAGGCCGTTTCGAATGCGAAAGTTCCTTCAGCTTGCTGGGCATCTGCGAATTCCAGCCGGAACGACTCGTCTTCCGCCGGAACCAGCGACATTTGGGTGCGACCGCGCCTCCTCTTGTCTTCCGGCTCCCTGGACTCGAGCCATAAGATGAGCCGCGGGTCAGAAATGCTGGGTTCATCGCGCCAGAACGCCGGCTGCAACCTGCAGCGAATCATGAGATGTCCGAGCTGCAGATCGACGCTCTGCCGGCCTCGTGGAAAATACCGTCGCACATTTCCCGAGCCAATGTGCAGGCCCGTGACACTGCGACCGTTGCGCTGGATTTGAACTACCATGGGCACGTCCCTTCCTTAGTGGGAAGACTGTCAGCGGGGAAGCAGACCGTGTGCAGGGAGAATCGCAACAAGAATTTGAGTGGCCCGTTACTCAGCGCGCCGATTTACTCAGTTTTCTTGCTTCAAAGACACTGGTGCTTACTCGTGCCCGAATTTCCTGAGGAAACTTGCGTGAGATATGTTGATACCTTCAATCCTGTTGACGTTTGCATGGAAAGTCAAGCGAATTAAGGAAAGAATTCGTAAAAAAAGGATGGAATTTTTAGGAAATCGATTTACCGATGCCTGGCCAGCGTTCACACTCGCTTGCGCAGCGCCAGTTCGACCACGCGGAGCATTTCGATCTCCGGGGCCGGCTTGCCGGTCCAGATCTCAAACTGCCGTGCGCCCTGCTGCACAAACATGTCGACGCCACTGATCACGGCCAACCCGCGTGATTGCGCCAGCTTGAGCAGAGGCGTTTCCGGCGGGTTGTACACCATGTCGAACACCAGCGATGCGTTCAGTTCATTCTCCTTGATCGCCATCGTCTGCTTCACTCCCGCCATGCCGCAGGGCGTGCTGTTGATGATTGCATCGAAGCGATGTTTGGCAAGCAGGTCCAGCTTGAGCGACTTGGCATGCGCCTTGCGCGCCAGCGCCACGGCTGTCTCATGGGTGCGATTGGTAACGAAGACCTCCGCGCCCTGATCCACCAGCCCGAAGACTGCGGCCCGAGCCGCTCCGCCCGCGCCCACCACCAGGATGCGCGAGTCCTTGATCTTCATCCGCTTTTCAAGCGGGCGAATCACGCCGGCCACGTCGGTATTGAAGCCGTAGAGCTTTCCGTCGGCCCCGGTGCGCAGCGTATTGCATGCGCCGATGCGAGCCGTCAGCGGATCCATGTTGGCCAGGTGCGGCAGCACCTCCTCCTTCAGTGGCATGGTGACGGCTACGCCGGCCAAAGGCAGTTCGCGTGTCAGCGTCAGCAGATCGGCGAGCGCCTTTACCTTCAGGGGCAGCATGATGGCGTTTACGTTTTCGCGCTTGAAAGCCGTTGTGTGCATCCGCGGCGAGAGCGAGTGCGAGATGGGATTGCCGGCCACGCCGAAGATGCGCGTCGCCTGGTCGAGTCGCTCAACGCGATAGAGATCGATGAGGGTGCGAAGACTCGCCTGCCCAGGCGCGGTCTCAGCACCCTCGCCAGCCGAGGCAAAGGTGAACGCCGCGCCTTCGCGCGGGGCTAGCACGCGGCTCACCAACCCCTCCTCGCCCATGGCGATTCCCACCACCTGCGCGTTCAGCGACTGGTCTTCGATCATGCGCAAAACCGCCAGGTTGTCTGCCAGCGTGCGTGCGGTCGAAACTACCTTCACATAATCAGGTTCGAAGGCCCGGATGCGCGCGGCCGCCTCGTCCAGTCCCTTGGTCCGGCTGAAATCGTGATAGCTCACCAGCAGCGCCGTCGACACCGCCTTGAGCGCCGCGCGGAAGCGCGCCAACTGCGCTTTGCCGGCCTGCTCGGCCGATTCAACTTCGAGATCGACAATCTGGCATCCCGCCTCGGCAGCCTTCAGCAGCACCTCAAATTCGGAAGTCAAAGAGCCGACGAAGTTGCCCCCGTTGGGTTTGCGGCGACAGGTGGCGATTGCCTGCACGTCCCGGTGCTTTTGCAGAAAGTCCTTGAGCGGCCCAATGCCGGCAGTCGGCTTGGCCAGCAGATCGAGCCGAAACTCCAGGAAGCGCGCGTCCTTGAGCACACCCTCGGCGCAGGCCATCAGCTCGGCCGGGGTCGCCCCCCGCACCGCCACGCAGAGCCGGGGCAGGCGCAGCCGCGGAAGCCCTGTCTGCGGGGCCGCAGCGGGTTCAGCCGGCGTTGGGGCAAGAATCGGCATCATCGTCAATTGACGCATCTTAAAGGGGATTAGTTCCGGATGCAAGAAAAGAAGATGCCGATTTTTGGTTTGGTGGAGGGCGGTTTGTCCCCTGGTGGTTACTCTTCGCGCAGGGTCGTTGCCGGATCGACCCGCGCGACCCTCAGGGCCGGGACCACCGATGCAAGCAGGATGATGGCCGCCAGCGCCAGCGAGGTGAAAATCAGGGTGGGGGCGTCGTAAACGCCCACCCCGTAAAGAACGTTGCGCATGATGCGTAGAACGGCGAAGCAGAGCCCCAGCCCGCCCGCAAGTCCGATAGCAGAAGCTCTTACGCCAGTTGCACTTACGTTCACCATAGCCTGGTTCACTGTGGAGCCCAGGGCCATGCGGATGCCGATCTCGCGCGTACGTTGCGTGACCATGTTGCTCACCAGCGCAAAGATGCCAATTGCGCTCAGCAACAGCGCCAACCCGGCCATGGTGCCCATCAAAGCCACCTCGATTCTCTGGGTTGCCAGGGTCTGCGCCTGCAGGTCGCTCATTGCGTAGAAGCCTGAGAAGGGAAGTCCGGGGTCTACGCTCGCCAGCGCCCTTTGCATCTGTCCAGTCAGGCCCTCAATCGGCCCTGCGGTGCGTACAATCCAGCTCGGCTGGAACCAGGTGTGGACCAGTGCAAGCATTTTGGGATCAACAATTTGCGCCGCCGGGATGTACATGGTTTCTTCGCTTTGCAGAGGGGCAACGGGGTTGAGGCCGGAAGAAATCTGAATATCTTCCACCACGCCTACGATCTGCGTGCCATTGTCGACGGTGTGACCCACGGGATTTACGCCCGGGAAGAACTTGCGGGCAAAGCTGCGGTTCACAACTGCCACCGATTGCGCCTTGGGGCCGTCGGAGCTGGTGAAGGTGCGCCCTGCCAGAAGCGGCATTTCCAGAGTTTCGAAATAGCCGGGTGTCACGTAATCAAGATCTGTCCCGACCGTTTGCCCGGCCTGGGGGCCGTTATTGAGGCGAACCTGGTCATTCATCGTGAATTCAAACGGCAGGGTCAAGCCGACGGCGGCATTTTCCACGCCGGGAATTCGCCGCATGGCCGCGGTGCTCTGGTCGAGCAGTTGAGCGAAGGCTGCCGGATCGTGGTAGCGCGCATCATCCAGAGACGCTTTGGCGGTCATCACCCCGTTGGGATTGAACCCCGGCGGCAGAGTCTCGAGATGAATCAAAGTGCGGATCAGCAGGCCTGAACCGGCCAGCAACACCACCGTCAATGCCACCTCCCCGGCAATCAGCCCCTGCCGGAGCCGCAACCGTTCGCTGCCTGCCACGGCGCGGGTCGCCATCGAAGAGCGCAGATCGATCTTGCGGACAATAAACGTGGGCAGCATGCCGAACAGCACGCTGGTTGAAAGTGAGACAACCATGGTGAACGCCAGCACCGTTCCGTCCAGCGGTACGCCGGCAACGGGGAGGAAGTCTTTGGGCAAAAGAGAGAGCAGGCCATGCAATGCCAGATTACCCACCTCCAGGCCAGCCAGTCCGCCCATGCCTGCCAGCAGCAGATTCTCGATCCAGAGTTGCTTCTGGAGCTGCCACCGCGACGCGCCCAGTGCCAGCCGGGTGGCAATTTCGGGCGTACGTCTTGCTATGCGCAGCAGCGTAAGGCCGGCAAGGTTGGCGCAGGCAATGAGCAGGATGAACCCCGAAGCGAACATCAGGGTAAGGGCCTTCGAGCTTAAAGCGGCTGCTTCGCCCTTTTTCAGCGGTAAACAGTAGAACGATACGTGCGCGTCATGACCGATCTGTTTCGCAAGACCCGCGGCCCATCCGGCCCAGGCGCGATTGATCTCGGCGTCAGCCTGCTGCCAGGTAGCGCCATCGCGCAAGCGCGTAATGACTTCATAGTTGGTGCCGCCGCCCTCACCGCTGCGGCTGGGCTGGAGCGCCGTGTACAAGTCCGCGTTCAGCGGCGTCGTGGCTTTGTTTGGCAATATGCCAATGACAGTGTACGAGTCTCCTTTCAGATGAATCGTCTGCCCCAGAAGTTTGCGGTCCTCGTTGAAGATGCCGTGCCATAATGCAAAGCTCAGAATGACGGACTTCGGTCCCTGCGGGCGGTCTTCGGTCTCAGAGAAGTTGCGGCCGAGCAGCGGATGGATCCCCAAAACATCCAAATATTGCGCTGAGATGCGTCCGGCCTGAACGTAATCCACGTGACGGCCTGCCTCGAGATTGACTCCGTTGGTTCCGGGGCTCGAAACTGCCGCGGTCAGGGAAGGTACGTTGTCGCGCAGCAGCTCCCACTGTTCTCCGCTGATGCCGTGCGCTCCGTCGTATGGCTCGCCTCCATGGACCGTGCGGAAGATGGTCCCCAGCCGCTCGGGTTGCGGATAGGGCAGGCTCCTGACCATCAGCGCATTCACGATGGAGAAGATAGCCGTGTTGGCGCCGATAGCAAGGGCCAGAGTTACAATCACTGCCACTGCGAATCCCGGATTGCGACGAAGCTGCCGCAGCGTGAAGGCAAGATTCTGAAGAAACACGAAGGACCTCCTCCCCTATTGCAAACCTTGAAGTATCGCTGCATCTTGAACGCCAAAGCCCGAATTAAGCTAACCCTTTTGCGATCTTTCTGTTCACCGGATCATACCGTGATTGCACTTGATCTGCTCTGTCCAGTTTTGAAGTGCGGTGTGCGCGTCCGAACAGTTGTTGTAAGCCACTCTGGTGCCATGGCCTGGGCCCCAGTGGCGAGGTTGCCACGATCTCAGCTGAATGCTCGGCGCTGAAAGCTGAAAGCCGCGCCTCTGCGCGATGTGGCAACCTAGAATCTGGAGGGTTGAATGGGAATGGCTGTCGAAACGGCGTTGGCGACTGGAAGCAAAGAGATTCACGCGTGGGATGCGGGGGGAGCAGCATCGGCCGAGGCGCTTCAGACCTGGGTTTCAGAGCGTCTGGCTGCCCATGAGGCGGCGCTGGCCGCACTGCTCGCTGTCGAGGGCCCCCGTACTCCAGCGAATTCCTTGACCCTCTATGACAGGGCCATCGAACAGTTGAATCTGGCCGGAGCCCAGGCCGGCGTCCTCAACTCCGTTGCCGCCGACAAGGCCGTCCGCGACCAGGCCCAGATGGAGGCCCAGCGCGTGGCGATGGCGGGTGCCGCTTTGAGCCTCAACCGCGAGGTCTATGACACGCTGACCGCCATCAATCTCGATGGCGCCTCGCCGGCTACCCGGCACTACGTTGAACGGACGCTACTCGGCTACCGGCTCTCCGGCGTCGACAAAGACAAGGAAACCCGCGACCGCCTGCAAGCCCTCCAGGAAAAGGCCACCATGCATTCGCTCGTCTTCAGCCGCAACATCCAGGAGGGCGGCAAGACCATCCAGGCGCGCCCGGACGAGCTCGAAGGCTTGCCCGCCGACTTCATCGCGCGCCACCCGGCCAGCGCCGACGGCAACGTGACCCTCTCGACCGACCCGCCCGACATGCAGCCGGTGATGACCTTTGCTTCAAATTCCGCTCTTCGCGAGCGCATGTTCCTGGCCTACAACACCCGCGCGTATCCTGAGAACCACCAGATCCTGCTCGACCTGCTGGCTACCCGGCAGGAGATCGCCTCGATCCTCGGCTTCCGCAGTTGGGCCGACCTGGCGACAGCCGACCAGATGATGGGCTCGGCCGCCAACGTTCGCGCATTTCTGGTCAAGCTCGACGAGGCCAGCCGCGAGGGCGCAGTTCACGAGCACAACCAGGTGCTCGAATTCGTCCGACAGCGTGAGCCCGGTCTCGCCGAAATCGACATCGTCAGTCGTGGCTACTGGTACGAGCAGTTCCGCCGCTCGGCCTTCGACTTCGACTCGCAGTCTGTGCGCCCTTACTTCCCCTACGCGCAGGTCGAGGCCGGCGTGCTCAAGACTGCCGCTCAGCTCTTCAAGGTCGAACTCAAGCCGTCGACAGCATCGGCCTGGGATCCTTCGGTTTCGGTCTTCGACGTCTTTGAGAGCGGCGCGGTCGAGAGTCGTGTGCATGTGGGCCGCTTTTACCTCGACATGCATCCGCGCGAAGGCAAAAGCAAGTGGTTCTCGGCTGCGCCCATCGTCACCGGCGTGCGCGGCGGCGCTCTGCCTGAGGCCGGCCTCATCTGCAACTTCCCGGCCGGCGATGAAAACGACCCCGGACTGCTGCAATACTCCGACGTCGTCACTTTCTTCCACGAGTTCGGCCATTTGATGCACGCCATCCTCGGCGGCCGCACCGAGTGGATCGGCCTTTCGGGTTTCGCCACTGAGGGCGACTTCATCGAAGTCCCTTCGCAGATGCTCGAGGAGTTCTTCCGCGACGAAAAGCTGCTGCAGGCATTCGCGAAGCATTACGAAACGGGCGAAGTTCTGCTTTCGGAGACGATCAGGAAAATGAAGCGCGCGGGCTCCTTCGGCCGTGCCGACTGGATTCGCGCCCAGCTCTACTACACGACACTCTCGCTCGACCTGCATGACCAGGACCCCGCCGGGCTCGACCTCTACGAGAAGGCGAAGAGTCTATATCAATCCATGCAGCCCTGGACCTGGCTTGAAGGCAATCGCATGTACGCTAGCTTTGGCCATCTCACCGGCTACTCATCGAACTACTACACCTACATGTTCGACAAGGTGATCGCGCTCGACTTCTTTGCGCAGTTCGATCCCAAAGATCTGCTCGGCTGCGACGCGGGCGCGCGTTATCGTGAGAAGGTGCTGGAACAGGGCGGGTCAAAACCGGGCGGGGAACTGGTTCGTGACTTCCTGGGCCGCGACGAAGAGTTCGCGGCGTTTACGAAGTGGCTCAATGAAGAATTCGAAGAAGAGATAGAAGTTGGCTTCTAGCCTCTTCGCTACCGGCAACCACCCGGGTGCCCCGCCGTCGCCCCGTAGATTCTCTGTTGGAAGTCAAGAGTTTTCTCCGGGTCGAGTTTGGATTTTCAAGGCATCGGGGTCTATCCATCTGATGATTTTGGGGCGAGCA
>Ga0335074_10012920_pt1 | contig 11723 bp, 4 predicted proteins | sample Lox_Sample_23_FD_206715 | JGI IMG/M metagenome (GOLD analysis project Ga0335074, IMG submission 206715) | Soil microbial communities from Loxahatchee National Wildlife Refuge, Florida, United States - Lox_Sample_2.3 | ecosystem: Environmental > Terrestrial > Soil > Wetlands | place: USA: Florida...
CCGTAAAGCGCATTCACGATGGGAAAGTTCGTCGAATAAGTACTGCCTGCGATGTACGCGCTGCCATTCGCGTCCACCGCAATGCCACCAGCGTGCTCCACACCGGATCCTCCAAGATATGTGCTAAAAGCCATGGCGCCAGACGAATTGAGCTTGCTCACGAACGCGTCGGTTGAACCTCCGAAGATTGTTTGCACCGGATTCAACACAGGAAAATTCGTCGACTGTGTGTCTCCGGCGACATAAGCGTTGCCGCTGGCATCGATAGCGATTGCAGTTCCTTGCTCCCATCCCGAGCCACCAAGATAAGTGCTATAGATGAGCGTGTTCCCACTTGCGCTCAACTTAAGCACGAATGCGTCGCTTTCTCCGCCCAAGGTGCCTTGTATCGGCGAAGCAAGCGGGAAATTGGACGAAGATGTGGATCCGGTTAAATAGACCTCACCCGAGGAATCAACCGCAATGCCGGCACCTTGATCGCTGCCGCTTCCACCAATGTACGTCGCATAAATAAGCGCATTCCCCGAGGCGTTCAATTTAATGACAAACGCGTCGTCACCACCACCGTTGGACGAGTGAAAGGCACCGCTGATCGGGAAATCGAGCGATTCCGTCCACCCGGTCATATACAGGTTGCCCTGCGAGTCGACGGCTACCGCGGTTATTGCTCCCATTCCGCTTCCACCGATATAAGAGCAGTAAGAAATCACCGGATCGATAATCAATGGCAGACTCGAATTGTAGGGGCCAATTTGAAACTTCACCGTTTGATCGCCGAGCAACTGATAGTGTGCCTCCACGCGAACTCGACCCGTGTTCCACTGCTGGTATACCTCCGGAGCCTTCTCACGAAGTTCGGAAGATGCATTGCTCAGCACCAGATCCCCATTCGGATCGATTCGTAGATGGCCGTCGCCTGTATAACGAAGGCGAATCTGATCCGGGTTGGAATAGGGCGAAACCCGAAACTCGCTCTTCAGATGCGGTCCCGATGTGGTATAAATCGCGTCGATTCCGTTGTACAAACCGTGATAGATGACGTTTTCGTACGGCTCGAGTCCGGTCTTCCAAGCCGATGGCTCGTCTCCGGTAATCAAATTTATCTTTCCACTGCTTCGCTTCCCATCGAGGACCGGATGAGACGCGCCGGCGAATTGGATCTGCGCGCGCATTTCGCGGGTTTTCAGCGTGATCGAACTGGCCTTGAAATGAGCCTGCAGCTCGGGACCATCCAGGTAAAACGAAACTTCCGCGCCGGCCTGCCCGCCTGCTCGCACGAAAACAGGCGGCGGACCGTACGGCATCGTGGCGGCGCATCCGTAAATCGTATAAAATACGAATAAAGTTGTTCTGAAAGTGGCTTCTTGAAAATCCATCAGCGCTAGACCGGCTTAACGTTGGTCCTGCCTCCACTCTTCCTATCGGCTTCCCGGAAATCTTCCTGCGCAGAGAGAACGATCCGGCGGCCCTCAGAAAATCCCGACTGAAACCAAAGGTTCCGAGAAACTGAAGAAATTGTTTGAAACTCAGCAGGCCTGGTACAGATGTAAGCGCGTCGCCGGTTCGGCAACAGATCCCCTATAATTCGAGTCCAACCTCGTGCCCTCTTAACGACACTGGAAACATGCACCAAAATGGCTTTTTTATCCTCGAATGCACGGGCTAACTGATTGTTTCGGCAGGTAATCCTGAGGGCAAATTTTGCGTGTTATGCTTGTCTGGAGCGGCTCGAAAGCCCGGAGTCGGACGCGTGAAAAAACCGCGGCCGATCAGATTCGATCCGTTTCATTTTCTGCAGTGAGTGAAACAGCGGCTAAACCTCAGCAACGTGTAATCCTCGTACTTGGAATGGACCGTTCCGGGACATCGGTGTGCACGAACGTGCTCAAGACTCTCGGCGCGGTTCTAGGGAATGACCTTGTGCCTGGGGATCGCTTCAACGAAGGTGGATACTTCGAGGAGCAGGAAATCTGGGGATTGCACGAACGAATCCTCGCGCTCCTGGGCAGGTCGTGGGACACCCTGGCGATGGTCCGTCCTTTCCCGAAGCTCTGGTGGAAATCGGAGCTCATGGATGGTCCACGAAAACAGCTGGCCGACCTTGCACGTGCTCGGGTGGCCTCAGCCGGTTCCGGGGTGTGGGCGTTCAAAGATCCACGAACGCTGTCGCTATTACCCCTCTGGAAAGAAGTATTTGAGGATCTCGGGATCCGTCCGGTTCATATCGTTTGCGTCCGGCATCCGGGTGCCGTCGCGCAATCCCTATCCGAGCGCAATGGCTTTCCCTCTTTGTTCTCCGAAATGCTTTGGCTCGAAAAGACCTTGGGCGCATGTCTGGCAAGTGTGGAGGCGCCGAATTGCCTGATTCACTACGAGGACTGGTTCACTCGGCCGAGCAGGTGCATCGAATCCCTGCTCGACGCCACCGGCCTCGCGCCGTTGCTGAGTGCGGAGGAGACGGAAAAGGCCGTTGCCTCCATTGTCAGCCGCGAAATGCGCCATGACTTTACTCTTTCGCCAATCGAATCCCGTGCCGTTTCGATCCTGTACGGTGAACTGCTGAAGCATACGCGCGTTCCGGCTCGAGACGTGTTGCGCCGTTTCGATGAAGCTTTAGAAATGGCTTGTGATTTTCTCCTCTCGGTACAAGACGCAATCGGTGAGAGGCTGAACGCTGCCATCTGTGCGCCACCGTACGAGCGCTGCACGAAAGAGGATCTCGATCGCATCCGGCAGGCTGCCGCAATCCCGACGGATGGCGCCCGGCTTCACGATCCACGATTGATCCGAATGCAATCGATGCTGCGGGAACGCGAGCGCCAGCTTTTCAAACAAGCCGAAATTGTGGCTAGCGCCCGGCAGGCGCTGACTGAGCGAGACTCCCTGTTGGTCCAAGCGCAGGAGCGAGCACATGAACGTGAGGAAAGGCTCCGTGCGGAGGAACGAGCACATCGCGAGAAAGAGCTGCGTGTCGCTATGCAGAAAAGCCTCGACGATCGCGATCACGCGTTGAACGAACTCCGGCAGGAGCTCACTGGGCGAGACGTTCTGTTGAGCCAAGCGCAGGAACGAGCACATGAACGCGAGGAAAAGCTGCGCATCGCCATGCAGAAAAGCCTCGATGATTGTGACCACGCGTTGAACGAACTCCGGCGCGAGTTCGTTCGCCTCCGGTCCTCGGTGAGTTGGCGCTTGACCGCACCTTTGCGCTGGTTTGGCACTCTCGGCAGCAAGGCGCGCTCCTCCGTTCTTCAACTGCTCTACTGCACCATCGCCTTCCGCTACGTTGGCAAGCCGTTAGTCAAACTCATCTCCACGGTAGGATTTCCTGGCAGCCAGTTGCTTCTTCCGGAGAACCCGCTTTTCGAGGACAGCTATTATCGTGAGCAGAACCATGATGCCGCTGCGCGGTCCAAGAACCTGTGGGCTCATTACCTCGGATTCGGAGCCGATGAGGGACGTAACCCGCAACCTCTGTTTAGCACCACGCAGTACCTGGAGTTTTACCGCGATGTGAAGGCGAGCGGCATGAATCCGCTGATGCACTATTTGAAATTCGGCGCCGCCGAAAATCGGCAGCCATGCGACTTCGATTCCGCGTATTACCTGAAGTGCTATCCGGATGTCCGTGAAAGCGGCATTAATCCCTTGTTGCACTATTGGCGATACGGCCGCCATGAGGGAAGGCAACCGGTGCCGTCGGCGTTTGCCGATACCCCCCGGCGAGAAGCCGAATCGACTCATTTCTCTGACTTGAGTCGTCCAAATCTAGAGTCCTCAAGTCCCAGGATTTCTGTAATTTTGCCGGTCTATAACACGCCCGCCCGCTACCTGCGAGCCGCTGTCGAATCTGTTCTGAAACAAACCTGGTCCCACTGGCAGCTTTGCATCTATGATGATGGCTCCACGAGACGAGAGACGATTGACTTACTCAAGTACTACCAAAACTTCGATGAGCGAGTCAGCGTGCGCTTCGGCGACCGAAATCGGGGCATCTCGGCTGCCTCGAATGCCGCGATGGAGAGCGCCGGAGGCGAGTACGTGGCCATGCTCGACCACGACGATGAATTGACCCTGGACGCCTTAGAGGAAGTGGCAAAAGCCATCAATGCCGACCCCTCGATAGACGTGATCTATACCGATCAGGCCTACATCGATGCGAATGGCATTGTCACGCAAACATTTTTTAAACCCGACTGGTCTCCTGAATTTTTTCGAGGCGTTATGTTTGTGGGGCACCTCCTCGTCGTGAGGCTCGCTCTGGCTCGACAGGCCGGCGGATTCAACCCGGAATTTGATCGTGCCCAAGATTTCGAATTCATGCTGCGCCTTTCGGAAGCGACGTCACGAATTTCTCACATACCGAAAATTTTGTATTACTGGCGGCAGATCCCCGGCAGCATCGCCTTTCACGGTAACGAAAAAGGTGCGATTGAGCCAATTCAGGCGAAGGCGGTTAACGGCAATCTTCAACGGCTCGGCATTCCTGCCATCGCTAGCCCGCACCCCCTGCTCGCCCACCGGCTCGTGATCGATCCCCTGCCCCGAACCGCCTTCCCACAAGTAACCGTTTTTGTCAGAGATGTCGGTTCTGCATCGGCTGAAGGCTGCGTCCGGTCGCTGATCGAGAAATCCACCTATCCGAACTTCACGGTCGCACTTCCAGCGTCCCAAGCAGTTCGGTGCGGAGTGCGCGATCGGCGCATAAACGCGTTGGACTCATCGGTGACGGAGAGTGACGCAGTTGACACGGAGTTTCTCATCTGGATCGACGGGGATCTCGTCGTCACAACTCCGGACTGGATTGAGCGCCTGATCTTCTATTGCCTGCGGCAGGACGCTGGGTGCGCCGCGCCGCTAATCCTTCAGAAGAGTGGGGCGGTGTGGCATTCAGGCCTGGTCCTTGGTTTTGATGAATCCGCTGGTGATCCAATGCGGGCCTGGCCAGGAGACGGCGATGGGTACGCCGGGTCACTTTCTTGCGCGCGCGAAGTGAGTGCTGTATCCGGTGAATCCCTGATGATTTCCAGCGCCCTTTTTCGTGACGCAGGCGGCTGGAACCGGTTCTTCTCGACGTCGCTGTTCAGCGGTGCGGATCTCTCGCTCCGCGCTGGCATGATGGGGCGCCGGAACATCGTCACGCCGCGCGCTGTGCTCACGAAAACCGGCGCTGCGGCGCAGGATGGCGACTTGCATCTGGACCGCGCGTTGTTCGCTGACCGCTGGCGGGAAGCGATCACCGCCGGCGACCCGTTTTATAACCGGAATTTCGACCGTACGTCTCCAGGTTATGCAGCTGCGACTGCAGCAGCCATGGCCGCGAAGGTGGGCCTGTGAATATCGCGTTTGTAAGCCATTGCGATTTCACCGGTAACAGCGCAATGCATCTGTTCAGCATTTTGAACGTCCTCACCGGGATGCAGGTCAGTTGCGCGGTTTGCATCCCCGGAGATCCGGATTCGGTTTACCTGCATGGCAAACCGAACTTCAGTGTCGTTTCGTACGAAGACGCGGCTAAGCGCGGAATTGCGTTCCCGGATGGCCGGGGCCCGGACTTCGTCCACGCGTGGACGCCTCGCGAATTGGTTCGAAAGTTGACCGAACGGCTGGTTGAACGCCATGGATGCCGCTATCTGGTGCACCTCGAGGACAACGAAGACATCATCGTCGAAGCAGAACTCGGGCGGCGGAATTGGGAGCACGACGACGGATTGAACAGCGTACCCGAGCATCGTTCGCATCCCATCCGTTCCAAACGCTTTTTGCAGAATGCTGCCGGGATCACCGTGTTGATCGACCGGCTGCTGGAGTTCAAACCGGAGCACGTGCCCGGGCTGGTATTCTGGCCCGGTTTCGATCCCGAGTTTCTGGATCCGCCCCCACCCAGCCCCGACCTCCTCCGTCGTTTGCTGAGCAAGCCGGGAGAAAAAACTCTGGTGTATAGCGGAAACATTCATGCCGTCAATTGTTCCGAGGTGCGCAGTCTCTTCCTGGCCGTGCGTGCTCTGCGGCAAAGCGGTGCTTCGGTCAAGCTCCTGAAAAGTGGAAAGGTCTTCGTCGACGATAGCGGGTGGATGAGAGAGGCGATTTCGTCCGGGGCCGTGGCCGACCTCGGGTTCCTTCCGCGCGCTGAAATCCCTTCTTTGCTGTCGCTCGCCGACGTCCTGGTTCAGCCAGGGCGGGCTGACGATTTCAATGACTACCGGTTTCCGTCAAAATTACCGGAGTTCTTTGCGAGCGGCAAGCCTGTCCTCCTGCCCCGCTCGAATCTCGGCAGATTTGTTCGCGATGGAGTCGAAGCCGTGGTTCTGGATCGTGGGGATGCGCTCGAGATCGCCTCCCAGGTCGAACGCATTTTCAACGATGAGGAGACAGCGCACAAATTAGGGCGTGCCGGACGAGAGTTTGCTCTGCGGCGCCTGCGCTGGTCCGATAACGTGGTGCCGCTCAAGGATTTCTACGCTGATCTGTTCGCGCGCTGCAATCAGCCGCAACGGCAAGGGGCCGCTGCGGACGATGAACCGTCTTCCTCGCCGCGTTCGCAAGTGAAGCTCGTCGCATTTTTCCTGCCGCAATTTCACCCTATTCCGGAAAATGACGAGTTCTGGGGCAAAGGTTTCACGGAATGGACCAACGTCACGCGCGCGCGGCCGAATTTCGAGGGTCATTATCAGCCCCAGCTTCCCGCCGACCTCGGGTTTTATGATTTGCGTATTCCCGAAGTATTGGAACAGCAGTCCGCTCTCGCCAGAAAATTCGGAATTTACGGCTTTTGCTTTTATTATTATTGGTTCAATGGCCGGAAACTTCTAGAGCTGCCGCTCGAAAATATGCTACGGTCCGGGAAACCGGATTTTCCATTTTGTCTGTGTTGGGCCAACGAAAACTGGACCAGGAAGTGGGATGGATCGAAGGAATCGGTCCTGATCGAACAGGATTACTCCGTTGATTGCGCCGAGCGATTTATTCGCAGCGTCATTCCCTACCTGAAGGATCCGCGCTACATCCGCATTGACGCCGCTCCGATGCTGCTGGTCTATCGGGTCAATGTACTTCCGGATGCGGTCGCCATCGCCCGCAAATGGCGCGCGGTTTGCGCGAGCGAAGGAATCCCGCGGCTTCATCTATGTGCCGTCCAGAGTTTTGGTATTACCGATCCTCGGCCATACGGGTTCGACGCCGCGGTCGAATTCCCTCCTCATGTCCCGCACGTGCTGATCGATCCAACTGCGTTTGCGGGGTTGCGTCAGGACTTCGAGGGTTATCTGGAGGATTACAGGGAGGTGATGCGCAAACAGCTGGCGTTGCCTCACCCTGATTACAAGCGGTATCGGGGCGTGATGCCGGCTTGGGACAATACACCGCGGCTTGGCGCCAAAGCACACATTGTTGTTCACTCATCGGTGGAGGACTATGAGAGTTGGCTGCGGGAGCTCGCAAAACAAGCGCTCGCGCAACGCAGCGCTCAAGATCCTATTGTTTTTATTAATGCCTGGAACGAATGGGCGGAAGGCGCCTATCTCGAGCCTGACCAGAAGTATGGCCTCAAGCGGCTCAAGGCAACGCTCCAGGCGGTTCGGTCGGCTGTTGCTGAGCATGGGCGCGATGGCCGCGCCGCTGCCACGACCATCGCCGATCATCGCAGCGCCAACCTCAAACCCAAAGAGAATCCCTTTAGCATCTCGCCTTCCTTCGGCGGTTCGAGATCCCCCGTGATCAGCTATGGTACGGTGCGCGACTACTGCGACAGCTTCGAGCGGCTGAACGCGCTGGCAACGGCGAATGGGGATCTCAAGGATTGCCAGCGTCCTTGGGTCTACAAAGCAATCACGTCGGTTGTTCCACGCTCCGCAATGATTCTGGAAATAGGAGCCGGCGAGCCGCTGGTCGCGAACATGCTCCAACACTTGGGATATTCCGTGTGGATCGTCGATCCTTACGACGGTTCGGGAAATGGTCCTCGAGAGTTCGAGAAGTTTTGGAAAGAATACCCCAATCTGAAATTTGTTCGCTCGCGATTTCACGATCGTATGCCGGAAGTTCCGGAAGCGGCATTCGATTGCATCTACTCAATTTCTGTGCTCGAACATGTTCCCGCCGATTCCATACCAGGCGTCCTTGAAGGGATGCGCAAATTTCTAAAGCGGGATGGCGTGTCTATTCATGCCATCGATCACGTTCACCGCGGACCCGGCGCGGACCAGCACCTTGCGAACCTTCGCCTGTGGGCGCACGGATTCGGAGCTTCAGCGAAAGATCTGGACCAAGTACTCGCGGAGATGAGCGATGACGTCGAGACCTACTACCTCTCCGCAGAAAGTCATAATCGGTGGCGGGCCGGGGTGCCCTACGATCAGTTCCCGATGCGGGTTTGTACCAGCATTCAGATTGTCGCCGCGGCCTCTTCGATTCAAGTTGGCGCTGAACATTCTCTTGAAAGGTCATGCTCCGCTGAGGATTAGGCCTTCGAAGGCCGTTCTTTGATAGACATCTCCCGGCATTTTCCTATGCCCGCGTTTCAACGCCGCGAACTCGCGAACCGAATGCGTGACACCGGTCGCCACAACGTAATCATCAGGCTGATTCTTGCTGCAGCATGCGCCACATCGCATCGACGTAATTCCCGGGCATGCCCCCAATCGCACTTGGCTTCCAAGTTGCCGAAATCCCGCAAAAGCGCACGAGAAACTGGGTTGGCGACATACGGTTGACTTCGAAGAATTAGTCTCGGAAATGGTCCGAAAAGACTGCGAACTTCTGGGCGTGACGCCCGTGCCGGAACGAACAGTTGCTCAATAAGCACGCGAGGGCAATAGATACGTGCCTGGCTGCGCATAACTCGGGATTGCCCGAGGGCGCTGCCTCAGGGCACGAACAGAGATGCCGGCTCCGCAACGATCGTTGTGAACACTTGCCCAGGGCCACCAGGACTTCCGGTGGCATCCGAAGCGCCGCCGCTGCCACCGCATCCGCCACCTGGGAGGGGGTTGCCTCCGAACGCACCTGCCGCCTGTCCGTTCACGCCGCCCGATCCGCCAGCGACATTGATCATTCCGACTGCGATCGATGGCCCGAGCAGGTGGACAACTCCGCCACCGCCACCTCCCCCTGCTGAGCTCGGGTACGAAGGCCCTTCCCCGTTGACACCATTTCCACCGTTCGCAGTAAGGACTCCCAGATTATCAATTGAAGTTCTAGAAGCCAATACGATCACGCCTCCGGCACTCGCTGAGTACAGAGTGCCGTAGGAATTTACGGCCCCGGACGGGCCTGTGGCCGAGATCGAACCGCTCGCGTTGATTGCGATCGGCCCGGCGGCGAGAATTGTGATACCGCCGCCAGCGCCAGTCCCGACAAGGGCGTAGCCGATATCGGACGTTTTTAACAATGCTCGGGCCGCCATGGGGCTGAGAGCTGCGACGCCGATGTATTTTGACTGACCCTCGGTCGCGCCAGCGGCCAGCGGGGCGCAGCTCCCACCTCCCTGGTAGGACTGGCCGACCAAAACCCTCGATGTCGGCGCGACAACGATTGATCCGCTGACTGTCACGCCGCCGGTTACGCGAAGCACCAGACCGCTCGGAACCGTTAAGGATCCGCCGGAGTTAATGGTGATACTTGAGAACTGAAGCGTTCCGCTCGGCGGATTGACGGTCCAATCAGTCGGAGCGGAGATCGTCAACGCGCCATCAGATCCATCCCCATAGACCGCCGATAATCCTGACGCACCTGCGGCCCCTTGCGGCCCCTGAAGACCTTGCGGTCCGACAGGTCCCTGTGCGCCCGGCGCACCCGGCGGACCGCCTTGCGCGAAGATCGACCAATAGCCACCACCGGTAAGGACATCCCGCAAGGGATCGACGCCTTGATTTGCACGCAGGGCAACGTAGCTGGAGATCACTCCTGTTAAATCGGTTTCGGTGACCACATCTCCCGCCGCGTACGATCCGCTGCTGCTCCACGCCCCCATGAATTGCAGCGTCGTCGGCTGAGCAACGAAATAGCCGTTCAAATCGATCACTAAATCGGTGTTGTCCGTGGACTGCACGTTGATACTTCCATTCGCACTCGCCGCCACGATCGCCGGCTCGTTCGCGACGCCCCCTTGCGAATCGTTGAGTACGGCCGTGCCGGGCATCGGCTGCCCCGCGGGCCATGCGATGAGATAGCCGACGGTTCCGCCCGCGGGTGGAACCACCGCAAAGTTCAACGAGTACGCCGCAGCCGCGGGCACGCCGCAATTCGATTGCGGGATCACGATTGTCCTCGTTTGTCCACCAGTCAACGCCGGCGGACCGAAACCACCAGCAAAACCCTGGCCTGCCCTCGTGTCGAGGACCCTGCAAGGGCTAACGGCGACGAAAAGTAGCGGCGATGCCGACGTGCCGCTTGGGGAAATGCTCGCGCGCAGGTTTGTGAGCTTTGCAAGCTGCGCCCTTAACGGCTCTGTCGCAATCGACCAGTTCTTCGGCTGAGACCCTACGGCCGACCGATTCTGAGCCTGCGCCGCACAACCGCACGCAAGGATGAGACAGCCAGTCCAGGCGACGTAATTTCTCATATAAAAGTTTGAAACGTGTTCAAAAATAGCACAGCCGCGCGCCGCTTGCAAAACAATTTTTCTGTTTTAATCGGTTTTCGAAGCGCATTTTTTCAGGAGACGATCAGGGCGCGAGAAATTCGCGCAAATGGTGGTTCGCGACGACCGAGATGGGCGACCAGACTTTCGCTAAGCTGACCGATCTCAGGCAGATTACGGTGATCGCCCGGACCGTCCCGTGCTCGTGGGTCGACCCACGACTTGACCATAGACGTGCGCTCGAATCGGACATTTTCATTGTGGGGATTTTTATGGGGAGGCCGCCTTAGCAGATTCTGCTCTGCTTTCCCTCGCGTTCCGCGTTATGAATGGTCATGACCGCAGCTAGCGGAAGGAGAAAGCGGCAATGGCGACTTTCACCACCGGCGAGACTGGCGCCTGGTCGAGATGTGGGACTCGCCGCCCGCTCGTATCGACTACGTATTTTCAAGTGAAGCGATGCTTCACGGTCCGATGCGGCAGGCTCCGCCGCGGGAAGCGTTGAGGATCCGCTGAAGATCCACTACGTCACACTCTCCGTTGCCATCCAGATCACCAACGATGCACGCTGCCAATCCGATGGCTGCGTCGACCGCGATCTGCACATCCGCACTGTTGACGACGCCGTCATCATTCAGGTCGCAGGTTGCCGATTGCGCTGAATTTGAATTGATCATGAAAACGGTGTCGTCGACCGCTTCGAAATCCGATCCCTGGACATTGCGAAGTGTCGCCAAATCATCGTTGTTCCAGCGCGAATCCGGAGCCCCGGAGATATACCAGGCCGATCCATTATCGGCGACGAACATCCCGTATTTTTGCAGCGCCCGCAGGATCACCTGCACATCCGCAGGATAAGAGGACATGTCGAAATTCGCCCGCAAGCGGAACCGCTGCCCCATCGGCGGATACTGCGATCCGGTCAGACTCGAGGCGTAGTGCCGGGCCGGCCACACGTACGCTTCCTGCGTTTGCGGAACCGTCAGACGAATCGCGTGCTGGATCTCTCCGGCGGCGACTTCGTCATAGCGAACCAATCCAGGAAAGATCGGCAGGCCCGCGGCATCGGCCGAGGTCCATCCCGCCGGGCGCAGCGCGTTCGAATTGAGATTGAAAATCACACCGGATCCGGCTTGCCAGCTCC
>Ga0335074_10012921_pt1 | contig 11722 bp, 16 predicted proteins | sample Lox_Sample_23_FD_206715 | JGI IMG/M metagenome (GOLD analysis project Ga0335074, IMG submission 206715) | Soil microbial communities from Loxahatchee National Wildlife Refuge, Florida, United States - Lox_Sample_2.3 | ecosystem: Environmental > Terrestrial > Soil > Wetlands | place: USA...
GACCTCGGCCCCGTCCTGACGCTCGAGGACGTCATCGGCGGAAAGATATGCGCGCTGGCCGGGCGGGCCTACGAACGCGACTACCTCGATACCGCCGCCGCCCTGGAACTGTACAGCCCCGCCGAGCTGATCAGCCTCGCCCGACAGCTCGACCCGGGCCTGGACGGCCGCGACTTCGCAGAGGCAGGCCAGCGACTGGACCAGATCCCCGACTCCGCGTTCACCATCTTCGGGCTCACCCGCCACGACGTGGCCACCCTGCGAGAACGATTCGCGGCCTGGCCCCGCGACCCCCAGGCCGCAGACCCCGGAACCGCTGACCAACCCGGCACCACCCAGCCAGGCCACAGGAACGCCACCCTAGACCCCGGCCGTGTCTCCGCAGCCGCACCGGCCATGCAGCCGTGTAACTCTCCCCGCCAGGCCGACCGGGAACAGCCCTGCGCCGGCCACGAACCCGAGATCGAGCCGTGACGACAGCACAACCTGCGTCCCCGCTCTGCGCCGTACTCCGATCCGCCAGCCAGCAAACTGCGGGCTGCACAGCACAGTTGCGCCTGCCACCAGCGACGCCCGATTCGTTCCGTTCCACATAGACACCGGGTCTGTTGCTACTACGCACGGTAGTTGACCGCAATTACGTATGCGGGCACCCGATCCGCCGTTCTGCGCTGATTTAAGCATGCTTGATGCCTGCTATCGGCAAGAACAAATGGAATGTTATGCGCCTGGCTCAAAGTAATAGAGCTGCCGAAGATCGGTCCGGGCGTCGAGTCAGTGGCTTCCTAGATCGATGGACAGAATCTTAACGACGCCATGCGCGTCGCCGCACGTGCCCTCGGCTGCTGACGGGTTGAACTGATAGTCAATCCGTCCTGCGCCGGTAATCTCGTAGTGAATGGTCTTGGAGTAGCCAGGCCATTTCGGAGCGGCGTGCTTGCCTTTCATAACGCTGGAAGTACCGACTTTCGGCGGCTGGCCAGGCGTCATGGCTACGTGATCCCAGAACTGCTGTGCGTTAGCCAGGCCAGCGCGAGCGGGCAGCTCATTCCAGATATCCATGAACTGGCGATGCACCAGAACGCGGAAGAGCGGCTTGACTGGCGGACGGCCGCCGGGGCGCCGGGCAGCAACGTGGGGACGGTACGCGCCAGGAGCCGGGTCACTCCTGCGGCCGGTCGACCTCGGCATAGTCATCGTCCCCCGGCCCGGTCAGTATGGCGCGCCGCAGCGGGTCCGACAGCGCATGGGCGGTGGTGCGCCATTCGCTCAGACAGGTCTCGACGGGCTCTGCATCGCAGGTCGCCGCTGCAACTGACAGCGCGTCGCGCAGTTCCCCGAAGAACTCCGTACGGTCGTCCTCGTCGAAAGCCGCCAGCCATGCCAGCTGACCGAGGTCGGCGGGACGGGCCGAGCCGCGGCCGAGCACGGCCACAGCTAGCAACGCCGCTACGGCGACCTGAGCTATCTCGGTAACAGCCTCGAGTCGCGCCAGCGGGACCATCGTCAGCGCGAAACCGTCGGTGTCGCGGAGCAAAGCGCCGCCCTCGCGGGCAGCACCGAGGAACTCCCGGCGCTTCGGGCCGGCAAGGTCGCTTGCCTGGAACACTGCAGTAGTAATCTCGCACACGCCCCCTTAGCAGGATCGTACCTAAGATCTTACTAGCTGAGCCGGTGTCTGGCAAAGGCCGGCGTCACCGTCGCCGGGATCGTCACAACCGCTAGCGGCAAGGACCACGGGCGCGTACATACCAATCCCGCCGGCAACCGACGCGGGGCGCCGCGCCGGAATTGGGAAATCTGCGCGGCATCAGTGCTTCGATAGCCCACGACTGCACCGCGCCCGTAATCGGCAGGGAGGATGAGATTGTGTCCGACACGGCCCTGCTTCCCCGGTTTTGGGTGATCTGAGCGTAGTGTCGGGCCTGGGACCCGGCCTGACCCGCTAATCGGCTGACGCCACCTGGCTGTCTTGGTAACGATCCGCCGGCCGCCCCGGGCCCATTCTCGAAGCTGCTGACTTTCCTGACCTGATAAAAGCCTGCCCTCTGTACTAAGCGGCCCATCCCTGTCGTGTCCGCCCGCAGCAGCCAGCAAAACCCGCCGAAAACACCTGCCAGAACAGCCTTGACAAACATAGAAGCATCGATATGGAGTGGCTCTCGGGTGGTTCACCGAGCACAGCTGCTCGTATCTTGTTAACGCTGCTGAGCCGATCCTGGCTGTTCGGTCCAGTGCTTGAGGTTCGAGCGGATGTCTTCGGTGACGGGATGGTCTCCTGCGTGCGCCGGTCGGAAATGAGTCAGTCCGGTTCACGGATGAAGGGAACGCTTCGTCATGCGGGGGCGGTGAGCTCCGGGATGAGGTTGAGGCGGTTGTCATGGACATGGTTGCCCTCGGGGCTGAATGGCGGGTGGTCGGCGGGTACGCAGTCGGCGATGAGCAGCGAGTCGTGGTGCTGTTCGTGTTCGCTGGCGGCGATGACCGTGTCACCGTTGGGTGCCCAGATCCCGGAGTTGCCGCGGTAGTTCCACCAGCCGGTTCCTTCGATGTGTTCCCAGCCGCGCCGGTTGGCGTACGCGATGAACAACTTCCAGACCGAGGCCATGGCGGGGATGATGTGCCGGGTGGCGTCCTGGTACGGGACCTGGGACATGGTCCCGTCAGCGAGCCGGAAGTGCCGGTCGGCTGCGGTCGGGCCGATCACCACGCGCGCGCCTTTCCCGGCTAGGTACTGGTAGAGCGGCGGCATTTCGCACTCGTAGCAGTTGAGGATGCCGACCGGTATGCCGTTCACGGCGATGACAGGCGGCAGCTGGTCGCCGAAGGAGTAGTTCCTTCGTTCCGCCGCCCCGTACAGGTGGGTCTTGCGGTAGCTGGCCAGCAGTTCACCGCCGGAACCCACGACGGCGATCGCGTCGTAGTACCGCCCCGCACCGTCGGTCTCGGGGAACGGCAGCACGATCGCCATCCGGTTTGCCGCCGCGGTTTCCCGGGCGTGGGAGACGGAGGGCCCGTCCACGTGCTCGGCCAGGTCCTCGCACATCTGCTTGGTGATGGCGTAGCCGGTGTTGTATTTCTCCGGGAACACGCAGACCTGGCAGCCGTAACTGGCGGCCAGGGCCGTGACCTCGTCAAGGCGCCGCAGGTTCTCCTTGACCGCCTCGGCGCTGCCGACCGGACCTTCGCCCTGGTAGAGCGCGATCCGCAGGCCCTCGCCGGGAGAGGGAGCGGTGCGACGTGAGACCCGGCAGATGACGTTAACCGGCTGGTACATAAGGGGGCGCTCCTGATGCTGAGTTCGGTGAGGACTTCGTCGAAGTCGTCGAGCAAGGTGTCGGCGAGAGTGCGGGTGAAGCCTGTGCGCACGACGATGCGGAAGGCCGCCAGGTCCGCTGGCGAGACGGGCAGCGGGTAGGCGGGAATGCGCCAGCCGCGCGATCCGAGCCGGGCCGCGATGTCGAACACGGTGAAGCCGCAGGCCGGGTCGGCGACCGCGGCGACCACGACCGGCAGGTCAGTGCCGTCGGATAGCAGCCGGAGCTGCCCGGTCGATTTGATCCCGGCGGCGAGGTACTGGGCGGTGTCCTGGCTGGCCTGCTGCTGCCGGTAGCCCTCATAGCCCAGGCGACGGAGGTTGTAGTACTGAGCGACGACCGGGGCTGCCGGGCGGGAGAAGGCCAGCTCGCAGGTGCGCTGAGTAGCGCCCAGGTAGGTCACCTCGAACACCAGATCCTCGGGCAGCAGGGCGGCCTCGCGCCACAGCAGCCAGCCGAGCGCCGGGTACACCCCGCCGTACTTGTGCGCCGAGGCGTTGATCGAGTGCACCCGCTCCAGCCGGACGTCCCAGATCAAGCCCGGCTGCAGGAACGGCGCGACAAATCCGCCCGCCGCCGCGTCAACGTGAACGGGCACGTCGGTGCCGGAGGCGTCGCGGAGCCGGTCTAGTTCCTCCGCGATGCCCTCCACTGGGTCATAACGGCCGAGCTCGGATCCGCCCATCACCGCGACAGCCCCGAATGGTGTTCGCATCGCACCGTGCCGCAGCCCCGCCGGGGTCCAGAGTGAGCTGGTCTTCAGACATGGGAACGATGCGCGGTTCAACGTCCCAGTAGCGGCAGAACTTCTGCCAGCACACGTGCGCGCCCGCACCCAGTACCAGGTTCGGCCGGTCATGCGCGAGGCCCGCGGCCTCGCGGCGCCTGCGCCACCGTGACCGCAGTGCCAGGCCGGCGAGCTGGGCAGCCTCGCCTGATCCCGTAGTAGAGGTCCCCGTGACCTGGCCGCCGGGCTGATGCCACAGGCCGCCGATCATGTCCAGGCAGCGCCGTTCCATTTCGGCCGCCCGCGGGTACTGGGCACGGTCGATGAGGTTGCGGTCCAGCGCTTCGGCCATCAGCGCCTGCGCATCAGGCTCCATCTCCGTGGTGCAGTATGTCGCGAGGTTCAGCCGCGGGTTCGCGTCGAACAGCAGCTCATCACGGACCAGCCGCGCGACGTCGCCAGCTGGGCTCATCGCTTCGGGCAGCCGGTATCTATTCACACGGGAATCATCGTGCACACCAGCACCTCGAGACGATCATGACGGGTCCCCGCGGAAATACGCGTGTCGACGGATGAACCGGGCCATAACAGATCACGGCCGACGCGGCCGTGCGGCCGAAGCCGGACGGTGAGCGCGAGGTGTACCTGCAGATCGTGCCGGACCGGATAACGGACCGACGCATCGAAACGCGCTGACCCCGCGGCGTCAGGGGTCCGAGGTGAGCTGCTCGGTCTGGGATACGGGGTGGGTGAGGGACGATCCGCGGGATCCTGGCCGCAGCCGGTCTCGGCCTGTGCCACGCCAGGCATCACGCAACTGGCGACAGGCAGGCAGTTCCTGCCAGCCACCCGCCCCGGCCACCGCCGCCAGGATGACCACCGGTCACCATGCCGCGGCCCCGCCGCAGGCCCGGATCACCGGGGTCCACGCCGACCGGACCGCACGCGGGATTACCAAGTCATCCCACAGGTCGAGGAGCAGCGCACCGTAAACGTAGGCCAGGATGTCGGCCGGGCGTCCTTCCTGCAGCACAATCTCATATACGCGAGCACGGTCAGCGCGCAACCGCAGGTCGAACACGCGCCCCGGCACCGACGTGCTGGCGGGACTTCGTTGCCTGGTCTGGGAGGGTGCATTGCCTGAGCTGGCGGCGTACTGTGGGGGTGACGATTTGGAGCTAAGGCGTCACTTAAGATTATTTAAGCGTCTTTGGGGTGGGACTGGTGGACAGCGAGCTGGCGTCGCTGGCTGGTGAGATATCGCCGTATGCGGCCGCTGCCGTCCGGTCGTATGGCGGTGCGGTGCTGGCCTCGGCGCGGGATCAGGCGGGCGATGCGACGGCAGGGCTGGGCCGGCGGATGCTGCAGCGGATCTTCGGGACCTGCGCAGAGGGACAGCTGCCGGATCCGGTCGCGGACCTGGCCGCCGATCCCGGCGACCTAGACCTGCAGGCGGTGCTGCGGGTCGTGATCACCAAGATGCTCGCAGCCGACCCGGTCCTTCCCGGCGACCTGCGGGGCATGCTGGCGGGCGCGCCGGCGGTCACCGTGCCGGCATCGGGTGACTCGACGGCCAGCAACGACAACCCGCCTAGCAGTGAGCAGATGCGGGCCGGACGAGCGAAAGAGCCGGCGCGCGGATTCCGGCAATGGTCTCTCGACCACAAATTCGCATTCGCGACGATCGTATTGAGTTTCATCGGGGTCATCGCAGCCGCCGCCATCCCCCCGCTGCTGACGGGTAACGGAAACAGCGGATCCGGGAGCACGGTCCAGAACAAGACCCAGATCAAGAACAACCGCGGCGGCGAATTCGACAACGGCGGCAACATTAATAACTACAATGCGAGCGGCACCGCCCTGAGCAAGGATCCCGAACAGCGAATCGTCCAGCTCACCGGCTTCTATACCGATCAAGGATTCGAAGAGGCTATCTTCGACCGCAATACCACCATCGTCGCCCTGTACCTGGAGTCGGGCATGACGGCGGCAACCCTTTATAACGGCACAAGCGCCATCCTCTACGGATTTGAAGAAGTTGATCAGAACAATGATCCCATCCAGAGCGGCGGTGCCGTCGCTTTGGTCAAGACCTTTCAAGCAAACGGGTATAAAATCAATGAAGAACTCCAAGACAGCTATCTTATGAGGGAGCTCACGGGTGGTCTCTGGCCGGGGATGTTCGATACCCCCCTGACACCAAAGGGCTACACTGGTGGCTACCAGGACGGAACGTTCGTCGGCTCGTTGCTCTTCTGGATTGTACAGCGGGCGCTCGGGTGGGGTCCCACCGCCGAGGACATCCAGGTAATTCACTACCTGGTCAGCCAAGGCGCGGATTGCAACGTTCCCCTGTCCTTCCTTAAGTACGCGATCAGCGCAGGCCAGCTAACCGCCGACGAAACACAAGGACTGCTTCCGATAATGCAGAGCTGCGCCAAGTGACCAGCCGAGGAGTCGGATTCTCCAGCAGCGCACGCAGATCAGTAGCTGCTTTATGCTGTGGGTGCCGGAAATCCTGTCACCCTCATGCGACCTGGGCGTATTCGTGGATCAGGCCGCCGAGCCGGTCGCGCCGCAGAACCCGGACTTTAGCCTGGATCCACCGGTTAATGCCGAGTGCGGCGGTTACTGGCTCTGGTATCCACGAGGCGTTTCGGGTGTGTTTGCCCTGCTGCTGACGGTTCTGCAGCGTGTCCGGGGTTCCTGGGCCGGGGCCGGGGGTGTGCCTTGCGGCGTGGGGTGCGGGCCGGTTCGGGGCTGGTCAGGCCGCTCGGGCGGGCGGCCCGCTGGTTTCTGTCCGCAGGTTCAGCCATGCCTGTTCATGGTGATGGCCCGCGGGCAGGTGGAGGACGAGGTTCCCGCGACCGCGCCGGGCGGTGCGGGCGCCGGTGGTGATGAGACCGCGGCGGACCGTGGCGGTGCGGGCCTTCGCGAACGGGCGGCCGGCGAGGGTCCCGGCGGCGCGCAGCAGGTTATGGGCCATGGCGGCGATGACGAGCCGGGCGGCGTTCGCGGTGAAGACGCCAGACGGGAGGTGGGCGAGGGCGCCGGCGTACAGGTCGGCGTTGACCTGCTCGATGATGGCGTGGCCGCGATCCGTGACATCCGGCCGTGCAAAGAACGCTACCGTTGATCATGATCCGATGTGCAGATAAACAGGCCGCTAACACCCGGTGCGAGGTGCTACCGGAAAACATGGGCTGCGCGGCCCTCCTGCCCGGCGTCCGGCCGTCAGAGCTTAGGGTCCATGCGTGGGCTCGACGCCATCAAGCTGGCAGAGGACCAATATTCAAACAGTCCGGTATTCCCGACTGGTACGCTGGCTCTCCCCGGGTCTCAGGTTTTAGGTTTTTACCGTCTGTCCCCGGCGTGTCGGGCTGAACCGGGCATCCTGTCTTCGCTAACGTACCGCCCATTCTCAGTTACCGTGCGCGCTCGACGAGGGGGACGGGGCGGATGGCAGACGGCTCAATCTGGGACGAGATACTCGATACCCGGCACGTTCAGGTGCTGCGGACCTACATCGAGCGGTGGCCCCGGAAGGGCAGAGAGCCGGAAAAGGTGCTGATCGTCGTGGTCGAACCCGACGACGAGGCGAGAAGCCGCTGCCCCGCACTGCGGGAGCAAAGGCGTTCCGGTCGAATTCGACGTGCGCCGGTGGCGGACGCTGGACGTGCACGGGAAGAAGTGCTTCCTGGAGTACCGGCTGCCGAGGATCGAGTGCGCGGAGCACGGGAAGACCACCGCGAAAGTTCCGTGGGCACGCCACGATGACTATTTCAGCATGTAGTTCGAAGAGCACGGTGCCTGGCTCGCCGCGCAGATGCCGTGGACGAAAGCTTCCGCCGAGCTGCGCATCACCTGGGAAGCACTGGCGAACATCGTCACCCGCGTCACCGCAGACGCCGCCATCCTCCTGGACCGGCTCGACGGCCTGCGGATGATCGGGATCGACGAGAAATCCTGGGGCAAGGGCAGCGGTAAGTTCCTCACCGTCGTCACCGACCACGAAACGGGAAAGATCTCCTGGATCGCCCAGGGCCGCAGCCAGGAATCAGTCACCGCGTTCTTCGACCAGCTCGGACCCGGAAGATCGAAACTTCTCACGCATGTTTCCGCCGACGGGGCCGAGTGGATCCACGACGTCGTCCGGCTGAAGGCGCCGCAGGCCCTGATCTGCCTGGATGCCTTCCATATCGTGAAATGGGCGGGCGAGCGCCTCGACGAGCCCCGCCGCCGCCTCGCCTCCGAGCTGCGCGCCGCAGGACAGGAAGACCAGGCCGCCACGCCCGGCAAGGGAATGCGGGCGATCCGGAAGAAACCAGAGAACCTGACCACCGGGCAGCGCACCGCCCTGGCCGGCATCGCGAGGGACAACAAGCACCTCTGCAAGGGCTACCTGATCAAAGAGCAGCTCCGCGAATCGCTCCGCGTCAAGGGAGACCACGGCAAGGCCCTGCTCGCCGGCGTCATCTCCTGGGCCGGCCGCTCTCGGATCCCGGAACTCGCGAAACTGGCGAAAACGCTCCGCCGCTTCCAGCCCCTGATCTGGAACACCCTCGACCACGGCCCTCGAACGGCCGCGCGGAAGCGCTGAACGCCCAGCTCAACGCGCTCATCACCCGCGCACGAGGATTCAGGTCGGCCGGGGCTCTCATCGCGATGGCAGATTTCGTCTACGGCGGCTTGTGCCCCGATTCGCCATACTGATCGGTTAGAACCCACTTCCTGATGGCCGGGGAGAGCCGATGCGCTGCTGCCAGATGTCGGCTACGACTGCTGCTGCGGTGCCGAAGTCGGCGTCCTTGTGCAAGATGGTCAGGTGGTGGTGCAGTGCGGTGACTACTACCAGGTGGTCTGCTACGGACAGGCCCTGGTGCTGGCTCTTGGCGGAGAGCTGGGCCTGGACGTCCCGGATGGTTTCCCACGCGCGGTCGGGTACCGGGACCCATGGGTAGGCCTCGAGCAGGTCGGCTCTGATCCGTTCGTATTCGGTGGCGCGGGCGATGGTGAGGGTCTCGGTGAGGACCGGGTCGCAGATGGCGACCATGCCGTGCGTGACTTGGTCATGCCAGGATTGGTCTACCTGGCGGCGCAGGATGCGGACGAGGGCGCTGGTGTCGGCCAGGTATTTCACTGATCGAGGTCGTCGAGCCGTGAGTAGTCGAAGCCGCCGGAGTCTGCGACGGCGAGCAGGTCCGCCAAGGCGCTGGCCCGCCGGGCGCGTGCGTCCTCGCTCACCTTCTGCAGCGCGACAGTAACAGTGTCCTTCTTGGTCCTGGTGCCGAGCGTCGCTGCGGCTTCCGCGAGCAGATCCTCATCAAGGTCCAGCAGGGTCTTAGCCACGGCATTCCCCCCAGTGAGATATACATTGCCAGATTGATATCAGCCCGGTTCAGGATATCCCAGTCTCGTCTCTGCGGCTAGAACGGCTCCTGTCACGCTCGCGGGCCTACGCAGCCATGGGCCTGCCGCCCGCTTCATCCGGCAGCCCGAGGCCTTGGCCGTAACCCGCTCCGCTGCGAAAATCGCGGCGTGGCTCCCCAATCGCACGGCGGTGGCAGCGTAGTCGCGGCTGGCATTCATAACGATATGCGAGGATCACTCCGGAGCAGGAGCCAGGTTGAATCCCGCGCCGGGAGTGCCCGCTTCCACCATCGCCACGAGGACGCCTGCCCGTTGTCTGCGCGCGCACATGAGCGGCGGCGGCTCCGCATGCCCGGTGGTAACGCAGCTGCCGATATGCCCGGTTGGAACGCGTCTGGTATTTCCCCGTCGGCTTCAGGCCGGGGTATGTCGGCTTCAGGCCGGGGTATTTCGCGGCCCTCGGTGATCCTGGCCCGTGCCCAGCGGCGGGAGGTCCGGCCGAACATCTGGGCCAGCTTACGTTCAGAGAGCGGGTTGCCGGCTTGAACACTGAGCCGGTAAGCGGCCACCGCCTGGCTGTTCACGGCCTGTGTCCCGATTATCGCCTGATCGTCGTGCTCGCCTGTGTCCCCCGCCACTGAGGGTGGCTATGGGGTAGGGGTGTCCCGTCGTTGACGGTGTCGTTTTGATGTGATCTGGCGGGTTGGGGTGCGGGGGATGGTGGACGGCGTCACCGTGGCTGTGCCGGTGATGGCAGCGGCCCTTCCCGTGATCTTTCGCAGGACTCCGGGAAGGGCCGCCTGATGGTGCCGGAGGTGGCAACACGGTGATGACGGTACGAGGTCCGGCGGGAAGTGTCGAGGCGCGGCTGGCGGCGGGGAAGTTGCGGTGTCCGTGCTGCGGCGGGGTGCTGGCGCGGTGGGGGTGGGCGCGGCGGCGGGTGGTGGCGATGGTTACCGGGCTGGCGGAGTTCTGCCCGCGGCGGGGCCGGTGCCGCGGGTGCGGGCGGACGCATGTGCTGCTGCCCGCGGATCTGTGGTCGCGGCGCCGGTATGGCGCGGCGGTGATCATGGCGGTGCTGCTGCCCGGGGTGCAGGCGGCCGCGGCGGGGCAGGTGGCGGCGCGGCCGTGGCTGGTGGTGCCGGGCGGGGGGCGGCGGCTGGTTCCGGGTTCGACGGCGTGGTCGTGGCGGTCCCGGTTCGCGGGCCGCGCGGAGGTGCTGCGGCAGGCGCTGATGGGGGTGCTGCCGCTGGCTGATCCGCTGGCCCGGCCGGTGGTGGCGTCGGGGTCGCCGGCCGGGGACTGCCTGGCGGTGCTGGAGGCGGTGACTGCCGGGCTGCGGTCCCGGTTCGGGCAGCTGGCCGCGGGCGGTGACCGCGCATGAGGTGGCCGCGCACCTGACCGGAGGGTGCTGGCTGGCCCCGGCGATCCCGGTGGTGCGGTTCAACACGACCTTGTTTCCCGTGGACGCTGTTGCGCCGCCGTGACCGCGGCCGGCCGGCCATGGTCAGGGGAATCCGGGACATACCCGGCATCCCCAGGAGGTGGACGATGACAGCAGCGGACCAGGAGGCCGCCGGGCGCAGACGATCGCGCTGTGGCGGTGGGCGCTGACCGGGCCGGCGATGGATCCTGCCCTGACCGCGCGGCAGCGCGGTCAGGTGGTGCGCGCGCTGGCGGCCCGTGAGCATGAGGGGCCGTCCGGGGCGCCGGTGCCGGTGTCGCGGCGGACCATCGACCGGTGGGTGGTGCTGTGCCGCCAGGGCGGGTTCGAGGCGCTGGTGCCCTCACCGCGGCAATCCACGCCGCGTACTGAGGCGGACGTGGTGGAGCTGGCGGTGGGGCTGAAGATGGAGAACACGGCCCGGACCGCGGCGCAGGTCCGCCGGATCCTGGCCGCCCGGCTGGACTGGGCGCCGTCGGAGCGGGCGATCCAGCGGTGGTTCGCGGCGCGGGAGCTGACGACCCGCCCGGACGGGCAGCCGCCGCAGGCGTTCGGCCGGTTCCAGGCCGGTACGGTGAATGAGATCTGGACCGCGGACTTGATGAACGGCCCTCAGACGGGCGGGCGGGCCTGTCACCTGGCGGCCATCGTCGATGACAACTCCCGGTTCCTGCCCGGGTACCAGTTCATCCGCCGCCCGGACGCGGTGCGGTTCGCCGGGGTGCTGCGCGCCGCGATCACCCGCCATGGCATCCCGCAGACCCTGTATTGCGATTATGCCGATCCGCCGGTTATGCCGGCCGGATCACTAGAACCTGTTCGCCGCCTGGGCTTTCCGGCAAGAGTGCCGGCATAATTTCTGGC
>Ga0335074_10012923_pt1 | contig 11722 bp, 8 predicted proteins | sample Lox_Sample_23_FD_206715 | JGI IMG/M metagenome (GOLD analysis project Ga0335074, IMG submission 206715) | Soil microbial communities from Loxahatchee National Wildlife Refuge, Florida, United States - Lox_Sample_2.3 | ecosystem: Environmental > Terrestrial > Soil > Wetlands | place: USA: Florida...
GCGACACGCTATGCGTATGTCCTGGTACCAGACACTGTCCCCGCTACCACTCGAAACGGCCCCCGGAGGAGACTCCGGGGGCCGTTTTCGTGCCCGATGGGAACACTTTTGGGAACATTCGGAACGCTAACGATCTGTGGCAACAAATTGAGAACACGAAAGCCGCGGGATGTTCGTTTTGCAGGTCACCGCGTCACGGCGGGGCGAAAGTGTCTGTACGGAGCGGTAGCGTGGGGACAACGTAGCGAAGGGGGAGCATGGAGGTCACTGAAGCTCAGTGGCAAACGCTCATTCGCCATACCATCGCCGCGAATTCCCCGAGCCAAGGCGGCAGAAATGCACCCGACGTCGTCATGCTGACGCTCGCGGCTCTTGTCGGTGACGTTGACCGAATCGGCGCATCACACGCCGAGTACAAATGGGGTGGTCCGACGGTTTGGTCGACCTGGGCGATCACGCCATCTGGGTTGGCGCGTGTCGAGGCAACGTTTGAGCCCGAAGACTACGACGCACTCGAGGATCGTCAGCGGCGACGACCTGGAAGCTTCGATAAACCGGTTGAACCGACTGCCCTCACGGCTTGGATGCGACCGCTGACCACAGCGACTTCCTTCGCGGTGACACGGGTCTACCACAAGTCATGGATGGACCAGGTTGGCGCTCACACGCACTTCATGCCGCTGGAGATCGAGCTCGCGTTTGGCGCCAGCACCGAACGCATTGGTATCGACACCTGGTTCGACGACCAGACGAAGCGTGACAGATGGGAGGAATTCGTCGCTGCCGCCCGCGCTGCTGTCATGGGAGGAGTGCCCGCATGAGGGTCTTCATCAGCAGTGTTCGTCGCGGTCTCGAAGAAGAACGCGACGCCCTACCGGGTCTAATTTCGGCCATTGGTCACTTACCAGTGCGCTTTGAGGACTTCACCGCGCAGACGGTACCTAGCAGAGAAGCATGCCTTGCGGGAGTCGAAAGCTCTGACGTCTACCTACTGTTGGTAGGACCCCACTACGGCCATGTATTCCAGGACACCCAGCAGTCGGCTACTCACGATGAATGGATGGCCGCCACGGCGGCCGGGATGCCACGATTGGTCTACCGCAAGTCTGCGGTCGAGCTCGATATTGACCAAGCGGAGTTCGTTGCTGGCATCGAGGACTACGCAGCAGGTGTGTTCCGCGACTCCTTCGGTTCGACGGCCGAATTGCTGACCAAGGTTGCGGCGAAGCTTCGCGAACTTGCCGAAGCCAGCGGACCCCTCAGTTTCGCGCCTATGACCGAGGCCCCAGCTATCCAGTGGCGCAGCCAGTCTGAGCTGGGAAGTCGGGAACGTCAGTTCTCGCGGCCCGCGCTGGAAATCCATGTGTCTCCGTCGCCATTGGGATCGCTGTCGGCACGCGCTTTGGCGGAGTTGGGCGATGCGTTGGTCAGACGAGTGCGGCGCAGCGGGATGATCGACGACCGCACCGGATTGGAGACGCGTAGCGTCAAGGATGCGATGTACCTCCTGCTCGATGACGACGCGCCGGCGGCTTGGAACTCCGCTGTCGAAGGGCGGATGCTAGGACTACGCATCGGCCAAAGTGGTCAGGTCTCGGCCTGGGCTTCGCTACCCCATGACAGTCTCGGTGCGATTCTCGATCCCGCGCAGTTGCCTTTGCAGGTCGCGGGTCTGCTCCGGTTGATCGGTCATACACGGGCGCTTTCGTCGCCGTATGTTGCCATCGCCGTGGGCGTCGAGCCGGTCAGAACGTTGTCGGTCGGCGACGTTTCGGCCATGCCACGAAACTCCGCACAGTTCCTGTTGATGTCCGATGAACCCCTGCGGGCTGAACCCGATGAGTTGGTGACGCTTGCCGCGCTCGACGCTGGCGCTCGTGAAGCCGGAAGCATTCTGAGTCGCCGATTGATCGAGGCGTTCAACCGGCATCGCTGAACTTTCACAGTTGCGACGGGTTCTGGCAAGGCAGCTTCTCATCCCCAACTCCCACCAATTCGCTGGCCGCGCCGGACCACTGCTCAAACGAGCCATCCGACTTTGGCCGCGCGTCGCGGCCTGCTGACGAGGGAGAGATATCGCCCGCGGATGACGGTTGAGTTATTCGAATTGGTCGAGCTGGTTCACGATGTCTGTCACGCGGACAGCTCCACCCTGCTCTCCCCGAAATCGGCGACGATTCGCAGCTGCCCGCCAAGAGCGGCGACGTAAGACTGCAAAGTGCCGAGTTCAGTGTGCGATAGGTCGCCGCTTTCCAGCTTGGAGACCCGTGCTTGCGAGACGCCCATCAGGGCAGCGACGTCGGCCTGACGGGCATGGCCGTGGGCCTTACGGATATCGGTGAGCCTCTGCGTTTGGACGGCCGCGTGCATCTCCTTGCGTGCCGCGTCGGCGCGGGCCGGGTCCAGCCGCCCGTGCGCGATGGCTTCCGCACGAATGTCACGCCAGTTGCGTGCCATGGTCATTCACCTCCCTCGGTCGCGAGCCAGTTCTCATAGCGTCGCTCTGCTATCGGAATGTTCTTGTCGTACCAGCTTTTCCAGTCACCCGCCTTGTCACCGCCAAGCAACAGAATCGCCTGCCGTCGCGGATCGAAAATGAACAGGATCCGGATGCTGGTGCCTGCGGGCCGCAGCTCCTTCATGCTGTGGAACTTCGATCCTTTGACCTTGTCCACCGTCGGCCGGCCCAGGGTTGGTCCTTCCATCTCGAGCAAGTCGATGGTCCCGGTGACCGCGGTCATCACGTCGTCGTCGAGCGTGAAGTACCAATGTTCGACCTCCTTGAGCAGGAGTATTTCCCAAGACATGTTAATATAACTTCAGAGTTATATGCAAGATCTTGGGTGGGTCAGGCCGACGTTTGATCATCCGAGTCCCAGGCATCGCCGAGCAGGAATTCGGCGGCCTGTTCTGCCGCCTCGCGGTCGTCGTTTTCCAGCACATGGGCGTAGGTCTCCAGGAAGAAACCGACGTTGGCATGGCCGATCCGCTCACTGATCACTTTCGGGCTCACGCCCGCTCGCAGCGCGCCAGTGGCGTAGGAGTGGCGAAGGTCGTGGAAGGTGATGCGCGCCAGGCCCGCTGCGGCCGCCAGGCGGTCGAAGCGCTGGCGGATTGTGTCGGGATGTGGTGGACGACCGTCCGGGTACGTGAATAGATAACCGCCGGGGTGGTAAGCGTCGCCGAAGAATCCGCGTTCGCTGTCCTGAAGCTCGCGCCAACGGCGCAACGCCGCCACGGTGGCGCGGTCGATGGAGATCGTCTGGTCGGCGTTGTGAGTCTTGCCACCGGCCTTGTCGAGTGCCTGGCCGCCGACCACCACACGATTGTCGTGCACGGTGATGACACCGGCGTCGAGATCGACGTCGGACCACTTGAGGCCGCACACCTGGCCGCGGCGGATACCGGTGGTGAGTTCCAGTAGGAACAGCGCTGCGAACCGATCGTCACGGATCGATGAAAGAAAAATGCGGATCTCCTCGGGCTTCCACACCGTTCGCCGGGTTCGCGCCCGGCGTGGTGGTTTGACGTTACTGGCCGGGTTGTCGCTGATGTACTTCCATGCCACCGCGTCCACGAGTGCGCGGTGGATGAAGGCGTGGATGTTGCGGACGGTCTTGGGCGCCAGGCCTGGCGAGACCGGTTTGGGCACAATGCCCGCACGGTATCGGCGGACCGCCGTACGGGCAGCATGGATCGTTGTCTTGCACGCCTCAGACAGCTGACGCGGTGTCGGTTTTTCACCGGCGGCAGTGCGTTCCGACCAGTAGGCGTACATCAGGGAGTCGTTGTCACGCTTGATGCGTCCCTCGGCGAGCAGCTTCGCGTACAGCTTCAGCACCTGGGGTTCGTCGAGTCGCTGCAGGCGTTCGGCGCCGACGTGGGGGATGACGTAGCAGCGGGCGTAGTCGCTCCAACTCTGCCACGTTGTGGAGTCCAGCGCGGGTTTCACGGCGGCGAGCCACTCGGTGAGGAACTGCGCCACTGACCGGGTCGACGGTTTGACGACTCGGCCGCGATCCGCGTCGCGCATGGCTTCGCGGCACGCCTTCCAGGCCTCGCGTTCAGTATCAAAGCCGCCCTTGGTAATCCAGGGATATCGGCCTGTCGACGGGTCACGTTCAGGAAGGCGGAACTTGTAGTACCACGCCGACCCACGCTGGTGCACTGTGCCTTTCACGATGCCACCAGCTCGCGGAGGCCTGCGGTCAAGACGTAAACGCGGCCTCCGAGCCGGCGAACCGGTAGCTCGCCGGAGGCGACCAGGCGATATGCGGCGGCACGGCTGATTCCCAGCAGCTGCGCCGCGCGGGGGACCGCGAGCAGAAGGGGGAGTTCATTGAGCACCTTGTTCTCCAAGATAATTCACCACCTTTCAGCATGTTGAAGGAATTTGTCACCAGATCCGCCTGCCCTGTGGACCTTTCATGTGTAGAACGATAGGACCGCGAGTTGCGCTGCGCGACGGTCGGTTACACGATCTTTTGTTGGATTTCGCCTCATCCGGCATCCAATTACCGTTATGCCAGAATTAGTGGGAATTGCAGTGCATCGCAACTCGTTTATCTTTGTCTTCTTCGCCTTGACTGCGGGCCCGCGAGTCAGCCCCGGGTCACGACGTAATAGGCCATCTATGGAACCAAATCGGTGTTCGGCCTAAAGTCTTTCTGGTGCGAGTGGACAGCGAGCGTCTCTTCGCTGCTATCGCGAACGAGCGACGCCAGATCGCGACACTGATTGACGGCTTGGACGACACGCAATTGGCGACGCCCAGCCTGTGCGCAGGGTGGGATGTCAAGACCGTGGCGGCACATCTCGCCTGCTCCGTCACCGACGGCATCTCGGTGGCCATGAGGAGAGCCTTGCACCGCGGCAGCCTGGGGCGCGCGATAGATGAACTCGCACGGTATCGCGCGCAGGTGCCGGCCGCCGAAATCGTCACCATCCTGCGGCAGCGCGCCGATTACCCCTTGAGTCCGCCGGTGTTCGGGCCAGTGGCCCCCTATGCCGATATCTTGATCCATGGCGGCGACATCAGAATTCCCCTCAGCCTCGCGTTTGAGCCCGATCCCCAACAGGTGGCGGTTGCGCTGGATTTTCTGACCGGGCCATGGCCGTTTGGCTTCGTGCCGCTGTTCCGAATGCGGGGCATCTCGCTGCACGGCACCGACATTGATCGATCCTGGGGTAAAGGAGCCGAAATCCGCGGTCCTGCGGCAGCGTTAATGATGGCCGTCAGCGGCCGCACCGCTCTGCTGGGCAACCTCGACGGCCCCGGGCTACCTCTGCTACGCCAACGGCTGCTGCCTCACTGACGGCGGTCGCTGTGATGGGTTTTCGCGTTCGGGGTCCTGATCTTATGGATTACTACTAAGCGGACTGCGCAGCTTCGACTTCCGGTCGCACCGCCAAAGCACGCCACCCGACCGCCAAGCCGCCGCCGACCGCCGCTGCATCCGACGAACAAGCCCGGACTCGCGATGCCAGCTATGCCGCCCTCAACGGGGCGGGCACGCCGCGCTGCTTCCGCTGAACCCGCCGGCGTGCCCGCCGCGGCGCCCCAGCGCCGGTTCACGGTCGCGGTCGCCGAGGCAGCCGCCATCGACACGGCGATTCGTCGCGCCCGTGAATGGACAGCCTGGGTAGCCTGCGGTAGTGGTTGAGCACGCGCTAATCCAAGCGTTGGCCGCGCTGGACCCGGTGCCGCTTCCGGTCGTCGACTGGATCGTCACCGGAAACTGGCCCGCGACGACGCCGAATCCGCCCGTCGACGTGTCGTTTCCGGCGTCGGCCGGCTTGGCATGATTTCGCCCTGGCCTGGTTGTACGGCTGGGCCGCGGCGCCCCGACCAAGCGTCAGACATTTCACTTTTTGGGGCACCACCGCCAAGGCGAAGGACCAGCAACGCGAGGGTCCAAGAACGCCACCCGCATTGACGCCCGCCGTCGCCAGTTGTCCCTCAAGCCTGATCCCTGTTGGTAGCCACCCGACCGACGGGACCGCTGGCGCCCCGACTCGCATGATTGCGGCCTGGCCTGGTTGTACCGGCTCGGCCGCTGCGCCGCCCGGATGCTGCTACCTCTGTAGATCGAAGTTCATCATCACCGCACCGATGACACCGTTTGCGTCACACTCGCGATCCGGCTTGCAGCCGTTCGCGGCCTGCGGCGTCGAACGCGGCCCCGTCGGCCTGTCCCACGCCCCTAGACGGGTTGGCGGCCGCCTCCGGTACCGGCGCGCCCGCCTCGTGGACGTTGCCGGCTGTGTCTGTCGCGCGAATCAGTTCGCGCGCAGTCTTTTCGGCCACACCGGCCATCCGGGCCACCTCCCGTAAACTCTGACCCCGATCGCGCATCGACCGCAGCGCCAACCCGCACTGCACCCGCTGCTCATCGCGGCGCTGCGCGGCCTGCTCACGCAGCTCCTGCTCGCGCGTGGCGAACCACTCATCGACACCGTCGGCGCGCTCGCGCGCAGAAAAAAACCGCGCCAAATCCTGCATGTTGGCGCGGGTGCGCCGCGCCAGCTCCTCCTGCGCGGCCCACGCCGCCTGCCGCGCCGCGCGGCGCGCTTGCTTGCTGATCGCCTTGTTTTTCATGAACCACACGCTAAGACCCTCAAACCCGTTACGCCGCACCCGAACCCAACAAGTTTCCCGCCGAGACCCTCAGCAAGCCCGGGCCCGACCACTCACCACACCAGCCCACCGGCACTTAGGCCACCCTAAGCCAGCCGCCTCCAAACACATCACACCTCTTGCACACAGGTCACGACGAGGTAACGGCCTGCCGTGAGGTCGCCCAGTCGGGCTGATTTTTCGGCTGTCGACCGTCGCGTAACGACTGAGCCGATGCGACGCTGGATTTCATGGTGATGCCCCGGTGATGGGCTTGCACAAACTGACTGCCGGCGACGGCTACATGTATCTGTTGCGCCAAGTCGCCGCATCCGATGCCACCGAGCGTGGCCGAGCCAGCCTGTCCGATTACTACAGCGCCAAGGGCGAAGCCCCGGGAACCTGGCTAGGCCGCGGCCTGGTCGCGCTGGGATCACCGGTCTCGCGTGACCCATCCGATCCCCTCGTTGCCCAACTGTGGGCAGTGCCGCACGGCTCCACGGTCAGCGAAGAACAAATGAAAGCCCTGTTCGGGGAAGGCTTGCACCCCAATGCCGAGGCGATCACCCGTCATCTCAGCGGATTTGGTGTCGCACAAAGCGGCGCGATCGCCGCCGCCCGGCTGGGCCGGCCGTTTGCGATCAATGCCACCGAGAACCGGTTCATTACGCGGCTGCGTGCGGCCTACCGTGACTACAACCTCACCGTCGGCAACGATGTCAAAGCCCCGCTGGCCGATGAGATCAAAGCGCGAATCCGCACCGCGCTGGGGCGCGAGATGTTCGCCGAAAGCCACGGCCGACCTCCAGCAGACGACCGCGAGCTATCCGGTTTCATCGCCAGCCATACCCGCGCGGCCACCACCGCCGTCGCCGGCTATGACCTGACCTTCACCCCGGTCAAATCGGTATCGGCGCTGTGGGCCATCGCGCCGACCCGAATCGCGCGCGCCATCGACGAATGCCACCACCTAGCCATCGCCGAAACACTGCAATTCCTCGAAGACAACGCCGCCTTTTCCCGCATGGGCGCCCACGGTGTGGCTCAAGTCGACACCACCGGGTTGATCGCGGCCGCGTTCGACCACCGCGACTCGCGTGCCGGTGACCCCAACCTGCATACCCATCTGGTGATCAGCAACAAAGTGCAAGCCATGGGCCCCGATGGGATACCACGCTGGCTCGCGCTGGACGGCACCCCATTGCACCGGGCCGCCGTGGCGGCATCAGAGTTTTACAACACCCGAGTCGAAGCGCTGCTCATCGCCAAGGTCGGCGGCCGGTTCGCCGAAATACCCGCCAAAAGAGGCAAACGCCCGGTGCGCGAATGGGTCGGCATCCCCACCGACTTGATCGACAAATACTCCTCGCGAAGCGCGGCCATCGACCATCGTGTTGGCCAGCTGGCCAAGCAGTTTCAAACCGCCCACGGGCGTGAACCCACCGTCGTAGAGATGCTTGCCCTCTCCCAGCAGGCCACCCTGGAAACCCGGCAAGCAAAGCACGAACCACGCTCGCTAGCCGAGCAGCGCCACGCCTGGCGGGCCCAAGCCATCGAGGTGTTAGGCAGCCAGCGCGCGTTGACCAACATGGTCGCCGACGTCACCAATCCGGGGCTGGCTCAGCAGCGCGAAATCACCGACACTTGGGTCAGCGACCGGGCCGCCGCCATCATCGCCACCGTCGCCCAGACACGGGCGACCTGGACCGTCAACCACGTTCGCGCCGAAGCCCAACGAACACTGCGTTACGCCAATCACCCCGGCGGCCCCGAGCTCGCCGACCGCGTCGTGGCGAGCGCCCTGTCCAAGCACGGCATCGCGTTGACCTCACATGCCGACACCGAGATGAACGAGCCCCTGTCGCTGCGCCGACGCGACAAATCCAGCATTTACACCCGCCACGACTCCACCGTCTACACCAGCGCGGCCATCATGGCTGCCGAGCGGCGGATCATGGCGGCCGCCGCATTACGCGATGGGCGCATCGTCGATGACACCAGCGTCGGTTTGGCCCTGCTGGAATCCGAAGCCAACCTAGGCCTGGCGCTGGGCGCCGGGCAGATCGCGCTGGTGCAAGAAATGGCCACCTCCGCTGCCCGAGTCCAGCTGGCGTTGGCGCCGGCCGGCACCGGCAAAACCACCGCCATGGCCGCGCTGGCGACCGCCTGGACCAACAGCGGCGGCACCGTGATCGGCCTGGCTCCCACCGCCGGTGCAGCCGAAGTACTCGCCGAAGACCTGCGCGCCCCCACCGACACGATCGCCAAACTCGTCCAGCTCACCGACACCGGCAGCGGACAGCAAGCCTCCACCGATGACCCGGCCCGACAGTGGTTTTCCACCATCGGTTGCGACACGCTGATCATCGTCGACGAAGCCGGCATGGCCTCAACCCCGGACCTCGACACCCTCATCGGCCACGCCGTGGCGCGCGGCGCCAGCGTGCGCCTCATCGGCGACGATCAACAGCTCGCCTCCATCTCGGCCGGTGGCATCCTGCGCGACCTTGCCGACGCCCACGACACCGTCACCTTGAGCACCGTCGTCCGCTTCACCCACCCCGAAACCGGGCCCGCCGAAGCCGCCGCCAGCCTGGCCATCCGCGCCGGCGACCCCGCTGGGATCGGGTTCTACATCGACCACCACCGTGTCCATGTCGGCGCCGAGGCCACCGCCGCCGACATGGCCTACCAAGCCTGGGCCGCCGACCTGGCCGCCGGCCGCGACTCAATCCTGCTAGCCCCGACCAATGCACTCGTCGCCGAACTCAACGAACGCGCCCGCCTTGACCGCCTCGCCGCCACCACCGACACCACGGCATCGGCGGCAACCGCCACCCTCGCCGACGGACTGACCGCCTCGGCCGGTGACTGGATCGCCACCCGCAAAAACGCACGCTGGCTGGTCAACGACAGCGACGGTTCCTGGGTCAAAAACGGGCACCGCTGGACCATCCGCACCGTCCACGACGACGGATCACTGACCGTCGTCCCGCTGCGCGGCCGCGCCACCCCGGTGCGCCTTCCCGCACGCTATGTCTCAACATTCACCACCTTGGGCTACGCCAGCACCATCAACGCCGCACAAGGCATGACCGCCGGTGGCCGCGACATCGAAGGCACCTGTCACACAGTCATTTCCGACCGCCTGACCCGCCAGCAGCTCTACGTTGCGGGCAGCCGCGGACGCACCGAAAACCACTTCTACGGCTCCACCGCCGAAGCCGACCCGCACCGCATCCTGGCGCCCAAAGCCACCCACCCGCGCACCGCCGTGGACGTCCTCACCGCGATCCTGGGCCGCGACGGCGCCCAGCAGTCGGCTCACACCGTCGCCGCAGCCGACACCGACCCGTTTACCCGCCTGCACCGTGCCGCCGACATGTACGCCGACGCCCTCACCGCTGCCGCCGAACAACAAGCCGGGCCCGCGGCCATGGCCACCATCGACACCGCCGCAGCCGGGCTGGGCGCTCGCATCACCGAGGCTCAAGCGTGGCCGGTGTTGCGGCGCAACCTGGCTCTGCTGGCCATCGAAGGTGATAACCCGGCCGAGGCGCTCAACGACGCCGCCCGCACCCCGCTCGACGATGCCCACGATCCCGCCGCCGTCCTCGACTGGCGCCTACCACCCCCCGCCCACGCCACAGACCGTGTTAGCCCGCTGCGCTGGCTGCCCGCCATCCCCGGCCTGCTCGATGACCACCCGCAGTGGGGTCCCTACTTGCGCGCCCGCGCCGACCTGGTCAGCGACCTCGCTGAGCAAATCCGCGACACCGCCCGCAGTTGGGAGCACGACAGCGCCCCCGCATGGGCTCGGCCCCTATTGGGTCGGCGGCCCGGGCTGATGGCCGAAATCGCCGTCTTTCGCGCCGCCCACAATGTCGATCCCGCCGACACCCGCATCACCGGCCCCGAGCAGCACGCCAACCGATCCGCGCTGGTCCAACAACTTATCCACGCCCGCCTCGACGCCGACCTGACCCGGGCCGGCGGCCGCCCCGCACGGTGGCGCAAAATGGCCGAACACATCGACCCCCACATCACCGTCGACCCGTTCTGGCCCCGGCTGGCCACCCACCTCGATGACGCCGCCCGCGCCGGCGCCAACGTCGCCGCGCTGCTACATCAAGCCGCCTCCCAGCACGGTCCGCTGCCCGACGAAATGCCCGCCGCCGCCCTGTGGTGGCGTCTTGCGGGCACCCTGGCGCCACCGTCGCTGGATCGAGTCGACACCAAGTTGCGTCCACCCTGGACCGCCGAACTACACCACCTGCTCGGCACCCGCATCGCCGAGACCGTGATCACCGACCCCGCCTGGCCGGCGCTTGTGGCTGCCGTCGCCGCCTCCGACTGGCCACCGGCCGACCTGCTCGCCGCGGCAACAGAGCACCTGCGCGACATCGCCGCCACCGAACCCATCCGGCCCGACCAATACGCCCGGCTGTTGACTTTGCGCGTCGAACTGCTCACCCACCACGCCGCCACCATCGACCCCGACATCCCGCATCCCGCCGAATGCGCCGAAACACCCTCCGCCGGCGAACAATTCACCTTCAACGACCAGGACCTCGACACCCCCCACGACCTACACGAACCGCCACCAGACCCCTACGACTACCCCTACGGCTTCGCCGAAGACGACCTGGGCGACCTGGATATCGCCGACCTGCCGCTCCACCGGCCTACCCCCACCCAGCGCGGCGACCACATCGACATACCTGCGCTGCGCGCCCGCCGCGACGCCGCCCACCGACACGCACAACAACTCGCACACGCCATCCTCGGCGGGGGTGGGCCAGCCGAGAAAGCCGCCGCCACCGACCTGGTTGAGCTGCATCGGCGACTCATCCAACAGCGGCCCTACCAACGCTCCCTTACTGACGCCCACGCCTCATGGGTGCACGCCGAAGACACCGCTGAACTGCATCACCAGCTGCTCGACCAACTCGCCGCCACCATCACCGCCGCCCACCGGCGCGGCGACGACAACGCCGCCGAGCACTACCAGCAGCACCGCGACCGTATCGCTGAACAAACCTCACGCGTCGACACCGCCGTGCGCGGCCGCCGCGCCGAACACGGCCGCGCCCGCCCCGCCCTCAC
>Ga0335074_10012926_pt1 | contig 11720 bp, 9 predicted proteins | sample Lox_Sample_23_FD_206715 | JGI IMG/M metagenome (GOLD analysis project Ga0335074, IMG submission 206715) | Soil microbial communities from Loxahatchee National Wildlife Refuge, Florida, United States - Lox_Sample_2.3 | ecosystem: Environmental > Terrestrial > Soil > Wetlands | place: USA: Florida...
ACAGCTCGGCAGGTTCCAAAGAATGCGGTCTGCCCCGATACTTCTTTTTCCCGAAATCTCGAAAGGAACCTCACTATGGCTCCGCCTTGTTCGATCGGCGAGTATCTGCAGATATACGGCAGCGTACTTGGCGAGCGCGTCCTCGCCCATTTCCCGGCGCTCCACGGCCCAACGGACCCGGTTTGGCCAGAACTGCAGCGATTGAAGAGACGCCCATTTCCCGCCCAGGCTCTCGCCATCATGGGCATTACAAAGCATTGGCAGAATTCCCGATGCGCGGCCGCTGTTGCAGAATGCGGAACGGGCAAGACGTTGATCTCACTCGGTAGCGTCTTCACACACTCGCGGGGCCGGCCATTCACTTGCCTCGCGATGGTTCCTCCTCAACTGGTCGAGAAGTGGGCGCGAGAGTGCTTCCTCACACTTCCCGGCGTGCGAGTGTTCGTGATCGACGGAATTCGCAACGGTGTTGGCTCAAACGGATACAGCGGAGTAAACGAAGTCCGGTTTCGCTCTGGTCGCGTTGTTCGAGAAGGCTTTAAGTCGACGCTGAGCGAGTTGCGATTGGCAAAAGGCCACAGATCGGCGCGACTGCGATGGCAGGCGCAGGTTTCGGGTCCGGCGATATTCGTGGTCTCGCGAGAGCGGGCCAAACTGGGCTACTTCTGGCGGCACGCATACCAGGTCGCAAGGAGTGGTCCATTCCTTGGAAACGTGGTGAACGCCGACACTGGACGGCCCGTGATTGCAGGTGAAGATCAACTGCGCCGGGCCGATTTCAAGAAGACGAAACACTCGGAAACTGTCGCAGCCGAGTCCGGTGACTCCCGCAAGGCGTTCTTTAGTCCGCTGTGGCAGGCGGATCGGGAAAAGATTCCCCGCGTGGCGCCTATCGAGTTCATCGGCCGCTATCTGGACGGATTTTTCGATTACGGGATTGCGGACGAGGTTCATGAGTTAAAGGGCGAGACGGCGCAAGGTAATGCTCTCGGAACCATGGCGTCCGTCTGCGACCGGACTGTGATTCTGACGGGAACGCTCCTCGGGGGATATGCCGATGAGCTGTTCAATATTCTCTACCGTCTTGATGCCCGGATGATGCGAGAGGAAGGCTTCGATCATGGGGAAAGTGGTGTACGCCAATTCGCGGAGGCTTATGGTGTCCTTGAGAAGGTTACCACCATCGAGCCCGCTGAGAACGCCTGTTCGAAGGCAAAGGTGTCGACCACGGTGAAACGCCGGCCCGGCGCCTCGCCCTTGCTTTTCGGCAAATACTTGATGAATCTGGCGGCGTTCGTATCGCTTGAAGATATTTCAGACGCACTACCCTCGTACCGGGAAGAAGTGCTTGCGGTCGAGATGGACCTGGCGCTTCAGAAAGCGTACTCCGATCTGGAAGAGTCGATCACGGACGCCTTGAAAGAGCACCCCCGGAATCCCTCCGTGATCAGCACCGCAATGAATGCGTTGCTGCTGTATCCGGATCGACCTTACGGCTTAGGTACGCTCTACGGCTACGACAGAAACGAGGAAACCGGACAGCGAGAGAGGTTCGTTATTGCGGAACCCGCGGACCTTGATCCGGGATTTCAATACGCCAAGGAGCGGCGCTTGCTGGAGGAGATCAGAAACGAACTGGCGCAGAGCAGAAAAGTCCAGGTCTTTGCCGTTTACACGCAGAAACGCGACGTAACGCATCGGTTGCGGGACATCCTTTCGAAACAAGGCATCCGTGCGGAAGTTCTCTCGGCGGATGTGCCGCCGGAGCAGCGTGAAGCTTGGTATGAAAGGCGCCTGAGAAGTGGAATGCAGGTCTGCATTTGCCATCCGAAACTGGTCCAGACCGGGCTCGATTTGCTCGAGTTCCCGACGATCCTCTTCTACGAAACGGGGTATTCAACCTACGTGCTGCGCCAGGCCAGCCGGCGCAGTTGGAGGATCGGCCAGAAACAGCCGGTGCGCGTTGGATTTCTCACTTACTCGAACACAGCGCAGGAGAGGTGTCTTCGGCTTATGGGTAAGAAGTTGCTGGTGTCGCTGGCGCTTGAAGGCAAGCTGCAAGGTGATGGTCTCCAGTCCATGGATGATGACGACGATCTCCTGACCGCCATGGCGCGCGAATTAGTGACGCGGCAGGGAGTCGGCGAACTGGCAGCCGAGGTGTGGAAGAATCTGCAGGCCCAACGTGGAGATGCTTCCGAGCAGAGTGGTGTGACGTTGTTCCCACCGGAGCAGCGGCCAGATAGGGATCCTGAACCCGATGTCGCATGGTCTCGCACGGAAACACCAGCCGTCCAGCTATCCCTCTTCTGATTGCGAAGCCCAAAATTTGATTCGCGGAAAGTACCGCAGTGGGTTGGAGGTGCATCATGGCTATTCCAGCTTCAATTGAAGCCTTCTCCGGTCAGTCGCCTTCGACGCCGACGGTGCTTGAATCGGCGCTTGAGGCGAGCAGACGTTTAACGGAATTGCTGACGCAGGCTGAGACGGATTGTGCCCGAGACCGTTTGCCCGACAATCTTCGGGATCGCATCGCGGACACACTCGACATTCTGCGAGGTCGCCTCGGTCGAAGAGTGGAACGAGACCCGAGATCCCTCTTTGACCTTGATGACCGGCTCATCGATCTCATGGATCGCATCGAGGAGGCGACCGGGGAGGGCGGTGAGGTTCCCCCAGAGCTTGGTCAAGAGATCAACGAGTACCTTGAGGCGTTCCGAGGAAAAGTCGACCGAATCGCAGGCTATTGGCGCTGGCAAGAATCTATTGCCGAGATCTGCACCCGGGAGGCGGAACGCCTGGGTTCAAGGGCCAAGGCCGCGACGGGGCGTGTCGATCGCCTCAAAGCGATGTTACTAGGATTCATGCTGCCGCGAGATCTGAAGAAGCTCGAAGGCGGGAAGGCCAGCATCGGGTTACAGCGCAACGGCACTGCTTCCCTCGTGATTGACGATCCCTTGCAAATCGAGGAAGAGTTCTTCGAGAACAGCCTTCGTTTCACCAGGGCCGAACTTCGGGACCTGATCTCTCAATTGCCGGAAGATGAACCCCGCCGCCGAATGGAGGCCGCACTCGATCGCGACGGATGGGAGATCAACAATTCCGCCGTTCGGTGCGCTCTTACGAGCCAATCGTCTGTGCCGGGCGCGCGACTGGTCAAAGGTCACCATGTGCGGCTGCGCTGAGGCTAGGTCCAACGCGACGACGCACTGTTAGTTGAGTAAACCCAAAAAGGAGAAACACAAATGTCAGAAACCAGTACCCTCATTGGGTACGCGGGCCGGACCATCCATCGCGATGAACTAGCCCTCGTTCCCACACCGGCGGCAACGGCAACCCACCAACCTGTACCGCACCATGAAATCGTCCAGGCGATCGTAGAGACGCTTGGATTCCGTCACATTGGCATCGTTCACGACGAGTACGCCGTATCGCCAGATGGCATGAAGATGTTCGGCGTCCTCGATCTTGAGACCGAGATGCATGGCGCGCGCTTCTCGATCGGTTTGAGGAACAGCCATGACAAGTCAATGCGCCTGGCCCTTACCTGCGGATATCGCGTGTTTGTTTGTTCGAACATGGCGTTCAGTGGAGATTTTACGCCGGTCTTAGCCAAGCATTCAAAGTCGTTCTCGCTTGTCGATGCGATTTCGGTCGGCGTGGATCGAATGCAACGGAATTTCGAACCGATGCGAAAGCAAATCGAGGCATGGCGACAGGCGGAGCTCAGCGACGTCTCCGCAAAGATGATCATTTACGAGGCGTTCATCGAGAGCGAACTCGAGGTGCCAAAACATCTCGCCCGGCGTGTTCATGACAACTACTTCGCATAGAAAACGCCAGTGGAAGATTTTGCTTGTAAATATCCGGCAACGCGTATACGCTCTACGTGGCGACATTCCATTGAGAAAATGTTTTGGAGATGTCTTTCCCGAGGTTGGGGAAACGGGAGGATTCTCCAGGATGCGGTCTATTGCGAGCAGCATCATTTCGTTTACGGTTTCCCGCTGCGCATGATCGCTCAGGGCTCGCCGGCATGTCGCAAGGTGAGGGGCGTTGCTGAAGCTGATCTCAACTCCGTCGTTGACCTACCGCTATCAGGTCGTTCGTGCTGATGGCCTTCCCGACGTTGAGCTGACACTGTTTGCCGATGACCAGATGAAGGCGCTGTCGCCATCGTCTGTGCCGGTTTATCTTCGAGAGATTCTCTCATTCATCAACTGGTCGGAATGCGATCCGATTGTGACCGGGAACCGCTGGAGCCTGTACGGCCCGCCCGTCGAAGTGCGCAACGTCATCCGGCAGTACCTGACGGTTGCCGCTCGCTGCAAAGTGGTGCTGAGGCCCGACATGGCAGGGCTGAAGGCGACGTATGTGAACGAGACGAGCGCTACCCGGATCAACGTCCGTGTGCTCCTGACCGTCCTGAAGCGTTTTTACGATCACCTCATTCTCCGGCACGTGTACTGCTACGCCAACCCACTGATTCACGAGTCTGCGGCAGGCATGCTGGCCGCACTTCGCAATACGTATCGGCGGGCGGTCCGGGAGATGGAAGGTCGGGACCCGATGCCCGCGGTCAGCGGCGTCGATCCTCCCTCTGGAATACGCTTATCGCAAAACTTCTTCCGCTGCGTACAGAAGGAGTGGGTGCCGCAAACGATCGACGATCCACACTTCCCGGGTCTGATTTTTCGAGCGGGGAACAACTGGGGTTGGGGTCTGCGTGAGAAGTGCATCGTCAGGACCCTATTCGAATCAGGCGCCCGGATCAGCGAGATCCTTGACCTGACGGCCCTGGATTGGGCGGTGAGCCATTTCTTGAACCGGTTCCGAGCGCGTAATAAAGGGGGCTTCGGCGAGAGAACAAAACATCTGGTCGTTTCCCAGGCGACTGCGAAGCTGTACAGACGCTATTTCGATCACGAGGTTACCGGCCGTCGCGCCTGCGATCCGGAGCGGTTGACGATGAACGAGATCGACAAGATGTTCGCGAGCGCCCCCAGTCGCCTTCAGCGGATCCCGATTTTCCTCACGAATCGGGGGACCAGGATGACAGAGAAGCTCTTCCGCGATTGGTACTGGAAACCCGCGCTTCGCGCCGCAGGCTTGCACGCCCATCCCCATCAGGGCCGGCATTGGTTTGTGACCAACGCGCTTCGGAATATCGAGCACGTTTCGAAGAACGCCAGGGACCGAGAACGGCGCAAACAGGAACTGATTCAGTACATGAGCTGGAAGACGGGTGAGAAGACGCTTAAAGCGTATGAGCATCTCCGGCGCGAAGAAGAGTTCGTGACGAGCACCCTGCCGGGCATCCACGCGGCGATGAAACGGCGTGAACAAGATTCCGCGAAAAGACAGCTGCCAGATTCGGCGCACCAGGCGGCGCCGACTGCACATTCTCTTCCGTACGACGAGGAGTTCGCCACTCTGACCGGATGCTTCGATGAACACTGAAGAGATCGCCGCACGCATTCAGTCAGAGCTAGGGCCGGACTGGCCGAGAATCAAACCGATTCCGCTCGGTGTGCTGGCGCCACTTTGCGAGGCGTTGTGGAATCAGGGCAAACTGCCCACCCGTACCATTCTCAAGCAGTGTTTGCCGGCAATGAGCATGCAGGCACTGGCACCAGCGGGTGGCGAATGGCGCAAGGAAAAGGGGCTCTCTCAGATCGGCCGAGGCACTCGTGCTCATGTTGCGACAGAGCTGCAGGACGTTGGCAGGGTAGTGAACCCATCCATCGCGACGGCCCCGCTCACATGTTTTGATGCAGCGAACGACGGACGATGGCTCTCTCCTTCGACGAAAGTTCTGGGGTACCTGGTGCGTATCGAGAACCGTTCGATTCGCGATGTCATGGCGCTGTTTGCCGCATTGAAGGCCGAGTTTTCACAGAACTCCGTGCTCTCGCAGATTGCCGGATTCACGTTGATGTGGCGGCACGCGATGACCGAGCAGAACATCGACGACGTTTGCTCCGTCGATCCGAACGATCTGCTGTTTCGCATCTACTCAGGTGCAGCGGGCAAAGGGCTGACGCGCGCACAGCGGCAGTCCGTATTCGTGCAGTGGAAGGTGGTGCAACACGCATTCGAAGAGTATGCCGAGCGGCTGTCAGAGGGCCAGCGTGAGAGGCTGGCGCCATTTTTCATTAAGCCGCTCACGAGCCGCCTAAAACTGTTGCAAGCGCGCGCCTGGGCCTCGTACAACCAAGAGCAGCAGGCGCGGGTCAAGCGCAAAACCGATGCTGTCCAGAGCCAGTTTTATCGAATCCGGCATCTGGCTTGGCTTCGTTGTAATCAGGTAGGGCGACTCTGGGAGGCCGTCCGGCAAACGATAGCCTGTGTGAAAGGGAACCACTGCTGTCCGTATGACTTCAGCTATGAGGAGACTGTCGAAGACAAAGGCGGCCGGAAGATCCGGCAACGCGTGGATCTGACGCTATGGGACTGCGCCGCACTATTCGAAAGGGCCTCCACTCACGGATTCGAAGAGGGGCTACCCAATCGAACTCGACGAAAGAACTGCGAAGGCGTATTCTCCAGGGAGAAGCCGACGTATGTGATCGAGTACCGGGGAACCGACAGCCTCACCGCAGGGTTCCCATCAGAGCCATTCTGGTTTCTGGAGCTTTTTCGCAGTCACGTGTTTGTGGACCTTGATCGCGACGGCGATCAGGATCTTCACAAAAAACGGACCGAGTTCAATCACGACTGGGGATATGAAACCACGGGCCGATGGAGTGACACATCGGGAATGTTGGTATTCCGACAAGAGCTCTTTCGAGTGATCCGCTGTTTGACCCGGAAGGCAGGTCATGAGTTCATTCCGTATGAAGGCATTTACGCGGCGGCGCACTTTGGCGGCCTGGCGGTACGTATGGCAACCATCACCGGGTCCCGTCTCGGCGAAGTCCAACAGATCGCGCAATCCAGCGACTGCATCAAGAGATTGACGAATGTCGGCCCCAAAGGGGCAACGCGGTGGCTTTTGCGTTTGGTGCCGAAAGGCCAGACGAAAAACCGGGCGGATTACTACATCGACGAGGACACGAAAAACCTTCTGCTGAACGTGATCCGTTTTCAGATGGAGATGTGTGGGGGCAAGTCTATCCCAATCGTTACGAGTGAGTTCGGCAAAATACCGCCCGACCATTACGTGTTGCAATGGCGAAAGCGGGCCGTCGGTCAGGGTGCGCTCAACACTTTCATCCGGTTCCTCTTACATGGATTGGCGTTTCGCGCTAGTGATGGAAACGCAATCCAGCTTACCTCGCACATCTTGAGGCACGTTTTTGCGACCGAGCTGGCGACATTGAATGTGCCTGTGGATATCATTGCAAAAATACTTCACCAACGGGACACAACCGTCACGAAGTATTATTCGCAGCCGACGGGAACACAGGTTCTGGCCGCTTCGGAACTGATCTTCATCGATCGGATTGATATGGGTGCAGAAGCTCTGCGAAACCCGGAGGAGATCGGCCGTGCGATCGAAGAAGCGGCCGGCAAGATCGGCGCGCTGACGGAAGTAATCGGCGGAACGTGTGTCGTCGGAAATATGTGTCCTGCCAAGTTCGCCTGTATCGGCTGCGCCGGTAATGCCCCGGATCCGACGAAGCGGCATCAGATTGAACGCAAGATGGAATGGGCTGGCGAGCAGGCGCGTCATGCTTCCCAGCAACAGCTTCCGGCGGAGCAGCGCCAGATGGAAAAGATCGTTTCCGACTGTAGGCTATTGCTTCTCGAAATGGACCTCATTGAGGCTGCCAGAACCGATCAATCCCAGTTAGTCCACATCGAGTATGGTCCGCGAGGAAGACAATGACTCCAAAACGTGCAGCGCCGGTGTGGCTAACGGACATGTGGGAGCAAAGAAGCAACGCAACGGCCACCCGAATCGCCAGGGCGGTGACCAAACTTCGTTTGGACGGATGCGAGGTGACTTATTCAAGTATCTGCTCCATGGTTCGAGTGATCGATGGGATTTCCATATCTCCGAACACGATTAAGAGAAACGGCGGCGCTTACGCGATCTACCTGGCGCATCGGCGTCCGCAGCGGCGGCGCTGCCTCCCGGAATCGCTCTTGGCAGAGACGATCAGAGCGGCGAGTCCGGAAGAGAAGCGTCCTCTGCGGTCGCGCGTTGAGCGCCTCCGGCGTGAAACCAAAGATGCGTTGATTGCACGAGTCCTCCGGCTGGAGAGCATCGTGAAACAGCACAAGGACGCCGAGAATGCGCTTCGTGACGAGGTCGTCCGGCTTAGCGCGAACGGGTCCTTGTCAAAATGACCGCCACTCAAGGAGCAAAACTGAAGAACCCGACTGGCTGGTTTGCAGCCGGCCGGGAAGTAGTCCGGGCCAGTGGCGTACTTTCCGACGGGGCATTCAGGCTTTACATGCACCTTTGCCTCAACGCTGATCGCAGCAACGGCCGATTGCGGGTTCGTCGCGCAGACCTCGCCACGGCTCTGCGAAAGAGTCGGCGATCGATTGTGACGTATCTGGAAGAACTTCGTACCCTCAACGTCTGCGCGATCCGGTCAGCAGTGAACCAGCACGCGGTTGGCGAAATCGAAATCTGCGATGCTTTCTGGCCATATGAGCGGACGGCTTCCGTGAATGTCTCAAACGACGAGGCCGACTACGCCGAGCAGGTGCGCCGTTTGTTTCAGGCCCGCCACTGTGTGGAGAGCTCATTCACGCCCGCGGACCAGAAGCTGGCGGCTGGCTTCTTTCACCAGCGAGTTGGGCTAGATCAGATCGAAGCAGCCCTCTTGCTTGGGTGCGCTCGAAAGTATGTAGCCATGCTCAACGGAAACATCAGCGCGCCAATCACCAGTCTCAGCTACTTTCAAACAGTGGTTGACGAGGTCGGAAAGCTCCAGATGTCCGCAGACTACACAAAGTATCTGCGCCAGCGAGTTGCTCGCCTTGAGGAACAATGGCTAGGCCAGAACACTGCGCGTATCGACCATCACGCCTGACGCCCCTCAGTTCGGCCCGCCCCTCAGATCACCAACGCGCTTAAGCGCAGACAGTTGCAGTTCGTAACAAATCGACAGGAGGAACCATGTCAGAAAACAGCACGTTAATTTCCTACAACGGAAAAATCACACGGGAGGAACTGGCGCAAGTGCCAACGCCTCCCGCAACAGAAACCCATCAACCGATTCCACACCATCGTGTCGTGGAATCGCTCGCCGAGAGCTTGAGCTTCCGGCATATCAATGTCGTCGGTGAGGAATATGCCGTATCCAAGGATGGAATGCGGATGTTCGGGGCCCTCGATCTCGAAGCCGGCTTTGAAGGATGCCGCTTCGCTATCGGATTGCGCAATAGCCACGACAAGTCCTTCCGGCTGAGTTGTACCGTCGGCGTTCGTGTGTTCGTCTGCGAGAACCTCGCGTTCAGCGGCGACTTCACGCCGGTTTTGGCGAAACACTCCAAAAACTTCTCGCTTGAAGATAGCCTGGCGATTGGCGTCGATCGGATGCAGCGGAACTTCGAGCCGATGCGGCGGCAGGTTGAGGAGTGGCGTGCCAGGCAGATGTCGACCGTAGCAGCAAAACTGATCATCTACCAGGCGTTCGTTGAATCCGAGTTAGACGCCCCGAAGCATTTGGCCCGGCACGTCCATGATCTGTACTTTCGGCCGACTCACCCGGATTTCGAACCACGCACATTGTGGAGTTTGACGAACGCCTTCACGTCGGCGTTCAAGGAGCTCGATCCGATACCCCAGTTCAAAGCGACGGCCAAGCTCGCGGGTTTTCTGCAGTCCGTACATATATAGGTCCCCACTCGGCTTTAGCGATCGGCACCATGTGGATGGCGGGACTGGAAGAGTGCCGCCATCCACTGTTGCTCAAGTGATCCAGCGCGAGTGTGAGTCGCCTCGATCCGCCAACGAAGCACAGCAAAGTTGTTTAGTGTGGTGGCCCGATCATGACTGCTGTCCACTCGCCCGTCGCGCACACAACTTTACGGGACGAGCGGTAAACGCTCTGCGACTAGGCGGATCTATTCTGGTACCGGGGCTCGGAAGCCGCTGCGGGCCAGAGTCCGACTCGGCGACAAGCCGTCAACTTGGATTTGTTACCGCCTCTGCGGTGACCCACACGGTGAGTTTTGAACTTTCGGCAAGGGTGAACGGTCGGAGCTTGCCGTGGGACGGTCGTGCGGGCCGGCGGGTTCGGCTTCAGTGGGCGGTCACCTTTCGTGTGCCCGCTCGCCGTGAGCAAGTGTGGCCAGCTGCATCGCGATCTTGCTAGGTGCTTCTCCGTTGACATTGCCAAGGGTGATTACCGTAAGACGCTCTTCCGGAAAATAAATCAGGAACGAGTTGAAACCGGCAAGGCTCCCGCCATCAAAGAACATCTTTCGGCCCGCCATACTCCCCACTCTCAGCCCGAATGCGTAATTGGTTTTGAAGGGAGTAGTCATTTTGCGAAGGGAGGTTTCCGATAGAAGCCTTCCTCCAAAGAGCCCCTGCTCCCAGCGCAAGAGATCCTCGGCGGTAGAGTAGATCCCTCCGGCGGAAAACAGAGTCGTCATATCGACGTAACCAGCGTTTGCGAAGCCGCCTGCCTTCGTCACGTATCCCGACGCGCGTTGCGTGATCACGTCTGAGTTTGGGGCATACCCGGAATCCTTCATTCCGAGAGGATCAAAGATGTTCTCCCGCACGAATTTCTGATAGCTTTCACCGCTCACTTTCTCGATTAGATAACCGAGCACGACGTATCCAGAATTGCTGTAGATCATGCGCGTACCCGGTTCAAATTCGAGAGGTCGGTCGCGAACGAGTGCGATGATCTCCTCCGGCGTCATCGGAAACCGCTCGATTTTTTGAAACTCGGGAAAGTCAGTAATGTTGGGAATTGCCGATGTGTGCGTCAGCAGTTGAAAGATCGTGATCGCATTCCAAATTGACGGCGCGTTAGGCCAGTACTTCTTAATCGGGTCCCCCACTTTCAACCGGCCGCGCTCCTCCAGCAGCAGGATAGATGCAGCGGTGAACTGCTTCGTAATCGAGCCGAGAGCAAACTTGGTTGTGGGGCTATTTGGCATGCCCCATTCAAGGTTGGCGTAGCCGTATCCTTTACTGAACAGTACATCGTTACCGCGAGCGACCAGGACCGAACCCATGAACTTGCCGTCGCTGACAAACGGTTGAACCACCTGATCGATCAGCGCCGTGCTCTGTGCCAAAGATATGGCGGAAGATAGGAGCGCGATCGAGGTGCGCCAGAGCGCCACTTTCAGAAAGACCTTATTGGCAGTGTTCGGGATCAAGGTGAACGTCCTCTTGGCCTGCCCGAAGAAGATGCCTTTCGACCGTGGTAGATTCATCATACTTGAGATGAGTGCCCCGTATGCTTCGGTAGCTCCAGGGCATCCAGGCGGCAGGGTGTCCTGCCAGTCCCCACACGGTTCATGCAGTTCGCCCGGTATAGGGATCAACAGGTTACGCGACGAAGGGTATCCTAATTCCGAAGGACACGATTAAGTCTGTCACTCACACAGGCCTACACTCCCAATGCTGCGGAAAGCGCCTCGCTGTTGTCGAGATCCATTCTAAGAGTGACTCTACGATGCTGCTGACAGATTTCTTCGGCCAACTGTCTTCTTCCCTGGCAGCCTCGCTAGCGGTCCCTGAGTAGGGGTTCCGCACCTTCAGGGCCACTCCCGCGAGGCGCTCTCAGCAAAGTCCG
>Ga0335074_10012927_pt1 | contig 11719 bp, 12 predicted proteins | sample Lox_Sample_23_FD_206715 | JGI IMG/M metagenome (GOLD analysis project Ga0335074, IMG submission 206715) | Soil microbial communities from Loxahatchee National Wildlife Refuge, Florida, United States - Lox_Sample_2.3 | ecosystem: Environmental > Terrestrial > Soil > Wetlands | place: USA...
GTCGATCACCCGTTGATGCAGAACGTGCTGGCCGATCTCGCGCTGGAATCCGAAGCCGCAACCGCACTCTTTATTCGCTTGGCTCGTGCGGTCGATGAAGCGCCGGCGAGTGCGCACGCGAAGGCGCTCAAGCGTATCGGGACTGCGGTCGGTAAATACTACGTCTGCAAGCGCGCGCCGGCGTTTGTGGCCGAAGCGCTCGAATGCCTGGGCGGCAACGGCTACGTGGAAGAATCGATCATGCCGCGGCTCTACCGTGAAGCGCCGCTCAATTCGATCTGGGAAGGCTCGGGCAACATCAACGCGCTCGACGTGCTGCGCGTGGTGCAAAAGCAGCCCGATGCGGTCGAGGCCCTCTTCGCGGAACTGGAGCCCGGAACGCGCGACCCGCGGATTGCCGCGGCCGTGCGCGAACTGCGCGACGATATGGGCGACGAGGACGTGGAATGGCGCGCACGCGCGCTGGTCGAGCGGATGGCGACGTTATGGCAGGCCAGCTTGCTGCTCGAGAGCGCGCCAAACTATGTGAGCGACTGCTTTATTGCAAGCCGCATCGAGCCGAATGCCGGGCGTACGATCGGCACGCTCCCGATCAAGACCTCGTTGCGCGCGATCGTCGATCGCGCCGCGCCGCGCGAAGCAGACCTCGTCGCGACCGGGCGATGAAGTACCGGCTGTTCGACAACCGGACGCGACAGCTCGCGCATCGGAGCTGGACCGACGCGGAGCGCAAGGTCGTTTGGCGCGGGCTTTCCGGCCGCATGGCGATCGCCATCGAACCGCTCCTGGGCGTTCTCTTCATGACGTTTCTGACGTTCGGCATCATCTACCGTTCGCAGCACGTTGCGGCCGAACGCGATCTAATCAAGATCGCTTGGATCTTTGCGATCGGGGCAATCGCATTTTTAGGCTATTTCATCGCGGTGCTGATTGCACCGTTCATCGCCTATCTGCAAACCTTTAAGCCGATCTATAAAGTCGACGGTTTTGTGCGCTACCGCGCTCCGGACGAACGCTCGAGCGAGGACGGCCAAGGCTACGTCGCCACACTGTTTGAAGACCGCACCGTCGCCTGCGAGTGGGAATACTTCGGTCGTCGCACGCTCGACGACGCAATGATTCCCGCCATGATCGAATTTTCGGTCTTCGCGGGGATCCACAAAATCGACGGCCTCAATACCGGCCTGTTACCCGATGAGCTCCCGCCACTCGCGATCGGCATCGCCCCACGTAGAGGCCCCCACCCCGAGGACTGATAGTTTGTCATGGTAGCGGTCCCTCGACTTCGCTCCGCTACGCTCGGGATGACAAGGTGAGGGTAGTGCGTCTACTTCGGCATATTCCCGAGCGGCATGCGCATCGTGGTGTTCGACGGCCAGAGGTGGCCCCAGCCCGAGAGGAACGACGAAAGCCCGCCCATCGTGAAGATCACCAGGAGCCCGATGACGAGAATCACAAGCGTGCCGCGGCCCAAGCCCTTCGACTGCGGGATGTGGGTAAAGTCGACGGTGTCTTGCTGTTCGATCATGATTACGCCACCTTCGGGAAGTTGCCGAGCACGTTTGCGCCTGCGAGCAGCGCGATGATGGCGCCGAGGCACAGGAGCCCCAGCATCAGCTTGAAGACCTGATTGTCGAGGCCGGGCGTGTTTCGGTCGTCCCACAGCGCTTTGGCCGAAACGATTGCCACGATAAAGCCGCCGACGATGGCGATGATCCGTTCGAGTGTGGGAGCATCAATGTGCATGTCGGCCTTCCTCAGATGAGATAAAAGATCGAGAAGAGCACGACCCAGATGACGTCAACGAAGTGCCAGTACAGCGTACCCGCGGTTAGGCCGAAGTACTTGTCTTTCGTGTAGACGCCGTGGATCGATTGCAAGAACAGAATAATCAGGTAGAACACGCCGACCGAGACGTGGAAGCCGTGCATACCGGTGAGCGTGAAGAACGAAGCGCCGAAGATCCCGCTGCCGGCCCAGGTCACGTGTTCCTTGTAGATCAGCTGGGTGTACTCATAGCCCTGACCGGAGAGGAAGCCGATACCCAAGACGATCGTCGCCAGCATGAACATCGCGTAGCGATTGAAGTTGTTGTGCTTCCAATTCTCGAGCGCGTAGTGCATCGTGGCGCCTGAGCCGAACAACACGACCGAGTTCAATGAAGCAAACGCTACGTCGAGCCGGCTGATTCCCGGCGGCGGCCAGCCCTGGCCGCTGTTGCGCATGTAGAGATAGGCGAAGATGAACGACGAGAACAGGACGCAGTCCGACACCAAAAAGAGCAGCATACCCTGCAGGCGCAGCGATCGCGTGTCGGCGTAAAGCTGGTCCACACCGTCATGGCCGGCTGCGCCGTGTGGAAGTGAAGCAACCGCCATTAGTGCGCTCCCACGTGAACCGGCGAGTCGGTAAGCTCTTCTTCTAGTCCCTTGTATGGTAACGGCTGGCCGAAGTTGTACGGCAAACCGTAGACCGTGGGGATGTGCTTGAAGTTGTAGTAGTGCGGCGGCGACGGAATCTGCCACTCGAGCGTGCGGCCGCCCCACGGATTCGGACCCGACTTCTTGCCGTTGCGGATGCTATAGAGCACGTTGATGAAGAACAGCAAGATCGCGAAGGTCATGAGGTACGACGAGATCGACGAGACGTCGTTCCAGAACTGGAACTGCGGATCGTACTCGGGAACGCGCCGCGGCATGCCGAGCATCCCGAGCCAGTGTTGCGGCAGAAACGTGCCGTTGAAGCCGATCAGGAAGAGCCAGAAGTGCCATTTCCCCAGCGTCTCGTTCATCAGCCGCCCGGTCATCTTCGGGAAGTAGAAGTACGTACCGGCGAAAATGCCCATCAGCGAACCGCCGACCAAGACGTAGTGGAAGTGTGCGACCACAAAGTACGTGCCGTGCACGTGCCAATCGAACGGTACCGCGGCGAGAAAGACGCCGGTGATGCCGCCGAAGGCGAAGAGGCCGACGAATCCGACCGCAAACAGCATCGCCGTCGTGAAGTGAATTTTTCCGCCCCACAGCGTCGCAGTCCACGAGAAAATTTTCACGCCGGTCGGAATCGCGATCAAGAAGGTGAGGATCATGAAGGGCAGTTGCAAATACGGCGCAAGCCCGGAGGTGAACATGTGGTGCGCCCAAACCATGAAGCCGAGCAGCGCGATCGCCATCGACGAAAAGGCGATCATCTTATAGCCGAAAATCGGTTTGCGCGAGAAGACCGGTAGGATTTCGGAAATCATGCCGAACGCCGGCAGCACCATGATGTAGACGGCCGGGTGCGAGTAAAACCAAAACATGTGTTGCCACATGACCGGACTGCCGCCCTTGGTCGGATCGTAAAACGGCACGCCGAACTGACGCTCCATGAAGAGCGCGGCAAGCGCCGCGGCCAGCGCCGTCGTCGCGATCATCAACAGCGGTGCGGTGGCGAGCTGCGCCCAGCAGAAGAGCGGCATGCGCGTGAAGGTCATCCCGGGCGCGCGCATCTGGTACATCGTGACCACGAAGTTGATACCGGTCAGCGTCGAGCTCACTCCGATCAAGAAGATCGCCGCGGCCCACATCGACGTGCCGGGACCTGCTTGCAGCGACATCGGCGGATACTCGGTCCATCCCGCAACCGGTGCGCCGATCAGGAACGACGAGTACAGCATGAGGCCGGCAACCGGGAAGATCCAAAAGCTGATCATGTTCAGCCACGGGAAGGCCACGTCGCGCGCGCCGATTTGCAGCGGCATGATCACGTTACCGAAGCCGCCGGTAATCAAGGGAATGATCACGAGCCACACCATCGAGGACCCGTGCATCGAGTAAACCTCGTTGTACACGTCGGGGCTCACGAAGCCGCCGTTGGCTTGCAAGAGCTGCGTGCGAATGACTTCGGCGAGCATTCCGGCGAGGATTAAGAACACGAAGCCGGTGATCAGATACTGAATCCCGATGATCTTGTGATCGATCGAGAAGATATACCGCCGAACGAATCCTTGCGGCTCGGGGTGGATGTGGTCGGCGATGCCGCCGGCATGTACCGCTGTTGCTGACATGACTGGTCTATAGCTCCCGGATTACTTCAACGTGTTCAAATAAGCGACGAGGTTGGCGATATCTTTGTCGGAGAGCCCGTTTTGGGTCGCGTCCGGCATGTGGCCCAAATCGCCCGTGAAGCCTTTTTCCAAAATCGTTGCGACGTTGGCGGGCGTGGCGGGATCGCCGTCCACGAGATTGGGGTGCGACGGGTCGTGCAAGACGCCTTTGAGCCCCGGACCGACAATGCGCTGCGAGAACGGCCCGAGGGCGTGGCAGGCGCTGCACTTTTGCGCGAAGAGCGCTTGCCCTGCGGTAGCATCGCCGCCGGCCAGGTTCACGGTGCCGGTCGTCGTCGGGAGCGCATTGCTCACGTTCGCGTTGCGGACTTGCCAGCCGTGATACCACTTCTGGAAATCCGTGGGCGTATCGACGACAAGCCACTGCGCGCTTGGATTCGGCTTACCGTTTTCGCCCGGTACCTGCGCGTTCATCATGCCGTGATCGGTGCCGCAGAACTCGGTACAGATGATCGGATAGCGGCCGACGCGCGTGGGTGTGAAGCGAATCGTATTGATCAGTCCCGGGATCATGTCGGCTTTTAAACGGAAGGCCGGCACCCAGAACGAGTGAATCACGTCGGACGAGGTCACGTTCAGCACCACCGGTTGGTTGATCGGCAAGTGCATCTCGCCGGTGACTTCACCGTTGATCTGCGGATAACGGAACGTGAAATACCATTGGTGGCCGAGCGATTCGACAACCAGACCGTTCGGCGGTTGCGCGACTTGGATCTGGTACCAAATCCTCACGCTCAAGACCGAAAGCAAGGCGACGAAGATCGTCGGAATCAGCGTCCACCAAAACTCGAGCACGTGGTTGTCGTGAACTTGCACGCCGATCGCGTCCGGTCCATCACTCGCCTTGGCGCGAAACGCGATCGAGAAATAGATCAGGTAGCCGCCGACAAAAATGAAGAGCGCCGTACCGGAGGCCGCCATGAAGCGCAGCAGTGCGTCGACTTGTTCGCCGGGCTGCGCCGCGACGATCGGCATCACGGTATCGAGCGGCGCGATCACCCAATAGATGATGCCGATGACCGACAAGACCGCAAGCACGGCGGTAACAGTCCAAAAACCGCGGCCGAGCGAGGCGGCCGCAGCGCGATTCTCAACCAACAATCTCTCTCCCCAACTTGTGCGCTACCGGGGCCCTTTAGGCGCGCGGGCGGCAAACTCCCCGACGAGCCAGTCGGTATTCGTAATTGCACTCCCGACCACGACCGCGTCGGCTCCCGCGGCGAACGCAGCCGCAAGGTCGCTCGGCCGGTGCACGCCGCCTTCAGCGACGACAAATGCATCAAGCTCCGACAGTTCTCTGGTGAGCGCGAGCGCCGGCAAGGGCATTCCTTCGGTTTCTTCGGTATAGCCGCACAGGGTCGTTGCGACGATCTCCGCGCCGGCGGCGAGCGCCGCCAGCGCATCCCCGGCGCTCGCGCAATCGGCCATCGCAAGACACCCCGCATCATGGATCGCGGCGACGAGGGTCTCGATCGTGGAACCGTCGGGACGAGGCCGCAAGGTTGCGTCGACCGCGACGATCTCGACGCCGCACGCAGCGACCTCGCGCACCGTCTCCAGCGACGGGGTAATGTACGGTGCGAATCCGGGATAATCTATCTTAATGAGGCCGATCATCGGTACGCGCAGCCGCGCCCGCGCCGCTTGCAGATTCGCCACGCCTTGCATGCGCACACCGGCCGCGCCGTTGCGCTGCGCGGCATCCGCCATCGCCGCGAGAACGAGCGGATCGTCAATCGCCGACCCGCTCCACGCTTGGACCGAGACGATGAGGCGGCTGCGCAGCCGATCGAGCGTCTTCATATCCGTGCAGCCAGAATGAGCGCACCCTCGGCTGGGTCAGCCAGCGGCTCGACCAGTACGCAATCGGGGAGGAGCGAATCGGTCGCATCGTACAGTCGCCGCACGAACGACTTATTGCGCATCAAGCCGCCTGCAAACGCAATCGTGCACGGCCGCTCGAGCACCGTTGCGGCCGCGAGGGAAGCCAGTGCGCGCGCAGCCGCTACGGCAATGTCTTCACTGGCAAGCGCGACCGTCGCGAACGAGGCGAAGCGGTCGCGCGCTATCGCGCCGCTATAAAACGCCCGCGCGAGCTCGCGCAAGCTCGCAACGCCGAAATAGCCCAGCGCCGCCGGTGCGCGCGCCTCGTCGGCAATCGCCCGTTCGACATACGTACGCGCGATCCAAAACGCACTGCCCTCGTCACCGAACAGATAGCCCCAGCCGCCGCGCATCTGCGTGCGGCCGTCACGCGCCACGGCGTAGCCAACGGATCCCGTGCCGGCGATCACGACCGCCCCCGGTTCTCCGCCCAGCGCTCCCGCATGTGCGATCGGCGCGTCGTGCATCAGCGTGAATCGTTTCGCCGGCAGGCGCGGCGGCATGCCGTAGATGCGCCCCTCATATCCCGACACGCCGGCAACGATCGCATCGAAGTAGGAATCCGCCGGAAGGTTCGCACCGGCGAGCGCATCGGCAAGCGCACCTTCGAGCGCATCGCGCAATCGCGTCGAGTCTGCGGCTGCGCCGATCTCGTCGGCGGGGCCGCTCGTTCCGCGCGCCAACAGCCGCCGGCCATCGCCGATGACCGCCGTCGTGCCGCTCTGTCCACCGTCGATCCCCGCGAAAAGCATCGTCAGTCCAGCAGCGCGTGCGCCCGTGCAAATGCATCCGCGGCAGCCTCACGCGCACGGCGACTGCTCTGACGCCGCACTTCTCCAATCGCTTCACGATGGTGGTAGAGCTCGTGGTAGATGCAGCGCGCAACGAGTTCTTCACGCATCCTCAGACGATCGTTGATGCGAATCACCGGACCGTGCGGGTCGTACTCGGACCGTAACTCGCTCGCACCCCAATCGCCGAGATCGGCAAAGATCACGGCGACGCCGTACGCACGCGCGGCTTCGAGCGCAGCGTTCACGCCGTCCTGCGCAAATCGACGCCGTCGGCCATCAGCGTTGAGCGCAACTGATCGGTATCGACCTGCGAGACCATCTCGCTGCGCTCGCTCGCGATGGCGGCCGCCGTTCCGGCGGCTTGCCCGAGCGTCATCACGGTGGGAGTGAGACGCGTCGAGGCGAGCGCTTCGTGCGTCGTCGAGATGCAACGCCCGGCAACCAGCAATTGCTCGCGATTGATCGGCACTAGACAGCGGTAGGGAATCTCGTAGCTCGATCCCGGCGGTGGACGGTGCGTGGTCGTGCCGCTTCCCGACGGATTGTGAATGTCGATCGGGTACGCGCTGCGCGCAATCGCATCGGGAAACTGTCGCGCGTGCATCACGTCGTCGGCGTTCAACGTATAGCGCCCCTCGATGCGCCGCGATTCGCGAATGCCGACCTGCGTGCCGGTCGCGGCGATGCGGGCGTTTTCGAATCCGGGCACGCGCTCGCGGAAGAATTGCAGCAGCTGCATCACCTGCAGGCGCGATTCGACCTCGGCCCGGGTGAGATCGACCGGGTCCAGCGGGTCGACGTTCGTGACGCGCGTCATGTTCACGGTCACTTCGTCGGGATAGGGCGAGATGAAGAACGAGACGAGCTCGCGCGGAACGTCAACCAGACCGTCTTGCTGCGCCTGCGACCAAAGCTCGTACAGCCCCGCGACGGCAGTTAAGGTATGCGCCGTCCGCTCGTGCGCCTTGAGCGAGGTCCGCATCTGATCGGCATGCATGCGCAGGTAGGTCGCCGTTTTCGACAGATCGACGTGACTCAAACGAAACATCAGACTCGCGGGCTGCACGCGCCCTTGCGCATCACCTTGTTGCGTCGGCACGCCCGCCGACGCTGCGACGTGCGCGTCGGCAGTCGCGTCGATGGTGACGCGCGCGCGATAGCTCCGTCCGCCGCCGACGGTGGCGACGCTCGCGCCGACGACGCGATCGCCCTCGACGTGAGAGCCCAGAAACCAAGCGTGCAGCAACAGCTCGACGCCGGCTTCGCGCGTCATCTCGAACAGCAGCGCCTTGTGAATCTCGGGATCGAACGGCGTGATCGTCGGGACGTAATCAGAGGAGTCGGCGATGTGGCCGGGCGACGCGCCGCGCCGCATCAAGCGCTCGACGATCTCTTGTGCGATGCCGCCGACGATGCGCTGGGTCCCCGAGTGGAACGTCATCCACGGTCCGACCATCGCGGCCGTCGCGGTTCCGCCGAGAAACCCGTAGCGCTCGATCAAGAGGGTGCGAGCGCCGTGACGCGCCGCCGCCAGCGCTGCCGCGCATCCGGCATTGCCGCCACCGATTACGAGGACGTCATATGCCCCTGCGGTACTCACCACGCAGGTCTACGCCCGTTATGACAAGTATTCCGCTGCCTTAATGCTGCAACGTGTGAAACCGCTCGGGCGCATCCTCGCCGAAGGCGCCAATCAAGAGCACGGACTGAAGCGGTCGCTGGGGCCGTGGGCGCTGACCGCTATGGGGATCGGTGCCATCATCGGAACGGGCATCTTTGTTCTGACGGGTGTCGCATCGGCGACGCGCGCCGGCCCCTCGCTCACGATCTCCTTCATTATCGCGGGCATCGTGAGCGCGCTGGCAGCGCTCTGCTATGCCGAAGTCTCGAGCAAGATCCCGATCTCAGGAAGCGCGTACACCTACACGTATGCGACCCTTGGCGAGTTTCTTGCGTGGATCGTCGGATGGGGTCTGGTATTCGAGTACGCGCTCGGCGCAGCGACGGTGAGCGTCGGATGGTCGGGATATTTCGCGAATATCATGTTGCAGCTATTCCATTGGAATATCCCCACACAGTGGCTTCACAGCCACTGGGACCCAACGCCCGGAATCGCGAACCTGCCGGCCGCGGTGATCGTTCTGCTCATCACGGCGCTGCTCGTGCGAGGTACGAAGGAGTCCGGCGTCGTCAACTCCTGGATCGTCGCGTTCAAAGTGCTCGTTGTACTGTTCTTTATCGCGATTGGATTCGGGCATGTCGATCCGGCCAATTATCATCTTCCGGCGGGGCCGCAAGCTGGGCTAGGCGGCTACTTCCCGTTTGGTTGGGCCGGCACACTCGGGGGCGCAGCGTTCATGTTCTTCGCGTATATTGGCTTCGACGCAGTGTCGACGTCGGCCGAAGAGGCGCGCAACCCCGGACGCGATTTGCCTATCGGCATCATCGGAAGCCTCGCAGTCTGCACCGTGCTTTACATTATCGTTGCCGCGCTGCTTGACGGCATCGTGCCATTCTTCAAGCTCAACGTCGCGTACCCAGTCGCCTTCGCAATGAACTACGTCGGGCTGGCGTGGGCGGGACTGATCATTTCGTTCGGCGCGATTGCCGGCCTTACGACCGTTATGCTTGTCATGATGTTCGGACAAACACGCGTCTTCTACGCGATGTCGCGCGACGGATTGATTCCGCCGAGCTTCACCAAATTGCATCCGGTGTGGCGCACGCCAATGTTTTCGCAAATCTTCTTCGGCATCCTAATTGCCGCCGCAGGCGCATTCTTCCCGATTGGGATCCTGGGCTCGGCGACGAACATGGGAACGCTCGTGGCGTTCGTCCTAGTCGGAATCGCGGTCCCGGTACTGCGAAAACGCCATCCGGAACTCGTTGGAAAATTCACAATCCCCCTCGGCCCGTACTTCCTCCCGATTCTTTCATCGCTCTCCGCGCTCGTGATGATCTACTTCCTGAAAGAAGGCAATCCATACGTGTGGGGGATACCGCTCGTCTGGCTCGCGTATCTGATCTGGGCTATCCTTGGGCTACTTTTGTACTTCGCCTACGGACGCCGCATGAGCACCGTGGCGCTGCAAGATGTCGAAGGCGTCGCAGTACGACAACCGCCCGTCAATTAGTCGTTCGTTCGTACAGTGTAATCCCGTCTTGCTCGGCGACTGGGGCGTAGACGCGGCGCCCAAGCGACGCGCGTAGACGCGGGAGGATCTTCCCGTCCCAAGCGCTCGACGCGTAAGCGTCGTCCGCGATGACGTACTGCGGATATCCGGCGATACCGATTCGCGCGCCCGGGTAAAAACCGAGATGCGCATAGACTTCGTCGAAACTGCCGACGGTCGCCGTACGCGGCACCTTCGCGATCATCGCGTTCAGCGCTGCATCGCGCGCGCCTGGAAGGCCGAGAAAATGCCCCAGGTGCAGCGGATTGGCGACGAGCAGCGTGAGCGCGCACAGGGCTGCCGGTACGCCGAGCACCCAACGCCGTGACGCGCGCGGCGCAGCTTCGATCAGATCGGCCGCGCCGATGACGAATGCGACCAGCACGAACGGTACCCAAGCGCCGGGATAATGCTGTCCCATCGTGTACGCGAGCGCCCAGCGCGACCCCAGCACCTCCGCAAAACCCGGCAGCGCAAGCAGCAGGACGCGCGAGCGAAACGGGATGAGCGCCAGCGGTACGAACGCTTCTAAGAGATAGGTGAAGCGCGCCAAGAACTGCCCAGCGAGCGACATGGCAGGTTGCCCGAACCAGTCGTACCGCCAATGCGGCCGCCACAGCGCGCCGCCGCCCGCCGCCGGAACCACCAATGCAAAGAACGCGACGAACGTCACTGCCGCAACGCCGGCAGCAACCGCGCTAAAGACGAAACCGTCACGCTCGTGCTTTCGGGCAAAGTAGATCATGCCGCACAAGCCCAGCCACACCATCGCTATGGCCATGTCTTCCTTGATCGAGAGCACGACGGCCAGCAACACATAGGCAATCGCAAAGCGGCGTGCGTCGATCGCCCAGAGCAGCCACGCGATTGCGGCCGGCGCAAACCCGATCTCGTGAAAGTCTGTGAAAGTAACACCTTGCAGCGGGGGATAGAGGAGCGCGATGCAGGCCAAGGCCGCGGCGTTCGCGTCGTTCGTGCGCCGTCGTGCGATCATATACAGCGCCGGAGCAACGAGCGCGGTCGCGACCGCCTGAATCGCAACCAGGGCCAGCGCTGAGTGCGCAAGCAGTACGAACGGCACGCAGAGATAGAGAATCGGCGAGAAGTGATACGCGAAATGGCCCCAGCCCTCGCGCGTGTTATACATGCCGTGCGCGTAATTCACGATACTCTGCGTGAAGAGTCCGAGGTCGGCGCCGGAATGAAACGTGATGTAGCGGTCAATACCGAGCGCTAGAAAAACCAGCGCATAGAGAACCGTGGCAGCGGCAACGGCGCAGGAGGGGCGCGTCATGCAGACTAGGCGAGCCGCTTGACCGTGATGATCGTTACCGTGTCGCTCGGGTCACGCCCAGCGACTTCCTCGCGCACGAGCGCGCGCGCCTGCTCGATGCTCCCTAAACCGCGCAAATCGGCGATGCGACCTCGATGGAGAATGTAGAGCTCGGGAAGCGCGCGCCCAACGTCACCGAACGATGTCGCCGATTCCATCGCGGCCTCGAGCGCTCGATCCAGGTCGCCTACGGTCGTCTGGGCGGTGCGCGCACCGCGCAGCGCGAGACGAACGACCCCGCGTTCGTCGACGATTCGAACTTGCTCGCCATTTCGTTCGACGTGTAGTGCGCCCGGGGCAGCGGCCGCCTCAACCATCGCGGTCGCACCTGAAGCCGTCGCGCGCACGCGATTGCGCTGCGCATCGATTTCGACGCTTACCTCGACGCGATCGGGCGCCGCACCGGCGGCAATAACGCGATCCGCCG
>Ga0335074_10012929_pt1 | contig 11718 bp, 10 predicted proteins | sample Lox_Sample_23_FD_206715 | JGI IMG/M metagenome (GOLD analysis project Ga0335074, IMG submission 206715) | Soil microbial communities from Loxahatchee National Wildlife Refuge, Florida, United States - Lox_Sample_2.3 | ecosystem: Environmental > Terrestrial > Soil > Wetlands | place: USA...
GCTATGCGCGCGGCTTTGGCCTCAACGCCGAGCACGGCGCGGTGCCGGGCGTCTATGCGCGCCGCGAGGAGATCCGCGCCCGCGGGGCTCATCAGCGCGAATACCTGGCGAATATCCGTGAGCACGATCTGTCGTTCGGCATCGGCCCGGCCGGTACCGGCAAGACCTATCTGGCGGTCGCCAGCGCGGTGGAGGCGCTGATGGCCGAGCGCGTGCGCCGCATCGTGCTGGTGCGCCCGGCGGTGGAGGCGGGCGAGCGCCTGGGCTTCCTGCCCGGTGACATGGCGCAGAAGGTGGATCCGTACCTGCGCCCGATGTACGACGCGCTCTACGAGATGATGGGCTACGAGCGGGTGACGCGTTTCATGGAGCGCAACGCCATCGAGGTCGCGCCGCTGGCGTTCATGCGCGGCCGCTCGCTCAACGAGTCGTTCATCATCCTGGATGAGGCGCAGAACAGCACCATCGAGCAGATGAAGATGTTCCTGACGCGCATCGGTTTCGGCTCGCACGCCGTGATCACCGGCGATCTGACGCAGACCGATCTGCCGCCGGGGCGCATGTCCGGGCTGCATCATGCGCTGCAGATCCTGGGCGGCATCCGCGGCATCGCCTTCACCTTCTTCGATGCGGCCGACGTCGTACGCCATCCGCTGGTGCAGCGGATCGTGCAGGCTTATGAATCCCATGAAAGCGCCCGTGAGCCATGAGGGTGGCGCGCCCGGCGGCGCTCGTGGCGATCGACGTGCGCCGTGCCGCGGGCGGCCGCGCGGCGCCGGGGGCGCCGGGGGGGCGGCAGCTGTCGCGCTGGGCGAGCGCGGCACTCGGGCGGCGCGCGCGCGGCGCGCAGATCTCGGTGCTGCTGGTGGGGCCGGCCGCGAGCCGCGCGCTCAACGCCCGTTACCGCCATCTGGACCGGCCGACCAACGTGCTGGCATTTCCGGCCGACGCGGCCGCACGGCGCACGAGCGGGCTGCTCGGGGATCTGGTGATCTGTCCGGCGCTGCTGCGCACCGAGGCGCGCGCGCAGGGCAAGTCCCGGGTGGCGCACTGGGCGCACCTGGTGGTGCACGGCACGCTGCACCTGGCGGGATTCGATCACGAGCGCGACGCGGATGCGCGGCGCATGCGGCGGCGCGAGGTGCGCGTGCTGCGCGGGCTGGGGATCGCCAATCCGTACCGCGCGCGCTGAGCGCTGCGGCGAGCGCACGGGGCCCGCGGGGCCCGCGGGGTGTCCGGAGTGTGCGCGGCCCGCGCCGCTGGCGCGGCCCGCGTGATGGCGCGCACGGGAGTCACTGAGCATGGCCAAGGGGTCGACGGGCACGACCGGACGCTGGCGCGCGCGACTGACGCGCACGCTGGCCGCGCGGCTGGCGGATCGCTCGCAGCTCATCGAGATGCTCGATGAGGCGCAGCAGCGCGGCTTGCTCGATGCGGACGCATTCGCGATGCTCGAGGGAGTGCTCGAGGTCGCCGAGCTGCAGGTGCGCGACATCATGGTGCCGCGCGCGCAGATGCTGTGCCTGCGGCGCGAGGAGCCGATCGCGCGGATCCTCGCGGCCGTGGTGGACTCGGGCCATTCGCGCTATCCGGTGCTCGCGGACGACCGCGACGACGTCGTCGGGGTGCTGCTCGCCAAGGACCTGCTGCGCCTGTACGCGACGGGCATGCCCGCCGAGTTCGAGATGCGCGAGTACCTGCGCCCTGCCACGTTCGTGCCCGAGTCCAAGCGGCTCAACGTGCTGCTCAAGGAGTTTCGCCTCAACCGCAACCACATGGCGATCGTCATCGACGAATACGGCGGGGTGGCCGGTCTGGTGACGATCGAGGACGTCATCGAGCAGATCGTCGGGGACATCGATGATGAGTTCGACGTGGAGGACGATCAGGACATCCGGCGCGAGGCCGAGCGGCAGTTCAGTGTGCGCGGCAGCACGCGCATCGGGGATTTCAACCGCTATTTCAACGTGGAGCTGCCCGAGGAGGAGTTCGATACGATCGCCGGCCTGGTCATGAAGCAGTTCGGGCGCATGCCGCGGCGCGGAGAGAGCGTGAGCCTGGGTGAGCTCGAGTTTCGGGTGACGCGCGCCGACCGGCGCCGCATCGATACGCTGCGTGTGACCATCCCGGCGAAGGTCCATCCCGTGGCGAGCCTGGAGTGACGATGCAGGCCGGCAGTCCATCCATCGCCGGAGCCGGGGGGGCCGGGGTCGAGGCTGTTGCCGGGGTCGGGGCCGGGGCGGAGGCCGTCGCCGGTAACGCGCACGCAGGGCCGGTGCAGGCGGCGGAGCGTTTCCCTGCGCTCGTGCGGCCGCGCCTCTCGGCGGCCGCCGTGGCCCGCGCACTGGTGGCGCTGGCGGGGGGAGCGGCGCTGGCGTGCGCATTCGCCCCGCTGCAGCTGTGGCCGCTGGCGATCCTCGCGCCGGCGCTGCAGATGTGGCTGTGGGAGGGTGCGAGCGCACGGGCCGCCGCGTGGTCGGGATTCTGGTTCGGGGCGGGCACTTTCGGGCTGGGTACCTGCGGGCTGTTCGTCAGCATCCACGGCCCCGGCCAGGCGCCCGCCTGGCTGGCGCTCGGCCTGGTCGCGGCGCTGGTGGGCATCATGGCGCTCTATCAGGCGCTGCTCGGGTACCTGGCCGTCCGGCTGCTGCCGGCCCAGGGCGCCGTGCGCTGGCTCGTGGGACTGCCCGCACTGTGGCTGCTGGTGGAATGGTGGCGTGGCTGGTTTCTGTCGGGCTTTCCCTGGCTCTCCCTCGGCTATTCGCAGACCGACACGCCGCTCGCGTCCTTCGCGCCGGTTCTGGGCGTGTACGGCATCTCGGCGCTGCTGCTCGTGGGCAGCGGCGCGCTGGTGGCGCTGGTGCGCGCCCGCGGTCGCGTGCGCGCGTGGGCGGCGGCGGCGCTGCTGCTGCCCTGGGCGATCGGCGCAGGTCTCGGCCGTGTGGCCTGGACGCACCCCGCCGGGCCGCCCGTGAGCGTGGCGGTGCTGCAGGGGGCGGTCCCGGAGGACATCAAATGGCAGGAGGAGAATGTCGCTCCCACCGAGGCGCTGTACGCGCGCCTCGAGCAACGCGCGCTCGGCGCGCGGCTGATCGTCTGGCCCGAGTCCGCGTTGACCGAGCCGGCCAGTTACGAGGTGCAGTACCTCGGGCAGATCTATTCGCGGGCGCGCATGCACGGCTCGGACGTCATCATGGGGATCCTGCGGGTCGACGAGGCCGACCGCTGGTACGACTCGATCATGACCCTCGCCGATCGCGTCAGCTTCTACGACAAGCATCATCTGGTGCCGTTCGCGGAGTACTTCCCGGTGCCCGCCTTCATCCGCTCGTGGCTGCGGCTGATGAATCTGCCGCACTCGGATTTCACGGCGGGCCCGGCGGTGCAGCCGTTGATCCACGCCGGCGGCACGCTGCTGGCGCCGAGCGTCTGCTACGAGGACGCCTTCGGCAGCGCCGCGCTGCCGCAGCTGCGCCAGGGGGCGCAGCTGCTCGTCAACGTCACCAACGATGCGTGGTTCGGGCACTCCTGGGTGCGCTACCAGCACTTCCAGATCGCGCGCATGCGGGCCATGGAGGCGGCGCGGCCGCTGATCCGCGCCGGCAATGACGGAGTATCGGCGCTGGTGGGCGCGCGCGGACAGGTGCTGGAGCAGGCGCCGCAGTTCCGGCCCTGGGTGCTCACCGGGAGCGTGCAGCCGCGCGCCGGCCTGCCGCCGTTCGCCCGCTACGGCAATGACCCGATAGTGCTCCTGGGACTGCTGGCGGCGGCCCTGGCGGCCGGGCGCAGAGTATTGTCATCGACACGAGCCGCTCGCAGCCGGGCTGGTCTATCATTCAGCCCTTTCAGGGCCTCGGAGTAACCTATGTCTCATCGGGACGCGAGCCGGCGGCTGCTGTGCGCCATCTTGTTCGTCAGCTTATTCGCAGCCTGTTCGCCGCCTTCCGGCGCGGCTGCCGCCGCCGATACGCAGGGCAGCGCAGGCAGCCTGTTTCGCACCGGGGTGATCACCGTTTCGCCCCAGGCCACCGCGGCGGCGGCGCGCGGCCTGCCCGACTTCTCCGGACTGGTACAGCAGGTGGGGCCCGCGGTGGTCAACGTGCAGGTGGTCGAACAGGCGCCGGCGGACCAGGACAACAGCGATCAGGGCGGCGGCGACGAGGACAATCCGTTCGGCGACTTCTTCCGCCGTTTCGGCATCCCCGCGCCGCAGCCGCGCAATTTCGCGCCGATCCGCGGGGTCGGCTCGGGTTTCATCGTCAGCCAGGACGGCTACATCCTCACCAACGCGCACGTGGTGAAGAATGCCACCAAGGTCACGGTCACGCTCACCGATCGGCGCGAGTACGAGGCCAAGGTGGTCGGGATCGATGACAAGACCGATATCGCGGTGATCAAGATCAGCGCCCAGGGCAACCTGCCGGAGGTGTCGATCGGCAACTCGAACACGCTGCGTCCCGGCCAATGGGTGATGGCGATCGGCTCGCCCTTCAACTTCGAGAATACCGTCACCGCGGGAATCGTCAGCGCCACCGCCCGGGCGCTCGACAATGGCTACGTGCCCTTCATCCAGACGGACGTGCCGGTCAACCCCGGCAACTCGGGCGGCCCGCTCTTCAACCTCCAGGGTCAGGTGGTCGGGATCAACTCGGAGATCTACAGCCAGACCGGCGTCTATGAGGGCATCTCGTTCGCCATTCCCATCAACGTGGCGGTCGACGTCGCCGATCAGCTCATCAAGACCGGGCACGTCGTGCGCGGGCGCATCGGGGTCACCATCCAGGAGGTCAGCGCGGCGACCGCGCAGAACCTGGGAATGCCCTATCCGCGCGGCGCAGCGGTGGCCTCGGTGGAGCCGGGCGGGCCGGCGGACAAGGCCGGCATCCAGCCGCTGGATATCATTCTGAGCGTCGACGGCCAGAACGTCGTGGACTCCGACCAGCTGCCCTCGATGATCGCCGCGATCCGCCCGGGACAGACCGCGCACCTGCAGGTGTGGCGCGACAGCCATATCGTCGGGGTGGACGTGCGCGTGGGCGAGCTGCGTGAGAGCCCCGAGAGCGCCAACGCGGGCGCCGGGCCGAGCGGCTCGGCCAATGCCAACAGCATCGGGCTGACGGTGCGCACCCTGACGGTCGCGGAGAAGGCGCAGCTCAAGACGCGCGGCAGCATCGTGATCGTCAGCGCCACCGGGCCGGCGGCCGACGCCATGCTGCAGGGCGGTGATGTGATCCTCAGCATCAATCGCGTGCGCATCAATGACATCGCCGAGTTCCAGCGCGCGGTCAAGAGCGGCCGCGAGTGGACGCTGCTGATCCAGCGCGAGATCAACGGCATGCCGCAGCAGCTGATCGTCACGATCTCGCTGCAGTAGCATTCGGCGCCGCCGGATGCAGGAGCGATACGACGCCGCGGCCGTGGAGCGCGCGGCCCAGGAGCATTGGCAACGACACGCCACCTTCGTGGCGCGGCGCGAGCGCGCGGACGCGCCCAAGTACTACTGTCTGTCGATGTTCCCGTACCCGTCGGGCCGGCTGCACATGGGGCACGTGCGCAACTACACCATCGGGGACGTGGTCGCGCGCTTCATGCGCATGCGCGGCTACAACGTGCTGCAGCCGATGGGCTGGGATGCCTTCGGGCTGCCGGCGGAGAACGCCGCGATCGCCAACGGCGTGCCGCCGGCGCTCTGGACGCGCGACAACATCCCGTACATGCGCCGCCAGCTGCAATCGCTGGGATTCGGCATCGACTGGTCGCGCGAGCTCGCGACCTGTGACGCGTCGTACTACCGCTGGAACCAGTGGCTGTTCCTGCGCATGCGCGAGCGCGGCCTCGCCTACAAGAAGACCGGGGTGGTGAACTGGGATCCGGTCGATCAGACCGTGCTCGCCAATGAGCAGGTCATCGACGGCCGCGGCTGGCGCACCGGCGCGCCGGTGGAGAAGCGCGACGTGCCGATGTACTACCTGCGCATCACGGCCTACGCCGAGGAGCTGCTCGCCGCGCTGGATGAGCTCCACGGCTGGCCCGAGCGCGTGCGCGTCATGCAGGCGAACTGGATCGGGCGCAGCCAGGGCGTGGAAGTGCTGTTCGATTACGCCGCGGATACCCGTGCGCTGCTGGAGCGGGCCGCGGCGCCCGCGGCGGGAGTGAAGGTCTTCACCACGCGCGCCGACACGCTGTTCGGCGTCACGTTCGTGGCGCTCGCGGCCGAGCATCCGCTCGCGCAGGCCGCCGCCGCGCGCGATGCGCGCCTCGCGGCCTTCGTGGAGCAGTGCCGCCGCGGCAGCACCATGGAGGCGGATGTCGCCACCGCGCAGAAGAGCGGCATGGCCACGGGGCTGCATCTGCGGCATCCCTTCACCGGCGCGGCGATTCCGCTCTGGGTGGCGAACTATGTGCTGATGGCCTACGGCGAGGGCGCCGTCATGGGCGTGCCGGCGCACGATGAGCGCGATTTCGAGTTCGCGCGCCGCTATGGCCTGCCGGTACGCACGGTGGTGAGCTCGGCGCGGGCGGCCTACGAGCGTGTCGGCGAGAGCTGGCAGCCCGAGTACGCCGAGCCCGGCGTGCTGATCGATTCCGGCGCCTTTTCCGGCCTGACGTCGCTCGCGGCCGTCGAGGCGATCGCGACGGCGCTCGAGCGCGCCGGACGCGGCGCGCGACGCGTGCAGTGGCGCCTGCGTGACTGGGGCATCTCGCGCCAGCGCTACTGGGGCTGTCCCATCCCGCTGATTCACTGCGAGCGCTGCGGCGAGGTGCCGGTGCCCGACGCGCAGCTGCCGGTGGTGCTGCCCGAGAATCTGGTCCCCGACGGCAGCGGCAATCCGCTGGCGCGCTGCGCCGAGTTCGTCAACTGCCGCTGTCCCGCGTGCGATGCGCCCGCGCGGCGCGAGACCGACACGATGGATACCTTCGTGGATTCGTCGTGGTACTTCCTGCGCTACGCCTGCGTGGACCAGGCGCAGCGCGCGCTGGATGAGCGCGTGGACTACTGGCTGCCCGTGGACCAGTACGTCGGCGGCATCGAGCACGCGATCCTGCACCTGCTGTACTCGCGCTTCTGGACGCGCGCGATGCGTGACCTGGGGCTGGTGCGATTGTCCGAGCCGTTCGCGAATCTGTTCACCCAGGGCATGGTGCTGAACCACATCTATTGCCGCAGGCTCGCGGACGGCCGGCGCGAATTCGTCAATCCCGCCGAGGTCGAACGGCGCTCCGATGACCGGCAGGGGCGCAGCGCCCTATCGCTGATCGACGGGCAGCCGGTCGAGTACGAGGGGTTGGGGACGATGTCCAAGTCGAAGAACAACGGCGTGGATCCCCAGGCGCTGGTGGAGCAGTACGGCGCCGACACCGCGCGGCTGTTCACCATGGCGGCAGCGCCGCCCGAGCAGTCGCTGGAGTGGTCCGACGAGGGTGTGAACGGCAGCCACCGCTTCCTGCACCGGCTGTGGGGTGCGGTGTACGAGCACGCGAGCCAGGGTGCGGCCCCGCCGCTGCAGGTGTCTGCGCTCAGCACGGCCGGCCGCGAGCTGCGGCGCGTCGCGCACCAGACCCTCGCCAAGGTCAGCCTGGACATCGGTCAGCGGCGCGCCTTCAACACCGCCTGCTCGGCCGTCATGGAGCTGATCAAGGCAGTGAGACACTATGAGGAGGGCGACGCGACGGCCCGGGCGGTGCGTCAGGAGGCGCTCGAGATCGCGGTGCTGTCGCTCTCGCCGATCGTACCGCACATCTGCCATGCGCTCTGGCACGGGCTCGGGCATGCGGGCGCGATCATCGAGGAGCGCTGGCCCGAGCCGGATCCGGACGCGCTGGCGCAGTCGATCGTGGAGCTGATCGTGCAGGTCAATGGCAAGCTGCGCGGCCGCGTGCGCCTGCCGGCGGGCGCCGAGCGGCAGCTCGCGCTCGACGCGGCGCTTGCCGATCCCACCGTGCAGCGCTTCCTCGCCGGCAAGGTGGTGCGTCGGGCCATCCACGTGCCCGACAAGCTCGTCAACCTGGTGATATGAGCACGGCGCTCACCGCCGCGGCTCTGCGCGCCGCCGCGCTCGCGTGCGTCGTGGCCTGCACGTCGCTGGGCGGCTGCGGCTTTCATCTCGAGGGGCGCTATCACCTGCCAGCCGCGCTGGCGAAGGTGCGGATCGACTCGGTCGACACCGAAACGGACTTTTATTTCGGGCTGCGCCGGGCGCTGCTGGCGGCAGGCTCGCACCTCACCGACGATGTCAAGGATCCCTCCGCGGTCGTGATTCGCGTGCTCGCCGACCAGACCAGCAACGTCATCCTCACCGTCTCGACGCTCAATGTGCCGACCGAATACGAGCTGACGTATACGGTCCGCTTCGCGGTGGACGCGGCCGGCGGACGCCAGCTGATCGCGCCGGAGCAGCGCATGGTGGTGCAGGACTACAGCTACGCGGAGAGCGCGCCGCTCGCCAAGCAGCGCGAGCAGCAGATCCTCACCGCGGCAATGGCGCGCGAGCTCGCCGGTGTGGTGATGCGGCGGCTGTCGACGCTGTGATCGAGCTGGCCGGGATCGAGCGCGAGGCACTCGAGCGGCTGCTCGGCGGCTACGGACTGCGGCTGCGGCTCGTGCCCTGCGGCACCGACATCCCCAGCTCCTTTTGGGGCGGCAGCGAGGCCGGGCTCGCCGGCGAGGTGCTGTTCGCTCGCGCCGACACGCCGCTGCACTCGGTGCTGCACGAAGCGGCGCACTTCGCGTGCATGAGCCCGCAGCGGCGCTCGCGCCTGGATCGCGATGCCGGCGGCGATGACCGGGAGGAGGAGGCGGTCTGCTACCTGCAGGTGCTGATGGCGGATGCGCTGCCCGGCGTGGGCCGCGCGCGCCTGTGCGCGGACATGGACGCGTGGGGTTACAGCTTTCGCCTGGGCTCGGCGGGGGCGTGGTTCGAGCGCGATGCGCAGCAGGCGCGTGCCTGGCTTGTCGCGCAGGGACTCATCGACGAGGCCGCGGCGCGCACCGGCCGGGTACGCCTCGCAGCCGTGCCCACCGAGGGAACCGCGGGGACCCCGGGGTCCCCGCTGACCCCGGGGTCAGCGGGCGTGGGGCAAGCCTAGTGAGGAATCGCGGCCGCGCCGCCGCCCGGCACGCGCGGCGGCGCCGGCAGAGTCGGTAGCGGCGGTCCCGCGCGCACCGCGAGCAGCCGCACCTCGAAGTCCAGTGTCGCCCCGGGCTTGATCACTCCACCGGCGCCGCGCTCTCCGTACGCCAGTGATGCGGGGCAAACCAGACGCGCCCTGCCCCCCACCTTCATGAGCTGCAGACCCTCGGTCCAGCAGGGGATGATCCGTCCGAGCGCGAAGGTCGCCGAGCCACCGTGCTGCGCCGAGCTGTCGAACACGCTGCCGTCGATCAGCCGGCCCGTGTACTGCACGGTGACCATGTCGCCGTTCTTCGGCGACGCTCCCGCCCCCTCGACGATCGGCAGGTAGACCATGCCGCTGGCGGTCTTGTGCGCGCGCGGCAGACTGGCGACGCGATCCAGGAAGCGCTGCCCGGCGCGCTCCTCGCGCTGCGAGGCGGCCAGCATGCGCGAGCTCTCCAGTGCCTTCAGTTGCGGCACGTACGCGCTGGCACTCTTGGCCTCGGCGGGATGCCGGTAGCCGTCGGCGAATCCCTGAGCCACGGCGCGGAATTCGGATTCCGTCAGCTGAAAGTCGCCGAGCTGTCGTTCCAGCAGAACCCCGAGCGCGTGCAGCGCGGCGGTGTCCGACGCACCCGCGGCGTGCGCGGACGCGGTGCTGCGCGCCGCCGATGCGCCTGCCGTGCCGCCGGCCGCAGCAGGCGCTGCCGCCAGCGCCGGCGGCGCCACCGCAGCGGCGATCAGCAGGCCGAGCGCCGCGCACGCGAGTGCGCTCGGAGCTCTCGGGACGCGGAATGGCGCTCGCCGGCCATGGGATCGCCGAGCGTGGAGGGGCTGATGACGGATGGTGTGAGTTTGCATCGCGGCGCAGTAGTCCCATTCATACGGTGATTGTGGATGGCGCGGCCCGGCCCGACCCTGGTGTGCGTCCAGGTCGAGAACGCGGCCCCATGATAGTTCGAATGGTAGTGCGGAAGCAGCCCCGGAACCGTGAAGCGCGGCAAGGCTGCGGAACTTCGCCGTCAAACCCGGCCCCGCAGCAGCTGCCACAGGCACCCGACCAGCCCGATCCCCAGCAGGATCAGGATCGGCAGCATGCTCAGACCGAAGCCGGGGCCGCGCCTGGCGGGAGCCGCGATGTAGGCGCGCCAATAGAGGGTGCGACCGACGAGGTAGACGATGCCCAGGATGAACGGCCAGATCGGCCGCACGTACAGCGCCGCGAACCACAGCGCCGGCAGCAACATCACCAGCAGCTCGAGCGTGTTCATCTGCACGCGGTAGTAGCGCTCGAACATCTCGTGGCCGCTGACCGCCGGCGCGCTGACGCCGTAGCGGCTGCGGGCCCTGCCGACCATGCCGGCGAAGAAGAAGAATTGCAGGATGGCCAGGATGGACACGAGCACGATCAGCGCCATGACCCCTCCCGTGGTGTCATCGGGCAAACCGGTCGGTGGCGGCCACCAGCTCGCGGGCGATGCCCGGCTCGAAGGCGGAGTGTCCGGCATCGGGCACCAGGTGCAGCCGCGCCTCGGGCCACGCGCGGTGCAGGTCCCAGGCGCTGCGCGCCGGGCAGACCACGTCGTAGCGACCCTGCACGATGACGCCCGGGATATGACGGATGCGTCCCGCCTCGCGCAGCAGCTGGTCGTCGCCATCCAGAAAGCCGCCGTTCACGAAGTAGTGCGCCTCGATGCCGGCGAAGGCAGCGGCGTAATCGGGGTTGTCGAATTTGGCCAGATATGCGGCATTGGGGCGCAGAAAGCTGGTCGCCGCCTCCCACAGGCCCCAGGCGCGGGCGGCGGCGTTGCGGACCGCGGCGTCGCCGCCGGTCAGGCGGCGGTAATAGGCCTGCATCAGATCGCCGCGCTCGGCGGGTGGGATGGGCTGCAGATACTTTTCCCACAGATCCGGGAAGAGGGAAGCCGCGCCGTGCGGGTTCTGGTAGAACCACTCGAGCTCCGATCGGCGCAGCAGGAAGATGCCGCGCAGGATCAGCTCGCTGACGCGCTCGGGGTGGCGCTCGGCGTAGGCGAGCGCCAGCGTGGAGCCCCAGGAGCCGCCGAACACCAGCCAGCGCTCGATGCCCAGATGGGTGCGCAGCGCCTCGATGTCGGCGACCAGGTCCCAGGTCGTGTTCTCGCGCAGCTCGCCGTGCGGGCGGCTGGCACCGCAGCCGCGTTGATCGAACAGCACGAGGCGGTAGCGCCTGGGGTCGAACAGCCGCCGCATCGTCGCATCGATCGCTCCACCCGGCCCCCCGTGCAGGAAGACCGCGGGCTTGCCCTGCGGGTTGCCGCACTGCTCGTAGTGGATCTCGTGCAGCGCCGAGACGCGCAGGTAGCCGCGCCGATAGGGCCGGACGGGCGGATAGAGCGCGCTCGGAGCGCCGGCGGAACGCGCGGGCTTTGCGCCACGCGTCGAGCTGCGCGCAGGTTTTGAACGACGCGCGGGCACTGCGCGCCGCGCAGGCCGAGGTGCACGCCGGCGCGCCGCGCTCACACGGACACCATCGGACCGAGCGGCTTGCCTCCGAGCAGGTGCAGGTGCAGGTGGAACACCTCCTGACCCCCATGCTGGTTGCAGTTGACGATGAGGCGGTAGC
>Ga0335074_10012931_pt1 | contig 11718 bp, 12 predicted proteins | sample Lox_Sample_23_FD_206715 | JGI IMG/M metagenome (GOLD analysis project Ga0335074, IMG submission 206715) | Soil microbial communities from Loxahatchee National Wildlife Refuge, Florida, United States - Lox_Sample_2.3 | ecosystem: Environmental > Terrestrial > Soil > Wetlands | place: USA...
GCATTCGGAAGCAAGCGCGAACGCCAGGAGCAATTCGCCGCCGGTTCTTGTATAAAAAAATTGTGTTCTGGAGGGTATCGAGATGGTCAACTGTCCAAACTGCGACGCCGTGATCGACGTAGACGAAGATGATCTGGACGAAGGCGACACTCTGACGTGTGAGGAGTGCGGCGCCGATCTGAGCGTCACCGGGTTGGATCCCCTGGAACTCGAAACCGAAGAAGACGAGGACGAAGACGGAGAAGAAGACCCCGACATCGATTACGACGAGGACGACGATGAGGACGAAGACGAAGAGGAAGCCGAGGAAGAGGAGTGGCATTAGGGCCGCGCTGTTTGCGGCGCCGCTGCTGATCATCCTGTTTCCTCTGTTGTGCGGGGCAAAGAAGAAGCCGGCGCTCGATACCTACGCGACGGTGAGCGTCAGCGTGTACGACGACGGCGGGCGTGCTCTTCCGGACGCGAATCTGAGTCTGGTTCTGGAGGGCCAGTCGAAGGCCAAGCCGATGGAGGCGGTTGCCGATTCGCGCGGCGAGTACGTGTTCCGCGTGCCGCCGGGACCCGCGCATTACGCTTTGACCGCCCAGGCCAAAGGTTATCAAAGCCAGCAGAAGAGCGTCCTGGTGGAGGATCAGGAACGCGTGGAGGTAACGTTCCAGCTCGAACGGCAGTCCAAGTAACGGGCAAACGGATGGGTCGGCGCGCGGTTTGCATCACTCTTTTTGTGTTTCTGTCGCCGGCGGTTCTGTTCGCTCAAAAGAAGAGTGAAGAGCCCACGACGCGAACCGTGGAGGGCAAGGTCACCAATGCCGCCAAGCAGCCTGTGGCCAAGGCGGTAGTGCAATTGAAGAACGTCAAGACGCTGCAAATCCGTTCCTTTATCACCGAGGAGGATGGCAGCTATCATTTTGCCGGGCTGCAGACGGACGTGGAGTATCAGCTCAAGGCGGAGTTCAACGGCATCGCCACCGGATGGAAGACCCTGAGTGTTTTTAACAGCAAGAAAGCGCCGGTGGTGAATTTGAAGCTGAAGAAGTAAGCCGAAGAAGTAAGCCGATTGACACTGGCAGGCACAAAATATACGATCAGAACGTCGGAGAATAAGGAGGGTCGAGCTGTGATGGATCGCCTTCGTGGTACCCTGACTGCGCTCGCATGGCTGGGGGCGGCATCGATGGCCTCGGCGCAAGGTGTTGCGACCCAAGGTGTGACGGTGGTGGCAAAGGCCGCGCCGAAACCGGCCCCGGACGCGACGTCTTCGGCAACAACCCCGGCAGCGACGATGCGCACCCCCTACGGCGCGCCCGACCTGCAAGGATATTGGACCAGTACCACAGTCACGCCGCTGGAGCGACCCAAGGAACTCGGAGAAAAGGCATTCTTCACCCCCGAGGAAGCAGCCCAGTTCGCCAAGCGCCAGCTGGCCACGCCCGAACCGACGGGGCCGGGTACCTACGCCGACGTGCACTACAACATGGCGCAGTTCGGCCTGGAGAAAAGCCAAACCAAAGTGGCGGCGAACATCCGGACATCGCTGATCACCGATCCGCCCGATGGCCGGATCCCTCCGATGACACCGGAAGCGGTGAAGAGAAACGCGGCGCGCGCGGCGGCCAACAAAGGCCACGAATTCGATAGCGCGCAGAACCGGAGCCTGTCGGAACAATGCATCTTGTGGCCGAACGAAGGGCCGCCTATGCTTCCGGTGGGATACAACGGCAATACGCAGATCGTGCAGGGGCCGGGCTACGTGGCGATCCTGCAAGAGATGATTCACGACGTGCGCATCATACGGACCGACGGCAGCCCGCACTTGCCGGCCAATATCCGGCAGTGGATGGGGGACTCGCGCGGCCACTGGGAGGGCGACACGCTGGTGGTGGACACCACCAACTTCACGGACCGGACCGCGTTCCGCGGGTCGAGCGAGAACCTGCACGTGGTGGAGCGCTTCCGGCGCGTGGATGCCGATACGGTCCTTTATCAATTCACAGTGGAAGATCCCTCCACCTGGGCGCGCTCCTGGAGCGCCGAAATCCCGATGACGAAGGTGAAGGGGCCGATCTTTGAATACGCGTGCCACGAAGGCAATTACGGAATGGCGAACAACCTGAGCGGCGCGCGCGCCGAGGAGAGGCAGAAGGCGCAAGGAGCGAAATGATCCGGGTATTGGCAGTCTGCCTGGTTGCCGCGGCGGCGATTCCAGCCTGGGCGCACCATTCCTTCGCGGCCGAGTTTGATCCATCGAAGCCCGTGAAACTGGTGGGCACGGTGACCAAGATGGAGTGGATCAACCCGCACTCCTGGATCCACATGGACGTAAAGAACGCGGACGGCACGGTAACCAGCTGGATGATCGAGGGCGGCAGCCCGAATTCCCTGCTGCGCCGCGGCTTCACGAAAAACTCGCTGCAAGCCGGGACCGAGATCGTGGTGGAAGGCTACCAGGCCAAGGACGGCGCCAACCGCGCCAATGGCCGCGATCTCACGTTCCCCGACGGCCGGAAGCTGTTCATCGGAACGAACCCGGACGAGAAGACGCCGGACAAGTAGTCCACGCCAAGCCTGGTGGCAACACAGCGCCTATTGACAACCCGTGGGGCGCGTGATAAGTTCACCCCGAGCGCCGTATCAGTACTTTACCGGTAGCGTGTAACCAATCGGGAGTTTGAAATCGCCAGTCCATATGTACTCCCGACACGTACTCCCGACGGAAGGCTGGCAGCGCGAAGGTTTATGAAGACGACGGCGCAGAGCGAGTTGGACAAGGAAATCGCACTATAATCATTTGAGAGGTGTAAACGATGAGAGTTCAGTTCTACAGTTTAGTGGCCGGCCTCGGATTGCTCGCCACCGCCGCGCCGATGATGGCGCATCATTCTTTCACGGCCGAATACGACGCTTCCAAGCCGGTGACGCTCACCGGCACGGTCACGAAAGTGGAATGGATGAACCCGCACGCGCGGTTCTATATCGACGTGAAGGACGACAGCGGCACGGTGACAAATTGGGAACTGGAATTGGGCAGCCCGAACGCGCTGATGCGCCTGGGTTGGACCCGCCACTCGCTCGCAGAGGGACAAGTGGTGACAGTGGAAGGTTCGCTCGCCAAGGACGGCTCGAAGCTGGCCAACGCGCGCAAGGTCACCCTGGCCGACGGCCGGAAGGTATTTGCCGGTTCGGCCGCCGACAGCGAGAATAAGGACGCCAAGCAGTAGCGCATTTGGAGGCCTTATGCGATCCATACTCGCGATCGTTGTTGCCGGCGCCGGTCTCGCAATCACCGCGCTGCCGCTCGCGGCGCATCACTCGTTCGCGGCCGAGTTCGACGCCACCAAGAAAGTGTCGCTGCAGGGCACGGTCACCAAACTGGATTGGATGAATCCGCATATCTGGATGTACGTGGACGTGAAAGACGACAGCGGCAGCGTGGTGCATTGGCAGTGCGAAGGCGCGCCGCCGAATACGCTGACGCGCAACGGCTGGACCCGGGACGCTTTGAAAGTGGGCGACCAGGTGACCATCCAGGGAGTTCGTTCCAAAGATGGAACCAACACCTGCAACGCACGGTCGGTGAAGCTGCCGAGCGGTAAGAGCGTGTTCGCGGGATCGGCCGAAGATCAGGGTCCTAAGCCCTCCGGACAATAATCGCTGTGCATATTCGTTCATTTGTTGCGGCGCTGGCCCTGACGCTGGCGCCGGTGGCTCTCATCGCGCAAACGTCCGGGCCGGACGCTTCCTCCAAATCCGGGGAGAAACCCGCCGGGCCAGTGCCTCGCACGCCGGACGGGAAACCCGATCTGAGCGGCCTGTGGCAGCGGCCCTACGTCCCTGACATGTCCAAGACCACGAAGGATCAGATCGGGACGCCCGAGCTGCCGTTCACCGAAGCCGGGCTCAAGGCGTGGAAATCGTATGACGCCGCCAACGGCGACTACACCGGGAGCTGTCTGCCTTTCGGGCTGATGCGCTCCATGAATTCGCCCGATCCGATCCAGATCATGCAGAGCCCGACCTACGTCGCTCTGCTCTATGAGCAGAACACCTGGTTCCACGTGATCCCGATCGGCAAACAGCATCACCAGGGAGCGACTCCCACCTGGTTCGGCGATTCGGTGGGCCACTGGGAGGGCGACACGTTCGTGGTGGACACGGTGAATTTCAACGGGCGTACGCGCCTGGACACCATCGGCCATCCGCACAGCGACGCGCTGCACGTGATAGAACGCTTCACCCGCACAGACGGCAAACATATCGCCTACGAAGTGACCATCGATGATCCCAAAACGTTCACCAAGACCTGGACCAACCAGCGGATCTTCACGCTGCGTCCGGATTGGGAGATCATGGAGTACTCGTGCGAAGAGAATAATAAGGACCTATACGACGGCCATATTAAAGCGCCGCCCCCTCCGCAGTAGAGCCCATCCAAGCGCCAGGGTCTTAGCCAGGCCAAAGTCTGGAGTTACAATACTTCATGACATAGGCTGACAGGAGCGAGACTATATGAGCGTCACCACATGAACGACATGGCGGGCGCCTATATCGAGCTCACCATGGATGGCCAGCTCCGGCAGTTTCCGCTGGAGCAGAGCGACGCATTTTATATCGGGCGCAGCGACAAGAGCGACATCGTGATCGCCGACGACCGAATATCGCGCTATCACGCCATGGTGCAGTACCGCGACGACGACCAGTTCTACATCACCGACATGGGCAGCAGGAACGGGACGTACGTCAACGGGTCGCGTATTTCCACACCGGTGCTGCTGCAGCCGGGAGACGAACTGCGAATCGGCAATCAGGAGCTGAAGTTCCACCGCCGCAGTGTGGCGGAGGCGGCTCACAAAGAGGATTTGTCGAAATCCACGAATATTCTGTTCACTTATTCGCTGGTTACGGTTTTAGTGGTGGATATTCGGGATTTTACCGGCCTGGCTCAACGCGTGGAGGCTTCGAAGCTCTCGCGCATTACCGGGACCCTGTTCCGTGAATCGGGCAAGATTCTGCACGAGCGCGGCGCGTGGGCGCAGAAGTACATCGGCGACGCGGTGATGGCGATCTGGCTGCACAAAAAGCGCGCGCCCGCCCTGCGCGAGCTGATCGCGATTTTCGACGGGCTGGCGCACCTGGCAGAAATCGCCGCGGGGCTCGAGATCGGGTTCGGATTGGATGCGCCGGTGCGAATCGGCGCGGGCATCAACACCGGGTGGGCATCGGTGGGCAACGTGGGCAGCACGGTATCGGCGGACCACACGGCGCTGGGCGACGTCGTCAACAAGGCATTCCGGCTGGAGGCGGCCACCCGGGAGATAGCGTACGATCTCGCGCTCGGCGAGGAGACTCACGGCTTTCTGCATGCCCGCATCGACACCGCGAAGTTCATGCAGGCGCAGGATGTAAAGCTGAAGGGCTACGAGGGGACGGCCAAGGCCTACGCCACGCAGCTTTCGTCGCTCGAAGGGATTCTGGAGGCACTCGAGCGCTGCGACGCAAACGTCACTTAGGCGGGACGGCATCCCGCGCGAGCACGATCTGGTCGAACGCGTAGAGCAGCTCCTCGCGTCCGGAATAGGGGCCGGGCGTGTAGGCGCGCGATTGGATCCCGGCCTGCGAGAGCTCCACGATGCGCCAGTCCTCGCGATTGGTGCGGTCCCAAAACTCGATGGCGTCGGAGGCCACGAAATCGGGCTTGGCGAGCTCGGCGGGATCGAAATACCATTCGCAGATGATCTCAGTGCGGTCAACGGCCCTGGGCCAGAGCGTGTGGATCATCATGTAGTCGGGATGCAGGCTCAGCAGCAGGTTGGGATAGACGACGTAGTAGCAGACTTGCGTGCGCTCCTTTTCGCCCAGGCCCGGGAGGTAATCGCGGCGGCGCTTGCCGTCCATGCTCATGGTTTCGGCGCCCGCGCGAAAGCCCATGGAACCGCCGATATAGGTGGGCTGGGGCGCGATGTTTTCCGAGCCCATATAGTCGGTGAGGCGATTGAGGGCCGGATGCAGCAACGGACAATGCAGGCACTCGTTGTAATTGGCGACGATGAGCTTCCAGTTGGCGCGCACGTCGTAGACGATGCGCTGGTGGAGGCCGAGCGACTCCATGCGCCAGGGGGCGAAGCGCGCGGGCAGATCGGCCAGCTGGCGCGAGAGCGGCTGGGGATGGGGGAGGGCGTTGAGGAAGATGTGGCCGTCCCAAAGATCGGCGTGCAGCGCGTGCAACGGATAATCGGCGCGGTCAAAGGTAGCGGCATCCATGTGGGGCGCGCCGAGCAGCCGGCCGTCGAGCGCGTAGGTCCAGCCGTGGTAGGGGCACTGGATCCGGCCGGGGAAAGCGCCCTCGGCGGCCGAACAGAGCCGCGTGCCGCGATGGCGGCAGACATTGTAGAAAGCCGCGATCGACCCGGAATCGGTGCGCAGCACGATAATGCTTTCGCCTGCGATTTCTCGGATGAAGTAATCGCCCGCTTTCGGAATCGCGTCGGCGCGGCCGGCGCAGATCCAGTCGCCGAAGAAGAAGCTTTCGAGCTCGCGGCGAAAGAGCGCTGGGTCGGTGTAATAGCGCGCGGGGAGGGTTTTGGGAACCGCGTTCAAACGAATCTCCTCCTAATCCTGTTCGCCGATGGTTTGAACGTAGGTCTCGCCGTACGGATAGAAGAGATCCTTGCGGCCCTCGAGCCAGGCTGCCTTCATCTCAGGCGTAGTGATATCCCAATCCGGGCGGCATTTTCTAGTGACGGCGCGCAGGTCCTGGCGGAGATCTTCGATCGTAGGGCGGCCGAAGAACCAGTAACCGTTGTAAATCTTGTAAACGACCAGACCGGGCTCGAGCACGATGGTGTGGGGAATCATGGGATTGTTGTGCGGGTCGGTGTATTCGGCGATATCGAGATCCTTTTGCACGATGCGGCCGGCATCGGAGAGAAACGGCCAGTGAGCGCCCACGCCGGTGCGGTATTCGTTGGTCAGTGTGATGTTGTCGGTGCTGATGGTGACCAGGCGGCAATAAGCGACTTCGATCTCGCGATGGAACTGGACCAGCAGTTCGGCCTGGCGGCGGTCCTTGGGACAAAAGCCGCCGCGGCTGAGAACCAGAACCATGGGATGCGGTCCTTGCAGCTCAGACAGCTTGCGATGTTTGGCGGTGTGGTCGGAAAGCTCGTAATCGGGAAAAACGGCGCCGGGGACAATGTCAGATCGCATTGGAAACCTCTTCGTGAAGCAAGACAAGATTAACGTAACGGGGCGAGCTTGTGCGTGAGCCGGGCCGCAGTTCGCATTCATTTAACACGCCCAATGTTTCGAAATACATACAGATTACTAACTGCGCGTTAGTTGAGAAAATCTTGCAGGTACTAAGAAAGTTTGTCCGTGCAGCAGCGTACGTTAATGGACCACATTCACTTACTGGTACTAGCAGACATAAGTAAGTACCAAGAAAGTGTTTAGCCCTTAAGAGCCGGTGAAAGAGAGGTGCGAAGTTCGTGCTGGGCAAGCAATTGCGTCTTGGCTTGAACGTTGAGCATGGCTTTCGAGCTTACAACCAAGCTCACTTGGGAAGGCACGGGGCTCGGGGGCCGGGCGAAGACAAGTTGTGACTGTTGGCCGCAGTCCGACCAGCAGAGTAACTCAATTACCCAATAAAGGAGAAACTCAGATGAAAGCTCAAACTTCCGTAAAGGCCGCCGGTGGATGTCAGAAGTCATCCTGCCAACCGAGCTGCGGTCAACCCAGCTGCGGCGGATTGGACCTCAGCGTCAGCATCGACGTCGCCGTCAGCATCTGCCTGTAAAAAGTTGAAGTCCTCATGCGCACGAGCGCTCGCTTCGGCGGCCGCTCGTGCGCATTGTTTTATGGGGTGATCATGCCGGACATCTTTCGCGCAACCAATCAACAGATCGGAAGGGATTCGACACGGCGTCATACACTGCTGTTGGCCATCCCGGCCGTGCTCCTGGCGCTCTGGGGCGCGTGGATGTACCTGGCGAGAATCAGCATATATGCCGCGACGGACCAAGCGCGCGTGGAAGTAGCGCAAACTGCGTTCGTCGTACAGGCGCCGATATCGGGGCGAGTGGTGAAGAGCCATCTGGCGCTGGGCGATCGAGTCAAGCGCGGCGATGTGCTGGTGGAGTTGGAAGCCGAACCGCAGCAGCTGCGCGTGGACCAGGAGCAGTCGCACCATGACGCCCTCGAAACTCAGGCGGCGAATCTACGGCAGCAAATCCGCACCGAGCAGTCGACGCTGCTTTCTGAGCGCGGGGCAGGCGACGCCACCACGCAAGAAGCACAAGCCAATCTGACGAAAGCCGAGGCCGCCGCCGCGTTCAGCAAGAAAGAGGCGGAACAAAAGGCGGTGCTGGTGAAGGACGGGCTGGTGGCTAGCCTGGACGCGGAGCGTTTGCAGGCGGAATACAAAGAACACGTGGCGGAGCTGGCTGCCGCGCGTGACGCTGTCGCCAAGGCTCGACGCCAGCAGGCCATGCAAGGCGGGGAGCGAAGAATCAGAATCGAGGCGCTCGAGAAGGAGCTCGTAGAAGTAACGGGCGAGTTGAATGCCTCCAGCAGCACCATGGAGCAACTGCGGCACGAACTGGGGGCTCATCAGATCGTCGCCTCCGGGGATGGACGGCTGGGTGAGGTGACGCCTCTGCGCGCCGGCTCGTTCGTGCGGGAAGGCGACCGTCTGGCGGCCATCATTCCCGAGGGAGGTTTGCGCGTGGTGGCGCATTTCGCGCCCAGCGAGGCCATCGGACGCGTTCGCAAGGGTCAAAAGGCGTGGCTGCGGCTGGACGGGTTCCCGTCCGCCGAATACGGGCCGATCATCGCACGCGTGGCGGGCGTGGGGAACGAACTCCGCGATGGAAGAGTGCGGGTGGAGCTGGCGCTCGAGCCGAATCCGCGAATTCCCTTGCAGCACGGGCTGCCGGGAACGCTGGAGGTGGAAGTGGACCGGATTTCGCCCGCTTTGTATCTGTTGCGCAAGGCCGGCGGGTATTTGGCCGGATCAGCCGAAAACAATCCTGCCGAGGGAACCAGCGACGCCCCTGCGAATGAAGTCGCATCCCAATGACCCGGCGAATACTGGTACCCGAAGTTGTGCAGACTTCGGCGGTAGATTGCGGACCCGCCTGTCTGACCGCCCTGGCGAACGGCTACGGGCTACCCGCCAGTTATGGACGTTTGCGGGAAGCCTGCCAGACTTCGGTGGACGGCACATCCATCGACACCATGGAACAATTGGCCAACCAGCTTGGACTGGAGGCCGAGCAGATCGTGGTGCCGCCGGATCACGTAGCGATCGCGGAAGCGCGGACGTTGCCAGCCATCACGGTGGTGCGGCTGGGGAACGGCTACATGCACTTCGTCGTTCTTTGGAGCAAGACCGGCGGGCGCGTACAGGTGATGGATCCGATGGTGGGCCGGCGCTGGATGCCGATGGATCCGCTGGCGCGCGACTTATACATTCACGAGATGACAGTGCCGGGCGGCGCGTGGCGGGAATGGGCGGCGGGCAAGGAATTCAGCAACGCGCTGAGGCGGCGGATGACGGACCTGGGCGTCTCAAAGGGTCAGGCGTCGTATCTGATCAGGCTGGCCCTGGGGGATCCCGGATGGGAAGGCGCGGCTGCGCTCGATGCCGCGATCCGCATGGTGCAATCGCTCGCGCGCAAGAAGGCATTTTCGAAGAAGGCGGACATCCAGCGTGTGCTTGCCAGCACCTTCCGGCGCGCGATGGAGGCGCCGCGTGAGGCCCGGAACGTCATCCCGGGCGAATATTGGACGGTGCGCCCGGCGGGCGAGGATGAAGTGGCATTCCGCGGCGCGGTGCTGGTTCGAGTGAAGGGCCTAAAAGAAGGAATGAACCCCGCGGCGGCGGGGAATCGCGAGGTTTTGCCCGCGGAAATTCGCGCGGCGGTGGAAGAGAAGCCGCTTCATCCGGCGCGTACGCTCGCCCGGCTGTTGCTGCGCGACGGTGGTGTCATGCCGGGCGTGGTTACGGGAACGCTGCTGCTCGCGGCCGCGGGCGTGGTGCTGCAGGCGCTCTTGTTCAAGGCGCTGATCAGCGGCGGCGCGGAGCTGGCCGCGCGCGGGCAAAGGCTGGGCGGCATCCTGGCGATTGTTGCGCTCCTGGGCATTCTGCTGGGCATGGAGTTCCTGTCTATCTCCTCGCTCATTGGAATGGGCCGGCGGCTGGAGGCGCGGTTTCGCGAGCTCTTCTTCGAAAAGCTCCCGAAGATTGCGGAGCCGTACTTCCAGAGCCGTCTGACGTCGGACATGACGGAACGCAGCCACAGCATTTACCAGTTGCGCGCGCTTCCGGCGCTGGCCGGGCAAATGCTTTATTCGGCTTTCCAACTGGCGCTCACGGCCGCGGCGGTGCTGTGGATCGATCGAGCGCTGTGGCCCGTGGTAGCGCTGTCGGTGGCCGTCGCGGTGGGGTTGCCGCTGGCGGTGCAGCCCTGGCTTGGCGAAAAAGAGATGCGAGTGCGCACGCACATGGGAGCGCTCAGCCGGTTCTATCTGGATGCTCTGCTCGGAATGGCGCCGATTCGCACGCACGTCGCGGACGGGCCGGTACGCGCCGAACATCGCAGCCTGTTGGAGCGCTGGGCGGAGGCGAGCCTGGGGACGCAACAGATCGTCATCGCGCTGAATGCGATTCAGATGACGGCGGGGTTTGGCCTCGCGGCGCTGCTGGTGGTGATGCACGTGGCCCATCATCCGGATTCGGCGGCGGTGCTGCTGCTGGCGTATTGGGGATTGAATATTCCGGCGCTGGCGAGCGATCTGGCGGGCATGGCGTGCCAGTACCCCTTACATCGCAACGTCGCGCTGCGGGTGCTGGAGCCGCTCAATGCGATTGAGGATGCAAACGGCGAGGAAGCGAACATGGAGACGATCTCCGTTCAATCGCGCGGGGTTCGCATCGCGATGCGCGGCGTAACGGCCCAGGCCGGCGGACATGCGTTGGTGCGGGACGTAGATCTCGAGATCGCGCCGGGCAGCCACATTGCGATCCTGGGAAAATCGGGCGCCGGAAAATCGAGCCTGGCAGGGCTGCTGCTGGGCTGGCGCAAAACGTCGAGCGGCACGCTGCTCGTGGATGGCGCTGAAGTTTCGGGCGATGCGCTGGCGCGATTGCGGCACGAAACGGCGTGGATCGATCCCACGGTGCAAATCTGGAATCGCTCGCTGCTGGACAATCTGCGCTATGGGAACACACGCCCGGCGGCCCTGCCGCTGGCGGACGTCTTAGACCGCGTGGATTTCAGCTCGATGCTCGAAAAGCTCCCGGACGGTTTGCAAACCAAGCTGGGCGAAGGCGGCGCACTGGTGTCGGGCGGCGAAGGACAACGCGTAAGGATCGGGCGGGCGCTGCCGCGTGCCGGAGTGCGCCTCGCGATCCTGGACGAACCGTTCCGCGGGCTGGACGCCGGGACGCGGCGCGAATTGTTGCGCGCGGCTCGCCAGGTGTGGCGCGATGCGACGCTGGTGTGGATCACGCACGACGTGGCGGAGGCGCGGGCGCTGGACCGCGTGCTGCTGATGGACGGCGGAATGATTGTCGAAGACGGCACGCCGGCCGAGCTGCTGGCGCGGCCTGGATCACGCTATCGGGCCATGCTGGAAGAAGAGGCGGAATTGAAGCAGCGCTGGTTCGGAAGCGCCGAGTGGAGGCACGTGGAAATCGAAGACGGTGCGTTAACCGAGTCG
>Ga0335074_10012932_pt1 | contig 11717 bp, 14 predicted proteins | sample Lox_Sample_23_FD_206715 | JGI IMG/M metagenome (GOLD analysis project Ga0335074, IMG submission 206715) | Soil microbial communities from Loxahatchee National Wildlife Refuge, Florida, United States - Lox_Sample_2.3 | ecosystem: Environmental > Terrestrial > Soil > Wetlands | place: USA...
GAGGAGGCCGAGCAGCTGGCTGCCCGCGGCATCCGTGTGGTGGACGGCGAGGTGGCGTCCCTGGAGATCGCCGGGGACCGCCTGGTGGGAGTGCGGCTGAGCGACGGCACGGTGGTCAGCCGCCAGGCTCTGGCGGTCTCGCCGCGCGTGACGGCGCGCGCCGGCGTGCTGACCGCCCTCGGCCTGCAGCCAATGGCCCATCCGCTCGGCGCGGGCGAGTACGTGGCCGCCGACGCGACCGGGCTGACCGCGGTGCCCGGGGTGTGGGTCGCGGGCAACGTCACGGACCTGAGCGCCCAGGTCGGCGGGGCCGCTGCGGCTGGTGCGGTCGCGGCGGCGGCGATCAATGCCGATCTGGTCGCCGAGGAGACCCGGCGAGCGGTCGCCGCATACCGGGACCCGTTCTCGCCCGCGTCCGAGGCGCGGATCTGCGAGCAGGTGATGGGCGAGCGCCGGCACGGCCTGTGACTGGCGGGAAGGGTGATCTGCCGTGTCTGACCGCCCCAGCGGGAGACGTTGTTCACGCACCTGGCGGCGTCGGTCAAGCCCGGCGGCACCCTGCTCATTGGTGGCCGCCACCCATCGGGACCTGCGGACCACCATCGGCCGCCCACCGGTACCAGAGTTGCTCTTCACCGCTGAGGAGGCCTCAGCAGGGCTGGCCCCGACCGGTAGGACATCGTCGTTGCCAACGCCGGATCTCTGTCCGCCATCGATCTCGCAGGCCATCCACGATGCCGTGCCGCAGGCCCGCAAGCGTCCATGACCCGCGGATATCGCAGGTCACATCGAGAAACATCTATTGCCATCAGGAGAACCCATGCCCTACGCGCGCACCGGGCGCACCGCATTGATCACTGGCTCCGCGAGCGGATCGGCCGCGCGTGCGCGGAAACGCTCGCCCGTGAGGGCGACCACGTCGTCGTCTCGGGCCGCAACACGGAACGCGGCGAGCGCACGGTGGACAAGATCCGCGCCATGGGCGGAACGGCTGACTTCATCGCTGCCGACCTGGGCAGCGCCCTCAGCGCCGCGTCGCTGACCGAAAAGGCACTGGCCGTCACCGGCAGCGTCGACATCTTGGTCAACAACACCGGAATCTATACCTTTGGCCCCACGGCCAGCACCACCGAGGAAGCGTTTGACGCCGTCTACGACCTCAACGTCAAGGCACCGTACTTCCTGGTCCGTGCGCTCGCGCCCCCATGGCCGCCCGCGACTCGGGCGTCATCATCAACATCACGACTGGTGCGGCAAACCGGGGAGCGGTCGGCGCTGGCCTGTACGGGTCAAGCAAGGCCGCCCTGATGCTTCTGACCAAAGGCTGGGCAGCAGAGTTCGGCCCCGGCGGTGTGCGGGTCAACGCGATCAGCCCGGGACCCATCCACACCCCGGGCACCGGCAACGACATTGACGACCTTGCCGCGAGCCTGCCCGCCCGGCGCATCCGCGAGCCGCACGAAGTCGCTTCGGCCGTGGCATTCCTCACCTCTGACCAGGCCGCCTACATCCATGGCGCCGTGCTGCCCGTCGACGGCGGTGCGATCGCTGCCTAAGACAAGGGGCAACCAGCGGGTCCCTGCGCGGCGATCGGACCAGATTCCTGGCGGCATCATCCACGCCGTGCAAGGATCGTGCAGATGCAGCCCAAGATCGGTATTGAGCACCCTCTTCTGCCGCGGACAGGGGGTCGTCCGGGCTCGTCATCGCGACGAGAGCCATCTCTATGACGTTTCCGCGGAAACGCGCATCTGCTGCCGTGTGTAGTGCGCTGATTTGGGATCGGAGTTTGCCCTCCGGATGGTCAGGGCACGGTTCCGCGGGGTACGACCCATTGCACTGGCTGGCCGGTGACCTGGGCGATCAATTCGTAATCACCGTCGTAGTGCAGCACGGTGACACGTTCTCGTTCGGCTACCGCAGCGATCAGCAGGTCAGGCAGGCCGACCGCCCTGATCCTTCCGCCCCGCCACAGGGCGCCCTGGACATCAAGCGCGCGCCGCCAGTCTTCACCATGGGTGGCCAGCCACTCATAGCCAGCGTCGCGGTCGGCTCGTACCTGGTCGAACTCCGATCCGCTGCGGGTAGCCCATCCGAGTTCGAACTCGATGACACCGCAGGTGGCTACCACTCCCGACTCGATCAGCGGCACCAAGACCGCTGCCACTTCCCGATGGCGCAGCCGCGCGAGCGCGCTGGTGTCTGCCAGGTAGCGTGCTACCGCTGCCATGCGGCCCGCATCACGTCCTCCTCTTCCAGGTCGGGCAGACCGCCGGAGGTGAGCCGTTGCAGGTCACGCCGCCTGGCTGCCAGCGCGGCGACCTCGCGCAGCGCAGCATTGACCGTGTCCTTCTTGGTGGCGGTGCCAAGCGCCTGCTGAGCGGCCGCGAGGTACTCGTCGTCGATCTCTACCAGGGTCTTGGTCATCGCTTCCTCCTTCACGATCAGTATATCCCTGAATGCTCTACTGAGATATATTCACGTGCTCTATCGAGGAGGGCGCCAAGACCGCGAGATGCGCCGGCTGCGCGAGGCATCGCAGTGTCAGGACATGATGATTCCCGCAGAACCTTCATCAGTCCCCTCCGATCAAGCCGGGCCATTGCCTGACCAGTTGCGTCTGGCGGTGACCGCCTACCTGGCCCGCTTCAGGGGCTCATCCCGCGAGCACACCCAGTCCGATCTGCGCTGCTACCTCGCCTGGTGCGCCGCGCGTGCCGTGGACCCGCTGGCGGCCCAGCGACTCCACCTAGAGCTGTACCTCCGGTGGATGCGGGAAACCCGCCGGTTCAAGCCGTCCACCATCTCCCGCCGGTTCTCCGTCACGGCCGGGTTCTACCGGACCTGCGCCATCGACGGAACCCTGCAGCATTCGCCCGTCGAGCACGTCCGCCGTCCCGCGGTGCCCGCCGAATCCCCAACGCTGGGGTTCACGCACCTGCAGTTCGAGGCCCTGCTCAGCGCCGCCCGCCAGTCACCGCATCCATGCGACTTCGCGCTGGTGGCGATGCTCGGCCTGCTCGGCCCGCGGATCTTCGAAGCCACCAGCGCGGACATCACCGACCTGGGCGAGGAGCACGGCCACCGGGTGCTGCGCGTGTGCGGCAAGGGCACCAAGATCGTCCTCGTCCCGCTACCTCCAGCCGTTGGCCGGGCCATCGACCGGGCAGTCGCGGGCCGCACGCACGGGCCGGTCCTGCTCAACAGCCGCGGCAGCCGGATGGACCGGCACGCCGCCACCCGCCGCCTACGCCGGCTCGCCGAAACCGCCGGCATCCACACGGCCGAGGCACACCCGCACATGCTCCGCCACACATTCGTCACCACCATGCTCGACGCAGGCGTGGACCTTCGCGATGTCCAGATCGCCGCCCGTCACGCCGACCCGCGCACCACGATGCGCTACGACAGAGACCGCCAGAATCTGGACCGCCACCCGAACTACATCCTCGCCGCCTTCGTGGCATCCGGCACCTAACCCCCGCCCGCGTCTCCCCCGGAGCGGTCGTGGGAGACCCACTGCCTTGCCGATGAGCGGGCATTGCCCACCCGTATATCTGCGCGCTGACCAGTATGCGGTCTGCGACAGCAATATTGGAGCGAGCGCTGGGTTATCCAGTCGTTCCTGGCAGGCTCCCTGCCGAATATTCGCGGCCTGTTTGCGCTGGGCACGGTGGCGGATAGATGCCGGCGAGAAGTCGCCCATGGCGGAGCGTGGTGCAGATGCCTGTTCTGTTGAGCTATCAATCGGAGCTAGCTGGAGCACGCTTGAAGGTCAGTGTGATTCCGCCCTCAACGCCCGCCTTCGCTATCAGCTCGAATCCGACTTCTGCGGACAGGCGGACATCGACGGACACCTCATGAAGCTCGAAACCGGCGCCTACTTTCTGGATTTTGGAGAGCGCCTCCGAGAGGGTCGAAGTGAACTCTTGCAATCTGTCCCCGAGGGCGGCAGCTGAATAGCGTTTGCGGCCCAAGTAGCGTTCGAGTTCGGCCTGTGGTTTCTCGTCATCGACCAGGACCCAAAGCTCTCCTCGAGCTAGTTCCTGCGCGTCACTTTCCCCTTTGTCTGAAGCGGGCATCACGGCCTCCATTCACTGTCGCGCCCATACCTGTATCTGGAACCTTTCCACGATCTCCGTGAGAGGCACCGCCCATGCCGACGGCCTCGGGCCCGGGTTTTTCGGATTCGGGCCAGCTATCAACATGCCCAGCATTGCACCCGCCAGCGGATCTGATGATCCTGGTGGCGATGCCGCGGCAAGGTAGCCAGGCGTCGATCCGGGCTCGGCGACTATGAGTGCGCCTGAGTCGCCAGGACTCGATGGAATGCTGGCGCTGAAGGGAACCAGCATGCCGATCGCGCCCGCCCCGGCGGGCACAACGAGAGCTTGATCCACCCGGCCCTGCTGGAATTTCGATACCGATCCCCACATCCGTACGGGCATGTCGCTCGTGGCTTGCACAGGGAGGGCAGGCAGCGCGTCATCTGCCTTCAGCCGATAGTCGAAATGCCACGGCATATATGGCTCCGCGATGGCAGCGTCCAGTCCGATGTCCGCCATGATGACTTTGCCGACCGCCCTTATGCCACCGCGATAGGCAATGACCTTAGTCCCCACCGGCCCGAAGACATGGGCGACCGACAGCATCAAGGGCTGTACGCTCTGCTCTCGGCTGACGATGGCGGCGAGAGTGCCCGGCGATCGCGCGCCCCAGCGATCCTCGCCGGCGACCTCGTCGCCGGACTGCAGCGGCGCTACGTCATTCCTGGCCTGTTCGCTTGATGCCAGCGCCCACTCTCCCGGTTTGACTACCCCGTAGCGAACAGGACCCGCGGTCTGCTCGAGCACCACGGGGACACCGGCGCCCTCGACACCGGGAACTCGTGTCGATACTTCGAGTTCCGGGGGCAAGCCGTATGCCTCCCGAGCCTCGATCGGATCAGGGGGCAGCGGAGTCTCGGTGGAGATGATGGCCGCCAGTGTGCGGCGTCCCGCGATCGATCGCCGTCCCACGCCGAGCCAGGAAGTCTCGGCGAGTACCGGCCCGACCACGGAGCGGCGACTCCACAGGGAGGCGAGAATCTCTCGCTCACGCCAGACCTGGCGCCGCAGCTGTGCGGGCAGCCGCTGGTAGGCGGCTAGTGCGGCGTTAGCCAAGCGCGCAAATTCCTGCTGGTTTTCACGACTGGCGAGCCTCGACAACGGATCGACCTCCAGCCACGCGTCGGAACTTTGCGGCTCCCAGCTCTCCCATTCCTGGTAATCCGTCATAGTCCCTCCCGATCTGAGCCCGCGACGATGATCGGGTCAGACATGGGCTGACAGCGCTGCGTATATCTCCTCGACGTCTCGCGGAGACGCGGTAACCACCAGCCCGGAGTCTCCTGCCAGGCGCCGCAGGGTTGCTTCGTCGGCGTCGGCGCCGTAGGCGATCGCGAAAACGGTCACATCGGCAGCGTCCAACTCTATTCGTGCTTCCGAGAACGTCTTTCGCGAGCTGTTCTCTGCGCCGTCGGTGAGCAATAGCACGACTCGCATGTGCCCCATGCCAGCTGCTCTGTGCAGTTCGGCGACTGCAACGGCGACCGCATCGAACAGCGCCGTATTGCCGCCCGCACGCACGGATCTGATCGCCAATTCGATGTTTTGCGTGGCCTGGGCAAGCGGCTGAACCGGGACCGTAACCACAGCGGTGCGATCGAATGTGACCAGGCCGACTGCGGTCGCCGTGCTTTGAGGCCGAGCGCAGAAACGGCGGATAGCCTCACAGGCTGCTGCCAGCTTGCTGCCGACCATGCTCTCGGAGGTATCGAGAACCAGGCATACGTCCGCGGCCTTTGCCACGCTGCCCCATGAGCCGGAGATGATCTTTACGCTCTGATAGCCGGGGAGAACCATCGGTGCAGCGCCGCTGTTCACGATTCGCACCGAGCCTTGTTGTGCGGCAGGATGCGCCGCTATGAGACGGGCGCTGTCATTGCGCGTACCCAGAGCAGACCCAGCCGGATGCATGCCATGGGTGAGAACCCGATCGGCTGTTTGCGCCGAACGCAGATGCGCAGACAACAACTCGTAGGGGCGGTCAATGGGGCGTCTGATCTCCTCATGGTGCACCCTGCCCAGTACCTGATCTATCCAGAGCGTCCCCTCAGCCGGATACACGATCACCGACTCAGCGCCGCTTTCCGCGGCCGCAGCCAGGGCCGCATCTTCCCGCACCAGCACGACATCGGCTTGAGCGGACTGGGCCCGCAGCAGTGCCGTGCGATCATCGGGAGCGTACTCCACCACCCGCTCCTCAAGAGCTTTCACTAGGTCCCTGGCGCGTCCGGCGGCATCGTCGGCGGACGGCTCGCGCCCCCCGCATGCCCACACCCACTCTGCGGCCATCACCGCCAGCCCGTCCGCCGTTGTCCCGTGAGCGTGCGCTAGGCGAAGCTCCCCACCCTGTGTCAGGAGGGAATGCCAGCCCACCCCGCGCGGTTGCTGCCCGATCGCCCACCCCTCGTCCCTTCTTTGCCTTGAGAGGCGGGACCACGGAGACCTTCCGGGCGACTGCCCTGTGGCCTTTCCGCCCAGCAGCTCATAGACCCGGCTTGGCATCACCAGTACCACGGGACTGGTCGCGAAGCTTGAGTAGACAACTTCAGGTGGTGCTGCCTCCTGATAGCGCTGAGCGAGCAGGTCACGGAGGCTGAGCTCGGACAGAGCGGACGCTGGAACAAAGTACCGGAAGTCGCGCCCGGCGACGGATCCGAGAACATAGGGATCGTCATAATAGTGGCAGCGAAGGGCGAGGTCCGTACCATCGAGATCCCGGTAGCCGACTGCATTGAAATCCATCTCAATGGACTCGAAAAGCGATCTCTTCTCCGCTGAACAAGCGATCGGCAATATCCGAGACATCAGGCCCCCTTGAATATTAGCACCACGACTGTAGCGCGGATGACCGCCACCGCGAAAGCGGCATGCAGACTGCGCAATATCGCCCAGTGGTTGCTCTGAGACATCCCAGGCTGTGCGCTGCCCTCGGTGAACCCAAGGGCGGAGCGGGCGCAGCAGGTCAGCACATGAATATGCATCCCCGCTCGCCGAGAGAACGTGCTCACATGCCGCATTCAGGTACGGGCGACTCTCGGCGTGGCAAGCGCGGAGCTGACCTCTGCCATCACATGACGAACCGCACGAGCCGGCGTACCACCGGGCATGCCGGCCGGCCCGCGTGGCACACTGGCCAGATGGTCCTATATCGCCTCAACGGCGATGTGAGCTCGGAAAACCTCGGCGCGATCCAGCCGCTGCTCATAAAACTCACCGGCGGCCAGGTCACTCCGACTCCGGAAGGCCTGCACGTGGACGGCGCGATGGAAGGTACCGACGCCCGCGACGTGAATCGCCGGCTGCTATCGGCACTGCGGCGCGTGGAACGGCGCACGCGGCTGCGTGCAGAATGGACAGCACGCGGTACCACCTACCGGTTCTTCGATTACGTGCCAAAGGCCGAGCGACCCGCGTGATGTCCGCCCGCCTTCGGCGATGACCACGGGGCGGTGCCAGGCACCCACGAGTTGCGAACGCCCGCTTCTGCCGCGATGAGCGCTCAAGCCCGTCGACGGCGTGCGCCCAGACTGGGACTCCTGTGTGCGGCGGATACTCCGTCGCCGCGACTGTGTGGCAGCGACAGAGTCGGCAGGGAGGGCCTTGCGCTTCAGCGCTGCTGTGACCGGGCCTGACCGTCGCTGGAAGCAAAAGCGGTCACGACGTGCCGACGGGCGGCGGAGGCGTTGCAAGCCGCGGGAATCGCTGATGCGCGGACGGCATGAATGGTCGGCAACTGGTTAAACGCAGCGCGGCGGCACTCTTTCCCTCACCGGAGGGGATTAGGATCCTTTCATGGCTCAGAGAATTCAGACGCTGCTCATTGATGATCTCGACGGCGGCGAGGCGGCCGGCACCGTCCGTTTCGGCCTGGACGGCACGGAATACAAGATCGACCTCAGCGCCGCGCACAGCGACGAACTGCGCCAGGCACTGGGGTCCTACGTCGCGCACGCCCGGCGGGCCGGCGGCACGGCCAGGAGCGCAGCCCGCACCCGGCGCGGCAGCGCCACCGTCGACACCGCCAAGGTCCGCGAGTGGGCCAAGGGGCAGGGCATCGAGGTCAAGGACCGCGGCCGTGTCCCGGCCGACGTCGTCGAGCAGTACAAGACGGCCGTAGGGGCGTAGGCGCCTTAGCGGTGCCCCGCAGAGTCTCGGCCAGGCTCTCTGAGGTGACAGGGCATAACCGGCCCCGGCACCTTGTGGCCTGTGACTGCGTTGCCCACGACACAACAGTGCTGTTGATGACCGCGCGCTATCCGCCGATATGCTCGGCCAGCCTCGTGTCTTGGTGCGTGTCGCGGAGACACCGAAAAGGTCGATCTGAACCGGATTCTCGGCGTTCATCGCGATGTCCACCTGTTTTCCTGTAAGTGCCGGGGGAGATCACAGGCCGAGCATCACTGGCGTGTCCGGGATGTCGCCGGCGATCAGCGCCGCCAGCGGTGTAGCGATGTCACGCGGTGAGAACAGGTCGGTTCCGCTGTATTCGGCGATGTCTGTGTGCCGCCACCATCGCATCCCCGTGATGTGCTCGGCGGCGAGTTCATCATCGGACAGCGCGCCGCGGGGATCAAAGCGCGTGGTGCGGACAAGAAAGTAGTCGTTGACCACCCCGTCGTAGCCGTCCGCACGGCCGGGAGCGGCGACTTCCTGGTGCCAGACGTGAGGCGGGTCGGCGTCAATGACGACCCCCGTCTCCTCGTGCAACTCCCGGCGCAGCGCCGCCAGCGGCAATTCGCCAGGCTCGATGCCGCCGCCGGGGGCCGCCCATACGACCGTTGCACCCGCTGGCACAGCCGGATGCGGGAAGCCGAACCGGCACAGCAGGACACGGTCATCATCGGCCAGGATGATCGCCCGGACAGCACGTCTTAGCCTCGCCGAGGCAGGCGTCTCGCTCATACACAGATGATCAGGGCGCCAGCGCACGGGCCGCAATGCGGTCATCGTAACTGCTCGCATTCGGCAGGTATGGGGCGCATCGTGATGGTGGCGACCGCGGTGCGCTGGCTACGGATCGTGCTGTAGCCCTTTTCCGGCGGGCGTCGTACGTTGCGGGCATCGTTCGTCGCTGGGGAGCCGCGGGCCCCGGCCTTTGGGTCCCGGCCGTCTCTGGAGGTGCCCTGACGGCCGCCACGATTCCCTCGACTGCTCTGGTCCCTGTCCACCTGGTGTTCACCGAGTCCGAGCGGCTCGCGCTCGCCGGGTTCCTGGCCGGGTACCGCGGCCTGACCCGCGAGGCCTACACCCTCGACCTTCGCCAGTTCACCGGCTGGTGCAGGTCGCGGTCGCTGACCCTTTTCAAGGTGCGCCGCGCCGACATCGAGACCTACGCCCGCGAACTGGAAGCCCTCGGCCGCGCCCGGGCCACCGTCACCGGCGGCTGTGCACCATCGCCGGGCTCTACCGGTACACCGTCGAAGAGGAGCCCCTCGAGCACTCCCCGGCCGCGCACGTCCGCCGCCCGCGGCTGGACTACGAATCGCACGCCACCGCCCTAGACCGCAACGAGCTCGGCGCGCTGCTGGTCGCCGCCGGACTCGGCCCGCCCGCCGAGCACGCCCTCATCTCCCTGCTGGCGCTCAACGGGCTGCAGGTGCCGGAGGCGACCGGGGCGGACATCGAGCACCTCGGCCTCGAGGGCGGCCACCGGACTCTGGTGATCACCCGCAAGGGCGGCAAGGTCGTCACCATCCCGCTCGCGCCCCGCTCCGCCCGGGCCATCGACCTGGCCGTCGGCGAGCGCACCGGGGGGCCGCTGTTCACCGCGGCGGAGGGGCGGCGGCTTGACCGGCACCGCGCCGCCCGCATCGTCCGCCGGGTCACCCGCCGCGCGGGCATCGCCAGGCACATCGGCCCCCACACCCTGAGACCCGCGTTCATCACCGCCGCCCTCGATGCCGGGGTGCCGCTCCGCGATGTGCAGGAGGCCGCCTCGCACGCCGACCCGCGCACCACGATGCGCTACGACCGGGCCCGGGCCAGCCTGGACCGGCACGCCACCTCCATCGTCGCCACCTACATCGCCGGGGCCGCTCGTTAGGGGCCGCGCTGATCGTCATGGCCCGGCTGCCGGGCCGGCGGCCGGGCCATGACACTAGGCTTGCCTGGTTCTCGGGCATCTGCGGCGATAGGCCAGTATCCCCACCTTCCGTGACGGAATCAGTGCGGAAACTTTATGGTTTCGAGCTGGAGCCCGAAGTCCGCGACAGGCTCGACAGTCTCACCGACAGCGACTACAAGCGGGCCGATGAGGTCTGCGGCCTGCTCGCGGAGAAAGGCACCGGGTGCGGGCTTGTGCGCGGCTTTCTTGCGCTCCCGGCTCTCCCGCAGCACGTGGATAGTCCCGAACACGATCGCGGCCACCCGTGCCCACTGCCCCGGTCAACGACCCGACCACATCCCATGCGAACGCGTCCACGCTGAAACAGTAGGCATATCAGGGTTGTATTACTACGTAATAGGTCGATTATGATCGTGACCTGATTTGGCGGCCGAAAGTAGTTAGGCGAGACACTTCATCAGCGGAAGGCCGCGCGGAACCGGGGCATCTGCGTGCAGGGCCCATGCCGAGAAGACCCGTCGTCAGCCGGAGATATATTCGGCGATCGGCGCAGCCCGGGCGCATGGGAATGACAACGTTCAGTAGTCAGTGATTCAGGGACAAGACGGCACTCATCAGCACAAGCCATTCGGCGCGATGGGCAAGGCGGAGCAGAGCGGCACAGGGGGCTGGCGCGCGGGTAGTGGCGCCCGGCGTCAATGCTCAGCCGACGGCGGCGAGCGCGCTGTCGACCCAGGTCCGCAGGCCGGCCAAGGGGACGGCGCCGGTCTGCCGGGCGGTCACCTGCCCGCGACGCAGTACCAGCAGGGTGGGGATGGCCTGGACGCCGAACCGTTGCGAGGTCTGCGGCGAGGTGTCGACGTTCACCTTGACCAACTTGACCTTGCCTGCCAGGTCGCGAGCGAGGTGCTCCAGCGCGGGGCCAACCATGCGGCAAGGCCCGCACCAGGGTGCCCACAAGTCGACGACGACCGGGATCTTGGCGGCCTCGGCGACCTCGCCGAAGGTGGAGTCGTCGGCGTCAGCGATCCACGGCAGCGCCTGATGGCACTTGCCGCACCGGGGCGTCCCGGCCGCTGCGGGCGGGACGCGGTTCGCCTGGCCGCAGTGCCCGCACCGGACAAGCCCAGCTGTCATGGCCTCATTATCCCCGCCTCAGTGCGCTACGCCAGTCCTGGCCAGTGACGGACATCGCATCCACGACCAGGCCCGGAAGCGACCACACCGCTGTCGCACCCCGGCGGCCAGCCCACACACGACAAGAACCCTCGGCTGGCTGGTGAATCGCCGCAGGGCCGCGCCGGACCTGCCGCTCAGCGGCATCGCTCCCGGTGACGAGACGTGAGCAAACGACGCGCCCGAGCCGCTGTTATGCCCTCTCGGCTGATGTGTGATGGCATCGGCCATTGACAGCACAGAGCTGGGCGTTCGGTGGACTGCCGTTGATCTTGAAGGCTCTAATCCCGTGCGTGGGCGCGCCGGAGTTGGTTCGCTGACCTGTACCGGGTGGTTTCTGAGCCGCCGGGATGACAGATGCAAGCCGGACG
>Ga0335074_10012933_pt1 | contig 11717 bp, 9 predicted proteins | sample Lox_Sample_23_FD_206715 | JGI IMG/M metagenome (GOLD analysis project Ga0335074, IMG submission 206715) | Soil microbial communities from Loxahatchee National Wildlife Refuge, Florida, United States - Lox_Sample_2.3 | ecosystem: Environmental > Terrestrial > Soil > Wetlands | place: USA: Florida...
TAGCTGCGTGACTGCGCCCCATGCTATGCTCAGGGTAGCGGGAATTCATGCAAATGCGCGCCAATCATGGGGATTTCGTGATCGCTCCGTCAGCAAAGCGCTGGTCGCGGTCGCGTGCTCGCAGCATTTGCCCGCGGCGGCATCTGCGCGTGCTGCCCACCCGCACACGACCTAGCCTCTTCGGCGGCGACTAGCAACGGGTCCGCCGAAGATCCTCGCCCTTTTGATGGACTCCGCTTGAGTCCACGGAAACTGGAGATCCCGCAAGCCGGGATCGGCGCCGCGCCGCACTTGCCCCGCGATGGACCAGGGCCGAAGGCGGCAGGCTGCACCAACCGAATCTGCCGAGGAGATTTGTTGTATGAGAAACCAAGAACTGCACGCGAAGTACGGACCAAAACTGGTTTGCACACCCCCGGGGCCGAAGGCTACCGCAGCTGTGAAGGCTGACAGCCGGCTGGTGTCGCCGAGCTATACGCGATCGTATCCGCTGGTGGCCAGGAGCGGGCGCGGCGCGCGGGTGACAGACGCGGACGGGAATGAATTTCTGGATTTTGCCGCGGGCATTGCTGTGGTGTCGACCGGGCATTGTCATCCCGAGGTAGTTGCCGCGATCCAGAAGCAGGCGGCGGAACTGATTCATATTTCGGGAACGGATTTTTACTACGAAGGATTGACGGAGCTGGCCGAGCGGTTATCGGCAGTGGCGCCGATGCCGGGGCCGCACCGGTTTTTCTACGGCAACTCCGGCGCGGAGGCGATTGAATGCGCGCTGAAGATCGCGCGCTATCACACGGGCCGCCAGCAGGTGATCTCATTCTTCGGCGCGTTTCACGGGCGCACCATGGGTGCGCTATCGCTGACCGCGTCGAAGCCGCAGCAGAAGCGCCGCTTTGCGCCGCTGGTGCCGGGCGTAACGCATACGCGCTTTCCTTATGTCTATCGCGGATGCACCGGCGGACCGCAGGAAGAAGAGGCATTCAGCATGGGGTGCGCGCGCTATATCGAGGAGAAACTGTTCAAGACGATTCTGCCGCCGGAAGAAGTGGCCGCAATCTTCGTGGAACCGATCCAGGGCGAGGGCGGATTTGTGCCCGCGCCCGCGAATTTTCTGCAGGAACTGCGCGCCATCTGCGATCGGCACGGGATTTTGCTGGTCGCGGATGAGGTGCAGTGCGGATGCGGCAGGACGGGCAAGTGGTGGGCGATTGAGCACGCCGGCGTGGAGCCGGACATTGTTTGCCTGGCCAAGGGAATTGCCAGCGGCATGCCGCTGGGCATCTGCATGACGCGCGCGGAAATCATGGACTGGGCGCCGGGTTCGCACGCATCGACATTCGGCGGCAATCCCGTATCGATCGCGGCGGCGCTGGCGACGATGAAGATCATCGAGCGCGAAGGGCTGGCCAACGCCGAGCGCGTGGGCGAGTTCATGCTGGAACGGGTGCGCGGCTGGAAGAAGAGCCACGCGGCGGTCGGCGACGTGCGCGGGCGCGGGCTGATGATCGGCATCGAGCTGGTGAAGGACAAGGCGACGCGCGAACCGGCCGTCGAACTGCGCAATCGCGTGGAGATGCTGGCGTTTGAGAGCGGACTGATGGTGCTGGGCTGCGGCGAAAATTCGCTGCGGCTTTCGCCTCCGCTGATCGTGAGTAAAGAGGAAGCGACGATCGCGCTCGACATCCTGGAAGACGCGCTGGCGCAGGCGGAAAGGGAATTTGAGCCGAGCGCGGTGGCAGTGACGGCGTAGAACAGCTGTTTCGACAAAAAAGAGGGAGCGGCCAGAGGAGGAAACCGGCCGCTCCCAAATTGTTTCCCCAAAGCTTGCGAGAGCGTGTTTCAAAAATGACCGTCGTGCTTCGGTTACGGCTCCTCAGGGGTTGAAGAGGCTGCAGAAAAAGTCGTTATTGATGGGAAAAACCACCAAAAACATCTCTCGGCGGCTACAGCGGTTTCACAATTGCCTTCGACCGGAGCCGAAATTGCCGAGTGGCTTTTTCATCAAGAAAAAGCCCCCCTTGAAAATGTCGAAAAGTGCACGGGAATTGTGAAACCGCTCTAAAGCCCGCGTTGATTTTGCTGGTTCTATGGCACGAGTGAACTCGTGCCCTTTCAAAGCATCGGGCTTTTGCATCGAGTTTTTCCGCAGCCTGTAGAACCCTGGGCCTTTCTGCCCCCTTTTGGCCCGACTGAAGTCGTGCCCTTGTCACGAGGCGGATTATTGAAACACGCGGTAAGAAATCACGATTCGAGCCGCATGTTGGCGATCTCGCTGGTGCGTTGCGCGGCACGCTCCAGATTGTGCGCCATCTCCTGCGTGGCGAGACGCTGTTCCTCGGCGGCGGCAGCCATTTGATGCGACAGGCCGGAGAGATCATCGGTCTGGCTGGTGATGCGGCCGATAGCCGCGATGGCGCTGGAAGTGTCAGAGCCGATGGCTGCAACCTTGGCCTGAATTTCGGCTGTAGCCGCGGCAGTCTGCTCGGCCAGCTTGCGCACTTCACTGGCGACGACGGCGAAGCCCCTGCCATGCACACCGGCGCGGGCGGCTTCAATGTTGGCATTGAGGGCGAGCACGCTGGTTTGCGTGGCGATAGAGGCGATGAGGTCGGCGACCTTGGCCACGCCGCTGCTGGAGGATTGCAGGCTGAGAATGGAGGCTTTGCTTTCGTCGCTGGCGAGGCGCGATTTTTCGGCGGCCTGGGCGAGGTCGGTGGCGTTTTTGGCAATCTCGGCGATGCTGGCTTCGAGTTCGTGCGTGGCGGTGGCCACCATCTGCAGATTGCCGTCGAGATGCTCGATGTCGTTGCGTTGCGCCTCCTGCGCTTTACGCAGACTTTCAATGGCCTGCTGGGTGCTGACGCCCCAAATGGCAGCGGCGCCGCAGTACTGGCCGTGCGCATCGAGCATTGGCGAAACTTCAAGGTCGAGCTTGAAGGGACCGAGCTCGATCACGGCCTTGTGGGGAAGCTGATGCCGGCCGGCCTGCCCGTTGGCGCCGAGAATCTTGTCGATCCGGGGCGGACTCTTGTGCAGGACATGAATTGATTTGCCGATGAGCTGATCGACAGGCAGCGGTAAGTGCTGCTGCAGCGTAAGCAGAGTTTTGCGCGAGGCGCGGTTGAGGTAACGCAGGATCAACTCGCGGTCGCAGAACATGACGTTGCAGGGCAGCGCATCGAGAGCGTACTCGAACGAACGATCGACTGCGGGCGGCTCGGAAAAGGGGCCGGCGGGTTCATCGAGAACCGCTGCCGGCGAGGGTTGCACCTCACGCCTTGAAAACAGTCCACTCAACACGCCGTGTGACATGGTTTCTTTCTCCCCTGGCGAAGCGCCGTGAATGACATATCGGCTGTTGGCCGGGCAATCTTGAGCCGGTGACTTGAGGGCGGTGTATCGTGCCCGGTGGCGGAGATCACTTATCGCCGAGGGCACGCGGCGCAGAATGGGAGTCATGGAACTTGATGGGCGGGTGAGAGCGCGTGGTTTGAACCGGTGGTTTGAGCACGGGCTCAGGGGATTGGACTGGGTTGCGGGCGAGCGCGGCCGAGCGGATGGGATGCCCGCGCATCTGAGGACGGGACTCGATGGCGAGGAAGCCGCCTGCCTTTACCTGTTGCGCAAGGAGTACACGGTGGTCGCGAGGCGTTGGACGGCGGGCAACGCGCCGGGCGATCTGGACCTGATCGCGTGGCGGGGGCCGTTGCTTTGCTTTTTTGAGGTGAAGACGCGCACCGTGCGCGACATGACGCCGGCCGAGACGGCGGTCGACGGCCATAAGCGCGGCGTGCTGCGCCGGCTGGCGAGGCAATACATACGGCAGCTACCCGGCGAGAGCGCGCCACAGGCCCGCTTCGACGTGGTCAGCGTGTATCTCGTGGCGGGCGAGGAAGCGGAGTTCGTGCACTTTGAAAATGCCTTTGGTTGGAGTGAACGGCGGGTCGATTGAGGGCTTCTTGAGCGGGGCTGGAGCGCGACGGGTACGAGTGGGACGGCTTGGAGCCATAAAGGCCGAAGTGTCTGCTTGACAATCGATTTCAATTGATTTTAAGTTGATTGTTCTCAAAACAGGGGGTTTTGCGCGATGGTCATGCAGGCGCCAGTAGGCCGGCACCAGGTGAGGGAAGAGCTGCAGCGCCGGATTCTGTCGGGCGAGTCCAGGCCGGGAGAGCGCTTGACACAGCAGAGCCTGGCCCGAGAGCTCGGTGTCGCGCAGGGTACGGTGCGGGAGTCGCTGCTGGAGCTGCAGTGGCTGGGGCTGGTGGAGTCAATCGACCGGCTGGGTGTGTTTGTAGAGAAGCTGGATGCCGCCAAGCTTTGCGAGGCCTACCAGGTGCGCGAGTTTCTTGAAGGTCTGGCGGCGCGGCTGGCGTGCGAGCACACCTCGCGGGCCGATGCGGCGATGCTGCGAGGCGCGGCGGATCACATCTGGGAGCTGTCGCAGAAACACGAAGAAGACGAGATGGGCGCGGCCGACCGCGCATTTCACCTGGAGATCATGAAGCTGTCGCATAACCGGATTCTGCTGCGTCTGGCGGAGGGGTATCGCGTGCTGGGCATGGCGGTGAGGGCGTCGCGCGATCCGCGCGAGGTGTACGAGGAGCATTTGCAAATTGTGGAGGCGATTGGGAAAAACTTACCCGACGAGGCTGAGCGGCTGATGCGGCGGCACGTAGCCAGGGCAAGGCAGATGATTGAGCAGCAGGCGGCGCGCAAGGAATTTACGCCGAAGTGGGTTCGGGATGCCGGGGAGCAAGCGGCATCGAGTTGAAAACAAAAGCGGACTGCGGGCGTACATAAACCGCGGTAACTCTTTGTCAGAACTTAAGGCACGGTACGCCGGCGTGAACGGCCGCGGCCTGCCATGCCGCAAAATGTGTATGATGGCTGCGGGCTCAAGCGAATAGTATTCGTAGATACACATGCAGGCCTCTTGGGGGATGGGCGGCACACTGCGATCGGGTGAGCGCAGTAGCTTGTCGCAGCAGAAAGTCGGGGCCGGCGAATGTGGGGGACCGGTGCAGGGCGGGAATACCGGTTCGGCCTGCGAGAACGAAGCAGGGCATGTGAGAAACAGGGGTGCCGGCGTGATCACCGCGTTGCTCGATTTTTATTGCTTTAATCCAAAATCTTTCCTGAACAGAATGAGACGGCACAGTGGCGCGCTGGCAGCTTTGCTTGGGCTGCTGACGGCAGTGTGCGGCACCGCTGCGGCGCAGACCGCGACCACGACGGTCAGCGGTACGGTGTACGATCCGCGAACGACGAATCCTCTGCCGCTTTCGAATGTGCTGGTGTATGCGACTACGTCACCCGTGGCGGCATTTCCCGCGGGCGTGCAATGCCTCACCTACCAGGCGCCGACCGGCGTGGTGAGTTATACCTACACTGCCGTTGACGGCACGTTTACGCTCGCAAATATTCCTGAGAACGCCAGTTACACCATCGTGATCCAGGCGGGCAAATGGAGGCGCCAATACCAGAATGAAGCGGTGGCGACCACGCCGCTGACGGGACTGACGCTGAGCATGCCGTCGGATCACACGCAGGGCGATATTCCCATGATCGCGATCGTGACCGGATCAGTGGATGCGGCCGAATGCGTGCTGCACGATATGGGCATTGCCGACACCGAGTTTACCGACGATAACCAGACGGTGAATCCGGGCGGGCACATTCATCTTTACCGCGGCGGAGGCAGCCCGGGAGCGGAGATCAACTCGGCGACGCCCTCAGAGAGCGCGCTGACCGGCAATACAACGACGCTCGACAATTACGACGTGGTGATGTTTCCCTGCCAGGGCGGGCAATATGTGCAGGCTTCAACGCCGCTGACCAACCTGCTGGATTACGCGAACGCAGGGGGGCGGCTGTTTGCAACGCACTACAGCTACGTTTATATCGATCCCGACTCGCCCATGGATGCGCAGTTTGCACCGGTGGCCGACTGGACGACAGCCGGTGAGCATCAGATCACGTCGGGCGTGGCGACGGTGAATACGGACTTCAGCGACGGCGCGACGCTGGCGCAATGGCTGCAGAATTCGGGAGCCACGGTTAGCGGCTCGTCGAACCAGATTGAGATCAGCACACTGCGCACCGATGTGAGCAGCGTGATTGCGCCGACGCAGTCGTGGCTGACGCTGAACAGCGGCTCGTACAGCGGGCAAACCGGAAACCCGGTGATGCAGATGACGTTCAATACGCCGGTGGGCGCGCCGGCGGCCAGCCAGTGCGGGCGCGTGATGTTCAACGACTATCACGTGGTGACGCCGAACTCGGGAACCAACCTGGTTTATCCGGCCGAATGCCCAACGGCGGCTCCGTCAAGCTCGCAACTGGCGCAGGAAGAGATGCTGGAGTACGCGCTGTTCGATCTGTCGACTTTTGTGCAGCCGGTGGTGGTGCCGACGCTGTCGGTGACATTCAATCCCAGCCCGCTGGTGGTGAAGCAGAACGATACCGACGATCAACTGACAGTGACGGTGACGAACACCAGCTCGACGACTCCGATCGAGAGCTCGGCGATTCTGACTTTTACCCTGCCCGCGCTGGTGACGGCAACGGCGATAACGGACTCGACCGGCGGATGGATCTGCACGGTGAGCACACTGACCTGCACGCGCAACAGCAGCATCGGCGGCGGCGTGAGCGATCCCGTGACGCTTACGCTGAGCGTGGGCAGCTATCCGGCGGGAGGATTGTCGAGCTACACGGGACAGATCACGGCGACGGTTTCAAGCGTGACTTTCTCGAGCAACGTGACGGCCAGCGACAATGTCACCTTCCAGCAACTGCCGACCATCAACTGGGCAACCCCGGCGCCGATTGTGTATGGAACGCCGCTGAGCTCGTTGCAGCTTGACGCGACGTCACCCCTGGCCGGGAGCTTTGTGTATTCACCGGCTGCGGGAACGGTGCTGAGCGTGGGAGCGCAGGTGTTGAATGTGACTTTCACGCCGAACGACACGGTGGATTACACGAGCGGGACGGCGACCGTGACACTGAACGTGATTCCGGTGACGCCGACCATTACGCTGAGCGCGTCGGCGAATCCGGTGCTGATGACTTATGCGGTCACCTTTACGGCGAGCCTGCCCTCTTTCGCGAACACGCAGACGGGCACGATGACCTTCTACGACGGCTCGACGCAGATCGGGACAGGAACAGTCTCGGAAGGTTCGGGGAGCTTTATGACGACGGCGCTGGCGGCCGGGCCGCACTCCATCACTGCGAGCTACTCCGGCGACGCCAACTACGGGGTGGGAACGAGCAATGCAGTGACCGAGAACATTGAAGACTTCACACTGACGTTTGCCGGCGGCGGAGCGGGCACGGCGAGCGCGCCGGCCGGCGGACAGGTTTCTTATACGCTGGTGGTGACCCCGGTCGACGGCACCACACTGCCGGCAGCGGTGAATCTTTCGGCAAGCGCGGTGCCGTTGGGCATGACGGCGCAATTTTCTCCGGCGACGGTGCCGGCGGGATCGGGCGCAACCGGCGTGACAATGACGTTGACGCTGCCGAGCAGTTCGGCGAACGAGCGCCGGCGCGGTCCGTTCGGTGGCGGAACGCTGCCGGTGGCGCTGGGACTCATCCTGCTGCCGTTTGCGGGAATGCGTAAAGGGCGCGCGCGGCTGGCGAAACTCGTGATGGTGATTGTGGCAGGCGCAGCGCTTGCAGCCGGGTTGAGCGGATGCGGCGGCGCCAAGCTCTCACCGCAATCGTTCAGCTTTACCGTGACTGCGGCCTCGGGATCGTTGACGCACTCGGTGACACCGCAACTGACGGTGCAATAGGCTGGGCAGCCGGGTTCCTGATTTCGTTGGTTGCGGGCCAGCCCTTAGAGTAAAACCAGCGTAAGTGCAGCCCTTTGCGAGTTCGCGCAGGGTGGTCGCCGCCTGCCGGCCGCGCCGGCTTGACGGTAGCGCCTCCGGTTTACAGCGACTCTGGTTTTGCCATAGGGGTGCTTTAATAAAGCGATGGCAAGTCTTGAGAATTTCCGCCTGGTGGTTTTCAGGACGGTTGCGGAGCAGCGCAGTTTCAGGAAAGCGGCGGAGGAGCTTTATCTGACGCAGCCGGCGGTGAGTCTACAGATCAAGGCGCTGGAAGAGGACCTGGGCGCAAAGCTGCTGGACCGCTCGGGTGCGGAGGTTCGGTTAACGGCGGTGGGAGAGATTCTGCTGGAAACCGCGCGGCAGGTGCAGGAACTGCTGGTGCAGGCCGAGCATGAGATTGCCGCGCTGGGCGGAGAAAATGCAGGCCAGCTGACCCTGGGGGCTTCAACGACGATCGCCCAATATGTGATGCCGCACATCCTGGGCGAGTTCTGCGCCCGGCATCCGCGCGTGCATCCCGCGATGATGAGCGGAAACACCGAATACATTGTGAATGCCGTGAAAGCGCAGAAGATCGCGCTGGGATTCATCGAGGGCCCGCCGCGCACGCGCGACGTGCGCACCGAGCCGTTTTTGCGCGACGAGCTGGTGCTGATTGTGCCGGGAGCGCACGAATGGGCGGAGCAGGCGACAGTGGCGAGCCACGAGATTGCCGCGGCGCCGCTGCTGATGCGCGAGCGGGGCTCGGGCACGCGGCGCATTGTGGAACTGGCGCTGGAAGAACACGGCGTGAAGCGCCGTTCGCTCAATGTGGTGATGGAGCTGGATTCGACCGAAGCCATCAAGTCGGCGGTGGAAGCCGGCCTGGGCGTGGGATTTGTGTCACGCTGGGCAATTGCCAAGGACCTGCGCCTGGGCCGCAGCTTCAAGATCGTTGAGATGAAGGGAATGCGCATGCGGCGGGACTTCCTGGTGGTGGTGGCGAAGGGACCGGAACCGCAGGGGTTGGCGCAGGAATTTCGCAGGTTCCTGGCGGAACGGGCAGGCTGGCAGCGGAGCGCGGGTCATGCCGGAGCCGCCGTGCCGCGGTAGCCTGGCGATGCCTTGACCCGTGATAAGGCGAACAAATAAAAGGGGTTGTTTGCTATAAGTGGACCTAATGAGGCATGATTCGTTCTGCTTGGACGCGGGCAGAATCTAACGGCACACTCAAGGTGTGTCGAAGAACCTGTTTTTTATCGGGATGATCGTCGCTGCCACGGGCCTTATCTCGCCGCCGCTTGCGCTGGTGGCCGGGCTGATCTTCGGTCTCGCCTTTACCCATCCCTATCATCAGGAAGCCAAGATGCTTTCGAAGTTTCTGCTGCAGGCTTCGGTCATCGGGCTGGGCTTCGGAATGGATCTGCACGAGGTGGTGCAAGTGGGCCGGTCGGGGTTTGTATATACGGCCGCGAGCATTAGCTTTGCCCTGCTGCTGGGGTGGGGGCTGGGCAAGATGCTGAACGTGAGCCGGAGCACGTCGTTCCTGATCTCGGCGGGCACGGCAATCTGCGGCGGCAGCGCCATTGCCGCGATTGCGCCGATTACCGACGCGGGCGAAGACGAGATCGCGGTTTCGCTGGGCACTATCTTCGTGCTGAACTCGATTGCCCTGCTGACATTTCCGGCGATCGGATGGTTGCTGCACATGACGCAGACGCAGTTCGGGCTGTGGTCAGCGCTGGCCATTCACGACACCAGCTCGGTGGTGGGCGCAACGGCGAAGTTCGGCGCCCTGGCGCTGGCGGTGGGCACCACAGTGAAGCTGGCGCGCGCACTATGGATTGTGCCGGTTTCAATGGGAACGGCCGTGGCGCGGAAGAGCAACGCGCGCGTGCAATGGCCGTGGTTCATTTTGTTCTTCTGCCTCGCGGCTGTCGCGAATACCTACCTGCCCACATTTCACGGCGCGTACCCGGTGCTGAAGCACCTGGGCGTGATCGGGCTAACGGTGACGCTCTTCCTGATCGGCACGGGACTCTCGGTGAAGACGCTGAAGCAGGTGGGCGTGCGGCCGATGCTGCAGGGGGTCCTGCTGTGGATCGTGGTCGCTGTGGCATCGCTCTCGCTGATTCGCAATGGTTGGATTCACCTCTGAGTCACTGAGAATTCCCCGCCAGCCGGCTCGCCGATCGATTTGCCCTCCTCCCGGATTCGGCCGTCGCCTCAGGCACGGCCGAATCTCCTGCTGAATCCTGGAGATGCGGAGTTCCGCAGGCCTGGATTCGCACGCAAAAGTTATCCACCGCAAATGCAGAAGTGAGCTCGTCTATTCGCTTGACAGGGGTAGGTGCGGGTGGAATAATTTTTCTATCGATGGTAATCGATTGTTTGTTGAGTTGACGCAAAGCAAACAAAATAAATAACTTTTCAGGGTAATCGCGAACCGATCGCCGCGCAGGTACAACGAAGCGAACCGGGAGGGAATGATGGCGCAGAACCAACTGGAGCAATTGCGCAAGCACAGCGTGATCGTGGTGGATACGGGCGACATTGAGGCGATGGAGAAGTTCCATCCGCAGGACGCGACGACCAACCCTTCGCACATCACGAACGCGGCGCAGATGCCGAAGTATCAGCCGATCCTGGACGGCGAGCTTTTGAAGGCGCGCAAGGAGCTTGGCGCGGCGGCGAGCGATGCGGCGGTGGCGAATCTTGCATTTCAGCGGCTGGCGATTTCGTGGGGCAAAAGGATTCTGGAAGTGGTGCCGGGGCGCGTGTCGACGGAAGTGGATGCGCGGCTTTCGTACGATACAGAGGCCACCATTTCGCAGGCGCGCAGCATTATTGCGCAGTACGCGGCGGCGGGAATCGATCGCAAGCGGATTCTGATCAAGATCGGCGCAACCTGGGAAGGCATTCGCGCGGCCGAGGTGCTGGAGAAAGAGGGCATCCACTGCAATGTGACGCTGATCTTCGGATTGTTCCAGGCGATTGCGGCGGCTGAAGCGGGGGTGACGCTGGTTTCGCCGTTCTGCGGGCGCGTGCTGGACTGGTACAGGAAAAATACCGGCAAAGATTATATTGGCGCCGAGGATCCCGGCGTAATGCACGTGACGCGGGTCTACAACTACTTTAAGAAGTTTGGATACAAGACAGTTGTGATGGGCGCGAGCTTCTGGACGCCGAGCCAGGTAGCGGAACTGGTGGGCTGCGACCTGCTGACCATTGCGCCGAAGGTGCTGGTGCAGCTGCAGGAGGCTGAGGGCGAGCTGCCGCGCAAACTCGACGCCGAAGCCGCCAAGGCGATGCCGATCGAGAAGATCACCGTGGATAAAGAAGCCTTCCACAAGATGCTGGCCGCAGACCGCATGGCCGATGAAAAGCTGGCGGAGGGAATCGAAGGATTTTCGACGGCGCTGGCCGATCTGGAAAAGCAGTTGGCGAAGCGGCTGGTCGAGCTGGAATTGCGCGCACCGGCTGCGGTGTAATTGCGGCGCGGATGGTAGCGGATATGAAGGCAAGAATGCGCCCGCGGGTTGGTGATGGACGCGCGGATGAGGAGAAAAGCCCGCGATGGGCGGCAAATTGATGGGCGGCAACTTGATGATCGTGCAGGGCGGCGGGCCAACGGCGGTATTTAACGCCAGCCTGGCCAGCGCGATTGCCGAAGGGAATTGCCAGCCAGGAATCAAGCGGGTGTTTGGCGCGCGATTCGGTGTGCGCGGCCTGGTGAACGGCGACACGGTCGAGCTGGGCCAGATGACGGTAAATGATCTGGAGCTACTGGAGAAGAGTCCCGGTGCTGCGCTGGGGTCGTCGCGCTACAGCCCGCTGCCGGAAGATTTCGATCGCCTGGTGAGCCATCTGCGCCGGCTCGATGTGCGCTACCTGATT
>Ga0335074_10012934_pt1 | contig 11716 bp, 13 predicted proteins | sample Lox_Sample_23_FD_206715 | JGI IMG/M metagenome (GOLD analysis project Ga0335074, IMG submission 206715) | Soil microbial communities from Loxahatchee National Wildlife Refuge, Florida, United States - Lox_Sample_2.3 | ecosystem: Environmental > Terrestrial > Soil > Wetlands | place: USA...
AGAACGATCAGCCCGTTGGGCAAAACCGTACGGCGCAGGTTGCGTTCGGTGGTCATATTCATCTGTTGAATTTCGATTGTAGGCGAACCCGGCAATTTGAGTACGCCACTGGTCGAGAATTTGAGCTTAACAGGCCTGGTTCGATCCGGCACAAGATTGGAAATACATAATCCGGGATGATGCCCTATGCTGGTCCCAGCCGTGAACCGCGAATCGAATCATCTTGTCCGCTTAGACGCCGCAGTCCAACGGGAGGGATTCCCGAAATCTCTCTTTGGATTGGATGCAGCCGCGCTCTCCGCGTTGCTGAGCGGGATGGGCGAACCCGCCTATCGCGGCCGCCAACTGGCTGATGCCATCTATCGTCAGCGGCTCACCGAATTCGCAGCGATTTCAACGTTGCCCAAGGACCTGCGGGAAAGACTTAAGAGTTCCGGGTGGACGATCGGCCGGCCGGTGATTGCCCAAATCTTCAAGTCGATTGATGGAACGGAACGCTATCTGATTGAATGCGCGGGAGAAAGCCCTCAAACTGTGGAGACGGTCTGGATGCCGGAAGGCGACGGCGGAGAGGCCGGCGAGGAGCTGGAGCAGGATCAAGGTGATTGGTCCTTTCGGCGCTCTTCGGGTGAAAACGTGGAAGAGCCAGACTCCGACCGGATATGGCCTGCCAAGCCCTGGTCTCGTGCCACTATCTGTGTCTCTTCGCAGGTGGGCTGTGCGGTCAACTGCCAGTTTTGTCTCACGGCCAAGCTCGGCCTGCAACGGAACCTGAGCGCCGGGGAGATCGCCGGACAGGTCGTTTCAGTTCTCGATCGTCATGCCGTCGAAGTCGGCCGCGACCGCATTAATCTCGTGTTTATGGGTATGGGCGAGCCGTTTCTCAACTACGGCAACTTCATGGGCGCAGTGAAACTGTTAATTGAAGAAGTTGGGCTAAGTCCTCAGAGAATGACAGTTTCCACCTCCGGAGTTGTTCCCGGTATTGAGAGACTCGCGGAGGAACCGCTCGAGGTTCGCCCGCATCTCGCCATCAGCCTCAACGCGCCGAACGACGAGATTCGCGCCCAAGTGATGCCCATCAACCGCAAATGGAACATCGACGCGGTGATCGCGGCTGTACGCAAAATCAGGCTGCGCCCACGCGAGCGGGTCACGTTTGAATATGTTCTGCTGAGCGGAGTGACCGACCGGCCCGAACATGCTGCCGAAGTCGCGCGTTTGGTTCGGCGCACCGGGCTGCCGGCAAAGGTGAATCTGATCGCGTGGAACCCCGGTCCTGGGATTTCGTACACAATGCCCACAGCGGCGGCGGTTGAGGGCTTCAAAGAGGGGCTGGTTGCCGAAGGGATTCCCACGCACATTCGGCAGCCGCGCGGCCGCGACATTTTTGCGGCCTGCGGCCAGCTGAAGCGGACGGTGGAGGGATGATGTCCGGGATAAAGCCCTAGTTGCTCGCCGGCATTGGCGGCGGCTGTACGCTGCCGCAGTCGGGGCCTTTGTACACCGATGTCGATTCCGAAGTCCACTCGATTGGCCGGCTGTTTTGTCCCATCTGCATCGAGCCGACAAAATGCACTTTGCCTTTGGCTGTTCCGTCATCACTCCAATGCGACTCCACGTCTCCCTTGCCGCTAAACGTGCCCGTACATACCATCTGCGCAGTCATGCCGTCGGCAGTCTTCGACACGTTGATGATGTTGCAATTGCCATGAGACTGCGGCATCGGGGCGCCGAACCGGTCGATCATGGCTTGAGTAAGGCAATACTGGATGGTGTGCGAGCCGCCCCCGAAAGGCGAGTTTGCGCCGGCCGGCATCTGCACATTCGGCGGCAGTGGCGATTGCTGCCAGGTCATCACCGATGTGATTTCCCAAAGGCCTGGCTTTCTCACAGCCTGGGCCCAGGCCAATACTCCGAGAACAACAATACTTGTGCTCGCAAGCAGCGCTATTTGGCGTCCTCGCATCTCTCCTCCATACCGCATGCACTCGGGCTAATTCAGCGTACCCTTGAATCTACTCGGTCCAGGGGCTGTCTGAAAGTAAAAATGCGCAGGCCGGGAATGAAATTTTCTGAAATGCGAGCGGGGTTATCTGCGGGGTGCGCCGCCCAACTCGAGCAGGGTGGCAGCGACGCGGTCGGCGGCATGGCGAACCACGGTCTCTTCGCTGGCGAAGTCGCCGGTGATGCACTTCACGCCCAGCGCCTCGATTTGCTCAATATCGGGCACGATCGGCGCGGCACCTTCGGCAGCATACCGGGCCAGCGTCTCGTTTGAAAAGGGAACTGTGTTCACCAATGCGCAGTCGAAGATGGGCGCGCGGGTATGCTCGTAGATTCGCTCGATATGCTCCGAGGCTGAGAGCCCCAGGCTCTCGTTCGCCTGGGTCATCAGATTGCAGACGAATACGCGCAACCCCTGGGCCCGGGCGAGCGCGGAAGGAATGCCGTCCACCAGCAGGTTGGTAATCAGAGAGGTGTAAAGAGAACCAGGTCCGACGGTAATCAGGTCGGCGCGCCCGATAGCTTCAAGCGTCTCAGGCAGCGGCGGTGGGTTGGGCGGATCTAGCGTGAGCTCAACAATCCGCTTGCGGCTGGCAGTGATGTTCGTTTCTCCCCGCACCAACTCTCCATCGTCAACTTGCGCCACCAGCGTAGTATTGGCCGTGGTTGCGGGGTAGATGCGGCCCCGGGTGGCCAGAATCTTCGACGACAACTGCACGGCCTGAGCAAAATCGCCCGTAATTTCAGTCAGGGCAGCCACAAACAAATTGCCGAAGTTGTGGCCCTTGAGCCCGTCGCCGCTGCGGAATCGGTGGGTAAAGAGACGTGTGAGCAGGTCTTCTTCTTCGCTCAGGGCAACCATGCAGTTGCGCAGGTCGCCGGGCGGAAGCATATTGAAATCCTGCCGCAGACGTCCCGAAGACCCGCCATCATCGGTAACCGTCACCACCGCAGCGAGGTCAGAGACTGCGGGCGGCTCGGCTGAGCTTGGCCCGGCAGACGCGACGTAGCGGCGAAGTCCCCGCAATAGTGTCGACAGGCCGGTGCCCCCACCCATAGCCACCACGCGCAACGATCGGCCGCCGGCGATGGGTTTGGGGTCCACGGTCTCGGTCTTCGAGATTTCGTCTTGTGCCAAAATTGCTGAATTCAAAGTAGTTCGAGAGTCTGCGCCTGGGGCCTGAGAGTGGATGAGCAGACCCTACGGTATCTCAGGATACAGCAATTCGGTGAACCGGGGATCGTCCACCATGCTTTGAAAGTCGTTATCAACTCTCGCCTGCAGGCGGTTCTTGGCGTTCAATTCGATGGCCCGGCCGAGGTTGTTCAAACAGTCCTGGGAGCGCCCGGTAATGGCATCCAGCACGGCCAAACCATAAAACGCGTAGTCCGCGCCCGGATATTTAGACAGGATCGAATTGAACTGCTCTCGAGCGGTCTCGTAATACCCGGTATTCAGTTGTGAAACCGCGTAGTCGTATTGCTCCTCCGGTGTGCCAAATGCCAGGTTTATCTTTTCCAACTGCTTTTGGCAGGTGCTGATGTACATCCGGCAGCGTTCCTTAATCTCTTCCGGAGCATCGGGGAGCAGTTTTTCCAAATTTGCCAGTGCCTTCTCAAACTTGCCCTGTTGAAGCAACTGAACCGCAGCCTGGTAATGCTGAAATGCAGCGGCTGCACGCCCGTCGGATTTGGCCGAGGGGGAATTATGCTTGCGGCTGGTTGCCGCTGATCTGGCCTCTTGCGTCATGGTATCGGCTTTGCGCGCACTCCTCTTGCGTCTTTAGAGTTCGGTTTCATCCAGCAAACAATGGTTCAAAGAAATGCGGCTTGAGGAATCTTTATACGCATAACCCCGCCATCCGTCAATGGGCTGCTCCGGGAGAGGATACAGGCAGGAATGAGTCAGCCGCGGTTCTTGCTGTAGATGGCCGGGTTTAGCTCAGGATCGTTGTACATTTTGAGTTGCCGGTAGAGCTTGAATCGCCGCCTCCCGCCGAGCACTTCGACCCACAGCGTATCAAGGCAAACCGCCAGGTCGCGGCGCTGTTCCTGCAAGATCTCGAGCCTGCCGCGATTGAGCTCGACGTGACGGGACGGCGCATCCTCTCGATCAACCTCTTCCCGGGTGTGGTAGATCTTCAAAGCCAGAATTGAAAGCCGGTCGATCATCAGCCCTGGAGATTCAGAGTGGAGCGGGGCATCGCTCTCCGGCAATCGGTGCGCAACAAGCCAGGCGAGCAGCGCGCGGTCCAGTTCTTCGGCAAGGTCGTTGCGCAGTTGGTTGGTGCGGTCAATCCGGCGCTTTACCTCGGCAATCTCTGCATTGGTCGCATCCGGTGTCCGGGCCTCGTCTTCGATGTGCCACAAATCGAAGTTTGCCTGGTGCTGCTTCGCAACCGCCTTCAGCCACGGATCTTCCGCCGCGAGTTCCTCCTCACAAGATTGGTGCCATTTCTTGGTCAGCTCGTCCTGCAGCTCGACAACTGCCTTTGCTGAGAGCATTCTTCCTTCTTCGCAGCGCCTACTGGATGATCGCATGATGGCTCAAATTCGTGATCGCCCAAATCAAGGTTAATAGAAACACCTGTGGTAGAACTATTTCAATGATGGTGAAGGGGGCCCAATTTGGAAGGCTCAGGGCCTGCGCCAGGGCCGGTATGGGCCATGCTGCCGGGCGCCGGTGACGAGTTCAGACGGGGTGGCGATGCCGGAACACAGCGAACGGTTTCTTTGCCTGGCGAGTTACGAGAGGGGAAGCGACTTTCTGCGGAAATGTGCGGAAATGGGGGTGAAGTGCACCCTGTTGACGCTCGAAAAGCTCCGCGACGCGGACTGGCCCCGTGAAGCGATTGAAGATCTGACGACCATGCCCGCGGGCCTGACCCGCGACCAGATTTTGAACACCATCTCCTGGATGGCTCGCGGCCGCAACTTCGACCGAATCATTGCCCTCGACGAATTCGATTTGGAGGCTGCGGCGCAGATTCGCGAGCACATGCGCGTACCGGGCATGGGTATCACCACCGCGGCCTTCTATCGCGACAAGCTGGCCATGCGGACCGGTGCGAGGGAATTCGGCTTCCTGGTCCCCGAATTCTGCCGGGTTCTCAACTACGACGAGCTTCGCGATTTCATGGCCCGAGTTTCTCCGCCATGGCTCCTGAAACCGCGAACCGAAGCGTCGTCCGTCGGCATTCGCAGAATTGAGGAGCCCGAGCAGCTTTGGCGCACGCTCGACGAGCTTGGAGATAATCAGAGCCGCTACCTGCTGGAGCAGTTTGTCCCCGGCGAAATCTTCCATGTGGACTCGATCGTGAGCGAGCGGCATGTGGTGTTTTCAGTGGTGCACAAGTACGGTCGGCCACCGATGCAACTGATGCACGAGGGCGGCGTGTTTACGACGCGTACCGTTGACCGCGCCAGCAACGACTGGCTCGAGTTGACCCGGTTTAACTCCCGACTTGCGCCGGCTCTCGGGATGGTCCGGGGTGTCACCCACGCCGAGTTCATCCGTGCCCATTCGGACCAACGCTACTATTTCCTTGAGATCGCCGCTCGTGTTGGCGGCGCTTTCATCGCCGATCTGGTTGAGGCGGGAACTGGGATTAACTTATGGCAGGAATGGGCAAAGATCGAGATCGGCAATCTTCGCGGCCAGCCGTACGCGCTCCCGCATGTTTCAGAGGACTATGCCGGCAGCGTTTTGTGCCTGGCGCAGACCGCCGAACCCGACACTTCAGAGTTCAACGAACCGGAGATCGTGGTGCGCGTCAAAAAGCATCACCACGCCGGGCTGATCGTCCGCTCCGCGAAGTCAAAACGGGTGGAGGAGCTGCTGGATCACTATGCGAGGGAGTTCAGCCACCGGTTCCTGGCCAAGCTGCCGCCCATGGACCGGCTGACGCCGGCGTGAGCCTCAATCGCTCCATCAGTACTCCTTTTCCCTCACGACCTTTATTGAGGCAAAGAACAGAATCATGGAGAGGATCAAGGAGACTGCCAGAGTCCCCCAAGGCACGGGCGCCGCGATGGGATAGGAGAGCAGGCTCATTCCGCGAAAAGGGCTGAACTCGGCGATGAACTTGAATCGAATCTGCAGCGCAGCAACCAGCAGTAGCAGCAGAGTGCCGCCAGTGAACTGCCACATCTCATCGAGAAGGCAGGCCAGCAAGGTTGACAGCGCGAAGACCGGCAAGGTGCACACAAGTACTCGCATTCCGTACTGAAAAAACTGGCCTGTACTCACGGGACCCGACAGCCAAACGAGAGTAAGCGCGCCCATCAGGCAAACGCAGAAACAGGTCTCGAAGGCTCCAAGCGCGGCGCGCACCATGAAGAGCCTCAGTCGCGATACCGGCAGCGAAAGCGTGAAAAGCATCGATCCGTGGAACGATGACCGCGCGCTGTAAAAGGTCTGCGTGTTGATTCCCGATCCGGCAAGGTAAAGGGCCGCAAAGCAAAACATCAGCGTCGATTCCAGCCTCAGGCCTGGTCCGATCTGCTTTGAGATGCCAACGAGCTGGAATATCCCCAGCGTTCCCAGGATGAATCCAGCTACGTAACCGAAACGCCAACGCGTTTCGAGCCATGCTTTGTACCAGAGCATTTATCCCCCCCTCACGTGATCCATGAACAATTCCTTGAGCGTTACCGGGTGGACCTCGACGGATAGCGGCGCGAATTCCTGTGTGCAGGCCACTACGCTTTCCACGTCCACATGCGCCAGCATCGATGCGGTTCTTCCTGCGCGGCGCAGGTGATCGATCCCTTTCAAGCCGGCCAGCGCGGACGGCGCCGCCGAGTCGAAGACCAGCACAATGCGGCGGTATTGCGATTTAAGGTCGTCGAGGACGCCGTCAAGCACCTTCTGGCCGTCATCGATCAGACAAACGTGGTCGCAGATCTGTTCCACCTCGGTGAGCTGGTGTGACGAGAAAAAGATAGTGACGCCTTCGCCGGCGGCAAGATCGGCGAGCGCCTGCAGCACTTCTTCGGTCATGATTGGATCGAGGCCGCTGGTTGGCTCGTCCATGACCAGGAGATCCGCGCCGCGAGCCATGGCCAGCAGAATCATGAGCTGCGTGCGCATTCCTTTGGAGAGCTTGGGCACGCTCCGATTCAGCGGCAGCCGGAAGAGCTCGAGGTATTTCTCTTCGAGGTCGCGGCGCCAGCCGGGGAAGAATGACCGCGTGAACCGTATCATCTGCCCCACAGTCATGAATGGATAGAGTTCCTTGTCCTCGCTGACAAATCCAATCCGTCTGCGCGCTTCCACCTGGGCGGCCTCTGAATCCATCGCCTCGCCAAAGATCCTCATCTCGCCGGCATCGCGACGCAGGATTCCCATCAGCAGCTTTAATGTTGTCGTTTTGCCTGCGCCATTGCGGCCCAGAAACCCGTAAATTGAACCGCGTGGCACATTGAGTTCAAGGCCCCGCAGGGCCGCTTTATCGCGATAGCTCTTGGAGAGGCCATGCGTCTCAATCGCTGCTTCGTTCACCGCTTCCTCCTGCTTTCGTGCCCGCTCGATTGCCGCCCGCGCCGCTGACTGCTTGGCTACCGTCGCCGGTCACTCGGGACAGCTCCTTTTCGAATACCCGTCTCAGCTCCGGCTCCGAGAGCCCGAGTATCGCACCCGTCGCAATCGCCCGGCGCAGACTCTCGGCGGCTTCGGCGATTACCGTCGTCTTGGCGCCCGTTTCCACATCGGCAACAAACGCGCCCAACCCGTGCCGCACCTCGATCGCGCCTTCACGTTCCAGCTCGCGGTAGGCCCGAGCAACCGTGTTGGGATTCATTGCCAGGTCTTCTGCGACTTTGCGAATGGTTGGCAATTGTTCTCCGGCGCGTACGGCGCCTGTCTCTACGGCGTGCTTGATCTGCTCCATGAGCTGCACGTAGATGGGCACGCCCGAACTGAAGCTGACTCGTAAGTGCATTCTGAGTGTCTACTGAACTAATACACTAGACTCAATAATTCGTCAAGTCTGTGGAAAAGAGGCGAAGAATTTTCTTGACAAGGTACCGACTAGTCGGTATGTTACATACCAACTGGTTGGTATGTCATGGCACTTACTGATACTCAGCACGAATTCCAGCACGAGTCGAAGACGAAGCTTCTGGACGCTGCGCTCTACGTTATCCGCGCGCGCGGCTACTCAGCCACGCGGGTGGAAGACATCTGCGCAGCCGCGGGACTGACCAAGGGGAGCTTCTTTCACCACTTCAAGAGCAAGGAAGAGCTGGCCCTGGCTGCCGCCCAGTATTTCTCCGATATGGCAGACCGGCTGTTTGCCGCCGCGCCTTACCACCAGCTCCCGGATCCCCTCGACCGTCTGCTCGGCTACGTAGACTTTCGCATATCGCTCCTGCTCGGCGAACTGCCGGAGTACACATGCCTGTTTGGAACCATGGTGCAGGAGGCGTACGAAACGCACCCCGCTATCCGCGAGGCCTGCGACCGCTGTATTGTTTCGCACGCGCAGACGCTTGAGGACGATATCGCGGCGGCAATGGCGAAGTATAACGTCCATGGCGCTTGGACCCCGCGCAGCCTGGCTCTCTATACGCAGGTGGTTATCCAGGGAAGCTTCGTTCTTGCCAAGGCGGAGCAGGGGCCGCAGGTCGCCGCCGATTCCCTTGATCACCTTCGCCGCTACTTTGAACTGCTTTTTGAGCGGCCTGCAACGCAACCTTCAACCGCGCAGTCCGATGCTGCCAAGGAGACTCAAATGACTTCGACCATCAGTCTCACTACTGAGCCGGAAGTCGTTATTCGGCCCGCGATGCACTACGTCTTTCTTGAAAAGACCGGTTACATTCCCTCCATCGCGCAGGGAACGTGGCAGGCGGTTGAAAAGTTTGCAGCCCAGATCGGACAATCAGGCCAGATCGTTGGTGCATGCGCGCTTTACAAATGCGGACCGGACATCTACCGCGCCGGATACATTCTCGCAGCGCGACCGGCAAGTGTTCCCGATGGACTCAGCTACGAAGAGGTTCCCGGCGGCAACTACGTGAAGTTTGTGCTGCAGGGGCCATATAGCCAGCTAGCGGAAGCGACGTCGCGTGCGTTTCAACTGGTCGCGGAAAAACAAGTCCCACTGCGCGACGGATTCAACATCGAGAGCTACGTTACCGATCCGCGCACTACGCCGCAAGAACAGTCGATTACCGAGATTCTGTTCCCGGCGCTGTAATGGCTTTCCCCCCCGCACCAGCAAAGCTTGTACTGGGCACCTGTCACCCGCACAAGGCGTCCAATTGTCCCCGCAAGTTTGAAGGAGGTCCGCGATGAACCAGGTCGTTATCGATATGTCCATTTCGCTCGACGGATTTGTCGCCGGTCCCGACGACGGCAAAGCCCATCCACTCGGACGCCAGGGCGGCATACATGTTTTTGATTGGTACTCAGGAGGGCCGGATGAGTATCGCGATCCTCGATTTCGACCTGCTCCTGGCGCTAACCGCGATCAGGTTGAACTGATGTTTGTGGAGAGCGGCGCGTTTATCGTCGGGCGGCGCACTTACGAGATCGCTAGAGGATGGGGTGGTCGCCATCCGGTGAATGGCGCACCCGTCTTCGTGCTCACACACAACCCTCCCTCCGAATATCCGCGCGGGCCGTCGAACCTGACCTTTGTGACCGACGGCATCGAAAGTGCCATCCGGCAGGCGCGCGCAGTTGCCGGCGGAAAGGATATCAAACTCGGTGGCGCATCGCCGGGACAGCAGGCGCTGGCCGCGGGCCTTTGCGACGAAATCCTGGTCCACATTGCGCCGTATCTTCTGGGCGGTGGTCTGCGGCTTTTTGGTGCACTTCCCAACGGAATCCGCCTCGACAAGCTTTCGGTCAGCGACGGTCCGTTCGCAACCCATGTGCGCTACCGAGTAGTCCGGGCTTAGAGCTGGCTGATGCGCGAAAGTCAGGCAGTCAGTGATGGAAACGTGTGAACCAGAGATGCAGCGGCTCGCAATCTGAAAGTCTCAATTCAGTTGCTGAGAATCTTGCCAACGTCCATTGCGGCGTCAACGCCGCCACAAATGAACACCAGGAGGTTTCACCATGTCCACAACAATGTTGCACGCCACCGTCCCCGCGTCCCAGGACGAAGCCCCCATCCTGGCCGTACTCGACACGATGCGCGAGGCGCTGTTCGAGAAGGATCCACACAAATTCGTCTCGGCATTTACCGCCGATGCGGCAGTCTACAACCTCGCGCCACCGCTGATGCACCACGGCGTGGATCCGGCTGAAAAACAGGCATGGTTCGACTCGTGGCTGACCCCGCTCGAGCTTGAGCCGCGCGACTTCAAAGTGACGGTCAGCGGAGATTACGCATTTGCTTTCGGATTTCTGCGCCTTGGCGGAACCAAGAAGGGCTCTGAAGGGAAGGTGAACTTCTGGATGCGCGAGACCGTGTGCCTGCACAGGGAGAATGGCGAATGGCGCATCGTGCATGAGCACACCTCGGTGCCGTTTTACATGGACGGTACTTTCCGCGGAGCCTTCGACCTGCGGCCGTGAAGCCCGGCCGCACGCGGCGAAGGTTCCGTGGTTCCGTGCCTGCCACGATTCCATTTTCCTGAACTGCCCCAACAAAAACCGAGAGGGGGTCAAATCATGTCCACTGCAACCATGCTGCTTCCGGTGCCGGGCGACGAGGCCGCCATCAGGAGCCTGATCGAATCTGTGGGGCGCATTCGCCGTAGCGGGATTGGCGTCCAAACCAAAATGCTGCCTGGCAACTTCGCAGGGCCGTCGAGCAGCAACGCCTGGGACGAGCGCTGGGAGACGCCGCTCTTACTCGAATGGAAGAATCTCAAGATTGATGTCGCAGGCGGCTTTGCCCGCTGCGATGGTTTTCTGCGTGTGAGCGTGACGAAAAAGGGCACAGACCGGCCCACGCGCTCGTGGAAGTGCGTCAGTGTCCGGTTACAACGGATCGAGGACGAATGGCAGTTTGTCCACGTTCACTTTCGCTCGGTCTTGCATGAGCGGAGCCCTCTACAAGCCGTTTAATCAGCGGCCTTGGTTTGGGGGCTTCATCCCGCACAAGCAGAGCTTGTACGGAGCACCCACCGGCAGTTAGAGCGGCTGCGCCGTCTTACAATCGTTTTATGAGCAAAAGCTGGCAGTATCCGCATCGGCGCTGGAATCCGCTGCGGCAGAGCTGGGTGCTGGTTTCGCCGCACCGAACGCAAAGGCCCTGGCAGGGAGAGGTGGCGCAGAAGGCCACACCGTCAAGCGCCTCGTACGATCCGCAGTGTTATCTCTGCCCGGGCAACAAGCGTGCGGGCGGAGCCGAGAACCCGGTATACGAAGATGTGTTCAGTTTTGTAAACGATTACTCCGCGCTGCTGCCGGTTCTGCCCGCCGAACGGGGCGCCACGCCGTCGCCTCTGCTGAAGGCTGAGCCGGCTCGCGGATTATGCAAGGTGCTCTGCTTCCATCCCGACCACAGCCTTACGCTGGCCCGCATGACGCGCGAGGAGATTCGCACAGTCGTTGACGCCTGGGCCAGCGAGTACGAGCAGATCGGCAGCCTCGACTGGATCGAGTATGTGCAGATTTTTGAGAACCGCGGGGCGATGATGGGCGCCAGCAATCCCCATCCCCATTGCCAGATCTGGTCCACCAGCTTCATCCCCGATGAGCCGGCGACTGAGACCAGGGCTCAGCGCGAACACCTGTCGCTGACGGGGC
>Ga0335074_10012935_pt1 | contig 11716 bp, 10 predicted proteins | sample Lox_Sample_23_FD_206715 | JGI IMG/M metagenome (GOLD analysis project Ga0335074, IMG submission 206715) | Soil microbial communities from Loxahatchee National Wildlife Refuge, Florida, United States - Lox_Sample_2.3 | ecosystem: Environmental > Terrestrial > Soil > Wetlands | place: USA...
GCTGTCCGGCTCGCTCCTCGCGGTCAGCTTCTACGCGATCCTGCGCTACTACCAGGTCGCCGCCGCCGCGCTCGGCACCCGCTTCCCCCGCGACGTGCTGCTGGTCTTCGGGGTCGCGTCACTGCTGCTCGCCGCCCTGTACCTGCTCGATCAGCGAGACGTCAAGCGCATGCTCGCCTACTCCAGCGTCGAGCACATGGGGATCCTGGCCATTGGCGTGAGCTTTGGCGCTCCGATCGCGCTGGCCGGCGTTCTGCTGCACGTGCTCGCGCACGCGGCCGCCAAGGGCAACGCGTTCATGGGCGCCGGGGTCCTGGTGCACAAGTTCGGCAGCAAGCGCATCTCCGCGATAACCGGCGGCCTTGACCTGCTGCCGTGGAGCGGTCCGCTGTTCGGCATCGCGATCCTCGCGCTTGCCGCGATGCCGCCGTTCGGCATTTTCCGCAGCGAGTTCGAGATCGTGGAGGGCGGGTTCGCTGCCTCGTCCAACGTGGCCGCAGCCATCCTGATCGTCCTGGTCACCCTGGCCTTCCTCGGCCTGTCGCTCGCTGCCAACCGGATGCTCCTGACTCCGCACCGGCCGCGCGTGGCCGCCGGCCCCGCGGCGCTGACCAAGGGTGAGCCCAGCGTGTGGATGGTGGTCCCCGTGGTCGCCGGGGTCGCCGCACTGCTCGTGCTCGGCATCCACCCCCCGGCCGAGCTCACCGGACTGCTGACGCGGGCCGTGCACCAGCTGGGGGCGGGCGCGTGAGCCCGGACAGAAGGAGTTCCTCCTCCGTCGCTGCTGACACCACGGCCGTGTGGGCCGAGCTCGCGGTCGCGGTCGCGGCCGGCCAGAGGTTCGCCGGCCTGTTCGGCACCGCGCGGCCCGAAGGGCTGGTGTTGTCCGCGCACCTGGCCGGCGGCGACGGCGTCGCGGTGGCGGAGGCCGTCGTGCCCTCCGCTGCCGTCGGCTACCCAGCACTGACCCCGCGGCTGGGCGCCGCGTTCTGGTATGAGCGCGAGATCGCCGATATGTTCGGCGTGGTCCCTGAGGGGCATCCACGGCCCGAGCCGCTCCTGCTCCCCCTGCCACCCGCCGCGCCGCGGCCGAGGCCGGGGGAGTCCGGCGGTCCGGTAGCCATCGATCCTGACCCGCGCGCGCTTTCCCTGCACGTGGTCGGCCCCGGCCTGTTCACGATCCCGCACGGCCCGGTTCGCTCGGGGGTCGTGGAGTCGATCGAGTACCTGGTTGAGACGCCGGGCGAGGACATACCGCACCTGAACATGCGCGTGTTCTACAAGCACCGCGGCCTGGATAAGCGGTTCGAGGGGATGACGGCTGCCGACGGCGTCCTGCTGGCCGAGCGGGTCGAGGGCACGGCGACCGTCGCCCACGCGCTCGCCTACTGCCACGCCCTGGAGCGGATCTGCGGGACGGCCGTCCCGTGGACCGCCGCCCTCGTGCGAGCGTTGCACGCCGAGCTCGAGCGGCTGGCCTGCCACCTGGACGTCGCGGTGCGGCTAGCCGACGCCGCGGGGCTCGCCGTGGCCACCGCGCGCTTCGGCTGGCACAAGGAGCGGGTGCTGCGGCTGGTGAGCCGGGCCTGCGGCAGCAGGTTCGGCCGCGGAGTGGTCATCCCGGGCGGGGTCACCCGGCTGCCGCTGATCGGGCCAGAGGAGCTGCTGGCTGAGATCGGCACGCTGGAGAAGTCGGTGACCGCCGACGTGGCCGCGCTCATGGGCACGGCGTCGTTCCTGGACCGGCTGCGCCGCACCGGCCCGCTCAGCCCGGAGCGCGCCCGCCAGCACGGTGCCCTCGGCCCGGTCGGCAAGGCATCGGGGTACTCCGACGACGCGCGAGAATTCCGGCCCTACGACGCCTACCCGTCGCTCGGGCTTCGCCAGCCCGCCGCCCGGCTCGCGGGTGACGCGCTCGACCGGCTGCGGGTCCGCTGGGACGAGGTCGGCCAGTCGTTCCACCTGCTCCGCCAGGTAGGCGACGAGCTGGCCGAGGCGGGAGACGGCCCGCTGCACGCCGCCTGCGCGGCGGCGGACGGGCGTGCGGTCGGCTGGGCGGAGGCCCCGCACGGCGAGGTGCTCTACGACCTGCGCCTGGAACACGGCGTGATCACCCGCTGCCATCCGCGGTCCGCCTCGTTCCACAACCTCGTGCTCATGCACGAGCTTTTCGCCGGCGACATCCTCACCGACTTCCCGTTCATCGAGGCCAGCCTCGGTCTGTCCGTGGCGGGGGTGGCGCGCTAAATGTGGATCCTGCGGGGCCTGCGAGACGGCGTGCTCACCACCCGCTGGCCGGCCAGGCCCGACCCGTACGCCGCCGCCGGCCGCGGGCCCGCGACGGTCGTGGACCCGCATCCCCCCGACGCCGGTGATCGGCTCGACGAGCTGTGCCCGACCGGCGCGATCAGCACAGCAGACGGCGCTGCGGACGCCAGCGTGCGCCTCGACCAGGGCAAGTGCATCCAGTGCGGGCGCTGCGTGGCCGCACGGCCCGACGTGTTCGGCTGGTCCGACGGCCCGGCCGTGGCCGCGTTCACCCGAACCGGCCTGGTAGTGCCAGAGGTGGGCGAAACCCCGGAGCGGCTGGCGGCAGTCCGGGACGGGCTGCGGGCACGGACCGCCGCGCTGCGCCGGTCGGTGCACCTGCGCCACGTCGACGCCGGGTCCGACGGCACCGAGGAGTGGGAGATCCTGGCCCTGCTGAACCCGGTCTACGACGTGCACCGGCTCGGGATCTTCCTGACCGCGAGCCCGCGGCATGCGGACATCCTGCTCGTGACCGGGGCCGGGGCGCGCGGGATGACCGAGCCGCTGCGCCAGACGCACGAGGCGATGCCGGAGCCGAAGATCGTGATCGCGGTCGGCACGGACGCGGTCAGCGGCGGGCTGGCCAGCCCGTCCTACGCGGTCACCGGCGGCGTGGCGGCAACCGTGCCCGTCGACGTCTGGGTGCCGGGCTCCCCGCCCGCCCCGTTCAGCATCCTGCACGCGCTGCTGCTCGCGGTGGGACGGCTGCCCGCCGCCGACAGCGAAGGAGCGCGGCGATGACCGGGTACTCCGCCGCCCTTGTGGCCGGCCTCGCGCTGCTGGCCGTCGCGGCCGCCGTCGACCTCGCCGCCGGGGCCAGGCTGCGCCTGCTCGCGCCGGTGCCGTACCTGGCCAGCGCGGCCGGTTCGGTGTGCCTGGCGGTGGGCGGGGCGGGCGCGCTGGCCGGGCACCGGGCCACGCTGTGGCCGGCCGGCACGCTGGGGCCGGGAACCGCGGGGCTGGCCGCCGACCGGCTGTCGGGACTGTTCCTGCTCATCGCGTTCGGCGCATCCGCGTGGGTGTCGCTGGGATTCGCCAACTGGGCGCACCATGGCGGCACGAGCCGGCGCGGGCTCGGTGCCACCAACGCGCTGACGCTGGCCGCGGTCGCCGTCTTCCTGACCGCCACGGATGCGTTCACGCTGCTGTTCGCCTGGGAAATGCTGACCGTGGCGTTCTACCTGCTGGCCGGGTTCGAGCGCGACAAGCCAGGCCGCCCTCCCGCCGCGTTCATCACGCTGGCCTTCGGCAAGGCCAGCGGCATGTCGTTGCTGGCCGGCCTGCTGCTGCTCGCCGTGCGCTCGGGCGGGCTGGACATCGCTGGCTTCGCGCATGTCCCGGCAGGCGGGGCACGCACCACGGCCGAGGTCCTGTTGCTGCTCGGGTTCGCGGTCAAGGTCGGCCTGGTCCCGTTCCAGGTGTGGCTGCCGCCCGGCTACGCGGCCGCCGCCGGGCCCGCCCGCGCGATCATGGCGGGAGTCGCGGTCAACGTCGGGTTCTACGGGATGTGGCGAACGCTGGCGGTGCTCGGGCCGCCGCCTGGCTGGCTGATCGGGCTGCTGCTCATCCTGGCCGGACTGACCGCCGTGCTCGGCATTGCCCACGCCGCCGTGCAAACCGGCCTGCTGCGGGTCATCGCGTACTCCAGCGTGGAGAACGCCGGGCTGATCCTGGCCGGGTTCGGCGTCGCACTTGTCGGCGCGGCCACCCGGGACCAGCGCCTCGTCGCGGCCGGGCTGCTCGCGGCGACCCTGCAGATGATCGCGCACACCGCGGCCAAGTCGCTGCTGTTCACCGCCGCCGCCGGGATGGAGTCCGCGGCCGGCACCGACGACCTGGACGCGCTGCGCGGCGTGGCGCGGCTCGCGCCCTGGCGCGGCACCGGCCTGGCCATCGCCGGGCTGACGCTGGCCGGACTGCCGCCCACCGCCGGGTTCGTCTCCGAGTGGTTCCTGCTCGAGGCGCTGATGCAGCAGTTCCGGGTGCCCGGGCTCGGTTTCCGGCTGGTTCTCGCGGTCGCCGGGGCAGCCGTCGCGCTCACCGCGGGTTTTGCCGGGGTCACGTTCGTGCGGCTGATCGGCATGGTGGTGCTCGGTCAGCCCCGGCCCGCCGAGATCAGGCCGAGGCTGTGGGACTACCGCATCGGCGGCCGGGCCGCGATTGCCGGCCTCGGCGCCGCGTGCCTGGTGCTGGCGGCGCTGACGCCGCTCGAGATCCGGTTCGTCGCGGCCGGGCTCTCGCCCATCGTGCCCGCCTCGGTGACCAGCGGGGCGCTGAAGTCGCCCTGGGTGCTGCAGCCCGTGTTCGCCGGCTTCTCGATTCTCTCGCCGTCCTGGCTGTGGATCGCCATGCCCGCCCTGTTCGCGATCGTCATGTTGCTCACCCTCGGCCTGTCCGGCCGGAGGCTGTTCCGCGTCCGCAAGGTGCCCGCCTGGCGCTCGGCCACCGCCGGCGTGACCGGGTCCGCTCGTTACACCGTGTTCGGCTTCGCCAACCCGACCCGGCGAGTGCTCGCCACGGTGCTGCACACCAGGACCGAGGTCCGGCGACTCGCGCCGGCGGATGAGGCAGCGGAGGCTGGCGCGGGATCTGGCCGGGACGGGCCGGCGACCGCGCACGTCGGGTACGAGTCAGACGTGATCGAGGTCGTGGAGCAGTACCTGTACCGCCCGCTGGTGGGGCCGCTCATGGCGCTGGGACGAGCGGCCAGGAAGCTGCAGTCCGGCCGCCTGGACGCGTACCTCGCGTACATGCTGATCGCCCTGATCGCCGTGCTGGCCGTAGTGATCGCCTTGGCCTGAGCAGTGAGCCGGACCGCGGACCGCTGTTTCCTGATTCGGCCGGCCACTTGTGACGGGACCCCTCGCCGCCCACAATGGGCGTGGCGATGAGGCTCGCCGTAACCGCGGGATGACAGCCCGCTGATGGCCTCTACCTGATGGCGCCCGCCCGGGTGATGAGGAGGTCATGATGATCAGAATGGCGGCGAGACCGAGGTGACCCGGTGACTGCCGGCCCGTTCCGCCGGGTGCTGGTCGGATGGGATGCTTCGGCCGACGCGGCGGAGGCGCTCTGCGCGGCGGCGTCGATCGTCCGCGGCGGCGCCGGGCACGTGGTCGCGCTCACCGTGGTACCGGCCGCCCATGAGATCGAGGCCGCCGACGAGCAGGAGGGCGAGCGGGCCGCGATCAGGCGGCGCGCCGAGGAGCGCTTCGAGCGGGTGCGCGAGTCGGCGGCGGCCGGGGTCCGGATGAGCCTGCAGATAGTGGAAGGCCGGCAGGTCGGCACGGCGGTCTGCGCCTATGCGGCCGAGCACGGCTTCGATCTGCTGGTCCTCGGCCGGCACGGCGATGGCGCGCCGCTGCGGCCGCGGCTCGGCCGGGTGGCCGAGGTGGCGGCCCGGGGCAGCGCCGTCCCGGTCCTGCTGCTGAGCGCGCCATAACCCGCTGCCCGCGCGCGTTTGCTTGCCATGGCGGGATCTTTGCCATGTATCCTTGGTGTGTAGCGCGATGAGGCTCGCGTAACGCCTGGGTCCTTGTGATCCGGCTAATGGCCTCTACCTGCACGGGCGTCTTAGGCGTCACCGACAGGCGGAGGTCATTTTGTCTGTTCCGGTCGTGATCCAGATCCTGCAGAGCCTCGTTGTGCTGTGCCTCGCGCCCCTCTACGCGGGAGTGCTCACGCGGGCCGAGGCGGTGCTCGCGTCCCGGCGCGGCCCCAGCGTGCTGCAGCCATACCGCGATCTGGCCAAGCTGCTGCGCAAGGGCAGCGTGACGAGCGACCAGGCCTCGTGGATCTTCCGGATCACGCCCTTCGTCACGTTCGCCTGCTACCTGACGGTGTCGGTGATCGTCCCGATCATCACGAACACGCCGCTGCCGCTCGCGTTCCTGGCCGACCTCATCGGCGGCGCGTTCGTGCTCACCCTGGCCAGCTTCATGACGTCGCTGGCCGGGCTCGACACGGCCAGTCCGGCCGGCGGTCTCGGGGCGAGCCGCGCCAGCTGGGTTGGCAGCATGGCCGAGCCCGCGCTGATCCTGGTGTTCTTCACCGTCGGCGCGGTCTCCGCGTCCGACAACCCGTACCTGATGAACCACGCGATCGCGTCCTCGCCTTACGCGCTCGTCCTGCCCACGCACCTGCTCGGCCTCGTCGCGTTCTTCATGATCGTCTTGGTGGACAACGGGCGGATCCCGATCGACACACCGGGCGGGTCCACCGAGATCTCGATGATCGAGGAGAACCGGGTCCTGGAGTACTCGGGCCGCGGGTACGCGCTGATGAAGTGGGGGAGCTGGATGAAGCTCTTCCTGATGTCCTCGATCCTCATGAACGTGTTCGTGATCCCCTGGGGCCTTGGCAGCTCGGCCGACCTGCCATCCGCCCTGCTGGCGATCCCGGTTCTGCTCGGCAAGCTCGCACTGTGCGGGCTGGCGATCGTAGTCATCGACACCTCGTTCGCCAAGCTGCGCTTCTTCCGCATCGCCGAGTTCCTCGGGGCGTCGTTCCTGCTGGCCCTGGTCGGCGTGGCGACCTCCTACGTGATCGGAGCGTGAGCGGGATGCAGAGCCTGTCAGCGACCAGCGCGGCCGGGGTCCTGCTCGACCTCTCCGGGGTCGTGATCTTGCTCCTGGCGTTCGCCTGCCTCGGCTCCAAGCTGTTCAACAGGTACGTGGCCTACTACGGGGCACAGTCGGTGGTGCTGTCCTTCGCCGCCGGAGTCGCCGCCTACGCCTTCCACAGCATCGAGCTGTGGATCCTGGCCGTGGCCACCCTGGCCATCAAGGGCATCGGCATCCCGGTGTCCGCGCGCCGGCTGCTGATGCAGCGGCTCGACCTCAAGCGCGACTCCGCGCTGTCGACCGGCCTGTCGACCTCGCTCATCGCTGGCGGGGCGCTGACCGCGTTCGCCTACCTCGTGACCCGTCCGCAGCTGCTGCCGCACGGCCTGGTGGCCGCCGCGGTGGTGCCGCTGTCCACCGCGGTCATCCTGCTCGGCGGGCTGGCCATGGTCGTGCGCCGGCACACCGTGGCCCAGCTGATCGGGTGGCTGATCGTGGAGAACGGGGTGTTCCTCGGCGCGATCACTCTCGTCGCGACGTTCCCGTTCATCGTCGAGGCCGGGATCTTCCTCGACCTGGTCGCCGGCGTGCTGATCATGCTGGTCTTCGTGTCCGGGCTGACGCGCAGGCTCGCCAGCGCAAGCGCCGCAGAGCTGAGGGAGCTGCAGGGCTGATGATCCTCCTGATGATCCTGACGGTGGCCGGACCGCTTGCCGGAACGGTGGCCGCGGCGTGCGGGGCGCGAGCCCGGCCGGCGGGCTGGATGGCCTCGGCGGGCGCCCTGGTCTCTCTCACGTGCGCGGTCTGGTTGCTGGTCACCGAACTGCACCGGGTCCCGCTGCGTGGCTGGGGTGGCTACCTCTACCTGGACTCGCTCAGCTGTTTCTTCCTGCTGACGGTGGCAGCGGTGACCCTGCTCGCCAGCGTGGGCTCGGTCGCGTACCTGTCGGCCGAGCAGGACGCCGGGCGGCTGTCCGCGTTCCAGGTGCGGATCTACTACGTGTTCTTCGGGCTGTTCGCCGCGCTCATGCTCGCGGCGCTGGAGACCGGGAACCTGGGCCTGTTGTTCGTGCTGATCGAGGCCAGCACGCTGGCCAGCGCGGCACTGGTCGGCCTGGAGGCGCGGGCCAGCTCGCTCGAGGCGGCCTGGAAGTACGTGATCATCAGCTCGTTCGGCGTCACGATCGCGCTGGCGGGCACCCTGTTCCTGTACTACTCGGCCAGCGGCCTGCACCTGGCCGCCGACTACCGGCTGGCCTGGCCGTACCTGTTCAGTCACGCCGGCGCGCTGGCCCCGCAGAGCCTGCGGCTGGCGTTCCTGCTTGCCGTGGTCGGCTACGGCACCAAGGTCGGCCTCGCCCCGATGCACACCTGGCTGCCCGACGCGCACGCCGAGGCCCCGAGCCCGGCCAGCGCGATGCTGTCCGCCGCGCTGCTCAATACCGGCATGTACGCGATCATCCGGTTCCTGGCGATCGCGCACGCCCGGCTCGGCGACGGTTTCCCCCGGGCCGTGCTGCTGACCTTCGGGTTCCTGTCGATCGTGATCGGCGTCCTGTTCATGATCCGGCGGGGCAACTTCAAGCGGCTGTTCGCTTACTCCTCGGTCGAGCACATGGGAATCATCGCGGTCGCCCTCGGATTCGGCGGCCTGCTCGGGCTCTACGGCGCGCTGCTGCAGACGCTCAACCACGCGATCGCCAAGGCTGTGCTGTTCCTGACCAGCGGCGACGTGTCGCTCCGGTACCGGACGCGAGAGGCGGCCGAGGTCACAGGGCTGCTGGCCGCTGTCCCGGTGACCGGGGGAGCGCTGCTGCTCGGATCGTTCGCCGTTCTCGGCTCCCCGCCATTCGGCGTGTTCTTGTCCGAGCTCACGATCGTCCGGGCCGGCTTCGCCACCTCCAGCCCGGTGTTCCCGCTGCTGCTGCTGGCGCTGCTCGCCGTGGCCTTCGTGGCGTTTGCCCGGACCACGGTCGCCATGGTGACCGGCCGCCCGCCCGATGAAAGCGGACTGGCCGCACCCCGGGCTGCCGCCGTCCCGCTGGGCGTCGGCCTGGTGGCCCTGCTGGTCCTCGGCCTGTGGATACCCGCCGGCCTGGACACGCTGATCCGGCACTGTGTGGCGGTGATCTCGTGACCGTCCCGTCCAGGGGGGAGGTGAAGCCCGGCCTGGCCGGCCGGCCCGGCCTGCGCGACCTGCTGACCGGGCTCGGCCAGGGCGCCGCGGATGACCAGCCGGTGATCACTGCCGGCGTGGCCGCCGCCGGCCTGGAGGCCGCGGTGCGCCAGATCGCCGCGCACCCGGGCGCTCGGCTGGCCGACGTATTCGTCTGCGCCGGGAGCCCGCAGACCAACGGCGGCCCCGTCACGCTGCGGCTGGTCTGGGGCCTCGACGCCGACCGCACGTACCTGATCACCGAATCCGCCGTCGACGGCGAGCGCTACCCCTCGCTGTCCGAGATCGCGCCGGCGGCGTTCGCCGAGGAATGCGAGATCTATGAGCAGTTCGGGATCAGGCCGGCCGGCAGCAGGCCGCTCAACCGGGTCGCGCTGCCGCCCGGTGCCGGGCCGGACTGGCCCCGGCTTGGCCGTGCGCCAGCCGAGCCGCCCCGCGACGTGCACGCGCCGCACCACGTTGGCGGGCACGCCTTCGAGTTCCCGTTCGGGCCGGTCCGGCAGGTCGCGGTGGAGTCGCTCTACTACGGCCTGGTGACCAGCGGCGAGGAACTCGTCGACCTGTACCTGTTCACCTGGCACAAGCACCGCGGCGTGGAGTGGCGGCTGCGCGGTGCCACCCCGCGCGAAGCGCTGTTCCAGGTGGAGCGGACCGAGGGCCTCGGCGCAGTGGGCAACGCCTGGGCGTTCGCCGGGGCGGTGGAGGCGGCGCTCGGGATCGAGCCGCCGCCGCGGGCCATGGCGATGCGGGCGGTCGCGCTCGAATTGGAGCGGCTGTACAACCATGCCGCCGCCACCGCCGCGCTGTGCCAGTCCACGGGGCTGATGATCGGCCAGGCCGCCGCCGAGATCGCGCTGGAGCTGCTGCTGCGGGTCAACGCAGCGGCGTTCGGCCACCGGTACCTGTTCGGCGTCGTTGACATCGGCGGGACCCGCGCGGACCTGGACGCGGCGGCGCTGGGCAGCGACCTGCCCGCCGCGTACGGGGAGCTGGAGCGCGCCGCCGCCGCGCTGCTGTCCACGAACTCGTTCCTTGACCGTCTCGAGGCCACCGGGATCCTGACCGAGGAGGCCGCCCGCCGGCTCGGTCTGGTCGGCCCGGTCGCCCGGGCCACCGGGCTGGCGATTGACGCCCGCGCCGACCATCCGGTCCGCCCGTACGGCCAGTCCCGGCCAGAAGTCGCGGTGCAGGACGCGGGCGACGTGCTCGCCAGGTTCCGCGTGATGCTCGCGGAGGCCGCCGAGTCGGTCCGCCTGATCGCAGAGATCGGGCGGACTGCCGCTGGCCCCGGTCTGGCCCTTCCCCCGGGGGCCGGACCGGGCCAGCTCGCCAGCTCCGGCCTCGGCTGGGCGGAGTCAAGCCGGGGCGAATCGCTGGCCTGGGTGGCGCTGGACGACAGCGGGCGCATTACCCGGGCCAGGCTGCGCCCGGCCGCGGTCCGGAACTGGCGCGGCTTCGACGACGCCTGCCGGTCACAGAACGTATTTACCGACATCCCGATCATCGAGGCCAGCTTCTGGCTGACCGCGGCGGGCACGGCGCGCTGAAGGGAGCTCGCGATGCCACTGTGGACCCTGCGGGGGCTGCGCCGGGGCGTGGTCACAACGCGCTACCCGGCCAGACCCGACCCTTCGGCGCGGTTGCTGCCGACGCCGCCCGCGTTCCGGCCGGACATGCTGACCCCTGGCCTGGCGGACCGGCTGGTGTCGGTGTGCCCTAGCCGTGCGCTCGCCCGTGACGGCGACATGCTGGTTTTCGACGTCGGTGCCTGCACGGCCTGCGGGCGCTGCCGGGCCGCCGCGCCGCAGGCGGCGGGTGCGAGCGGCGAGTTCGAGCTGGCCGCGACCGCCAGGGAGCACCTGATAAAGCGGATCCCGCTGGGCGGGAGGCCGGCATGACGAGCCAGGCCAGCACCGACCAGGCCGTTGCGGAACGCTCCGAAGAGCTGCGGCGTACCATAACCCGGCTGTTCGGGCGCAGCCTGCACATCCGCACCCTGGACACCGGGTCCTGCGCGTCGTGCGAGCAGGAGATCCGGCTGCTCGCCGCGCCGCACTACGACCTGCACCGGCTGGGCTTCTTCTTCACCCCGGCGCCCCGGCACGCCGACCTGCTGATGGTGACCGGGCCGATGGTCCGGGCCTTTGAGAACGCCGCGCGGAAGACCTACGACGCGATACCGGACCCCAAGGTCGTGGTGGCGACCGGGGCGTGTGCGCTCGGCGGCGTGTACCAGCCGGACCCGTTCACCCGCGGCGGCGTCGGCGACACATTGCCGGTCGACGCCTGGATCCCCGGCTGCCCGCCGAGCCCGCTGGCGCTGCTGCAGGGGCTGCTCGTGGCGGTCGGCAGGCTCGCCGGCAAAGTGCAAGATCTCGACTTTGCCCTGAACGGGATTCCGCAGTGAGCGCACTTCCGGTCATGGCGGGTGCAGCGGCCGCGTGGGGCCTGGCCACGCTGATCGCCCTGACCTGCGGGTCTACCCGAGCGGGCATCCGGGCTTGCTGCGGGGTGTCCGCGCTCGGCGGCGCCGCCGCGCTGGCGGGCGGCGTCTGCGCGCTGCTGTCAGGGAACAGCAGGGTGGTCTCGGCTGGCGGCTCGGTAGTGGTCGGCACACTCCAGCTGCAGGCAACCAGCCTGGCCGGCGTGTTCCTCGCGCTGCTCGGCC